>Ga0207641_10002754_pt1 | contig 16042 bp, 14 predicted proteins | sample KBSSwiS62_FD_184306 | JGI IMG/M metagenome (GOLD analysis project Ga0207641, IMG submission 184306) | Switchgrass rhizosphere microbial communities from Kellogg Biological Station, Michigan, USA - KBS Switchgrass S6-2 (SPAdes) (version 2) | ecosystem: Host-associated > Plants > Roots >... | reverse complement strand
GGTAGGCCGATGTCGTTCCAGCAGTTCTGACAGTATAGCCGATTCGGTTCGGTGATTCAACGGAAAGGCCCGAAAAATCGGCATTTTTTGGCCATTTCCGGCCGTTCGTGTGGGTACGAATTCGGCGGTTAAGTACCTCTCTCGGGTGAGGTTGAGGGTCGAAATGGCAGCCGTTAGTGAGAGGCCGCCGACGACCGCTGGAGGGTTACATACCAGCTCTCGCAGTCCTCGCGCGAGCCGCCGGCCAGCTTCACTTCGAGGCGCAGGCCGGCCGTTTCCCAGGTCTGGTGGCCCCTGCGGCCGACAAGCTCGATGTTGAAGGGCTTGAGGAGATTCTCGGAGGAACTATGGTCCCGGTGGGCATCTTGAATCCCCCGAAAGAGGGCGAACTCGTGGTAGGGGCCCATATGCACCTCAAACGGTTCGATCCCGGGCCACTTGCCGTCATAGACCCGCTCGGCGTAATGCCCATCGCTTTCACGGCACGACTGCCAGTTCCCTTCGAGGAGTAACCGGCTGCGGTCCGATAGCGAAGTGAATTGCGCGTGGCCGAGCGCGGCGGCGCTGAAACAACACGTCATCGTCAGTGCGGCTATCCGTCGCCATCTCAACCGCCCGAGCGCCATTTGCGTCGACCTCCGTATGCCGAAGCTGCAAAGACGTCGCCGTCAATCTGCTCAGCTTTGTTCGAACTGGCGGCTCGCCGGAGGGCCGCGGATGCCGCTGCGATGATGGCCGGACGTTCATGAACAGACTGACGATCGCCTTGCTGGGCTCGCTGGCCGTCTCAATCGGCTGTAAGAAGCCGCCACCACCCAGGGGAGGGCCCGCGGCTCGAGCCGGCGGCCTGGCAGCTAGAGGCGTTCGATCAACCCGGACGTCGACAGACCGTCGATTCTCGGAACGAGGTGAAGCCGCGCGCCGATCTCGCGCACCACGCCGGATTCGACGCAGTCCTCACCATACTCGGCGCCGTTCACGTGGACGTCAGGACGCACCGCGGCGATGAACGCCATCGGCACGGGCTCGTCGAAGATGTGCACGTAATCGACGTAACGCAGCGCCAGCAGCATGTCGGCGCGCTGCGCCTGCGGCACGACCGGCCGCTTCGGACCTTTGTTCGCGCGCACGCTCGTGTCGCTGTTCACGCCGACCACCAGGACGTCGCCCTGCTGCTTCGCTTCCTTCAGGATGTGCAGGTGGCCGGCGTGCAGAACGTCGAAGGTTCCGTTCACCGTGACGATCCGCTTGCCACGCGCGCGCAACGTCTCGGCGAGGCTGCGGAGATCTTCCCGGCGGACGACGTGCGGTTCCGCCTGTCCGCTGGTCAGCATCTCTTCCGGCGATACGGTCGCCGTTCCGTGCTTGCCGACGACGACGGCCGCGGCGCGATTGGCGAAGGTGGCGCTCTCGGCCGCGGACGCCCCGGCCGCGGTGGCGAGCGCAAAGGCGGCGACGACCGTATCGCCCGCGCCGCTGACGTCGAAGACCTCCCGGGCAGCGGCCGCGGCGGCAACGGGCTCTCCGCCGCCGCGCGGAAACAGCGTGATGCCGCGCGGTCCGAGCGTCAAGACGACGCCGCATCCGAAGCGATCGACGATTCCACGGCCGGTTCGAAGGATCTCCTCGGTGGTGGCCGGTGCCTCCGGCCAGTCGAGGAGCGCGCGCGCCTCCTTCCAGTTCGGCGTCAGGTAATCGCAGCCGCGGTAGAACGCGGCGTGCTGCGGGCGCGGGTCGATGACCACGGTCTTGCCGGTCGATCGCGCCTGCCCAATCACGTGCTCGCAGAGGTGCGCGGTGACGACACCTTTCGCGTAGTCGGAAATGACGATGGTGTCCGCGCGCGCGAGCTCGCGCGAGCATTCCTCGAGCAGACGCGACTCCGTGTCGCCGCCGACGGCGGTCGACGCTTCGTAATCGACGCGGAGCAGCTGTTGGCGCTGGCCGAGGACCCGCACCTTGCGTGTGGTCTCGCGGCCGTCGCGGATGGCGATCAGCCGGATCCCGCGGGTCTCACAGGCCTTCGCGAGCTCCCGTCCCGCCTCGTCGTCGCCCGTGATGCCGACGAGCGTCGCGCGCCCGCCGAGCGCCACGACGTTCGCCGCGGTGTTGGCGGCACCACCAGGCACCGACCGCCGGCCGCTGAAGCGGACGATCGGCACGGGAGCTTCGGGAGAGATCCGCGACGAGTCGCCGTCGAGGTACTCGTCCAGCATGAGGTCGCCGACGATCAGGATGGATTGGTGCGGAAGCCTTACGAGCAGATTGGCGAGCTGAAGGGACACGTCCGCTGGATTCTACGCTATGGCGTCGACGGGGTCGGATACGGTATCCGACCCCTCTGGCGGTGAGCGGGGCGCCGATACCGTATCCGACCCCGTCAGCGGACGCCGCTCAGCGCTTCTGAACGAGCACGATCTTGACCCATCCGGAGCCGGTCGCGCCCTGGACCTGGATGAAGCCGTTCTTCTCGCCGCCGGTGATGACGAGTTCTTCCCCTCTCGCCAACGTCGCGACCACCTTTGCCGTGTCTGCCGCGTCCGCCAGCAGTTTGACGTTGGCGATCTTCGGAACGAGGACATCGCCCTCACTGAGGCCGGCGGCGGCATTCGTCTTCCCGCCAGCCGCGGCTTCCTCTTTCAACGAGCCGACGTTCCGCTGGAGGCTCGAGTCGTTTCGCACGACTTTGACGACGTTGTTGTAGTTGTCCATGAACGCGGCGGCGATGATCTTGCCTTCGTTCGTGTTGCCATAACCGCCTGCCCCCGCGCCGCCGCCGCCGCCGAACAGCAATCCCCCGAGACGCATGTCGGCTTTCTTCGTGCTGCCCTCGGCCGCGGCCACCTGGACGCCGCTCCGCGAATCGGCGACCAGCATGCTGGTCTGCGCTTCCTTGAACTTCAGTCCGCCGGCGACCGCCGCAAATTTTCCGCCGAGCAGGCCGCCCGCCGCGCCGCCAATGCCGCCCGCATTGTTCTCCGAGAACACCACCCCCGGGGTCATGATGAAGTCGGCTGCGACCATCTGCCCGCCGCCGAGATTCGCCCCCTGCCGCATCTCGCCGCCCGATGCCAGTTGCCGCTCCTGCATCATGTTGCGCATGCCCACGCCGCGCTCGACGACGATGAAGCAGTTGGACTGCTGAATCATCATGCGGATCAGTCCGACGGGCGATTGCAGCTTGTATCGCATCAGCGCGGTCAGGATTTCGGCCTGGGGCTCGACCACCGCCATGGCGCCCATCGGCTTGTCGCAGTGCTCAAGCCCTTTGTCGCCGGTACTGCCGTCGGTGCCTGCGGCTCCTTTGACCACGCTGCCGCCCTGACCTTGCTTCGGTTGGGTGATGCCCTGCGCAGCGGCCGGCGGCGAGGCCAGAACGAAACATACAGCCGCAATGATGGCGCAGCGGAGTCCTGTAACACACATCGCGCTCCTCCAGCCCTGAATGAGACGGACGTATCCGTGGGGATAGGAGCTTTTATCACATCTGCGGGCTACGGTTTGTGAAATTCGAGGACAGTCGTAGCATCGGGGCATCAGTTCTCTGGGCGATTCCGCGAGGCCCACAGCGCACCCATTTTCTGACGGCGTCATTGAACATGCGAATCCTGTTGGCGATTCACAACGCCTATACCGATGCGACCAGCGGCGCCGCCCACAGCATGCGCATCCTGATGCAGTGGCTGGCTGACGGAGGCCACGAGTGTCAAGTGCTCGGCACGGCTCGGTTTGACGCCAAGCCACCGGACAGCCTCGACGACCATTTCGAGCAGTTGGACGCCCCGCTGCAAAAGGCACCTCCGTCGAAGATCTTTACTCGGTCGGTGAGGAAGCCGGCCAACATGGTCGTGGGACGACCAACGGTCGATTTCACGCTCGAAAGCGTTCCAGTGACGACGCTGTTGACGACAGCGCGCACGGGATCAGCTGCCGAGCGATTCGAAGTCGAGCAGTTCCTGTTTCTGCTCGAAGATCTGCTTTGTCTGTTCGCCCCCGATGTGCTCGTGACGTATGGCGGCCATCCTGTCGTTCAGGAATCCATGCGCCGAGCACGCGAGCGTGGTGTCGTATGCGTCTTCAGTCTGCGGAATCGCGGTTATGAAGATCGGACGTTCTTCCGGCATGTCGACCACGTCTTCACGACGAGTCCCTATTTGAGCGAAACGTACCGTCAGAAGATTGGCTTGAAGAGCACGGGTATCGAATCGCCGACCGAGTGGGCTGAGGTCGAAGCGCCGACTGACATGCGCAAGTTCGTCACGTTCGTCAATCCGTCGATCCCGAAGGGCGCCATGCTCTTTGCCCGTCTCGCCGACATGTTGGGGCAGTCGCGTTCCGATATCCCGTTGTTGATCGTGCAATCAGCGTCAGGCGCGGGTGGGCTCAACGCCATTGCCGGCCTTGATTGATCCCACGCCTGATAGACGGCACCCATGCCGCCGACGCCGAGCACGCGGATGACGTGATAGCGCGAGCCGAAGTTCTGACCGACCGTCAGCCCGAGCGTCTGGTGCGTCGACGTCGTTGCAACCGGCGGGACGGCAACGGTCGGGGGAGGCGGCGCATACGCGGTCGCGCCCAGCTCGCCGAATTGCGTCGCGTTGTCGTCCGAGTTGGGAACCGGGAGCGGGGTCGCCAAGCCGATGGCGGTCGGGACTGAATCGCTCCCGACGCTCGCGCCGCACTGCGCACACCGACCGTGGAGTGGGGCGGCTCCAGTGCCGCAACGAGGACAGGGCATGGACTGAGCTTTCTCGATTATCGCGTGAAACCCCTGAGTCTTCAATAACTGCTTCAGCAGACAGATGTTAGCGTCCCGTCCGCCGGCCAAGCCGCCCCCGGGTCGCACGGTCTTCTGATGGGAGCGCCCACTTGGTTCCGTCTACGTGTCGGTCCGCTCTGCACATTTCTGCAGGTCGTACCGATACAGCATCCATGGAACAAACAGCCGAGGGAATCGATATTCCGGTGGTGGTCCTGGTGGAGCGGAGACATCGCCCGAGCCGGCGAGGCGCGTGGCGCGGCGGACGCCGGAACGACGATTGGACGAACCGCCCGCTCGACGCCTGGCGGCACCTGGAGCAGCGAGCCTCGGCGTGGCGTCAGTGGGTCGCGAAAGTCGCGCCGCTGCGTCACTGAGCCGGTCATTTCTTCAGCGCCGACGGCCAGTTGAGGACGACGTTGATGGCCTGCATGTCGGCGTTGTCATCGATGTTCACGAGGAAACGGCTGCCGTCTGACGCCACCGCGTAGCGGCCTTCCATCGCATAATCGGCGAGATTCGTCTGAAAGAGAGCCTGCGGCTGGGCAATGACCACCTTGGCGCCGAGGCTGACGCCGGCTGCGTGCAGGGTGCCTTTAGGATCGACGAAATACAACTCGCGGCCGTCACGCCGCCAGCGCGGCTGAGAGCCTCCCGCCGTCGATACCTGCCATCGGTTGATCGAGCGTGGAAACGTTCGCAGGTACACTTCCCACTTTCCCGACTCGTTCGACACGTACGCGATCCACTGGCCGTCGGGAGAGATGTGCGCCTGCTCCTCGATGAACTGCGTCTGCAGCAGCGGAAACGCGCGGCGGTCACCAAAGAGGGGTAACGCCCAGAGATCCTTCAACGTCACCGGATCCTGCCGCGTGAACAGGATGAATCGGCCATCGGGCGACCAGTCAGTCGGATCGTTCGGCAGATCGGAGGGCAGCACGAGTTCTTCACCGCCGGTTCCCGACGCTTCGGCGACGTAGATACTGCCCGCCTTGCCGCGTTCCGAGCTGAAGGCGATCCGCTCGCCGTCCGGAGACCAGACGGGAGCGCCGTCGGGCGCCGGATTGGATGTCGCACGGGATGTCGTGCCGCGCGCGAGATCGATCACCCAGATGTCGTAGTTGCCCTGGAACAACCGGCGGGCGGCGACTCGCGTTCCATCCGCCGAGAGCGCGATGTTGTTGATCCGGTCGGCGGAGTTGGCGATGGGCAGCGGCTTGCCCGAACGATCGAACCACATCAACCGGTGCGCCGGAACGCTGGTGAATGCGAGGACGCCGTTGCTCGACGCGCTGAAGGTGGAGACGTCGAACGGCATCTGCGCATCAACCGGAATCGCATCGCCCGACGCGCGCAATCGCGTGGCATCGAACGGCAACGCCATCAGTCCCCCCTCGGTTCCCTCTCCGAGGAACAGCACATAGCCTGGCGGCGTATAGACCGCCCTCGACTCGATGTTGAGCAGGCGTATGCGCTCAGCGCTATCGAGCGAACCGATATCCACGCGGCTGTCTTCACGCTTGGCCGAGCGCGCGATGAACAGGAAATGACGGCCGTCGGGAAGGAAGAAAGGCTGGCGATGGCTGTCCTCCTGACGACCGGCATCGAGCGTCGTCACCGGCGTCGGCTTCCCGCCGGCGGCCGGCACTTTCGAAAGCGCCCCGAGGATGTTCGGAGCAAACACGATGAAGCCACTATTGCCCCAGCTGCCGCCCCGACCGTCGGGCGCGTCGCAGATTGTTTGCACCGACCCGCCAGACGCGGCGATTTTTTTCAGTTTGCCGTCGGCGAAGAAAGCGACCGACTGACTGTCCGGCGACCAGAACGGATCGTGAGGGTCGGTCGTCCCCGCGAGCGGGTGCGCGGCGATGGCATCGAGGGACCGTGTCCACAGTTGTGTCGTCCGGTTGATCGCGGCGGCGAAGACGACGCGCGTGCCGTCCGGCGACACCGCGTAATTGGCGAATTGCGCACCCGCGGGCGGCAAGAGCGCCAGCTTGACGAGCGGCGGCTCACTCGCGGGCCGCGCGAAATACGCTCCAACGGCGGCGAGGGCCGCGATCGTGACCGCTGCCGCACCGAGGGTGAACATGCGTGAACGGCGTCCCGGCGCGGCTGGCGCGAACGCCGCTGACGTACGCATCGCGTCGATCCATTTCAGTTCGTCGAGCAGGTCGCGAGCCGATTGCCAACGCTCGTCTGGATCCTTCGCCAGGCATTTCTTGACCACCCGCTCGAACGCCGGCGGCACCAACGCGACCCGCTCCGACAGCGCGGGCGGGTTCCGGTCCAGGATTTTCACGATGAGATCGCCGCGGTCGTCGCCCTCGAACGCCCGCTGGCTCGTGGCGAGCTCGTAGAGGAGCCCGCCGAACGCGAAGATGTCGGTGCGATCGTCGATGCGGCCGCCACTGATTTGTTCCGGCGCCATGTACGGCAGCGTGCCAACGAGGATGTCTTCTGCCGCCAGCCGACGAGCCTGTGTCGGCGACACGGTCTCGTCAATCGGCGAATTCGTCATTGGCAGCATCGACAGGGCCAATCCGAAGTCGAGCAGCTTGGCGCCGCTCTTGGTCAGCATGACGTTGCCCGGCTTCAGGTCGCGATGGACGATCCCGTGCCGGTGGGCGCTCGCGAGCGCGTCACAGATTTCGATGCCGATTTTCAGGGTCTGCTCGAGCGACACCGAGCCCTTGCGCAGGCGCTGGCTCACCGTCTCGCCCTCGAGGTACTCCATCACCAGGAAACTGATCTCGTCCTGGTGGCCAACGTCGAACAACGTACAGATGCGCGGGTGATTCAGCGCCGCGATGTGGCGGGCTTCGCGTTCAAAGCGAAGACGGAATTCGGCGTTGACGGTCACCCGACCGCCGATGACCTTGATCGCCACCGTGCGATCGAGGCGGGTATCGTTCGCCCGATACACCTCGCCCATGCCGCCGCTGCCGACCAGCGACACGATTTCGTAAGCGCCGAGGCGCGTGCCAGGCGACAGAGTCAAGGGATGTCGCTGCTGAGGGTAACGACGGCCCGCGACTTTAGCAACACTCAAAGCCGGTTCGGGCGCAGCGTTTCCGGACGTCAGGCGCTGACAATTTCTGACAACTTCGGCTCTTGATTTAGGGATGCTACTAATCGTACGGTACGGCGTTCGGTCGCGGCCTGCGCATCCCGGCCCATGGTCCCTTCATGGCGAAACTGGTTCCCGAATTGGAGCTGCACGGTCCGGTGAACTGCCCGGGGTGCGGCACGACACCCGTGACCCTGCAGGAGGAAGCGACACGGCGAAGCGAGCAGTGGTGGCTCGCGTGTCGCGCCTGCGGGCACATGTGGCAAGTCACCAGGACCGACTTGCTCGATGCGTCTACGCCTGGCTCAGGGTGTGATCCAGCCGCCCACCTTCGAGGATGAACATCGCTCGACCGCATTCCGACATGAGAACTCGAACGACTTCATCGTTGCCGCGTTCGGGTTGATGCCTCGCTCGATCCACATCAGCCGGCAGCCGCGCACGCAGGTGATCGTTGTCGCCCCGGGTGGCGCATCCACGACCAGCTCGAAGCTAGGCTCGGACACTTGCGCTTTCGCAGCCGCCCAACCTGTTCCCAGCAACGCGGCCGCGACGAGCGTTCTGACGAAGATGGTTCTCATCGAATCGCCCTCCTGTGCTGCGATAGCTACCGATACGAAGGAAAGGTTCCTTATGGATCGGGACTAAGCGCGGAATTTTCCCGCGGTCAAAAGCATCGTTACGGGATGGTTTTTGGCGCTACCGTGGCCAAGGCGACACCGTTTGCCGCCTTCGCAATGAGATCAGCAACGGCCTTCGGCTGCGACACATAGACCGAGTGACTGCCCTTCACTTCGGCGACCGTTGCACCGGCGCGCTTCGACATCGCGCGCTGCGCGTCGGGCGGAATCATCTTGTCCTCCGTGGACACGAGATACCAGCTTGGCTTCGTCTTCCATGCCGGCTCAGTGACAGCGCCGTTCAGCGCCTCGAGGCCCCATGGCACCTGCGAGTCCGCCATAAATGCCGCAGCATCGGCATTCACATCCGCGGCGAACGATTCGCGGAACTTCGTCCGATCGAGGAACAGATAGCCGTCCTGAGGCGGCAGGATTGGCGGCGCGGGCGCGCCGGGCGGCGAGTTCTTGATCAACGCGGACACGGACTCGCCCTTGTCCGGTGCGAACGCTGCGATGTAGACGAGGCCTGCGACCTTGGGATCGTTGCCGGCTTCCGTGATGACGACGCCTCCGTACGAATGGCCAACGAGAATCGCCGAGCCGTTTTGCGCGGCCAGCATGCGCTTGGTCACCGCGACGTCCTCCGCCAACGACGTCGTCGGATTCTGGACGATCGACACGTTGTAGCCGTCTTTCTTGAGAACGTCGTAGACGCCCTGCCAACCGGACCCGTCGACGAAACCTCCGTGCACCAACACGATGTTCTTGACACCTTCAACAGCCTTGGCTTCTGACATAATCACCTCCCCATGGCCGAGCACCAGCATGATGATCGGCACCAGCCCGAGAAACACCCGTCGCGCGATTCCTGTCGACGTGTACTGCATCTTTTCTTCCTCCGCGCCGAACGCGTAGACGTCGCGCGGATACCGGCACACCTCGGGACCAGAAAGCCCTACAGCAGCTCTTCGATGATGTGCACCGGCCCGTCGGGACGGATTTCTCCAATGCCCACGGCGAGCAGCCGATTGAGGAAGTCGTACTGTGGAGCGGCGGTCTCGAATCGAGGCAAGGTGCGCAGGTACTGTCTCGCGTCGTCGCGGACACCAGTGAACGTCAGATAGATCAGGGCGCCGTCGTCTGCCTCGAGCGTCGCGCGGAGATCGAGTTCGAACGCGCCGTCAGCGGTCGCCGTCGCCCAGTCGGCGCCTCCGGCGAGGACTTTGCCACGCACCCGATCGCCTTCAAAAGAACCGCCGAGGATCGGAAAAATGAAGAGGCGGCCGCGCGGCGTCGATCCTACCTCTTGGATGGCGGCAGTCGTCAGGTGCAGGACCATGAGAGGACGAGTGTTCATCTGTCACAGCACTTCGTGTATCGCGTAGATGGGGCCGTCGGCACGACGGTCGCCGGTTGCCACCGCGATGATGCGATTCAGGAATGCGTACGTCGGGTGGGCAGTCTCGAAGCGTGGCGTCGTACGAAAATAGTAGAGGGCGGGATCGACGGTCTCGCCGCGCGCGATCGCGGCGATCACCTCCGGCGGGCCGTGACGCAAGCCGAACGACTTCATCGAGATCAACGCGCCGTCGTGTGTCAGAAGAGTGACGCGGAGGTCCAATTCGAGGACGCCGTCTGCTCGTAGGAGCAGCCAGTCTGCGCTTCCTTCTGGCACAACTGTTCCTCGAAGGCGCGGCCCCTCGAAGTCGCCTCCGTTCAGCGGCACCGTCCGGCGCGTGCCATGCGGGACCGCGCCGATGTTCTGCGGCGATGAAACGCTGACCCGCAGGGTCATCAGCGGACGGGTGTTCACGGCGTGCCTACCTTACTTTCGAGGGTGCAAGACGGGCCGTGGCTCACCTTACTGCTTGTACCGCTCGACGACGGAGGGCGGGCGCACCTGGGCCTCATTCGGATCCTGGCCGAACTCGCGTCGCGCGTCTCGCTGCCGCAGCAAATCCCAACACTGATCGAGTTCGATCTTGATGGCTTCCAGCCGTACTTGATCGTGATCGGCCAGTTCGCCCTTCCCGTAAAGATGTTGCTCCTCGTGAACAAGACCTTCGATCTTCTTCAAGATGGAGTGATCGGTCGCCGATTCAGCCATTTCCATCACCTCGCTGATTCGCCTCTGATGTTCCGATCATAATTCGCTCTAGTGACGATCAGTGGCGAAGATGTCGTCGATCGCCTTCAGTGACAGATGGCAGGCGAAGCTCGTCTTCGCGGCGTCAGCAACGAGGTTCTCGGGATGGCTTCGAAGCCCATCAATCCGTGCTGGCGCCACCACCGAAAAACGCTGAGCGCGCCAGCAGTCCGCGGTTCCTCGATCTCGTTTTTGGAATCATCGGCTTAATGTTGCTGCGAGTGAACGCGCACCGCGCCCACAGGTGGTTGGACCTTCTAAACCGAGATTTCGGGAAAGTGCCGTGTGCGCCGGTTCTCGGCAATCGCCGAGTGGAGATCTTGGAGATATTGGGAGACGCTCCCGCCACGCAGTGTGGCTCGCGAAATTACTGAGGAAATGCGCGAGTTCTGGTTCGTCCTACGCCACCCCATGCGCGTGCCACAGTAGGCACGCCCATGGGTAGCGTAGTGATCCGGAACGCCTCGACTCCGCTTGAGACGGCTGCGGACGGCTCGGATCAGACTTTCTGGGCCACCCTCGCTGCCTCATTGGCATCGAGGCGGGCAGAGATCGCATTGAATACGGACAACTTCGCCTGCTCAACCGACGCGATGGCGTAGTCGATCGCCCAACTGGCGTCGTCCTCCGCGGCCTCTGCATCGTTCTCCGCAATTCTCGCGTCGATCTCTCGCTTCTTGCTAGCGACCCGCGCTTTCAACGTGTCAACGTCGGCGGCGACTTTTGCCTTTGCGGCCGCCCATTTCTGGGCACCAGCATCGCCAGCGGACTTGATCGACCGTCTCGCATTCTCGACGGCCGCTGTCGCCGCCGCATGCGCCTCCTTTGTGCGCGCCACGATCTTGTCATGCCCTTCCTTCTGCGCGGCGGCGAAGGCGTCCTCGACATTCTTCGCGTGAACCGACAAGTCGGAAAGTTGTTCGGAGAGTGACCTTGTCATGCTTGGCCTCCATCCACTCGGTGTTTGTGCGTGATCTTCCCGAAATGCGCGACTGCACATAACGGGCTGCAACCGCCGCGATCGGAGGACCGGCTCGAGGCCGGTCCCCTACCCGCTGTTACCGAGATCGGTGCTCACGCGAAGACAATCGGCTGGGTCGCCGTCTTGCTCTACGCGTCAGTCCGGTACACGTGGCCGCCGGCATGGGCGACGATGTCGTCGACTGGGCGCCTGCTCTTCTCGTCGGCTTCGACGATAATCGCCGACATGCCGGGACGCATCTCCGTCGTCACGGACTGGACGAAGTCTGAATCCAGCGCTTCCAGGACGGCATCGCCCGTCAGTCCTGAGGTCGCGCCCAACGCCGCTCCCAGCGCTGCACCGGGCGCACCGCCGATCAGTCCGATCAGCGCGCCGGCCGTCGCACCGACCGCCGTTCGGAGACTACGGCTTGAGCTTCCCAGACAGCGTATCGAGGGACGCTTTGAATTTCGCCACCTCCGCGTCGATGGACTCCTTGGCATGGCCAATCATTGCTTCCTGCGTCGTTTTCAACGCCTGAAGCTTCCGGTCAATGTCCTGCTTCGATGTCTTCAACTGATTGATCGCCGAGAGTTCCGCCTCCGCGTGCTTTTCTCTTGCCTTCGCCTCGAACTGCTCGAGCTTTGCCTTTCCTTCCTGGACTTGCGCGCGGATCTTGTCCTCGTAGGCCTTTAGCGTTGAGCTAGGCGCCTGCGGACTCGACGGAGTATTCGGGGTTGTCATTTCCATTGTCCTTTCAGTACGGATGACCGTGTCATCTCACCACCCATCAAGGCGGGGCCGATAAGACCGCTACACGGTCGCGTCCTCACCTCTCGTGATCTGGAAGCTCTGGTCGACGGGAATCCCGCCCTTGTCGTCGCGGCACACGGCGACGCACGGCAGGCAGGTCAACCACCAGCTGATGTTCATGTTCTATAGGCGTCAGGACTCTTGGTCCTCGAGGGCGGACCTCGGAGAGGACGCCAGACGGCGCCGAGCATCATGTACTGACTTGGAAGATAGGTCGCGAGATGGGTTTGGCTATGCAATTCCGGCAAGCACGCAGACTCGAAGCTCGAGTCTTTTCATGCTGCGAGCCGGCTCCTCCTGAGTTGGCAAGCCGCGTCGCCGCAGGGCCATCAGTACCGCGCTGAGCACGAGCTCACGATGAATAGTAGGCCCCGCCGACGCGAAGGCCAGCGAGCCTCTCGCCTATATGGCCCCGCTCGAGGTGATGGATGCGACCGCCCGTGCTAGGCTCGGGCGAATGTCAGCTCGCTACGCACCGATCGGAGATTACGGCATCATCGGTGATCTCAACACCATCGCGCTTGTCGGCATGGACGGATCGATCGACTTTCTGTGCCTGCCTCACTTCGATTCGCCGTCGGTGTTCGCCGCCCTTCTCGACGCAGAGCGTGGTGGCCGTTTCCAAATCGCGCCGTTGCTTGCGGGCGCCGCCCGCAAGCAGCTCTATCTGCCCGATACCAACGTGCTCTTGACGCGGTTCCTCGATCCCGACGGAGTCGCCGAGCTATCCGACTTCGTGTCGGTGGAAGAGGCGGGACAGGCCGGTCGCCTGGTGCGACGGGCGAAGACTGTACGGGGCGAAGTGCGCTTTCAGATGCGCTGTGATCCTCGCTTCGATTATGCGCGTGCCACCCACACGACTGAGCACCGCAGCGACACGGAGGTGCTGTTTGCAGGGCAGTCTGGCGACGGCGATTTGGCGCTGCGCCTGCGGTCGTCGGTTCCGATGCGGGTCGAGAACGGCGTAGCGCTGGCTGACTTCACGTTGACCGCGGACACATCGGCATGGTTCATCCTCGAAGTGGTGTTGGCCGGTGACACCTCACCAGCCCAGCAGCCTGATTACCCGAGCGACACGTTCAAGCAGACGGTGAACTTTTGGCGAGGGTGGATCGCACGCAGCGCTTACACCGGGCGCTGGCGCGAAATGGTGAACCGGTCCGCGTTGACGCTGAAGTTGCTCACCTCACGGCAGTACGGCTCCATCGTCGCCTCGCCCACCTTCGGCCTCCCCGAGACGATCGGGGGCGGGCGCAACTGGGACTACCGGTATACCTGGATTCGCGATTCGTCCTTCACGCTCTACGGACTGATGCGCCTTGGCTACACACAAGAGGCCGAGGGGTTCATGCGTTGGATGATGGCTCGCTGCAGCGAGCTCGAGCCAGATGGCTCGCTCCAGATCATGTACAGGATCGACGGACGTCACAAGCTGGCCGAGGAGGTGCTCCCCCACTTCGAAGGCTACATGGGTTCACGCCCGGTCCGCATCGGCAACGCCGCGTTCGATCACCTCCAGCTCGACATCTATGGCGAGTTGATGGACTCGATCTACTTGTACGACAAGTACGGTTCTCCCATCGGGTACGACACCTGGGCCAATGTTGTACGGCTGACCGAATGGGTCTGCGCGAACTGGCGCCAGCCCGATGAGGGCATCTGGGAAGTACGCGGCGGACGACAAGAGTTCCTCTTTTCGCGGGTGATGTGTTGGGTCGCTGTTGACCGCGCCATTCGGCTGGCGACCAAGCGCTCCTTCCCCGGGCCGCTGGAGCGGTGGTACGTGACGCGCGACGCAATTTACCAGGACATCTTCACGCGATTCTGGAACCCCACGCGCGGCGCGTTCATGCAGTACGCCGGCGCCACCACGCTCGACGCCGCGGCGCTTCTGATGCCACTCGTACGCTTTGTGTCGCCGACCGACCCGCGGTGGATCTCCACCCTGCGCGCGATCGAAAGCGAATTGGTCAGCGACTCGCTCGTCTATCGATATCGCCTCGCGAGCGGGTTTTCTGACGGGCTCTCCGGGGACGAAGGCACGTTCTCGATGTGTTCGTTCTGGTATGTTGAATGTCTTTCCCGCATGGGGGACCTGCACCAGGCGCGGTTCTTTTTCGAGAAGATGCTCGGGTACGCCAATCACCTCGGGCTATACGGCGAGGAGCTGGGCCCTCAGGCCCAGCACCTCGGCAACTTTCCCCAGGCGTTCACGCACCTGGCGCTCGTCAGTGCCGCCTTCGATCTCGACCGTCGTCTCTCGGCGGCCGGCCACGCCGCGTGACCCCAGCCACCGACGCACGGAATTACGCATCAGGAGACCGTCGCAAATGACGGCGCGGCACGCTCGCCCATCGACAGCGCTTCAACACACGCTCAGGATCGGACACCCTCGATCACGAAATACAGCTCAAGTCACCAAATGCGGTCGGGCCCCACATGATGTGACTCTTCCAATCTCTTCTTCGCGACCGTTTCGCGCTTGCTGGACACTCTCACATCGTCAGGACGACGCGGAACTGTGCCTTGCCGCTCATCATGCGCGCGTAACCCTCAGCCGCTCGTTCGAGTGGAAATGTTTCAATCATGGGACGTACGCCGGTGAGTTCGCAGAACCGCAGCGTGTCCTCCGAATCCGTGGGAGTGCCCGCGGCCCAGCCTTGAATTGTTCGATTTCCAGTGCCCGGCTTCATTCCAGTAATGAGCTGGACAGGCGTGACCTCAATGGGATCGAACGTCACGCCAATCACCACGAGCTTGCCGTTCGGTCCCAGACCATCGATCAGCTCGGACATCGCTTTCGAGCTTGGCGCCGTCGCCAGAATGACCTGCGCACCGCCCAGCGCCTGCAAGGCGTCTGCGGGGTTCTTCACTTGGTTATCGATGTACACGCTCGCGCCGAGTTTCGTTGCGAGCGCCGCGCTGTCTGACCCCCGCCCGATCGCCGCGACCTTGTACCCGAACTTCTGGGCGAATTGAATGCCGAGGTGACCCAAACCGCCGATGCCCAGGATCGCCACCAGGTCGCCGGGCATCGCGCCGCTGTGTCGCAACGCGTTGTAAGTTGTGATTCCGGCGTCCAGCAGTGGTGCAGCCTCGGCGTCAGTGAGACCGTCGGGTATCGCGACCAGAGCTTCCTCAGGAACGACCATGTATTGCTGATAGCCGCCGTCGTAGCTGATGCCTGGGATTTGTAGATTCACGCAGTTACGAAAGTCGCCTCGGCGACACTGTTGACACGTCCCATCGTGACCGCCGTGCCAGCCGACCCCCACGCGCTGACCCTTCTTCCACGCTGAAACACCGGTCCCCAATTCGTCGATGACGCCCGCGACTTCGTGTCCAGGAATCCGGGGGTACTGAACGAAGGGCAGCGACCCTTCGACCGTAAGCGCGTCACTGTGGCAGACACCGCAAGCGTTCACCTTGATGCGCACCTGACCGGCATCTGGCTCTGGAATCTGGCGCTCCACGATCTGGAAAGCCATCCCCGGCTTTGGGATCTGCGCCACTGTCATCAATCCGACTTCGACGTGTGTTGCAGCCATAGAGCCCCCTATGAATGCTGATCCCATTACTTAGGCATTCACACGGGGAGAGGCAAAGCATCTGCCACGTCGGATCCGTACGCGGTCTTCAGCGAAAGCTTCACGAGGATGTCGGAGAACGT
>Ga0207641_10002749_pt1 | contig 16048 bp, 19 predicted proteins | sample KBSSwiS62_FD_184306 | JGI IMG/M metagenome (GOLD analysis project Ga0207641, IMG submission 184306) | Switchgrass rhizosphere microbial communities from Kellogg Biological Station, Michigan, USA - KBS Switchgrass S6-2 (SPAdes) (version 2) | ecosystem: Host-associated > Plants > Roots >... | reverse complement strand
GGCGGTAGCTATCGCCTACAGTGAACAGCGCCGCACTGCGGAAGACTGCGCTTGCGGGCTCATGTCTGGCAAATACGTGAGCGGTGCCGAGCGCTCAAAGGCAAAGTAAATGTTGAACTGGATACGCGATAGACTCCGCGCGTGGCTCGGGGTCACAGTGGCTACGGCCGCCGTAGATGAGAAGCCCGAAGGCTTCAACATCGGCAAACAGCTTTTGATTAAGGCCGGCGAAAACGTGTTGCTATTGAGCCGCAAGGTTGAGCCGCCCAAGCTGTTACCCGAGATACGCGGGAGCTTCCGCTACAGCTCCACCGATGACCCCGGCAAACTCGGCGAGCCCGCACTTGCGTTTGACGACGCAGCCAACGCGCCCATGTGGGCGTATCTCAACCAAGCGAATTGCGGAATGGGCTTTCCCGGCTACGGCTATTTGGCCGAGCTGTCACAGCGTAGCGAGTACCGCGCGCCTACCGAGACGGTGGCTACCGAGGCTACGCGCGAATGGATAGACGTAACTGTCAAAGGCAAGGCATCAAAAAAGAAACGCAAGGCGCGCGGCGAGAACGTCGAGGATGAGAACAACGTAGACGGCAACGGCGAAGACAACGGGTTAGAGGATAAAATCGAAGCGTTGGAAGACGCCTTAGAGCAATTCAAAATCCGCGATCACTTCCGCCGCATCGCGGAGCAAGACGGATTCTTCGGCCGTTCGCAGCTCTTCATCAACATTGATCCGGGCAGCAAAAACCCGGACGAAGTCAACCAACTGCCGTTGGTAGTGGATAGCGCAACAATCAAAAAGGGTTCGCTACGCGGCTTCAAAGTCATCGAACCCATATGGACTACGCCGTATTCGTACAACACCACGGACCCCACGGCGGGCGACTTCTACAAGCCGCGCGCGTGGTTCGTCATCGGTAAGCGCGTGCATGCCTCGCGGTTGCTGACGTTCATATCGCGCGAGGTGCCTGACATTCTGAAGCCGGCGTATAACTTCGGCGGCCTCTCAATGTCGCAGCTCATGGAGCCCTACGTTTTCCAATGGCTGCGCACGCGCAACAGCGTTAGCGATCTAATCCACAACTTTAGCGTCATGTGCCTAAAAACGGACATGGCCGCCGTGTTGCAGGGTGGCGAGACAGTTACCGCCGGCCTTGGGCTGTTGGATCGCGCCAAGCTCTTTACGCAGACGCGCGATAATCAGGGCCTCACGCTGTTGGATAAGAACCGCGAAGAGCTACAGCAAGTTGCGGTGCCGCTGTCGAATCTCGATAAGCTGCAAGCGCAGGCACAAGAGCACATGGCCGCGCCCTCGCACATACCGCTTGTGAAGTTGACGGGCATCACGCCGTCAGGGCTCAACGCATCGAGCGAGGGGGAAATTAAAGTCTGGTACGATTGGGTGCGCGCGTTCCAATTGTTCTTCTACGGCCCGCACCTTAAACATGTATTAGATATCCTACAACTTCATTTGTTTGGGATGGTTGACGATGCTATCGGTTTTGAGTTCGTGCCGCTGTCAAGCCCCACGGTGAAAGAGCTGTCCGAGATTCGCAAGGCGAATTCCGAGACAGACGAGAAGTACGTCAGCATGGGCGCAGTGTCCCCCGAGGAAGTGCGCGAGCGTGTGGCGTCCGATCCCACCAGCGGATTCAACAATCTGTCAGGGCCAGCACCCGAGCCGCCGGACCAATTAGGCGCAGAGCACCAACACGAGTTGGGCCAAGAGGGAGCCGAGGCAGACGCCAAACGCGCAGAGAAACAGGCGCAGGCCGATCACAAGCGAGGGCTTGAAGCGACGGCCGCAGCGGCGAAACTCAAAGACAAAGGGCCAAAGAAATGATTACCAAAAAGTACGAAGACGGCCGCGTAGAGTGCAAGTGTGCATGCGGCAGAGTGTTTGTATCCACCGAGGCGGCCGTCACCTCGGGCACGGTCAAACACTGCGGGTGCCAAGACAAGCCGGGCGTTGCCCCTAAGTTGGAAGTGCCGAAGCCGCCGAAGAAATGAAGCGCCTACGCGCTACGTCTGCAAAGCCGGTGGTGCTATCGCCGGTTTTCCCTAACGTCGGTGTGCAGGCGTGGTATCAATCGGCCCTTGACTCTCTCATCAACGAGTCAACAGCGGCGCTCTTAAGCGACGTAGCGCACGCATGGGCGCGCACGCCGCCAGTCTTCCACAATTCCCACATCACCGCGTACTACGGTGACAGCGCGAAGATGCAGGCGGCCGGCGTGGCGTTCCACTCGGGCGGCAAAATTCTATTGATGCGTCGCACCGATGGCGCGGGGTGGGCGTTCCCCGGCGGCGGGCTGGAAGAAAACGAAACGTTCGAGCAAGCCGCGCGCCGCGAGGCATTCGAGGAAACACTACACGCTTACAACGGCCTGCTTGAGCCCTACCGCTTGCAAGAGTGGCGCGGGGTCAACTTCGCCACCTATTCGGCCGATGTGCCCGAGCAATTCACGCCCGCGCTCAACATCGAGCATGACGCTTTCAAATGGGTGACGCTGCCCGAAGCGCTCGAACTAAACTTGCATCCGGGCGTGCGCCTGACGTTGCAAGCGAAGTTCGAGATACCCGCGCAAGACTGTGTGACCGTGATCCCCGGCCGGATGACGTACACGGATGCAGACTACGACGAAGACGGATTCACCAAGGAAGGCGCGGGCGTGTGGGAGCCCGAGCAATACATCATTGCGATGGACGCGCCGAGCCCTACCAAGGGCTTGCAAGCTGCGCTCGCGAAGTGGGGCACGCAAACTATCAAACGTTTTGACTTGATGGCACAGCGCATTGCGGATGACTTCGCTACGCGCAGCCAACGCGCTACGCAAATCTCAATTATGGGACAGTTCAAAAAGGCCGGCTTCACGGTGGCATTCAAGCCCACGCGCGAGAGCATAGAAGCCTATCGCATCGTGGCGGCCGAGAATGTCGGGCTCATCCGCTCGATTCCGCGCAAGTATCACGCCGAGGTAGAACAAAAGGTTTGGAACGCAGTACGCAACGGCAGCGATCTAAACAAACTATCAACGGAGCTGCGCAAGGCCTACGGCAGCACTATCAAACGCGCCGCGCTCATCGCGCGCGATCAAAACGCCAAGGCGAAAGCGGTCATCGAGCGCGTGCGCCAGCAAGAGCTAGGCATACGGCGCGGGATTTGGATGCACTCGAACGCCGGCAAAGAGCCCCGGCCCACCCACGTTGCGATGAACGGCAAGCCCTACGACCTTGCGAAAGGCATGTGGGACAGCGACGAAAAAGAGTGGGTCCACCCCGGCCAACTCATCAACTGCCGTTGCACTATGAAGCCTGTAATTGAAGGGTTTGAGGATTAAGTAAGGGGTCCGTATGGCTAAGATGACGCCCCCGTTTCCACGCCTAGATGACATAAGCTTTGCGGCTATGGTACGCTCCGCCGCCATGCGAGCCCTCGGGGAAGTTTTCGAGCATAGCGAAATCGTTGCGTTTGATCGCAACGCGAGCGCGCGCAGCATTGACCACGTAGGCCGAATGCACGTTGCAAATTGCCGAATCAGTAAGGCAAACGTCAGTCCCTACTACGGCCGTGAGATTCCCAACTACAAAAAATTGGGGCTCGAACCCAACAAGGTTTATCAGCTCTACCGCGATCCTGAAGAGCTGAAAAAGGCCGCGCCTTCGTTCCGCAACTTGCAGCTTCTCATGCTGCATACGAAAGTCACGGCGAAAGACCCTAAGAACGAAATCACCGTGGGCACCGTCGGTAGCGGTATCTCGTTCGATGGGACTTACTTACTTGCGGACCAACTTACGGTGTGGGACGGCGAAGGAATCAGCCTTGTAGAAAGCGAAGCTGCAAGGGAGCTTTCTAGCAGCTACCACTACCGCGCGGACATGACGCCGGGGGTAACGCCAGAAGGTGTTGCATACGATGGCGTGATGCGCGATATTATGGGTAATCACGTTGCGCTTGTACCGGAAGGCCGGGCAGGCAGAGACGTAGTAGTAAACGACGCTCTTCCCTTGGAGTTCCACACAATGAAACGTCAAAACTTACTTCTTCGGTTAGTTGCTCTTGGTGTGATCGCAGCCCCAACAACTGACGAAGAGCGCGTAGCGCTTGACGCGAAGCTCGAAGCGATGACCGCAAAAGACGCGGTGATGCTCGAAGAGGATGAGGAAGACGACCCGGAGAACCCCGGAAAGAAGCGCAAGAAAATGAACCCCGGCAAGGGTCGAGCCGGCGAGCCCGGCGGCGCGCTGGCGAGTGATGAGCAAATCGCTACCGCGATTGATGCCGCGATCAAGTCGCGCGGCTACGTGTCCAAGGATGAGGCGCAGGCAATGGCGAACGACGCCGCCGCCGATGCCGTCTCACGAGTCAATGCGCTGCATGTTGCGCGCGAGGCCGTCAAGCCGCTGGTGGGCGTGGTCGCGATGGACTCCGCCGAGGCGGTCTACAAGTTCGCCTTGGACCACGAAAAGGTGGCGCTCGATGGCGTGCCCCCGGCCGCATACCCCGCGCTCGTGCGCGAGCGGATCGCCGCCAAGGTGGCCGCGAACGGTGCCGTGCCCAAGGGCATCAATTCCATTGCAGCCGATGCCGCCAACGCGGCGGCGGCAGCTCTTCCCGGCTTGGGCCGTTTCCAAGTCGCGTAACCCCACACCACCCCTTCATATCGCGAGGCTGCAATCATGGGTTTTCAGCGCGTCATCAATCAGCAACCCGCCCCGGCTTCTCAGGGCGACTTTGCCAGCAACAACCCCCGCTCATCCATCGTGCCGCCGGTTGAAGCGGGCTTCGTTGTGGCCGCCGGGCAGGCCGTCACAGTGGGCTATTTCGCATGGGGTGGTGCAAACGGTCAGGTGTACAGTTCGGCCGCTGGCGCGGGCGCTGGTGCGTCCCTTGGCTTCGTGGCGAGCCAGCCCAACCGGCCCTCGGTGCTCATCACCGCTTTCCTCGGGGAAAGCAAGCTGACTCTCAACGACGGCATGCCCGCGACGCTTCAGAGCGCCGGGGACTATTGGGCCGGCGTGCAGGGCGGTGCCGTGGGTGACACCGTGTACGCGGACGCCGCGACGGGTGCGCCCACGCTCAACGCGGCCGCCGGAGCCAACCCGGATACGGGCTTCGTGCTCGCGTCCACCGTCCCCGTCAATGCGGTGACGAGCAACGCCACCACGATTGCCGTAGGTACGGGCGTGATGACGGTTGCCGCTGTCGCCTCGGGTGTCATCGAAGCCGGGCAGCGCGTGACCGGCGTAGGCGTCCCCGACGAAACTTTCATCGAGCGCCAGCTTACGGGAGCGGCGGGCGGTGCGGGCACGTACCAGACGAACAGCCGCAACCGTGCTGCCGTCGCTGCCTTCACGGCAACGATGGTGCAAGGCGGCCTCGCCAAAATCACGAGGGTTGCGGCGTAAGCCGCTTCTCTCTTCACCAGTCACACGGGTTGAGGTAGACACAACATGCGTACTCAGTTCGCCGGCCGTCGAGGCATCAATCACGAGCAACTTATGCAGGCGGTGCGAGCCGGGCATGCGGTTGCAATCTTGGCCCAAATCCAAGAGTCAACGGGGCTTGCACTCGATAGCCGCATCAATGGCGGCCGCTTCGCGGGCATCTTGCCGCGCCACGTGCAGGATGCGTACAACGTGCGCGGTGAGGCCGACGGCAAAGAGTTTGGTTCTCTTGACCAAGTCGCCTTCGACGCGCAGCCGGAGCTTGTGACAGTCTCGAACGCGGGCATTCCGGCGTTCCTGTCCAACTACCTTGACCCGGCGCTTATCGAGGTGCTGGTGTCGCCAATGAAGGCGGCCGAGATTGCCGGCGAGACGAAGAAAGGCGATTGGGTCACCACCGTTACAACCTTCATGGTGGTTGAGTCGGACGGTCAGGTGAGCGCCTACGGGGACTACAGCAACGCGGGCAACGCGGATGCAAACATCAACTTCCCGCAGCGGCAGAGCTTCCATTACCAGACTTTCACGCAGTGGGGCGAAAAAGAGCTTGCCTACACCGGCCTTGCCGGCGTGGACCTTGCAAGCCGCAAGAATGTGGCTTCGGCGCTTGTGCTGAACAAGTTTCAGAACAAGAGCTATTTTTTCGGTATCGCCGGGTTGCAGAACTACGGCTTACTGAATGATCCCAACTTACTTGCCCCCATCGTTCCCACGAACGCATGGGACGCGGCAACGGCGGATCAAGCCTACCAAAACGTGTTGGACCTGTACGCGCAGCTCGTGCGGCAGGGTAACGGCGTGGTGGAAAACACCGATCGCATGACGCTGGCGTGTTCGCCAACTCGTGCAATCAACTTCCAGAAGACAAACCAATTCGGGTTGAACGTCTACGCGCTGATGCGCGAGAACTTCCCGAATCTCGTCATCAAGACCGCGCCGGAGTACAGCACGTCAACCGGCGAGTTGATGCAGCTCATCCTCAACGAGTATGAGGGGCAGGAGACTTGCACGGCGGCTTTCACCGAGAAGATGCGAGCACATGCGGTAGTGGTTGGTTCCTCGAACTTCTCGCAAAAGAAGTCACAAGGCACGTGGGGAACCGTCATCTTCCGCCCGGTGTTCATCGCGTCTTCGCTCGGCTAAGACCGCGCCGGCTGGCATGTACGGACAAAACGCCCTCGGTGTGTCTTCACGCACCGAGGGCGTTCCTGTTTCGGGGGTCTACTACAATCGCGCTTCGTCGCTGGTGCCGGCGAGTGAGATAGGTTTCCGCGCAGGCGCGGGAGGTGTAAGCATCGGCCTATTCGGTTGGGCTGACGAAGCGGGCAATGTGTTGAACAGCCGCACGAGCGCAAGCGATGCGCGCGGGCTCGTGGTGATCCAAGGCGGTGATTGGCGGCGTGTGTTTTGGGATGAGGTGTCATGCACGTGGAAAATTCGCGAGGGCATGAACCTGACAATGCTGTCAGGTGGGCCGGGAATTTGGGTAAGATTGGCGAACGGTGGCGCGTGGGGACAGCGCATCTACGCCGATCCCGCGAACGGGCGAGTAATCGCCGGGGCTGCGGTTGGACTCGAAGCGACACCGTGGGCGCTGGTGACTCCTAACGGAGCCGGCGGACTCTCATTTATTACAACTTGGAACACACCACAATGAGCAATCAAAACGCAAACGCAAACAGCATCGAAGCGAGCACCAAGACGGTGACCGTAGGTTGCAAACTGCCCAATGGGCTGCACCTCGATTTGAAAGCCAACGACGGCGCAACGTCTCGTGTGACGCTGAAAGGCGCGAATGACTCGCGCATCGTCGGGGGCTTCGGGCTCACCGAGAATGTATCGGCCGAGTTCATGGAACGATGGTTGAAGAAAAACGCCAAGCACCCGGCCGTTGTCGGGGGCGCTATCTTCATCCACTCCGATATGCGCAGCGCGGAATCGCTCGCCAAAGAGCGCCGGGACTTGACCACGGGCCTTGATGCAATTGACCCCGTGAAGAGCGGCATGCTCAGAAATGAGACGGGACAGGATGACCCCAAGGCGATTGCGGACTACAACAAGCGCAAGCAGGAAAACCCCGCGCGTAACCGTCAGGTTCAAGAGTAGCGCACATGCCCGTAGTAAACTGTCCGCCAGCGCCAGCGCCAACAGTCCGAGGGATTGTTGAGTTTGACGCTACCGAATTCAAAGGGTTGTATCCATCCTTTGCAACGGTGGCGGACGGTTTGCTACAGGGCGATTTTGATATCGCAACTATCTTTCTCAACAACTCGTGTTGCAGCATCGTGCGCGACGCGAACACGCGCCTAAAGCTTTTGTATCTGGTGACCGCGCACATTGCCGCGCTCATCCAAGGTGAGAACGGCAAGCCGCCGTCTGGCATCGTGGGGCGCATTGATTCAGCTACCGAAGGCTCGGTGTCGGTTTCGGCGGAGTACGCCAAAGACATGAGCATGAGCGAAGCGTACTTCTCTCAAACTCAATACGGCGCGATGTTTTGGCAGGCTACCGCGACGTTCCGCAGCATGCACTACATTCCGCCGCCGGCAAACGCTTGCATAGGGCGCGGCCCCGGCTACAACTGGCCCGGTTTTGATCCGGGCAGGAATTGCTAACGATGATGAAAGCTATTCAAGGCTCCATCGTTGGCACGCGGTCGCTTGAGCGTCATTTGCGCTCGATTGAAAAGCGGCTCGGCCACGGCGCGCATGTGCGCGTGGGGTTCCTTGAGAGCGCAACGTATCCGTCAAAAGGCGAAGGCTCGCGCTCGCTGCCGGTGGCTCAAGTCGCATTTTGGAATCAGTACGGAACCAGCAACGCGCCTGCGCGGCCGTTCTTTACTGACATGATCGCGCGGAAGTCTCCGCGTTGGGGTGTGTCACTTGGCAACATCCTGCGCAAAAATAACTATGACGCGGAGCGCTCGCTTGCCCTCATGGGTGAAGGCATCAAGGGCCAGCTCGTACAGTCCATCAACGATTGGAGCGAGCCGCCCAATGCGCCGCGCACCGTGGAGCGCAAGGGCTTCAACAAGCCGCTGATTCACACGGCGTTGATGCTGCGCTCGGTGGATTATCAGGTGATGCCGGGCGACGGGGGAAGCGATGAACACGCCCGCGCCTAAAGAGTGCCGCCCATGTTGAACGTGCGCGGAGCTGCTAACGCTGCGATTCAAGCGGTGAATCCCAACATCACTTGCGACTTCTACGCGAGCACGGGATTTACTGTCAACGCGGCAAAGAAACAGGTGCCGAGCTACGCGGCCGTTGCGCCTGATGTTGCCATTCAAGTGCAAGCGGTCACGGCCGGCGAGCTGCGCCACCTTGAAAATTTGAACGTGCAAGGTGTACTGCGTTCGGTACACATGTACGGCAACACGCAAGGCGTGGTGCGTGTCAACCAACAGGGCGGCGATTTGCTTTACTTCCCCGAGGTGCCGGGCGGTGCGCCGCGCATTTGGAAAGTGGTCAAGGTGGTTGAGACGTGGGCCGATTGGTCGCACGTCATCGTGAATCTTCAAACCGATGCAGCGCCACCGTCATGACACTGACCGTTACACCCACGCTTGACGCTGTGTACGAGAAGCTAGGCGACTTCCTTCTATCCGTGCTGCCCGCTGGCGTGCCAGTGATACAACTCCCTGTGAATCGCGCTTCAATGCCGCCGAGTGATCCCGGCTTCGTGGGAATGATGGCGCGGTTGCAATCGCGGATCATGACCAACCTAGACCGATGGAATCCGGCCGACGCTGCACCCACGGAAATTGATATCGAGCAAGCGGTGCGGCTTGAGGTGCAACTTGATTGCTACGGCGCTGCGTCGGGCGATTGGGCCGTGATCCTTTCGACTGTGCTACGCGATGAATACTCGATGCCTTCGCTTGCGCCGATCCTTGCGCCGCTCTACTGCGATGATCCCAAGTTTGCACCTCTCGTGCAGGGTGAAGAACAGTACGAAAGTCGCTGGATTGTGCCCGCATTTTTACAATACAATCCGGTAACTTCGACGCCCATGCAATTTGCAGACGCGGCCGAAGCTGCCCTTATCAACGTAGACGTGAGATATCCGCCATGAATTCAATCCCGGCAAGTCAATTGGTGAACGTTATCCCGTCCGTGTTGGGTGCGGGCGGCAATCCCCTGTCACTCAATGCGGTGTTTTTGACTGAGGATGACTCTATCCCCATCGGCACCGTGCAAGCGTTCTCAACGTTGGCCGACGTTGAAGACTGGTTCGGCCCAACGTCCATTGAGGCGATTTTGGCCGGCAAGTATTTCTCCGGCTACGAAGGCGCGTTGACTCTTCCGAGCACGTTGTACTTCGCGCAATACAACTCCGTTGACGTGGGCGCTTACCTGCGCTCGGGCAGCTTTCAGGGCGTGACGCTCGCGCAGCTTCAGGCGCTCGCCGGGGTGCTCGATGTGACCATTGACGGCCGCGCGGTCGTCTCGGCCAACATCAACCTTGCCGGTGCGGCGAGCTTCACGAACGCGGCCGCGCTGATTCAAGCGGGCTTGCAGACGCCGGGCGGCGTGTTTGTCGGTCAGGGCACCATTGACGACGGAGCCGGCGGGGTGGGCAACACCCTGACGATTACGGCCGTTACCTCGGGCGCGGTGCATGTCGGTGATGAAGTTGTCGGTGCCGGCGTGGCTCCGGGCACTCTCATTACCGCGTTTGTGAGCGGTGCCGGCGGCCTCGGCACCTACACGGTGAGCGGCGCGGCGCAGCTCGTTACGCCCGCTGAAGCGCTCACGGTTGCTATTGCGGCCACCGTCGAATATGACGCGCAGCTCGCGGAGTTCATCATTCGTTCGGCCACCACGGGCGCGACAAGCACCATTGGCTTTGCGACGGGTTCGCTATCTGCCGGCCTGAAGTTCACGGCCGCCACGGGTGCCGTGACTTCGCAGGGTGCGGTAACTGCGACGCCGGCCGCCGAAATGGCAGCCATTGCAAACGTGACTCAAAATTGGGCCACGTTTATGACGGTGTTCGAGCCCGACACGGCAACCAAGTTGCTCTTTGCACAGTGGGTGCAGACGACCAACAAGCGGTTTGCCTATGTCGCTTGGGATTCGGACGCCGCCCCGCTCGCGGGCGTTGCGCCTACCTCGTTTGGCGCGCAGTGCGTGGCGGCTGAAATGGATGGAATCTTCCCCATCTATGAGCCGGCCACCGATGACGGCAACGGCCGCAAGGCCGCCTTTGTCTGCGGTACGGTGGGGTCTATTGACTTCACCGCGACGCAGGGCCGCATCACGTTCGCCTACAAGGGACAGGCGGGGCTTGTGGCTGATATCACTGACGCCACGATTGCCAACAACCTGACTGCAAACGGGTACAACTTCTACGGCGCATACGCGACTGCAAACGACAGGTTTGTCAACTTGCAGCGTGGCACCACGCCGGGCCAATACAAATTCTTTGACCCGTACATCAATCAGATTTGGCTCAACAGCTCGTTGCAGCTCGCCTTTATGACGCTGCTTACTTCCATCCGTTCGCTTCCGTACAACACCACGGGCTACAACCTGTTGCGTGCGACGGCTCAAGACCCCGTCCAAGCGGCCTTGAATGCGGGCGTGATTCAACCGGGCGTCACGCTGTCCAACTCTCAAAAGGCGCAAGTCAACACCGCTGCGGGCGCGAACATCGCGAACACGTTGCAGACTTCGGGCTACTACCTACAGATTTTGGACGCTGACCCCATCGTCAGGGCCAACCGGGGCTCACCCCCGATGACGCTTTGGTACACCGACGGCGGCAGCATTCAGAACATAGAGCTTGCCTCTATCGACGTGCTCTAACCTCACGTGGAGTAAATGACCGTGAATCCTATTTCAATCACTAGCGCCAACGCTAAAATGACCCTCACGGCGCGTACTGGCGTGAGTCTGCCGCCCGTCGTTGGGCCATTCACCGTTGAGGGCTACGCGCAAGACAACGCTTTTGCTACCGAGCCCGTGGACGCCGCCGAGGCAATCATGGGTGTTGATGGCAAGATGGCTGCGGGATATCTCCCGCGCATCACAAAGCACACCTTCAACCTCATGGCGAACAGCCCAAGCAACTTGTTGTTTGAGGCATGGGACAACGCGCAAAAGGTTCTCGGTGACGTGCTCGTCGCTGACGGTGTTCTCGCGGCTCCCTCACTCGGCAAGGCTTGGGCGTGTGTCAAAGGCGTGTTGACGCGCGTTACACCGATCCCGGCCGCTCGGCGCACGTTCTCCGAGCCCGTGGTGTGGGAAATCTCTTGGGAGTCTGTGACGCCTGCACCTATCGAGGTGTAAGCGATGGCACGCCGTGAGAAAACCGTCGCGATCACTACCGAGGGTCGCGACCGGGGGAAGTCGTTTGTAATCCGCGAAATGGCTGCGGATCAAGGGGAGCGTTGGGCCTACCGCGCTCTGCTTGCTCTGTCGCGCGGTGGCATTGAGCTGCCGCCGGGCCTGTTCGAGCGCGGATGGGCCGGGCTCGCGGAAATGATGCCGTACTTTCTCGTCATCGGTCTGCGTGCGCTCAACGGCGCGCAGTGGGCGGAAATCGAGCCGTTGCTTGAAGAAATGATGGCTTGCATTCAATACAAGCCGCCTTCCAACGCTCCATTGCAACAGCTCTTCCCCGGCGAGAATTGCCAGATTGAAGAGATAGCGACACGCGCGCAGTTGCGTAAAGAGGTGTTCCAGCTACATCTAAATTTTTCGTTGGCCGAAGCGTTCCCGACTACGGACCCGTCCCCGTCGTCTCCGCCGTCGGCCAGCTAACGAAGTATGTCAACGTGCCGCCTATCATTGGGACGCTGGTATCAAGCAGACATGCAACTCTTGTTGAGTTGCAATCTGTGTACGGAGTAGGAGACGCATACGATCTATTAGAGATTGTGAATGTTGACGTGGTAAACGAACGACGCTTGAAAGATAAGAGATAGCCGCCGTGGGTAGTACAACGGTCATTGACCAACTCATCGTAAAGCTCGGTCTTGACCCGCGAGACTTCACGAAGGGTGAAAAAGAAGTAGCAAGCAGCGTTCTACGCACGAAGGAAACCGTGCGCAAGGGCACTGACGATATGGCGCGCGGCGCAGAGAGTGCCGCCAAATCCATTGCGTCTTCGGGTGGCGTGCTCGCTAAGGTGTTCTCTCGCGGCGGCCTCGTGGGCATTGCAATTGCCCTTGCGATTGCCGCCGGCAAAAAGATAAATGACATGCTCTATGAGGTGGCCGAGAACACGCGCCGCCTCGGGCTTGATGCCCGCAATTTCAATGCGACGGCCGCCGGTTTGCGCAACATCGAGAACGCGGCCGAGCTGGCCGGCGGATCGCTGGAAGACGCCGTGCAGAGTGCCGGCGGCCTCACCAAATCACTCTATGATTTGAGATTCAACGGTCAGATATCGGACTCGCTCATCATGCTTGCGCGCCTCGGCGTGCAGTTTCAGGATGCGAGCGGCAAGCAACGCGACTTCAAAGACATTGCGCTTGACACCGCCGATGCGTTGGAGCGGTTGCAGAAGTCGGGCCAAATGACGCGCGGGGATGCGTACTTCGCTGCGCAGCAAGCCGGATTCAGCGGCGGGCTCGCGAACCTTGTAGCCGATGGGCGCGGCGCGACAGCCGCCGGCTTCGCACGGCAGGAAGCGCGTCGGCAGGTAAACGGGCAGGATGTTGCGGCCGCAAACCGCCGCGTGATCGCTTCGCAGAGTCTAGGCCAAGCGGGGCTTGCTGAAGTCGGCACGCCAGCCATGACGAAGGAATCGCCGATAGCTTCCGCCGTCAATGAGAAGTTAGAAAAAACTATCACGGGCGGCATGCACGTTGTTGACTCGCTCGGCACAAAGCTTTCCCACGCATCAGATAGGGCCTCGATGGCTCTAGGCGATTTGGCGGATGCCACCAAGCGCATGATGAAGGCGCAAGCGGCATGGTTCCGTGGGCAACACGTTTACGGCCCTGCGCTCGATGCGGCCGCAGATAAGTACGGCATTGACCGCGACGTGTTGCGCGGGATCGCGCGCACGGAAAGCGGCTATGATCCCAACGCAGTTGCGCGCAACCCAAAAACCGGCAAGGTGACGGGCAAGGGAATTATGCAGCTCAACCCGCAGTTTTTCCCCGGTGCCGGTCAGAATCCTTACAAAGATATTGATACGGCGGCGCAGCATTTTGCCGCGTTGTTGGAAAAGACCGAGGGCACCGAGCAAGAGCGATATGTAGAAGCGCTGCGCATGTACAACGCGGGTGAGAAGAACTACCGCGACGGCACAAACATAGGGCCTCAAAATAAAGCCTATGCGGGCAAGGTGCTTGCGGGTACTTCGCTTGCGTTGCCCACGCCCAACGCGCAGGGCTCCACGGTCAACAATCGTACTGACGTGACGTTTGAGAATGTGACCATTCAAACGCCGCGCACCGATGGCCGCGCGGTGGCTGATGAATTCATAGATACGACGCGGCGCAAGATGCTGGCGTCGCATGCGGATGCCGGGGTGCAGTAATGGCAATCATCCCAAAGCCGCCGTTTCCCAATGTGCCGAAGGCTCCGGGCGTTCCGCAGCTCGCGCGCTCAAATCTGTTTCCCGCATCGCCGGGGCCAGTTATCGGGCTCGCGCTCGCGCTCGGCAAGCTGTGGCAGTCCATCTTTGCGCAACCGCAATGGGGCATCTACAAGACAAACCCGCCCAACACAAAAGATGCGAGCGGCATAGAGACGGTGACCATAGTTGCCAAGCGCACGCCCGTTGTGGTGCCGGATTCCTTCGGGGAGTTCGCCTATCGCAATGAGTGGGCCGTGTCTGACTTTCCCGTACAGGAAGGCGCTTTCGCCAACTACGATAAAGTCTCTCAACCGTTTGAAATCATGGTGAGGCTCTACAAGGGCGGCACGAAGGAAGCGCGCAAAAAGTTTTTGGATAGCATCGAGGCGATTGCGGGCACGTTGGACTTATACGACATTGTCACGCCCGAAAAGTCTTATGTTGGGGTCAATGTGATGAGGTACGAAGTCACGCGACGCGGCGCGCGTGGGGCGTACTTTTTGTCTGAAGTCGATTTGTACTTCCGCGAGATTCGCACGGTGACAGCGGCTTATACCTCTACAGCGGTCACCACTCAAAACGCACAGAATCCTTCCGCGCAGTCTGTAACCAACACGGGCAGCGTGCAGGCGCAGCCTACGACACTCAAAACAGGGGAGTTGCAATAATGCTTCTCATCCCGTTGCAGGCTACTCCTAATCAAACGTTGGCGGTGACGCTCGCGCGCCAAGCCGCGCAGCTCGCGCTACGTCAGAATGGCCGGAACATCTATTTTGATTTGCTGCTTGCCGGCAGTTACGTTGTGCGTTCTCGTATCTGCCGGGACCGTCAGCGCCTCTTACTAGACGCGAAATATCGCGGTTTCGTGGGAGATTTTTTGTTTGTTGATACGCAAGGGGTGAACAACCCGCAGTTTGCCGGGCTCGGCTCGCGCTATCAGTTGGTCTATTTGGCGGCCGGCGAATGACGAGCTTTACCGCCAAACGTTTGCGCGTGACCATGATCCTTGCAGGATCAAACGCCGTGTTTCCCGGCACCGATAGCAATACGTTGGTGCTGGACAACATGCGCGTAAGCGCTTCGGTGCAAGCAGTTGTCCGCCTTGCGACACAAGCGGAAATCCGCATCTATGGAATGTTGCAAGCGGATATGAACGCCATGTCTGTGATTTGGGCTAACCCTCCCGTTGTTCTAAATCACCTCGTCATTTTGGAAGCGAACAAGACCGGCCGCGAGGATGGATGGGTGCAGGTGTTCAAGGGCACTGTGACCGAGGCACAGCCGGACTATCGCGCCGCGCCGGATGTATCTTTTAGCATACTGGCGCAGACGGGCTACTCGGTTCAAATCAACCCGGTGCCCCCAACGTCTTACCCCTTTCAAGTTGATATCGGCGTAGCGGCGGCCGATATCATCGAGCGCATGGGGCCGCCGTGGACCTATGTAGACGGTGGAGCTGACGGCGTGCTCACCAACCCTTACTTTTCCGGCACGCTTTGGGATCAACTCGCGCAGGCTTGCGCGGCCGCAAATGCGGATTTTTACGTGCAAGGCGATGAGATTTTGATTGTGCCTTTTGGCAAGCCTCGCGACACTTCGCCGGCCGTGGTGCTCACTCAGGAAACGGGCTTGATAGGCTATCCGATGTTTGAGCGCTCGGGCTTGATGGTCAGCGCGTTGTTTGACCCGGTCTTTTCGTGCGGCGCGCCTATCGAGATTCAAAGTCAGGTGCCGAGCGCTTCGGGTCGTTGGTTTCCCTATTCTATCTCGCACGCCCTTGAGGCGCGCGTACCGCGCGGCCGTTGGTTTTCACAGCTTCAATGCTTGCGGGTGTTGGCATAGATGCCCGTAGCAAATCAAACACCGGGGAACACCGCCAGCGACTACGCAACAATTCAATTTGTTGTGACGCAACTTTTGTCACGCATGGCAACCGCTACCCTCGTCAGAGTGCAGAAGTGTACGAACGCGGGCGGCGTCGAGCCCGTGGGCAAGGTTGATGTGCAACTGTTGGTGGATCAAGTCACCGAAGACGGCCAGACAATCCCGCACGGCACCGTGTTTA
>Ga0207641_10002747_pt1 | contig 16058 bp, 13 predicted proteins | sample KBSSwiS62_FD_184306 | JGI IMG/M metagenome (GOLD analysis project Ga0207641, IMG submission 184306) | Switchgrass rhizosphere microbial communities from Kellogg Biological Station, Michigan, USA - KBS Switchgrass S6-2 (SPAdes) (version 2) | ecosystem: Host-associated > Plants > Roots >... | reverse complement strand
GGGCTGGTGGCGCCGTTGCGGAGGTTGGTCGCGGTGCGGGCGATAGCACCAGTGGCCGCGAAACCGCCGAACAGGGGCGCGGCGATGTTGGCGATGCCCTGACCAATGAGCTCCTGGTTCGAGTCGTGGCGTGTGCCGGCCATGCCGTCGGCCACCACCGCCGACAGCAGCGACTCGATCGCACCGAGCATCGCGATCGTGAACGCCGGGCCGACCAGCGTGAGCACCTGAGACATCGACAGATCGGGCAGCGTCAGCGTCGGCAGTCCGATCGGGATGCCGCCGAAGGCGCTACCGATGGTTGCCACGCCGGCTGGCTGCAGCACGGCGTGCAGCACCGTGGCCACCACCATCGCGACCAACGGCCCGGGCACACGGCTGGCGGCAGGCGCGACGATCCGCGTGCCCGACATCCCCGACGCAGCTTTGGCGGACCTTGGCGAAGACCCGCGCGGCTGGGCCGACACGCTCCAGCGCCTTGCCGTGGCCGGCGATCAGCCCGAGGCCGACCGCGTGGTTGTCGACAAGTCGCAAGGGACGCTTCGGGTGTACGACGCGGCGGACAAGCTGGTGGCCCAGTTCCCGGTCACCACCGGCTCTTCCCATGATCCGCTGCCGATCGGCACCTGGAAGGTACGCGGTGAATCCCGCAATCCAGACTATCGATACAACCCCGACCTGTTCTGGGATGCCAAGACGTCCGATAAGGAGACGCTGCTGCCGCCGGGCCCGAACGGGCCGGTCGGCGTAGTCTGGATCGATCTGTCAAAGGAGCATTACGGCTTGCACGGCACGCCCGAGCCGCAGAACATCGGCAAGACCGAAAGCCACGGCTGCGTGCGGTTGACCAACTGGGATGCCGCGCGCCTGGCGCAGATGGTCAAGACCGGCACCACGGTGGTATTCGAGAAGTAGGCAAGTGGAGCGCCGGACCGGCCCGGGCCACCTGAGGCTGCCGAAGCTTACCCTTCCAGCAGATCGAGCCAGGCGACCACGTCGTTGTCGGTGGCGATGAACAGGCCGTCCTGCACCTCCTCCGGCTGCGCTGCCGCGATCTGCATGGCCTGCACTAAGGGGCCGTAGAACAGAGTTTCGGCAGCGCCGCCTTCGGGCGCGCCGTCCAGATGGTAGAGCCGCACCGTCGCGTCGTCGAAGGTGGTGCGCATCAGTCCTCCTCGCGTTCCCGGCGCGCCTGGTCGAGCGTGCGCTCGCTTCGGTCCGCGTCTGCCGCAGCCAGCTTGCGATCCGCCAGCGTGCGACCGTGCTTGGCGCGGTTCGCATCGGCCCGTGCCTTGTCGGCGGCGCGCGCCTTGGCCTTGCGGACGGAACGCAGGTTGATGATCTGAACCATGGCGTGACCCTAGCGCCGGCAGGCCGCGCGCGAAAGCCTCAGGCCTCGACCGGTGCAGTGGTGACGCCGAGGTCCGGTAACGCCACCGAGCGCTTGCCCGAAAAATCGGTGCGCACGACGATCAGGCCGTCCTTTTCGAGGTAGTCGAGCAGGCGTTGCACGCGGCGCGGGCTGCTGGTGCCGTAGACGCGGGCGAGGTCGGCGTCGTCGGGGCAGGGGTGCCCATCGAGCGCGGCGCGGGCGATCACGTAGAACGGCGCCAGCGCGTCGTCGGGTACGTGCTTGGCGAGATTGCGCAAGTCCTCCCAGCGCTCCGCGTCGGGGTCCTCGATGCCGGCGATGGCGGCGGCGAAACCCCGGCGGAACATCGTCGCGTCCAGCCCGCGCACCGGCACGCCCTTCATGCGGCAGCGGATGGTGAAGTCCTGGAACAGTGTGGTGGCGGACTGGAACGTGCAGTCCTCCTCGGCGGCCATCGCGTTCATGATCTCGAGCATCGCAGCGTGGGTCTCCGCAGCTTCCGGCTCGGCGCGCTGGCGTTCGCTTTCGCGGTCGCGCGCGGCGCCGAGGCGCGGTTCGAGAAGTTCATCGGCGGCAATCCGGCGCGCCAACGTCTCGGCATCCTCTTGCCTGCGCACCGGCCGGGACAAGTCCGCGCGCTCCGGCTCGACGTGGAGGTTGTCGTGCAGCAACTCGCGCAACTCTTCGGTGCTGGCGGTCGGCAGTGGCGTCAGCCCGGGCGTCACCGACCTGGCGCCGGTGTGCACCGCGCCGATGTCCACCGCGACCGGCCGCCGCGCTATCGCGGGCCCGAGGCCGAGGAATTGGCCGCGCGCCAGGTCGCGGATCGCTTCGGCCTGCCGGCGCTCCATGCCCAGCAGGTCGGCTGCGCGCACCATGTCGATGTCGAGGAAGGTGCGCCCCATCAGGAAGTTGCTGGCCTCGGCCGCGACATTCTTGGCGAGCTTGGCCAGGCGCTGGGTGGCGATGACGCCGGCCAGCCCGCGCTTGCGGCCGCGACACATGAGGTTGGTCATCGCCGCCAGGCTGACGCGGCGCGCTTCCTCGGAAACCTCGCCGGCGGCGGCGGGGGCGAACATTTGCGCCTCGTCCACCACCACCAGCGCAGGGTACCACTGCTCTCGCGGGGCATCGAACAGCGCATTGAGGAATTGCGCCGCGCACTTCATCTGCTGGTCGATTTCCAGCTCGTCGAGCGCGAGGACGACCGAGGCGCGGTGCTGGCGGATGCGCGCGGCTAGCCGGGCGATCTCCGCCTCGCCATAAGCGGAGCCATCTATCACGACATGGCCGAACGCCTCGGCCAGGCTGACGAAGTCGCCCTCGGGGTCGATCACGACCTGCTGGACGATGCCGGCGCTCTCTTCCAGCAGCCGACGCAGCAGGTGCGACTTGCCGGACCCGGAATTGCCCTGCACCAGCAGGCGGGTCGCCAGAAGTTCGGTGATGTCGATTTCGACCGGCGCCCCTTGCGCGCTGTGGCCGATGACGATGTTCGCGCTCATCCGGATGCTGCCTTGGCCCAGCGTACCGTCCGCGGGCAAGCTGAAGCTGTCCGGTTATCCGCAGATGCGCGGCGAACCGAGCGGTCGTGTTGCCCCGCTGTCACATGGGCGATCCATGGGCCTCGGCCATGGAGCGTGCCGGCCGCGTCGCGACGCCAGCCGTCAGTACCTATGCTGCCGTTCGCCTGGCGCTCGTGACGGGTTAGGTCGCTGTTGGGTGCACTCTCGGTCGAGAGCCTGACCGATCATCGCAACTCGCTGCGAGACCCCTAACACTCGCCCGTCTTTTTGCTGGCTGGGGGCGAAACGCCGGGGCGGTGCATTTAGGCCACAGATGCGCAGTTTAACAGCTCAAACTGACCCTTCGTCAATTTTTCTGGTTGATGGCAAACCCATCGATGCCTAGACGCGAGTCCAATTATACGGAGCAAGGGAGGCCTGAAATGATGCTTAGAGGCTTTTGGCGTCACTAAGGCGGTATAGCCGCAGGGCTTTGCACGTTCCAATATACCATCGCCGAAGATTGCAGTTTAGCTGACAATCATGATTAAGCTTGGTTTGCAAGTTTAGGTTGGGTATTCGCAGCGCGACCAAATAGTGTGCGATATCAACTGGCCTGAAGTGCTGTCGCTTTAATTGCTCTCTCTATTGAGAAGGGCTTATGAATAGTTCGCCCGTTCGGCGTGATATTTGTATGGCGCGCACTCGCAATGATAAAGTTTTGTGGAAAGAGGAAAGAAAGAGATGAGGAGTTCCGGGTTTAACATTGCCGCGATTGGCATCGGCATGGCGTTGCTCAGCGGTTCGGCTGTAGCGCAGGTCTTGCCCCAGGGTGGTTCGACCCCGCCGGTACCCGGCAACCCTGCGCCGGACACCACGACCAACGCCGCCGGCCAGCCGGAGATTGCGACCCAGCCTGCCGATAACCAGTCCGGCTTGGGAGACATCGTCGTCACTGCCCGTAAGGTATCTGAAAACCTTCAGAACGTTCCGATAGCCGTGACGGCATTTTCCGGTGCCGCGCTGGCTCAGCAGAGCGCGCGGGCTGTCCCTGACATTGCTCTGCTTACTCCTGGCCTGAACTTCTCGCCGGCGGCGACGACGCCGACCGCGCCGCTGATCACCATCCGCGGCCAGGTTCAGCAAGATACGCTGGCCACGCTCGATCCGTCGGTCGGCATCTATGTCGATGGCGTTTACTGGGCTCGCGCTTATGGTCTGAACGCAAGCTTGCTCGATGTCGCGGACGTGCAGACGCTGAAGGGGCCCCAAGGCACCTTGTTCGGCCGCAATACGACGGGTGGCGCGATCCTGCTCAACACCAACGATCCGAACTTCCGCGACGGGCTGAGCGGGACGGTGACTGGCACTTATGGCAACTTGAACTACATGGCCGGCACGGCCGTGTTGAACGCGCCGTTGATCGACGACAAGCTCGCCATTCGCCTTGCATTTTCCGGCAATCGCCGTGACGGCTACGTTCGCGAGATCAACTCCGGCACGAAGCTGAACGACCTGAACGATACCACGTTCCGGGCCAAGGTGCTGGTCAACCCGACCGAAAACTTCCACCTGCTGCTGTCTGGCGAACTGTTCCGCACGTCGACTTACGCCAATCCGCAGCGCATGACTTACTTCAGCCCCACCGGTCCGGCGGTGCTGGAAGCAGGCGTCGAGACACTTGGCGCTGGGTGCTTCTCGCTCACGGGCGCTCCCACTCCTGCTTGCATCGCGGCGGGTAGCAATCGCCTGAACAACGCCATTGCGGCCAATCAGCGCGACAAGGACACCGTTTCACTCAGCGTTCTGCCTGAGTCCTATGCACGCACCCGCACCTTCTCGGCCACGGGAACGCTCGACACCTCGTTCGGCGCGATCAAGGCGATCGGCGCCTATCGTCAAGTGCGCTCCTTCGCGCTCAGCGACAATGACGGTTCCGATGTTCGCATTCTCGACGGCATTCCGTACAATGACGACGCGCGGCTGAAGCAGTGGTCCGGCGAACTGACGGCGACGGGCAAGGCGTTCGATGACCGCCTGGACTTCGTTCTGGGTGGCTTCTACTTTAAGGAAAGCGGCACGGACGGCAGCTACACCGCCACTTTCCCGGCTCTGTCGGCAGTCAGTCCCGCAACGGGCTTTCAGCCGGTGTACACGCTCTACGCTGCACGCATCAACAACGAGAGCGAGGGCGTTTACGGTCAGGCGACTTACCACTTCACGGATCGCCTCTCGTTCACCGGTGGCCTGCGTTATTCGAGCGACAAGAAGGGGATAACGTCCAGCAACGCGCTGTTGATCGGTACCACGGTGATTTGCCAGCAGCCGACCTGCCCGTACACGCAATCGAAGAGGTTCGATGGCGTCTCGTACACTGCGGCGCTCGACTACAAGGTCACCGACGATGTGCTCGTCTATGCCAAGACGTCGAAGGGTTTCCGTTCCGGCGGACAGAACCTGCGCGGCGTCGCTCTGCTTCCGGAGTCGTTGCTGCCGTTCAAGCCTGAGGTTGCCTATGCGCAGGAAGTCGGCCTGAAGTCGGAACTGTTTGATCGCCGTCTGCGCTTCAACATCGCGGGCTACTACACCGAAGTGAAGGACATTCAGCGGTCCACCGCCGTTGTGGTCGGGCAGTCGACCGCGACCGTGCTTTCGAACGCAGGCAAGGTGCGGGTTTACGGCTTCGAGGCAGAAGCCAGCGCTCTGCTGCCGGCGGATTTCCGCATCGATGCTACGGTTGGCTACACCAATTCCAAGTACGTCACCTATGTCGACTTCAACGGGTTTGATCGCAGCCACGAGCCGCTTTATCTGACGCCCCGCTGGACGGCCTCGATCTCGCCTTCGTGGAGCCATGCACTCGATTTCGGACGTCTGAGTGTGCGCGGCGACTTCGCGTACCAATCGCGGATGGCGCTTTACCCGACCGGCTTTTATACTGATGCCAACGGCGTGATCCGCGATGCGAACAACGGCAATCCGACTTCCGCCGCGGACGCGGCTGGCTTCACCGCCGCCAACACCGATCGGGCGCACTGGCTCATCAATGCCCGCGCCAACCTGACCATCCTCGACGGGAACCTGGACATTGCGATCTGGGGCCGCAATCTCAGCAACCAGCGCGATATTGTCGGGGGTCTTCCGATCGTCGGCGTGGGCTCGGCTGCCGCGATCTATCGTGATCCGCGCACTTATGGCACGACGGTGACGGTAAAGTTCTAACTTTCACGGTCCACTAAAGTATCTGGCGCCGTGACGCGATCTTCGCATCACGGCGCCAGATTTTTTCGCGCTTGTACCGCTTGAGGAATGCGCTGACGCCTTCGGCCGCGTCCGGCGGTCCGCGAGCCGAGGCCGTGCTGTTCGCCTCTGCCGCCATATGCTCTTCAAGTGTCGACTGGCCGCTTGCAGCCCACAGCGTCTTTATGGGTCGAAACGCATTGGTCGGCCCTTGTGCTGGGGTCGTTACGACAGCTGTGCCTCGTCATGCAGGAGTTCGGCTGGAACGACCCAAGTGACCGAACCAAGTTGCAACGCTCGTCTCGACGGGGTGACTGCGCTAAGCCGTCATCGGCCCTGACGACGGCGCGACGCGAACACACTGAACGTTCGAAGTCAGATCTGCAGGAGTTGGGCGTTGGACCAAGATAGCAAGGCGATCGACTTACAAATGCGTGCACTTGCACTCCCGCGGTTCAGCCACGACGATGGCTGGTGGCTGGGCTGCCATATCCGCGAACTTGCCCGGGCACGAGGAGCTTCCATCGCCATCAGCATTCGCCGCGGTGCGACCCAGATCTTCGCTGTGGCCGTAGAAGGCGCAACCGCCGATTGCGTCGACTGGGCCGTTCGCAAAATCGCGACCGCTATGAGGTTCGAACGGACCAGCTACGCCGTTGCCCTCGACATGCGAGCGAAAGGGATGGATCTGGCCCGCTTCGGCCTCACGACAGATCTTTTTGCGCTTGCGGGCGGGGCCGTGCCGCTCCTGATCGAGGGCGTTGGTGTCTGCGGCGGCGTGGCGGTCAGCGGTATGTCGGAACTGGAGGACCACGAGATGGTCGTTGAAGCGATGTCTGCTCTCAAAGCGCGGATGGCTGCAGACGCCTGAGTACGGCTCACCTTGATGTCTTGAGCTACGGCGCCCTGCTGTCGTATGGCCTGCCGCAGACGCGACATTCCGCGGTTGAATAGATCGCTGCCTTGCTCCTTTGTCTTGCGAGCTTGCTTTTTCGCGTGGATCCAACTCTTCAGGGTCGCGCCGTCAATCAGGTGCATGGCCTGTCGTTCATTCATCCCACGACACCGCAATTAGCACGCTGAGCTGGCTTTGATCGGCTATCAAGCAACAAAGAATCAAAGGAGAGATGACGATGAAGTTTTCAGTCCACGCCCCGTTGGGCGACATCACCCCGGGCGAGTTTCAGACAATGGATTCGGTGCGCAAGATTGCCAGCGAGTTTGAGGCCGCGAACATCGACGCAGCTTACGTTACCGATCACCCGGCGCCCAATGCAGAGTGGCTGCACGCCAATGGCCACGATGCACTCGATCCGTTCACGACGCTCGCTTTCCTGGCGGCGGCCAGCACCCGGCTCAAGCTGATGAGCTTTGTCATCGTGCTCCCCTACCGCAATCCCTTTATCTCGGCGAAGGCGGCGGCAACACTGCAGGTGTTGTCGGGTGGACGGTTCATCATGGGCGCTGGCGGGGGCTATCAGAAGGTCGAGTTCGAGGCGCTCGGAGTGGATTTCCACAAGCGCGGGGCTCTGTTCGACGAAGCTCTGGAAGTGATCGATCTGGCCTGGTCTGGCGGGGCGGTCGTCAAGGAAGGGCGGAACTTCAACGCAACCGGAAACGAACCGCGCCCGATCCCCTCGCCCCGGCCGCCAATCTGGATCGGCGGTTCGACCGACAAGGCAGTCCAACGTGCCGCGCGCTGGGGCGATGGTTGGCTGCCGGTCTTCGCTGCGCCGACATTGGCGAAAATCAACCGCGACACCTTCATCCAGACGGAAGAAGAACTGCGCGACAAGATCGTCATGCTGAAGGACTTGCGCGCGTCTTTGGGAAGGACGGGTCCTTTCGAAATCGGTATGTCTCCGCGTCTCAAACCATCACCGGGAAGCCGCGCAGAGGCGGATCGCTACCTTGAGGCTTTGGCGGGATTGCGTGAAGCAGGCGTGACCTGGGGTGTGGTCGACCTCCCCCATCCGAGCCTGCAGGGATTCCTGGAGAACGTCCAATGGTTCGGGGAAGAAATCGTGGCTCGGATCGACAAGACTGTAACGAACCCCGCCTGAGCACCTTTCGATGATCGGCTGCGACATGTGGTCTGACAGGGCGCAGCCGATGATCGCATTAGTCGCACGGGGCGAATAGGTTTACCTATAAATAGGCATAAGAGAGCGATGCAGGACCTGAACGAAGTTGTCGCAGCGCTGGCGCGACGTGTGGAAGAATTGGAAGACGAGCGCGCGATCCGCGAGGTCCTGTGTCGCTACGCTCTGTCCGTAGATGGCGACAATGCCGAGGCGATGGCGCAGCTTTATGCGGAGGATTGCACGATCGACATCGATTCCGTGGCGTTCTTCAATGGCCGTGATGACGCCAAACGGATCGTCACGGGAGAGGCGCATCAATCGATCCTCCCCAACTGCGCTCATATAATGGGGCCGTTTTCGATTGTCATCGATGGCAAGAGCGCGGTCGCGACCGGTTATGCGACGATCTTCGTCAGAAAATCCGGTCAAGTCGGAGTCTGGCGTCAGGCCTATGGCCGCTGGGAGCTGATTAAGCGCGATGATCGCTGGCAAATCTTAAAGCGGCAATCGCGCACCACCGGCCGACCCGAGTCACTGGCCCTCTTGAACGCTGCGGTCTGAAGCCTTTGTGCGTTCGCGCGGATGCCGGCGAACGTTGTTACGCCGATAGGCGCAGTTTAGAAGACGGATATCCCCCGCCTTTTTCGGCAGCGGGCGTCGGAGGCTCGCTGCCGTGGCGGATCATCCGACCTGCCGGTCACAAGCCTCGCAATCAGGCTTCTTGAGCGAGACCCTTCAGCTTTTGCAGATCAGGCTTCAATGCGCCGGTGCGCGGGATTTCCTGCATCACCAGCGCGCGGACCGGCACCGCGTAGGCAGCCAGCTTTGAACGCAGGAAAGCGATCACGTCGGGCCCTTCCAACTGCTGGTCTTCGAAGGGCTGGACAGCCACGATCGGGACCTCACCCAGACGAGCATCGTGGATACCGAACGCCACCGCTTCCCGAATGGCCGGATGTTCCTCTGCGGCGACGGCGATCTTTTCGGGCAAGATCTTGAACCCGCCCCGGTTGATTGCCTGGTCGGCGCGGCCACGCAGAAACAGGAAGCCATCCTCGTCGATCGCGGCAAGGTCGGTCGTGCGGATCCATTCCGGGCCCAGCAGCTCCACTCTCGCTTCAAGCAGCCCAGTTTCGCCCGCAGGGACTTCGCTGCCAGACTCCGGATCAACGATGCGCAGTTCGACCCCGTTGATCGCGCGGCCGGCGCTGCCGATCTTGCTATCGCCGAATTGCTTCGCCAAGCTCGGACTCCAGCTGGCGGCGGTGCCGGCAATCTCGGTACAGCCGTAGCCCCAATAGATCGGAATGCCGTACCGCTCCTCGAAGGCTTTCTGCACTTCGGGCGGCAGCGGTCCAGCGCCGCCGAACACCGCCCGGAGGCCGCCGAAGCGCTCCTTGGGAATGTCCTTTTCCAGAAACGCGTGGATCATCGGCGAGAACATGATGATCGTATCGGGCGCGCAGGCATCGAGTGCAGTGAGCCAACGCTCCATGTCGAAGCGCTCGAGCAGATATACGCAGCCGCCTCGCGCGATGCTGCCCAAGAACTGAATCAATCCGCTGATGTTGCTGATTGGGGTGAAGGCGAGGTTGGGACGGACTGGCACCCCGGGTACATCCGAGACGGACATCGTCGCCAGTGCTCGAGTAAAAATCAGAGAACTGACCTGGACCAGCTTGGGCTTGCCGGTGGTTCCGCTGGAGAGCACGGAGATCGACATGGGTGAGGGTGAGCTGTTGCGATGTGCATCGCCCAGCACCTCGAGACCGGGCTGCAGACTGAGGTCAAGGCTGTTGGAGCCCTCGCACCGAATGCCGAGCGTTCCGGCTTCCTGCGCTGCCGCCATGGCTTGCTCGTTCCAGTCGTCGGCCAGACCGACTACGGCCGCAAGCTTGAGCTTGCGAATATCGTTTGCGATCGCTTCCAGAGATTGGAGCGTGTAGATCATCACCAGCGGTCGGTCGGTCTTGACCGCGGAGAGCAGCGCTGCCGCCAGGGGCGGATTGTTGCGACACAATAGGCCAATCGGTTGCCCCTGGCCTATACCTTTTTCGGCAAGGATCGATTCCAGGCGCGCGCTGAAGGCGCGAACGTCCTTCCAGGTGTGCTGCGTGCCTTGGAACCAGATCGCCAGTGCGTCGTCGGGCTGCTCCATAGCCCTGTCAAGGTTCGGGTTCAGGCTCATCAGATTTCCCGTATCGGTAGGTTGCTCAAGTCGTCTTGCTTAGCGGCTGCGAGGCAGGCCGAGGAAGACCTCGGCGATCTGCGAGCGCTGAATTTCACTGGATCCGGCATAGACCGTCGCTACCTGGGACTGGCGATAAAGTCGTTCAAGGACGGCGAGATCGCCGCCGCCGTTCACCAGGCAATCGGGTGCGGTCATGTCCATCATGTCCGCCAAGACCTGCTGGACCATCTCTGAGTAGAACAGCTTGCTCATCGGGCCATAGCCGGTGCGCCCGGCGTCCGGATGGCTGAGGGCATGCCAGGTCGCACGATCAGCCAGAAGCTCGCCGGCCCGGGCCTGCAGTTCGAACAGACCGAGGCGGCGGCGCACGTCCTTGCTCTCCATCCGGGGGCGGCCATCTTCGCCAGGCTTGGCCGCCCATTCCAGGAGGGCGGGCAGAGCACGACGATCACCAGCACCGAAGGCGCCCAGCTGCTCGAGGGTGAGCGCCCAGGTCATCACCTTGATGCCGTTGTTCACGGGACCGATCCGCCAATTGTCGTCGACCTTCACGTCAGTATAGAAGGTGGCGTTGGTGCGCTCATCCATGATGGTGTGGATCGCGTGGACCTCGACCCCTTCCGCGTTCATCGGGACGAGGAACAGGGTAAGGCCGCGATGCTTCGTGCTCTCCGGGTCGCTTCGGGTAAGCAGGAGGACGTAGTCAGCCAGGTTGGCCCCGGTCGTCCACATCTTCTGGCCATTGATGATCCAAGTTTTGGTCTCCTCGTCCCAGCGTGACTTGGTGCGGCAGCCGAAGATGTCCGAGCCCGAGCCCGGTTCGGAATAGCCCATGCTGCACAGCGCTTCGCCCGCAGCAAGCCGAGGCACGACGAGGTTACGGACGTCGTCGGTGGCGAATTCACGCACGATATGGCCGACCATGTTGGTGACCGACTGCGCGTGGCCGGGATAGCCGAGCTCGTCCCACACCCGCAGGGCCGAGAGCATCGCGTTTGATGCGGTGCCCCGGCCGCCCCATTCCTTCGGCCAATCCGAGAACAGCAGGCCTGCACGCCCCAGTGCCTGGGCGATTTCCGGCACATGGCCGTCGTAAGAGTCAGGCAGGCTCTCGCGCAGTTCGGGGGTCATCAGCGGCTCAAGGATGGCGCGCGTGTCAGCGACCGTCTGAGCGGCTTCCTCATCCAGTCCGAACGACAGCGGGCAGGGACCGCCATCCGGCAAGATAGTCGACGCCTCACCCCACATGCGGTCGGCGATGCGGATCATCTCCTCGGCCGGATCGCCGAGCAGTAGCGGCAGCGCCTTGGCGAAACGGAAGTAAACCTGGGCGTTGTGTTCAAGCGAGAGACCGTAGCCACCATAGGTGTGTAGCGTGCGACGGGCCGTAGCATCGGCCGTCTTCGCACTCCAGGCGAAGGTCATACTGATCGCGGCGGCGGCCTCGTCCTTGCCTTCCTCATTACCGTCGTCAAGCAACCAGGCCGTCCACCAACCGAGCAACCGAGCAGCCTCGTTGTCCACGGCGCGGTCAGCCAGCGGGTGCGAAATAGCCTGAAAGCTGCCGATCGGACGATCGAACTGATAACGTTCGTTGGCGTGGCGTGAAGCCATCTCGAGCATTGCGGCGTTGGTGCCCCACAACGTCGCCGAAACGAGCAGCTTCCATTCTTCGATCGCAGCCGCGAAAAGCGTGACAGCCTCCTCGCCATTGGCAAGCTCGATCACGGTCCCGCCGGTATTCTCGAAGCGGCCAAGGACCTGGTCGGCGTGGTCGGCCGGAACCGGGGTCAGCGATCCCTCACGCAGATATAGCCCGGCGCCCTTGCGAAAGACCACCGCATCGCATCCTGCGCCATAAGCTACCAACTGGTCCGGGCGAGTGTCGCAATCATGGATGGCCAGTGTCACCACTGCTTCGCCGGAGCCGATCCGATCAACCCAGGCAGCGGCCTCCTCGCTCTGCGAGCGTCCGAGGAGGCGCGCAGCGATCATCGCCTCGATGAGCGGCAGGCGCGGCAGATGGCGGCCGGCTTGCTCCATTGCGAGCATCGCGTCGAACAGTGGCGAACCGCCATCCTCGGTCGGAAGCGAGCGCATCGTGAGGATGCCGGCTTCGGCGAACTGAACATAAAGTTCCCGGTCTACCTTGCCCGATTCCAGCTTGCGCAGCCGGTCGACCCCGCCGGCACCGACGAGGAGTTTGGACACCATCGAGACAATCAGGTTGTTTTCTTCACTCAGATCGAGATTCACGCCCAGTTCTCCATGATGCCATACGCATCGCTCGTGGAGGCCCCGGCTCCGCCATCAGGGGCCCCTCACGAAAGTGGGTCAGTCCTTACGGTCGAGGCGACGCAGAGCCGACTTCTTGCCGGTGGTGCCGTGGTGCATGCCGGTCACCTTGGCCCAGGCGCCGCCACGCTGGAGCCGCACTTCCATCCCGCTGTCGCTGGTAGCGCCCCCGTCGACCAGCAGCGTCTGGCCGGTGATGAAGCGCGCCTCGTCGCTAGCGAGGAATACCGCCGCGGAGGCGATGTCCGACGGCATGCCGTGATCCGGCCAAGGCTGACCTTTGGAAAGACGCTCAGCCGCTTCGACAGGGTCTTGGCCGCCGATTTCGGTGAGGATCGCGCCGGGTGCTATTGCGTTGACGCGGATGCGATGGGGAGCAAGATCCACCGCCGACACGGTGGTGAGATGGACGACGGCAGCCTTGGCAATCGAGTAAGGACGCGGGCCGGCACCGCCCACCAGGCCAGAAGCCGACGAGGTGTTTAGGATGACGCCGCCGGTGCCCTGCGCCTTGAACTGGCGCACGGCGTGCTTGAGCCCCAGGAACACACCCTTCACCAGAACGGCGAAAGTCAGATCCCAATCCTCAGGCGTGACTTCCTCGAGCGGGCCAAGCGCGCCGGGGATACCTGCGTTGTTGAACATGCAATCGAGCTTGCCGAACGCGTCGACGGCAGTGCCGATCATGCGCTCCACGTCAGCTTCGCTGGTAACATCGGTAGCCACGAACCGAACCCGATCGGCGTAGCCAAGCTCATCGGCGAGCTTGAGAAAGGCCTCGCCGCTCGCAGGATTGACATCGGCGACGACGACCTTTGCGCCTTCGTCGAGGAAGCGCACAGTGCTGGCGCGCCCGATACCGCTGGCGCCACCCGTGATGACGGCGACCCTGTTCTCTATCAGCATTAAAGTTCTCTCCAAACGCCATGTAGGTGCCGGCCAGCGGTGGTCAGCAGCATCAGTCAAGCCGGCTTCTGCTGCGAACGGGCTCAAGTGCGGACAGGCTCACCGAAGGACGCCGCACCGAACGGCGGCGCAGTGAAAGCACAAGCTTGACATATCTGTCAACTGCATCCCGCAGACAGATCGCGTTAGTTAGCCGATCATAGATCGGTAGCGGCTGGAAGGTGCAGTTGAATGGTACACAGCGTTGCTGTAGCAGGTTCATCTGCTGTTCAACGAGGCAAATGGTGATTAATCAAGGGGCGGCTAGCTTTTCCAGCAAGCCGAGAACGATAGGGCGGTCGGGCGGAGCACTGGGCCGCAAGGGGCAAGAAACTCGCACCCGGCTGTTGGATGCCGCACTCAGGCTTCTGCAAGCCCAGTCTGCGGTCTCGCTTACGGCGACGGCCATCGCTCAGGAAGCACAGACTTCGCTGGCGACGCTATACGTCTATTTCGGCGATGTTTCGGACGTTCTACTGGCCCTAGCGCAAGAGGCGAGCGCGGACATCACCGACATTTTGAGCGCAATCGATGCTTGGGACCCGCAATCGGAAGACGAGGAAGGTGCACGCGCTTTCTTCGAGGCGTATCGTGCCTATTGGGATCGTCACAAGGCAGTGCTTGTCTTGCGGAACATGGAATCGGATTGCGGCGACGAACGCTTTGCCGAGATCCGTAACCGAGCAGGTCTCCGCATGGTGGAGGCGCTCGGTGCGAAGATCCTAATCGGCCATCAAGGATCGGGCATGACGCAAGAGCAGGCGAGCGCTCGATCCATGGTCATTTTTGCGGCTATCGAGCGCTTGGCGACCCGCGAAACGCTGTTCGCTAAGGGCGAGGACGGCGAACAAAGCGCCTTGTACGAGGCTCAAATCGGCATACTGCGCGAAATGGTGTCGAAGTAGCCATGACGCTCGAGGCTGACGACGCGCTCCGGTTTCAGAACGGGGATCGGTCCGTCGGCCTCAAGATCAGCAACGGCGTCGGATGGATCGCGATCGACCGACCGACACGCCTCAACGCTCTGGACGCAACCGCGCTGGATGCGATGAGCGAGGCCGTCGAAGGATGCGTCGTTGATGCGGACGTGCGCTCGCTGGTAGTGGTGGGGGAGGGCGGAAGAGCATTCTCCACCGGGGGCGACCTCAAGCAATTGCGTCAGGATGAATTGGAAGGGCGACCCCGACGGGCCGAGGAGGCCGCCGCGCGATTGTATAGGGTGCTGCGCAGCTGTCCAAAGCCGCTGATCGCCGCAGTGGATGGTCACTGCTTGGCCGCGGGCTTCGAGATCGCCATTTTGTGTGACATCATTGTGGCAACCGAACAGTCGAGCTTCGGCCTGAGCGAAATCCGGTTCTCACTGATGCCCGACGCGGGCCTGATCGAACTGCCTCGTCGCATACCGGCCGCAGCGCGGGCGATGCTGTTGACAGGCCTCCCCATGGCAGCGGCACGCGCTTTTCAATTGGGTCTAGTTTACGAACTGTGCTGCGACAGGGGTGAACTCATGCAGGCTGTGGACGCTATAGCTGCGGCTCTGGCACTGGCGGCGCCGATGGCGGTTAGTGGCTATAAGCGGGTGCTCGACGCAGGGGACCAGCATGCGATGGAGCAAGCGGCTTGCGTGCGAAAGGCTCGATGGGCGCAGCTGTCAGCCAGCGCAGATCGGCAAGAAGGACTGAACGCATTTCTAGAACGACGCGCCCCCGAGTGGAAAGGCAACTGATCCGCCGCCACATCTGAAGATGGACCCGTTGGGCGATTGCCCCATTGACGCTCGACCCTTCAATTTCTACACATCCGTCAAATTGCGCTGATGGGGCGCCGCTCCCGTCCTCCGATCCATTCGCCACTTGGTCTATCCGGATTTTTGAACCCGGACTGGCCCGGATTGTCTGGTGCCGAGGGGATTGCCGATGGCCAAGTTCCCCAGGTTGCGTATCTTTGGAGAGAGCGTGATGTCATCGACCACCAGTCGCCAAATCAGTCTTAAGCACCCTGATCGGTTCTTCATCGACGGTGAATGGGTCAAGGCGTCTACTGATCGCAAGTTTGTAGTGCTTGACAGCGCTACCGAAGAGGAAAGCTTGCGGGTGGCCGAGGCCAGCTCTGCCGACATGCAGGCGGCCATCGCCGCCGCGCGTCGCGCTTTCGACACCGGTCCGTGGCCGCGTATGTCGCCGGCTGAGCGGGGCGAGTACTTGCGGCGAATCGCCGATGCATGGGAGCGCCGGGCTGACGCGTTGGGTCACAGCTGGATGGTGGAATCCGGAGTGATCGGCGGCATGGCCGCGGCTGCAGCGCCTGGTGCCGCCGCGGTCTTTCGCTGGCATGCCGACCTAGGCACCAGCTACGCTTGGGAAGAGCCGCGCACTACGCGCAGCGGCAACGCGGCCTTGCTAGTCAAGGAGCCGGTCGGCGTGGTT
>Ga0207641_10002746_pt1 | contig 16060 bp, 22 predicted proteins | sample KBSSwiS62_FD_184306 | JGI IMG/M metagenome (GOLD analysis project Ga0207641, IMG submission 184306) | Switchgrass rhizosphere microbial communities from Kellogg Biological Station, Michigan, USA - KBS Switchgrass S6-2 (SPAdes) (version 2) | ecosystem: Host-associated > Plants > Roots >... | reverse complement strand
GATTCGACCGCGAGGGACAGCAGGACGCCGCGACCTACCATGCACAGCGCCAGGCCGAGCTCGACAAGAAAGACGGCATGGCCGGCGTCATGCTCGCCAAGCAGCTCGAGGAAGCCGCCGTGAACACCGCGGATCCGATCGCGCGCGCTCGAGGCATGAAGGCCGCTGCCGACGTTCGGGCGATGAGCGACCAGCAGCTCAAGGGCTACGTCGAGATGCGCAGCCAGCATGATCTACAGGCGCAATCGAACGCGATCGCCGGCGGCCACCTCGGGGAGACGATCCGGCACAACAAATTCGAGGAGGGTTTCCAGGTCTACAAGGAGAACCAGGAGGCCGAGCTCAAGGCCGCAGCTCTGGCCGCAAAGCAGCAGGGCAAGCTATCCGATGAGGAGAGCAAGCGGGCGCTGTACATCCCCGGGCCCGATGGGCAGCGCATTGTCGCTCGCAAGTCCGACGGCTCACCGGTGTTGAGCGGCACACCAGAGCTGGCATCGAAGGATAACGATATGGTGTCGGCCGCTGCGTCGTACAACCGGCTTATCGGTCAGATGGTCCGCGGGATGAACGACCACGGCGGGGAATCCGGGTATTTCAAGAGCTCAGATTGGCAGAAGATGCAGACCGACCTCGAGAGTGCCGTGGCCGAGCTACACGACGCGTACGGGATCACGTCATTTCGTGAGCCCACCATGAAATTCTTCGAGAAGATGACCACCGGTGGAGTCGACCCCACGTCGTTTATCTTCGATGCAACGTCGGCGCTGAAGAGGAGCAACGAGAACCTACAAGCCAAGGTGAACTCTCGCGTGCAGGGTCGCGGATACGACGGTCCAGCATTCAAATTCCAGGACACGTCGGCCCCGCCGGCTCCGCAACAGACCGAAGAAGATGAGACGCTGAAACGAGGCCTCGTGAACCCATACCGGATGTCGCCCAACATCCTGGCGACAGAAGTCGGCAAGCTGAGCTCGCGAGGTGAGCTCGGACGAAACGAAACGATCAGCACGAGGTTGCGAGATGCCGGTGATGTTCTGCCATCGGTCAGGCAGGCGATGCTGACTGCGGCAGCCGGCGTCGCTTCGTCGGACCCGCGCGTCCGGCAGATCTCCATAGAACGGCTCGACAAGCTCGCCAGCGAATCGGAATCCCCCGGCACCGCGGCTCTGGCCAAAGAGCTACTTGATCGGGCGATCAACGAGCAGATCGCCAAAACACCAGGGTCGCCGGAGTTCGTGCGCGGGCCGGGCGGCGTTCCCGCGCCATCGGTGAGGTAGATGCCGGATACCGTAACACTGCGCGACAGCGACGGCCGCGCGTATGGAGTGCCGGCCGAACAAGCGGCGGCATACATCGCTCAGGGATTCCGTCCGGAGACCGAACCGGAACATCTTGATCGCACCGCAGCGGAGACGTTTCAGGCCGAGCATGGCGGGATCGGCGGCGCCCTCGCCGCCGGCGGCGTTGGCGCGCTGAGCGGCATCACGCTCGGGTTATCGGATCAGGCACTCGGCGGCCTGGGGGCCGGCCGGACGCTTCGACACCTCGAGGCCGAGCATCCGTACGCGACCGGAACCGGCACGCTGGTCGGTGCGCTCGCGCCGTCGATCCTGACCGGCGGCGCTGCGGCCGGTGAAGAAGCGGCCGGGCTCGGCGCCAAGATCCTCGCGCGCAGCCCGGCGGCGCTCGCAGGGCGGGCGGGTGGCGCGGTATCTGGTCTCGGCGAGGGCGCCGGGCTCGCTGGCCGCGTCTTGGCCGTGACCGCCGGGGCCGCGACCGAGGGAGCGCTGTACGGCGGCGGCCAGTACCTCACCGAGTCGGCGCTCGAGGACAAACCTCTGTCGGCCGAGGGATTCGTGGCCGGCATGGGCCACGGCGCCCTGTTCGCCGCGCCAATCGGCGCCGGCGGGGTCCTGGCCAGCAGCACGCTCCAGAAGGTGCGCTCGCTGTTCCCGCGATCGGAGGTCAGCGCAGCGGCGGCGTCGGGGATCAAGGGCCAGGCATCCTCAGGGCTCGCCCAGGCGCTGCGGGACGGCGACCAGATGGCCGCCGCCGCAGAACGAAAGCTGTCCGACATCGATGCTGGGGTGCAGGTCGCGAACGCTGGCGAGACATCGACGCGGCGAGTGTTCGGCGCAGCCGACCCGCAGGCTATCGGCGATCAGGTTTCCGGGGCCGTCGACCGGCACCAGGTCACGGGGGCGATCGATGCGTACCGTCAGGCACGCGGCCAGTTCGCGTCATGGCTGGCCGAGGGCGGTGATCCCGAGCTCGAGCGAGCGCTCGCCGGCATGCAGCCGTCCGATGACCTGATGGGTCACGCGGTGCCGATCGGCGAGTTCGGTCCGCCGGGCGCGCGCGGGATCAAGACGCCTGGGGAATTGCAGCGCGCTGCGGAGGTCGGCGTGGAACCCTTGCCAGCTCCGCAGGCCAGCGATCAGCCAGCCACCGCGGTAGGCAAGCGGATCGCAACTGGAACCCCGGTAGAGCCCGTTCCCGCCCGCGCCATCCTCGAGAATGCCGCCGCTGAACAACCAGCGGTCTCAACCGGACTGCCCTCGCGCGCGCGGAACGCCGGACGCTATAAGGCTGCCGCGCCAGAGGTCAGCGCACCAGCTGCCGCCGGAAAGCCAGTCCTGCTCCAGGAGACCGAGCGGCTCCTACGCGAGCAGGGCATCGAGGCCGACGCCATGGCCGAGATCCGCAAGGGCAATAGCCCGCTCGTGAATGGAATCCCGAGGCATGCCGTCCTCGACAACGAGCTGCTGCATACGGGAGAGGACTACGCAGAAGGAGTGCTCGACGCGCGAGACATCGCAGCCCACGGGTACTACGAGCCCGAGGGGGGGCATGCCGACGTCGTTCGCAACGCCAACGCCCGGAAGGCCATCGCTGAGGGGCAGCGCGAGCCGATCAAGCTCGGCGTGTCACCCGACGGCAACATCGTGGTGATCGACGGGCGGCATCGCCTTGCGGCTGCCATCGAGGCCGATGCGCCCGTCCATGTGAAGTGGACGACGAGCCACGAGCCGGCACCAACCGACGTGCTCCGCGGCGCCAAGCAGAGCGACCTCGAAGCGATGCTTCGCGGCACCAAGGCAGCTGTCGACCGCGGCGCCGAGATCGCAGATGTTGGGCGTGAGCCTGCGCTTGCAGCCCGCGCCGCCAAGGAGGCCAAGGCATCAAGTGCGGCCGAGCACTTCCGAGCCAAGGCGTTGGCAGCGCGTGCGGAGCGCGCCGGTCTTGGTGATCCAAACGCTCCATGGAACGCTGGGATGTCCGCAGGCGCCGGCCACGAGGGGTCAGCGATGGCGGCCGAGGAACGCGCTCTACAGGCACAGGCCCGTGAAGCGGGGGCCGCGTCGGCATGGGACGCAGCCCGGTCCGGAGAGGTGCCGTCAATGCCATCCGGCCTGACCGGGCTGCACCAGCAGCTCGGACTCAATCCACCACGAGGTGAGGCCGCGGTCAGCGAGCGTGGGACCGCAGTCGACAGCCTGATCAAGGAGCGGATGGCTAGCGTCCGTGACGAGGCGGCGATCGCGAAGGCGATCATGCGTCACAACGGCAAGGCGCGCGACATCGGACCAGACATCGGCCGAGGTGCCAAGGTTGTCGACGCTCTGGAGAACGCGAGCGCGCGATTGACCGATGTTCTCGGCGCCGAGGCCCCCGGGACCGCGGTGCAAAACGCGGCGGCATATCGGACCGCGATCCAGGAGGCGAACGCGCGCGCAGCGACAAGCTCGGCGAAGGCCGCGGCCGACCTGGCGGGCAAGGCTCAGGCGGCAGATGCGACGGTCGTCGATGACGACATCGCGGCCGCGCTCCGCAAGCATGCCTCCCGACCGCGAGAGAGCGCCCCCAAGCTGCTACCAGGTGCTGTACCAGCATCGGAAACGGCGGGAACCGGCGTGCGGCTCGCAGATGTTGGGTCCGCGCTCGAGGTACTCCGCGCGGTCGGGGCCCACGTGCCCGCCGTCTCGAGCATCCCGGTGATCGGACCAATCCTCGGCCTCTGGCTCAAAGCTCGCGCCGTCATGGGCATCCTGGGGCGCAAGGGCGGTGCGATCGGCCGCAGCACCGAAGGGCTGATCGCTGGCACTGCGGCCGCCGCGCGGGATCGCATCATCGCGGCCACCACCACGCTGCTCGAGGGCGGTGCGAAGGTCGCTGCGAAGGCACCGCGAGCAGCCGGACCCGCCGTGTTGCTCGCGGGTGCGCTGTTCCCGGGCGGGGAGAAACACGACGATGACACCCCCCGCGCTCTGTTCGACGCCCGATCGGACGACATCACCCGGGCGATGCAGCCGGGTGCGATCGACCAGGCGATCGGTCAGCGCTATCCGACCTCAGATCCGGCGATGCACGATGCGATCGTCGCGCAGGTACAACGCGGGATCGCGTTCCTCGATTCGAAACGCCCGAAGGCAACGGTGTTGCCTGGGATGCTGCCGGGCGATGGCGCTTGGCACCCTTCGCTTGCTGCGATTGAAGAATTCGGCCGGTACGTGCACGCCGTCAACGACCCTGTGAGCGTGCTCGAGGATCTTGCGGTCGGGAAGATTTCGGCCGAGGGTGCCGAGACGTTGCGGGTCGTCTACCCGCAGATGTTCGCGTACGCGCAGATGTCGCTCATGAAGGCCTCGCAGGAGATGGCCAAGACGCTGCCGTATCCTCGACGGATAACGCTGTCGATCCTGTACCGACTTCCCGTCGATGGCACGATGCAGCCAGCGCACGCTAGATACCTGGCAGCGCCGAGCGCACCGCCGGCCGCGCTCGCTCCGCAATCCGCCTCATCTGGGCCGCTACGGCTAGGTCAGCAAACCATGTCTCCGCTCGACCAGCGAGCGGCAGGAGGGTGAACGATGTCAGAGATTGCGTACCCATCAGATATCTTTCAGGGACTGCAGCCGGTATCAGCGGCGACCTACTACGGCGCCGGTGGTGATAGCTCACTCATTCACACGGTTCACCTCCAGTGGGACGCCGCGTTCGCCGGGGTGTTTACCTTCGAGCTGAGCAACTTCACGGGACTCGATCCGAAGGTGACCGGCACTTCCGGGCAGTGGATACCGATCTGCGCGTTCAGCCTCGCGAGTGTCGTCGGTGGTACGGTGGCCAGCAACCCGGCAACGGCGGGGACGCCAGCCTCGGTCACGGTGGTCGCGGGGAATGCTGGCGGTGCCGTGCTTCACTTCGCATCGTTGGGGACCTATGCGATGCGCGGAAAGGTCAACTGCTCGGCCCAGGGCGTGATCCGATTCAGACCGCATGGGACGTTTTGATCGTGATCGACAACACCGCTCCGGTCGCATATCTCACCCAGGATCCGACGCCGGAGGAAACGGTGCTCGCCGAGCAGGTCGGTCAGCATCTCGGCGCGCCCGTTCCCTTCTGGATGTTCGCGCGGCTCGCTCTGAAGCAGTGGGGGGTATCAGCCTGGGCAGCATCACGTCGGAAGATGGAGCGACGCTTGAGGCGTTGGGTGATCGCCGGTGCGAGCATCGCGGCGACCAACCTCGGGGGTCTCTTCGTGTTCCTGTACCACCGAGCCGATGCGATGGCAGAGCAACAGCGGGCGGTCGGTGCCGAGCAGGAGCGGGCCGCCGAACTCGCTCGCGACGTCCAGCGGTACCGCGACGCCACGGAGGAGACCATCCGCGAGCTGCGGCTCGACATCAGGGAGCTTCGCGCGGCGATGCGCAAGATGACCGGCGTCGACCCAGAAGGCGCTCACAGCGGCGATCTGCTGCGCATCCCGAGCGCTTTCTCTCTGGTGATACCGTTTTTGTCGCCTTCGACGATGACGCCTGGCCCGATGTGTAGAAGTCACAGCCTGATGTCGCCGGCGTCTTGATCAGGGAGCATCGACGGCGGCATCGAACCCCGCGGGATCGGCGGGGAGCGCAGCCCCGCACCGCGATCCCGTACAGAACCTACACGACCCCAGCGGGTCAGCCCTGCAGTCGATGTTCTCGCTGCATGGGAGACCGCACGCCCGCGGGCTGATGTCGGGGTCCGGTGGCGCGACGCACGAGGTCGAAGCCAGGATGAACAACACGGCGATAGTTCTCATGCCGCGTTGTATCACGGTCGAGTGGTATCGTTTGGCGAACGAAAGGACCCCATGACCAGACCACGACCTATCCCAGAGACGCCACTTCTGATCGGAATTATCGAGATCCTTGCGATCGCCGCACTCATCCTGATCGCCTTCGGGATCCTACATCCCGCGCATGCCGCGAGCTCAGACCCCACGCCGGTGCTGGTCTCTGCGGGCGGCACGGCGTGGGACACGTGGACAGCGAACGGGCCCGGGTGGGGCGCGGTGATCGCAGCGAATGCCGGCCTGCAACTGTTCCTGGCGCGGCAGCACTGGCTGGCCCAGGGCCGGCTTCTCGCGGCGCTCACCGGAGTTGGCCTCGTGCTGGTCGCGGTCGTCAACTGGCACCTCGGGGCAGCGCCGAGCGCTGGCATCATGACGGCCGCGATGGGCGCGATCGCGCTGGTCGTGCACCCGACCGTAAAGGGCGCCACCACGTCGACCTTTCGCGGCCCGACGACGCTCGGAATCGTGCTGCTACTCGGCGTCTGTGCCGGATCGTGCGGCAGCTCGCAGCCGTCCCGGGCGAACGCGATCAGCACGATCGACACTGGCCTGATCACCGCGCGCGCGGCCGTGCGGACGTACGAACTCGATCGCGCGCGCGCCATCATCGAGACCACGCCAGACAAGCTCGCCCGCTCGGCCCCGCTCGGAGAGCTGCGCGCCAAGGTCGACAGGGTCATCATGGCGCTGGACGCCGCGACCTACGCGCTCGACGCGGCCCGCGGGGTCAATGACGACACGTCGATCAAGGGCGCGCAAACCGCGCTCGAAAACGCCCTTGCTGCGGTGGCCGCGCTGACCGGGGGTGGGCAATGAGGGCGCTCGCCGCTCTCGAGGCCAAGCTCCGCGCCATCTCGCCAGAGCTCGAGGACGTGATCGCCGTCCTGCGCGTAGTCCAGGGCGCCACCGGGCTCGGCGGCCAGGCCGCGCAGACCGGGCTCGACATCGCTGGAGCCGCGGTCAAGGCTCTCGAGGACCACGCCGCGGGAGCGATCACCCACGAGCAGCTCATGGCGCAGATCGCCCAGGCGCACGCCGACACCGCTGCCGATCGCGCCGCCGAGGATGCTGCACCGTGAGCGGCGACCCATGGCCCGCGTACCCGCTAGTTCCATTCGCGCATCCGATGGTATGCTGCGCGCCCCAGCCGTTCTATGGCCAGCAGGAGTTTCCATGCACGATCTCCGTCCCGACGGCATTCACGGCGCCCTATAGGCTAACCGATGATGATGTCGAGCGAATCGCTCGGCGAGTCGTCGAGCTACTGAAGGATGCAGCGCCGTGAGCCCAGCGCGAGCATCCACCGGACCGCGCCCGCTCTACAGCGCTGCCGCGGCCGTCCAGCGCGCGCTCGATCGGGTAGGCCATGGCATCTACCAGCTGGGAACCGGAGACATCCTGTCGAGCGGCGAAGACAAGCGCGACTGCTTCGGGTTCGCGGTCTGCGAGTGCTTCGGGATCACGCGCCACCGCCCGGGCTACAACCGCGGGTGGAACGACTCGCATGGCGGACCGACCGTCGTCGACGACCTCAACTGTAACAGCATGATCGAGGACGCGAAGCACGGCCAGGAGCTGGCCGAGGTCGCATTCACGCCGGCGCCTGGCCTACTGATCATGTACCCGACGATCCACTTACCCGGCATCCCCCACCCGTGGATCGGTCACGTCAAGATCATCGTCGGCGTCGACCGGGTTACCTCGTGGGACCATGATCATCCAGACTGGTCGCTGATCGACACGGTCGAGTGCATGCCGCACACGCCGGCGATCGTGCGCGGCACCGGAGCTGGAATGGCGGCGCACGACAAGCTGTGGCCGTTGCCGCAGCACCGGACTGTGATGGTACGGATCATCCCGTAGCGCAGACGACGATCATCGCCCGCCCCGGTGGCGAATCTGCGCTGCCCGAGCGCTCGCCTCTTGCAGGCCGCATCCGAGTGGGCACGCCGCCGGAGTGATGTCGATCGGTGCGCCGACCTCGATGCCGGTCAGCACGGCCATCACGCGCCCATCCTTGCTCACCTGGATGTCGATGCGACCGCCGTTGCCGAGCTCGATCGAGTCGAACTTGCCGGGTCGCCAAGCGCGATCGCGCTCGCTCACGCGTTGTTCGCCCGCTGGCGCTCGGCCTCGACGCGCTCCTCAGCGGACTTGAACGCCTTGGTCACGAGGGATCTCGCGTCGCCCTTGGGTATCGACTCCCACCGGGCCTTCATCTCGGCCTTCGTGCTCTCGAGGATGTCGCTCGTGGTGCAGGCGTCGAACAAATCGATCAGCGCGATGTGTGGGGCCGGTCCTGGCGCGGATGCCGCTGCGGTTTGCGGAGCGCTCGTCACAACGTCGTCGCCCTTGGCCCACCGGGCGAGACGCTCTCCGATGTCCTCGTCGAGCTGTCGGGGCTTCTCGAACAGGTGGCGGAACCAGCCGGGCAACTTCATGAGCGCCTGCTCGCCGAGCTTCTGGGACCGCCACGTCGGCACACCGTCAACGCCGGGCAGGAGCAGCACGTTGACCAGCATCTCGAAGATCAGATCCTCGGCCCCGAGCGCGGACCATCCCATGTCGACGGGCTTGTTGGTCTTGTCGTCGGGGATAGTCTTTTCCTTGGCCCGGAAGCAGAAGATCCAGTGAACGCGCTGCTGCAGGATGAAGTTCTTCATCTCGCGGTGCTGTCGCTTGGGCTCGATCCACGCAGCCATGGAGTGGCTATGCCCCTTGGCCGCGACCACCGCGGCATGCTGAGCAAGCACGCCACCCTCACCCTCGTGCTCATGGCTCATGCTATCGGTGATAATCACCGACGGTTTGTAGGTCAGCGCGTGCTTGTACGCAGCGATGTAGTCGAGAGGCGAGAACGGAGGCGAGAACGGCACGTGGATGAACTTGTGCGCGTCGGCATGCATCGTGGCCCGCATCGCCTCGGTGTCGATCACCACGATGGGGCCCGGCGTCACACGCGCGATCCCGTCGGCGAGGCGAAGTGCCGACTTCGTCTTGCCGCTTCCGGTCGCTCCGGCCGCGCCGATCATCAGTGGCAGGCCGACCCGGCGAGCAGGTCCGCTCTCGAACGTCCTACTCATCGACGGTGAATCCTTCCTGCATCTTCCTCCACCTGGTGAGGTCGATGTTTCGTCGCGTGACGTCGTCGTGGTACCCGGGCCACCGACCGTCGGCAATACCGCGGCCCCACATGTCGATCGCCGTGAGCCACTGCCGTGAGCCGAGCTCCGTGAACGCTCCGGTTGGAGTTGGGTCCCAGAACGCGTACGGGCGGTGCGCCTCGCAGAACAAGAACTGATACTCGATGCGGCCGGCGAGCGATGGGAACAACGCGTTAATGGCGCGCAGGCGCGCGGCGTGGGCGATCTGGTGCCCGAGCGCGTCGGCAGTTCGCTCGTTACGGTCGGGCTGTGCATCGTCCGGGAACTTCAGCTCGTACACCTTGGCGAAGGTCGGCGGCGCGCCCGGTGCGACGTGCGACCCGTCAGCTGCCAGAAGCAGGACGTGATCGATCATCGTGCGGCATTGCACCGGTCCGTTCGTCGAGCGCTCCCACCACTCGATCGCGATCTCGCTCCTGCCATCGAGCACGTGACCAGCGCCGGCGAGCCGCGCGCGAATCGCGTCGACGGTTCGCCGGTATACGATCATGTCGGGCTCCTTGACCGGGATCTTTCCGGCTGCGCGCGCGGAGTCGCGCAACTCCTTGGAGCGGGTTGTCGTGTACTTTCCGCCCTTGCCGAGGTCTGCGCTCAGGATGACCTCGATGTTCTTGCCGACCCCTAGGGTGAGCGCGTGCATGACGTCGCCGCGATCGAGCCTCTTCTGTTTCTGCGGGTCGACGGCGCGCTCCTCGTCGCCGTCCTCCTCCTCGTCATCCACGCGATCATCCTCGATGTTGCGCTCGTACTTGTCGCGGGCGATCTCCTGGCAGCTCGTCAACATCGTGTTGGCGAGCGACGGCGATAGCCCAGGGAGCTTGTGGTACTGCGCCGGCGTGACGTCAAGGATCCTCGGTGGTGGCGTGTCGCTCACGGTGTCGCTCACGGTGTCGCTCGCTGTTCTCGCCGTGCCGGACTCACGCCACGGCGGCGGTTGACGTCTCCGACGTGGAGCATGCTTGCGATCTTGGCGAGCGCTCGATCGTCGTCGAGCACGCCCTTCGCGTGCGCCACTATGACGCCGCGGATCTTCGCGAGCGTGTCCCGGGCGCGGTCTCGCTCGTTCCTCGCGCGGTCGCGCTCTTGTGTCGGGGTCACGCGTCACCAGCCTTTGCGCCATCGACGGCGCGTGTAACCAGCTCGAGCAGCATCACGTGCGCGACGGTCAGCGACCCGCATCGGGACTCGATGTGCAGCGCGGCCATCGGCGCGACTGAGCGGTCATCGGCGCGGCACGCGGCGCAGCGTGGCGACCGCATCAGAACGGGGCCCCGTCACTTGCCGGATCAACCGGCGGTCGCCAGTCGGTGGCGTCGCTCGCCTTGGCGACGATCCAGAGGTACCACGATCGCGGCAGACGAAGCGCATGCGCGACATCAATGGCCGCAAGCCAGAAGCTCAATCGAATCGTCACGGCCGCTCAATTCCGCGCGCGATCGCCGGCCTGATGTCCGCGATGCGCTCTCGGCGGTCGCGCGTGATCGCGCGCCGACTCGCGGCCACCGCACCTGGGCGGTCGAGCAAGAGAAAGATCCCGCACGTGAGGATGATCCCCAGGGCGATCCCGATGCAGGCGATCGCGTCGGTCACAGCGGCTGGCATCCCGTGCAGAGCCAGCCAGAGGCGGCGGGCATCCAGCCCGCGGCAGAGAGACCTTCAGTGGCGCATCGACCAGCACAGCCGCGTGTGGCGCACGCGGTGACACCTTTGCGTTGCCCGAGCATATCGGCGCATCGACGTCGAGCGTGCTCCTTGCGCGAAGGGTCCGGTGATTGCAGTGCAACACGCGCAACCTCTACGAGCGTTGGCATTCCCTGCGCCTGCCATTCGGCCGCGAGATCCTCGATTTGGTCGTCGGTGATATCGGACGGGTCGAACGGCACGCCAGCGACCCGACCTCCGCCGCTCGATGGCACAGTGGTCTCTACGACCTCGAAATCCAGGTAGAGCGTTCCGTCGTCATCGCCTTGGGGTTGCTGGAGCGCGATCTCGAGCTTCGCCAGCGATTGCTCGTCGCGGACGCGCTGTGCCACGCGGTGAACCCAGTCGGTAACGCGCCGCCGCAACTGCTCCACCAGATCCGGATCATCAGCCATGGTTCCCTTATCGCGGGGCCCGCGCGAAAAAGTCAAGCGTCTTTGTTCGCGTGTGGAGATCTCAGGGCGAACGTTTGTGCGGCAAAACGCGCTTGACTCCCGGGCTCCGGATTGGCGACACGTAGTGGATGACCGAAGGTGCAACGCTACGGGTGATCATGGAGCGCAAGGGCGTATCGCTACGCCGCGTCGCAGGGCTCGCCGAGATCAGCACGGCCCAGGTCCACAACGCCATGCACGACAAGGACATCACCGCGCGCACGCTCAAGTCGATCGTGACCGAAGGGCTCGAAATGCCCATGAGCGAGTTCTGGGACTTCCTCGAGCGTGAGACCGCAAGGGAGGAACGCAAGTCGCGCAAGGCCGCAGCGTGAGCCGATCACGCGTTCTCGCCGACCACTGGGTGACGATGCTGGCCGGTCGCGATCGCGCGTCGCGTCGGTTCGTCAGGCGCGCCTACTCGGCGTACAGGCGCCGTATCGAACAGGACGACGCGTCTCCGTGGACCGACGTTGGAGGTGAGGGATGACCGATCTGGTGGTCGGCGACGAGGTCGAGTGGGACATGTTCCGCGGAACCGACCGCGGGCGCGTCTCGATGATCACGGATAAGCGCGTCTTCGTCCGCAACCAACGCATCCGAACCCGCGGCAAGGGCGCCGGCACCACCTACGACTGCGAGTTCTGGTGGGACGCGCACGAGGTCGACCGGCTGCGAAAGGTTGAGCCATGACACGCCTGCCCACGCCGTCGCTCAGCGCGACGATCGCCCCACCAACGCGCAAGGGCGATCTCGGCGCGGTGGTCGTGGCCGGATACGCGCCGCCGCGCCGGGATGAGGTCGACGAGGATCCGCGCGGCCACGACGACAAGCCTCGCAAGCGAGCGACCTGCAGGCTGTGCGGGATCGCTGGCCACGTATCGAGCAACTTCAAGTACCACCCGAGGCCGCTGTGACGCACGATGTGGTGATCGAGACTAGGCAACCGATCGTGACCGGCGACATGCCGAGGCATCGGTGGAGCTGCTTGTGCTCGCCGACCGCTCGAGGTCACTGGACTACCGACCTGAGCGGCGCACGCGCCGGCGGATCGCAGCACGCCCGGCGCGCGCCGCACAATCCCGCTGACATCGCCGTCGAGGAGCACTGGTGACCGCGCCGCTGATCTGGATGGTCCTGTGGGTGGACGGCCGGGGGCGCGGGATCGGCAGATGCGAACATCGCCATTCCGACGCCGACGCGGCGACGGCGTGCCCGTTTGAGCCCGCGAAGCTTCCGGACGTGTGTGCCGGGCTCGTCTGCCAGGTCCGCGATCCCGAGTACCTGTCGACGCGAGAGCGGCGGCGAGCTCGACAGCTTGAACTCGAGTTCGGGGTCGATTGATGCGCGTCAACGTCGACGACATCGCGTTCATGGACCGCCGGTTCAAGCTGCTCGGCGGCAGGCTCGGCATGGCGTGGCAGGAGGCGCTCGGCAGATGCCTTCCGGTCTGGGCGCTCGCATACGCGAAGCGCACGCCGATCCTGCCGGCCGGCGACATTGACGCGCTGGCGGAACGTACAGGCTTTGCCGCGGCGATGGTGGCCGTTGATCTGGCGAGCGAAGAGCCATCGGATGGTGTGTACCTATGTGGGGTAAATGACCGCATAGACTTCCTACTGATGCAGGACGCCAAGCGGGAGAAGGCTCGCGAGGCGCGGCTCGCAGCGGTTGGAATCAAGAAGTCCCCGGGACCATCCCGCGGGAAGCGAAACGAGTCCCCGGGACCATCCCGCGGGGAAGTCCCCCGGACGGGGTCCTACTCTCCGGATCTTGCTCCGGATCATCTTCCGGATCTTGAAGATCAGAAAGTCTCTCTCCCGCGCGATCCCTCAGTACCGGTACCGCACCAGCCGGTGACACCAGCTGCGATAGACAACAGCAGGGCGCAAGCCATGCGTGGCAATACGCCCCAGACCGAAAATGGAAAGAATCTTCCAGTTCCCGGGATCGGAAACCACGACCCGGATTGCAACCGACCCCGGATTTTGCAACCGACCCCGGATTTTGCAACCGATGCTCAAGAGCCTCGAAGCGAACCAGAACGACCCCGCCGGAAAACCATCCCAACGTCCGAAGACCGCCGGGCGATCCGCGAGGAGATCCGTGGGTTGATCAATGCGGCAAGAACGCGCGTCGGGGGGAGGCTGGGGACGACGCTGTATCCATGCCTGCCGTTCGACCGCGGGCTCGACAGCGACCTGTCTGGACAGCTCGCGCTGGCCACCACGCGCACTGAGCTCGAGGCGATCGCGGCCCAGGCTCGCCATGCAGTTGCGATGGCGGAAATCGAGGCCGTCGCCGATCCAGAGCGCGTCCAGTTCCTAACCGGAGCGATCTTCGCCGGCGGTAACTTCGCCCGGCTCGCCGGCAAGACGGCCGCGACAGCTGCGCTCGTGAGGCCGCGCGCTGGTCCGAAGAGCAGCGCGGCGCGCGCGCCGGAGAATCGAGACATCCGGGTTGGAGCCGTCCAGCCCAGTGACCCAAGCCTGTATCCCGACGGAGTGATCGAAATCCCATGACGAACCTGAAGCTCGTGCCTGAGGAACCCGACGACGACCAGCGGCCAGCGACCGAACGCGACGACAGCCGAGCGCGCGCCGAGAGGTCTGCCGCTGAGCTCGTCGCTGAACTCATGCCGGGCGTCTCGAGCATGACCGACGAGGAATGGGCCGCGCACGACGCGCGGATCGCGGCTTTGCGGGCGGCGGAACCGGCCGGCGATCAGCGCTCGGAGCGGATCGGTGCACTCGCTGAGCGCGGGTTCCCTGCGCGGGCGATCGCCGCTCTGCGGGGCGGGGCGGTCCCGCCGGCGGGCATCACGTGGTACGAGCGCATGCGCGCCTCTGCGATCGGCATCGTCGTGATCAGCGGCCCAAAGGGCGTCGGCAAGACGGTGGCGGCGACCTGGCTTGCGGCGGCGCGCACCGAGCCCTGGCGCTTCGTCCGCGCGGCGAGCCTGCTGGCGTCATCGCGCTACGACCGCGTCGAACGCGAACAACTGTTCTCTGGCCCGCTCGTGCTCGACGACCTCGGGGCCGAGTACGCCGACCCCAAGGGCTCATTCCTGGTCGATCTCGACGAGCTAGTGGACGTGTTCTACGGCGCCATGCGGCCGCTCGTGATCACGACCAACGTGCTCGCGAGCGAGCCGGCATCCGAGCCCGGCGGCAAGCCGAGACACCCGTTCCGCGAGCGCTACGGCGAGCGGATCGCCGACCGGCTCCACGAGTGCGGACGATGGGTCAGCATGACCGGCGAATCATTGCGACGACGACCGACGACGAAGTGAACCACCAACCCAAACGCGACGACGAAACGAGGACAGCATGGCACGAAGAGAACAAGCAGACCTTCCCGGGATTCCACAGGCGCCCAAGCGCAAGGTCATCGACGAGCTCGAGGACATGTGCCTCAAGCGGGACAAGATCGCCGGTAAGCGCACGGCGTTGTCCGATAAGGTCCACGGGATCAGCGAGAAGATCCAGGAGAAACTCGTCGAGCTCAAGCTCGAGACGTATACGTATCAGGACGACAACGGCGTGCTGCAGGACGTGAACCGGACGGAAAAGCTGACCAAGGTCAAGAGCAAGCTGAACCCGAAGAAGTCCAAGAAAGGCGCCGACGAGTGACCGCGACATCGGTGGTATGCGGGACCTGCGGTTCGGCGCCGGGCGAGCCGTGTCGCGAGATCCGCCGCGGACCGGGCGCGGTGATCCCGGCCCATGTCCCTCCGTCGGAACGTCCGGTCGTTGCGACTCACCTCGCTAGGCTGCACCGCGTGCTCAAGCGGGAGGCGCGAAGGTGAGCGGATCGACATCGCCGATACCTGAGCCGGCCGGCGACATCGGCCGGGCCATCAACGACGCGGCGATCGAGGCCCACAGCGCGCGAGAGAAGTGGCCGACGTTCAACAGCGCGCACGAGGGACTCGGCGTGCTTCTCGAGGAGGTGAAGGAGCTCAAGGATCACGTGTTCACCAAGCAGAAAGATCGCGACCTGCACGCGATGCGCAAGGAGGCCATCCAGGTCGCCGCGGTCGCGCTGCGGTTCGCCGCGGAGATGTGCACCGAGGAACGAGGGCGACGATGACTGCCGCAGCGCGAAAGAACGCCAAGACGCGCGTGCTCAAAGTGCTCGCGAGCTGCGCCGAAACGCGGCTCGCAGGAATGCCTGACCACGAGCTCAGCGAGATGGCCCATGAGATCGTGCGCGCCGTACTTGGGCAGCCAGACGGCAAGGTGCGCAGGTGAGCGGCGAGCGAGTCGACCTCGACGACCTGCTCGCGTGGGCACGCGCGGCGCAGGAATCGGCCGACTATCGCGAGGACATGCAGCGCAAAGGCATGGCGCGCTGGATCATGTCGCCGCGTCGTGACGGCACAGTCGACGTGGTCATCGAGGCAGACGGGGCTGACGTATTCGACCGCGCGTTGCAGGTCGATGCGGAGTTCGCGGTCGCGGCTCAGCCGGCGGTTGTGGTGGCGCTGGTGGAGCGGATTCGCGCGCTCGAGGATGCGCGCCGCGCCGACCTCGGTCCAGGGTACGGAGGGCAGGACGCCCTACTCGACAAGGGCGTGGTGCTACCGTGACGTCGGGCGAGCGAGCGGTCTGGGCTGCGGAGTTCGTGCGCTGGAACCCGAAGAG
>Ga0207641_10002744_pt1 | contig 16067 bp, 14 predicted proteins | sample KBSSwiS62_FD_184306 | JGI IMG/M metagenome (GOLD analysis project Ga0207641, IMG submission 184306) | Switchgrass rhizosphere microbial communities from Kellogg Biological Station, Michigan, USA - KBS Switchgrass S6-2 (SPAdes) (version 2) | ecosystem: Host-associated > Plants > Roots >... | reverse complement strand
GAAAGCTGAGCGTCCGAAATGTGCTCGCGTACGGAATCGGGTGGCCGACCGAGGACCGTCGCCGCCTGCGTGAGGTCGTCCTGCAGCAGCAGGGCCTCGGCGAGCGCGATGCGGACAGACAGCTCGTCCTCGCGCGTCAGCGAGCCAGCCTTGAGCGCCGGCGTGAGCACGTGGGCCGCTTCGGCCCCGCGTCCACGCTCCAACGCCTGGCTGGCGCGCGACATCAGATCGATGCTGAACAGAAGAACCTCTACCCTGGAGGAATGCGACGGACCGGGCAGCGCCGACGCATCCTTGTGCGTCACCTCCGCCCCGTCAGTCTGGCCTGTCTCGGGCAGGGAAGGCGTCGTGAGGCCTGGGAACTTTACTGGGCAACTTTCCGCTGGCATGTGAGACTGGGAAATTGGAAATATCTGGCCGCTTTTCCCGCCAAGGCGTTACTCAATCTACCATGAATCCACTTCACTTGTTGGTCCGCATCAACCAGGGAATCGCTTCGCGGATGCGCAATGTCTACTACCGTTTGCTGGGCGTGAAACTCAATGGTTATGTCTGGTTGCGGCGCATCTCCATTCCCCGTCAGTGGAACGATATCACAATCGGCGAAGGGGCCAGTCTCGATGACGGCGTGGTGTGTCTTTGCAGCGGCCCGGCGAAGACGGACAAATTGCTCATCGGGCGTGGTACCTACGTCAATCGCCATACCATGTTCGACGCCCACGAGCATCTCTCTATTGGAAGCAATTGCCTGATTGGGCCCTTTTGTTATCTCACGGATGGCAATCATGGAACTGTGATGGGAGTGCCCGTACAGGCCCAACCCATGCAGACCAGGCCTGTCATCCTGGAGGACGATGTCTGGCTTGGGGCGGGAGTCATTATTTTGAGTGGCGTTCGCGTGGGACGGGGGGCCATCGTTGGGGCAGGGGCGGTGGTCACCAAGGATGTCGCCCCCCACGCTATTGTTGCCGGAGTGCCTGCCCGAAACCTTGGGATCCGTCCGGAAATGGGCAGTTGAAAATTCCGGACCGCCATGAACGTCACCATTATGATCACGACAAGAAACCGCGTCATGGATTTGGCGCGCACCTGTCGGGTCTTGCGGCAATTGTCACCGGCACCGTTGGAAATTCTCATCACAGCCGATGGCTGCACCGATGACACCGTTTCGTTTGTGAAAGCGGAGATGCCCCAAGCGAAGCTTATCGTCAACGCCACGGGCCGCGGCTCGATCGCCTCGCGCGACCGGATGGTGCGCGAGGCGCGAGGTGACCTCATTTTCGCCCTGGATGATGACAGCTACCCGGAACAGGACGATTGTCTTGACCGGATCGTTCCGCTCTTCGAACAGCGCCCGCGGCTCGCCGTCCTGCATTTTCCCCAGCGTACCGATGAATATCCGGAAACGCTCAACCGGACCGATTTTGGGCCTGAGCGCGCTACCCGTTCTTTTGCCAGTTCTGGGGCCGTCTTGCGCCGCTCCATTTATCTCGGACTACCTGGTTTTGAATCGTTGTTTTTTCACGCGTACGAGGAGCCCGACTATGCCCTCCAGTGCGTGGCCTCTGGCTATGAGGTCTTGTTGAGTCCTATCGTCACCATCCGGCATCACTTTTCCAGCATGACTCGCAATGAAATCCGCACCCACCATAGCCAGGCACGGAACGAATTCTGGAGCGCCCTCATCCGCTGCCCTTTCCCCCAAGTCCTCGCGGTGACCACTTACCGCATTTTTTCCCAGTTCCGTTACGCCTGCAAAAGAGGGTTAAACTGGGTGATGCGCGAACCGGTCTGGTGGTGGTGGGCCTTGGGAGGAATACCGTCCTGCCTGGCAAAACGGCAGGCGGTTTCGTGGAGCAGATATTCCGAATGGCTGCGATTGCCCTGACCTACATGATCTTTCCATGGTTTTGCACTCAACTCGTGACTCACGAACGCATGCTCAAAAAAGCAGGGCCATGACCATCCATTCTTTTTTCCCGGGAGAGTTTCAATGAATGCTCTCAAATCCGCTTCCTCGGAGGCGAGTCTTCTCTTCATGGACGGACTGCGTGGACTTGCCGCCTTTTATGTCATGACCGGACACGCCCGCTGGCTCCTTTGGGAAGGTTACAGCGATGGCTTTCGGCATCACCCCGAGACTTACTCCATGCTCGGCAAAGCTTTGGTCTATTTTTTCGCGATCTTTGGCCGCGGTGATGACGCGGTCCTGTTCTTCTTCGTCCTTTCCGGCTTTGTGATTCATCTCCGCTATGCCCGGCAGATTGCGCAACACGGCGCTTCGGCGTCCTTCGATTGGGGCGGGTTCGTCTGGCGGCGGGCGCGTCGTCTTTATCCGCCGCTCCTCGCTGCGCTGGGACTCTCCGCTCTTCTGGTCACGGTGGGGAAGGCCTGTGGGTTCGCCATCTACTATCAGGCCACACCCTATTCCCTGATCAATGGCAACGTTTCCTCGCATCTCGATGGCATCACCCTGCTCGGGAACCTGGCTTTTCTCATGAATACCTATGTCCCGGTCTACGGTGGCAATGGCCCGCTTTGGTCTCTGAAATTCGAATGGTGGTTTTACATGATCTACCCGGCCTTCTGGTGGCTGGGGCGCCGGTCCATCTTGCTGGCCACCGGTGTAATGACGGCATTGTTTGTCGCCAGTTTTTTCCCCGGTCTCTGGCCAATGCCATTGCTGCAGAATGTCTTTACGGCCATGTTGGCATGGTGGTTCGGAGCCCTGTTGGCCGACGTTTTCGTCGGACGGTTGCCGTGGTCATTGGCGACGGTGGCCATTGCCGGGATCGTGGCCGGAACTGCGGCCCTGCTTTGCGGGAGCCCGATGCATCTTGTCGGCATGGGACTGATTTTTACCGCCGTTTTGGCCCTCGGACTCTGGTTGAACGGGCGCAAAGTCCGATTGACCTGGCTCGATAAATTGAAGCCCTTGGGAGACATGTCCTACACACTATACGTCACACATTTTCCCGTCCTGGTCTTGATCAGTGGATGGGTGATGAGTCGCTCTCCGACCGGGCTGCTTCCGCAACAGTTTGGCTGGGTGTTCGCAGGCATGATCGTGACCATGCTGCTCGCCTATGGTCTTCATTTTATCGTGGAACGTCCTTTCCTGAGCCGGGTGCCTCATCACCAAAAACCTGCGACTGATGTCAACTGAGTGGATATGCTGCCAGCTCGGGGCCCGCGAACATTACGCGGTGGCACGAGCCTTGTCTCAGGCCGGTTCTTTGCGGGCCTTGCTGACTGATGCCTGGGTGCGTCCCGGCAGCGCGCTCGGTGCACTTCATCCCAGCCTTGGCGGACGATACCATCGCGAACTTGCCTCCGCGTCCGTAATTTCGTGGAACACAGGACTCCTGGTCTTTGAAGTGCAGGCTCGGGCGCGGGGACTTTCCGGCTGGTCATTGATCATGAGCCGGAACCACTGGTTCCAGCGCCGGGCATTGGTGGGTCTGGCCCGTCTGGCCGCGAAATCGACTTCGCCACCAACTCTTTTCGCCTATAGCTATGCGGCCTTGGAATTGCTTCGCTTTGCCAAAACGCAGGGTTGGCGCACGGTGCTGGGACAGATCGATCCGGGGCCGGTGGAGGAACGGTTGGTGGGGCGATTGCACGGCCAGGCCGTTGGTCTCCAGTCACGATGGACGCCAGCTCCCGATGCATACTGGCAACTCTGGCGCGAGGAATGCGCCTTGGCGGATCAAATTCTCGTCAACTCCACGTGGTCCCGCACAGCTCTGGTGGAAGAAGGCATTCCTGGGGAAAAGATTGAGATCGTGCCTTTGGCCTTCGATCCGCCCGATGGGGCCGCAGGCTTCCAGCGAAAATATCCGGTCGCCTTTTCCGCGGAACGGCCCCTGCGGGTTTTGTTTCTCGGTCAGGTTAATTTGCGCAAGGGAATGCAGCCTGTGCTTGATGCCATGCGGTTACTTCAGGATCTTCCCGTTGAGTTGACCATCGTCGGCGCGTCCGAACTGGAAATCCCCGTTGATCTGCAGGCTCATCCCCGCATTCATTGGATCGGTCCCGTGCCACGGGATTCGGTCGCGAAATTCTATCGCGAGGCCGATGTCTTTCTGTTCCCTACTTTTTCCGATGGTTTCGGTCTTACCCAATTGGAGGCGCAGGCATGGAAGCTTCCCATTATTGCCTCGCCATTTTGTGGGGACGTTGTTCGGCAGGGACGCAATGGCTGGGTGCTTCCTCAGGTCACCGCCCACGCGATTGCCGGGCAATTGTCCGCGTGCGTTCGGACACCGGTACTCCTTGCGGAGGCTGCGATTGAATCGCAGGTGGAGGCCCCGCATACTCTTTCCGCTGTTGGCGCTTCCTTGTTGCGCTTAGGTTCAAAATGAAGCCCGGATACCTTGATTTAAATTTCCTTCTTCGAGCGTGACCATGCCGCAATTTTCCTCGTTTCCCTTGCCCTTCTGGCTCTCGGCAGCAGCTCTCGTCGCCCTTGCAATTTTGTCGTGGAACCAGCGTGAATCCTCGCTGCGCGTACCCATGCTGATGGTGCTCCTGACCGTTGCCGCCTGGTATGTGGGCGATGTCCTCTACAATGATTATAGTGCATATCTGGATGAAATGGGTGCAGCTCCCCTGGCTGCCGCCTGGTGGGAGGTCTTGTGGTTCCTTGTCGCCTTCGGCGTTCTCGCGCCCTGGGTCCATCGCTCCTTGAATCGCAAGTTCCTGGGCAAGCCGAGCAACCTGCTTTCCCTCGTCTATTACGGGGGCGTGGAGTCGAATCGGTTTCAGGGCCAACTCGACATGATCTGCCGTTTTCTCATCGTGATCTGGGTCGCGCTGATGGCCGTTGCGTTGGTCCGGGTAGACTTCGATTTTCAAGGTCTCTTTATGCCTTATTTCGGCGAGAAGGCGGATCCGTGGGCGCGTGCACGTTTGGGTTCCGGTTACGATTCCTTGCTCGCCGCTGCCGGTTATTTCCAGATCGCCCTGTCGGCCGCCTTCGGAGTTCTCGCGGCGCTCTCGTTTCGGCCCTTTACGTTTAGTGCGTCCCTGATCATTTCCCTGCTCATGCTTCCGAGTTACATCTTTGATCGGACACGCAGTGTCATCCTGGCTACGCTGTTGCCTGGCTTTTTCGCCTTCGTCTTGATGAGGCTTCGCGCCGGTTTCATCGTCCGTGTGGCCATCCTGGCTCTCGGTTTCTTTGCCGTCGAAGGTTGGTTCAAGTTCGTGATTGAAAACCGCACCGGTAACACCATCGCCGCAGCCTTTTATCAGGGCGTCCATTCCGGAGAAGCCGGGTCGGAAAAGGTCAAACATTTTGGATTGAACATGCTCGAAGAGCTTGGATTGATTAATTCGTATCTCATGGCGGGAAGTTATCATCCCAGCTGGGGAGAGAATTATTTTGCCGAGCTCGTGAACCCCATTCCCCGTGTCCTCTGGAAGAACAAGCCCATGATTGGTATCGATTATGCCATTGCTCGCGGGCAAAAATTGGACGACACCGCCGCAGATCAGGCGGGCGTGGGAGCAACGATTTCCACCGGTATGATTGGTCAGGGAGTGATCAACTTTGGCCGGATTTTGGGGCCGGTGGCGGCCGCCCTGCTGATATCGATATGGACCGCCCTCCTGGCCCGCCAGGACCTTCTCGCGGCGGAGCCGGGCCGCCTCTTCCTCTACGCCATTGGTCTGGCGCTGACTTTCAACATGGGCCGCGATATCACGCTGCTCGTTGTCTATCCTTTCTGCTTCGGCTATCTGCTATTGCTTGCGGCGAAGTACTGGTCCCAACCTGCCCAGGGAGGCTCTCGAAAAGCGGGCAGGAATCGCCCCGCCGCCGTCAACAAAAGCGCGAGACGCCCTTGATCCCCCATGATCGCTGTCTTTCTCAATAACCTCATTCCCTATCACCGTGACCGGTGGAATGCCTACGCCCGCATCCATAAAGCGGATTGTCTCTTGATCGGGATCGCCGGTCAGGACGAATTCCGCGTCCTGGAACTCGCCGACGGTGAGACGACGGCTTTTCGGCGTCTCACGCTTTTCCCGCGCGCTTCCTTCGATCAAGTGTCCAGCCGCGAAATGCACCTGGCCGTCCGGCGCGTCCTGGACAAGCACCGTCCGGAATTGGTTTGTCTCAACGGCTATTCGTATCCGTACAATTGGTCGGCGCTCGACTGGTGCCTGCGAAACAGGACACCCGCGGTCATCTGTTCCGAGAGCAACGAGTTCGACGAAGTGCGCCAGCCTTGGAAAGAGGCGGTGAAACGTTTTTTTGTCCGGCATTGTGCAGCGGGCCTTGTGGGTGGACGCCCACAGACGGACTACCTGATCAAACTCGGCCTTTCCGGGGATCGTATCTTCACGGGCTATGACGTGGTGTCCAACGATCATTTTGCCGCCGGCGCCGCCGCTGCCCGGGCTCATGCCGTCGAGGTGAGGAAACAACGGGGCCTGCCGGAAAAATATTTCCTGGCTTGCAGTCGCTTCGTGCCAAAGAAAAATTTGCCGCTTTTGATCAAGGCCTACGCGCACTATCGGCAACTCACTTCAGTTTCGAATGCCTCGAACGTGAATCCGGAAGTATGGGACTTGGTCTTGATCGGTGACGGTGAAGAGAGAGCCCTGATTGAACAAGCGATCATGGAGAATGAAGTGGGACCATCAGTCCATCTCGTCGGCGCGAAGACCTATGATCAGTTGCCTGATTATTACGGGTTGGCCTCGGCATTCATTCACGCCAGTACCACGGAACAATGGGGGCTTGTGGTCAACGAGGCCATGGCGAGCGGTTTGCCTGTTCTTGTGTCCAACCGATGTGGCTCTGCTCCCGACCTGGTCAAGGAAGGTGTCAACGGTTTCACCTTTAACCCCCGGGATACCGGGGAGATTGCCCGAAAGATGCTCCAGATTTCGCATGCCGCCACGTTTGCGGCCATGGGCAATGCCAGCCGCGAAATCATTGCGAATTGGTCTCCCGACAAATTTGCCAATGGCATGGATCAGGCGAACAAGGTCGCTTTTTCCCGGCCTGCTCCTTCCTCAACCTGGTTCGGTCGCTTGTGCTTTTGGATCCTGATGAAACGGTGAAAACATTATGCGTGATGGATTCCGTCTCCCGCGCCAATGGCGGGATTTTTGAGGCGGAGAGAAGGCTGCAGCAAACACTGCATGCCCGGAAGGGTGTGGATGTCTGTGTCTTTGGAGCGACCGACAACCACACTCAATCCGATCTCGCAGCCTGGGCCCCATTGGTGCCGAAGACTTTTGCCGTGAAGGGCCCGCCCTCGTTCGGTTATACCCCCGGCTTGATCGAGGCGATGCTGTCCACTGAAGTCGATCTGGCCTCTTTTGTTGGTCTCTGGAAATATCCCTCGGTTTCAGCTTTGCAGTGGTCGCGCCGGACAAAAAAGCCTTATCTCGTCGCTCCTCACGGTATGCTCGATGCCTGGGCCTTGCGGAATTCAAGGACCAGGAAGAGGATCGCTGCATGGCTTTTTCAAGATGCCCAATTGCGGCAAGCCTCGTGTTTGCGCGCACTTTGTCTGGCTGAAGCCGCATCGATTCGCGCCTATGGCCTGACCAATCCAATTTGCATCATTCCCAATGGCATCGATCTGCCGCCTGGGCCGGATGAAGATCGCCCCACCTTGCTCCCTTCGCCTTTTCCCCCTGGTCGCAAAGTCTTGCTCTACCTGGGCCGTCTCCATCCCAAAAAGGGATTGGCCCCTCTGTTGGCCGCTTGGGATCGTGTGCGCAAAAATGAGGGCAGGGACTGGTTGCTTGCGTTGGCCGGATGGGACCAGGGCGGTCATGCTGCGGAATTAAGACAGCAGGCGACAAATCTCGGCATCCCATGGGAAGAAAGCGATCAAGGTTCTCCAGAAGCTTCAGTCTTGTTTTTGGGCCCGAAATTCGATGAAGCCAAGGCGCAGGTATTTTCGCATTGTGATGCCTTCGTTCTTCCTTCCTTAAGCGAAGGTTTGCCCATGGTAATTTTGGAGGCGTGGGCTTATGGCAAACCCGTCATGATGACGTCCGAATGCAACCTCCCGGAAGGCTTTTCCGCCGGGGCCGCTCTGTCCATCAGGCCGACGGTCGAAAGTATCGCCGAGGGCCTCAACCAGTTCTTCCAAATGACCGATGCCGGGCGACAGGCCATGGGCCGGAACGGGCTCGCTCTTGTCCGGGACCATTTTACCTGGTCGAAAGTCGCGGCCGACATGATGACGGTCTATGCTTGGATGTTGGGAGGAGGTCCCCTGCCGGCGTGCATGAGTATTAAATGAAGGTTTCTCAAGTGACTCTCGCCACCTCCACCAAACCTTGGTTTCGTCCTCTTTCCCGGAGAATAATGCTCAGTTTGCTTGTGCTCATCCTGCTTGCAGGCATCGCGGTCCTTGGGTTCTCCCGTCAAATTCTGACCATCGACAGCGGCGACGTTGAGGCCGATGCCATCGTGGTCTTGGGCGGGGGTGAGGGCCAGCACCGCCCGGAGCGCGCGGCGGAGTTGGTGGCCAAGGGCCGCGCACCGTTGGTTCTGGTCAGCGGAGCTGGCGATTTTGACCTTAATGTCAACAGGCTGGAGAAAGCCGGTCTTTCCGCTTCCGCTATTATGGTCGAAAACCGTTCGAGGAGCACCCTGCAAAACGCGCAATTCTCCATCCCTCTTCTGCGTAAGATGGGAGCGCACCGGGTCATCATCGTCACCTCGTGGTACCATTCTCGCCGGGCCCTCAAATGCTTCCAGCAGCTCGCGCCGGACATTCAATTTGCTTCCTGCCCATCCTATTGGGGAAACCCGTATGAAGAATGGTACGGACGGGATATCGGTGGCTACCTCGTGGTCGAATACGCGAAACTTCTCGGTTATTGGGTTTGCTATGGCGTGAGTCCGTTCTAGCCGTAGGGCAGGGGCTATCGGACCAAATCCAGGTCTTGTTTGCGAAAAGTGACCAATAGCCAAATGAGGACCGGGACGGAAAAACTGGCTCCCATCTGGGTCAGCAAGGTGTAGTCCAGGCCATCGAGGAGATATTTCCAAAAGGGCGTCACGCTAAAGAGAGCGAGATCCGTGGACTTGTTCCAAATGCATGCCTGGATCGAGAAAAGAATGAAACCCTGGACGAGCAGTAGCCCCAGGAAAAGTGCACCTATGCGCCTGGGCCGGGGAACGGGGGTCGCCAGGACCAGCGCAATGAGCAGGGCGGTCGGTACCCATCCGATGGAGCGTGTGTCCAAGTCCACCATCAGGGCCCTGACTTTTCCGTTTTCATCGACCTGGCTCCGGTTGCTGATGATCATCTGCGTGGTTAGGGTGGTGAACCCATGCTGGGTGGTATGGGAGACAAACTGGACTTCGCGCTTCTCTCCTTCGCGGAAAAAGGCCATTTGACCGAGGGACGTAAAGTACCGCGCGTAAAGTTCGTTCACGCCCGGCCAGGGCACGATCAACAAACCGTAGATCACGGCAAAGCGACAGACAAAGCCTGTCATTAATCTAGCGCGGGAGGTCATAACGCCGTGTCCATTCGATCCAGGCAACCATCAGGGCAATTGCCGTGATAATGAATACCGTCGGCCAAATTTCCAGGTGGGCCGTATTGAAGAAGGATGGAAAATAGACGCCGATAAAGTAGAGGCTCAAAATCCGGACGAGGTTCAGCACTTGTAATAAAATGATGCCAATCAGGATTCCAACAGCCTTCCGTCCGAAGGGCCCCGGATAGGAAAGCACCGCCGCGCAAAAGAGCCAGGTCGGTTCCACCGCGTCACAACCACGACGGATCGCCATGGAAAAGCGGGGTGAAATGATCGTCACGTCCGACAACTGGCAGTCCACTCCCAAGGCATTAAGCACGGCATGAGTGAGTCCGGCATAGGCCTTCAGGTAGAGAAACAACATCCGCTCGCAACCCGGTATCAGCAACAGAGTGTAAAGAACCGCCACCAACGCGCCAAATTTCAGGCTGAACCAAAAAATTCCACGTTTGCCCGCATACCAGATGGCCCATTCCGCTTTGAAGGCCTTCCAGGAAAGTCCTTCGTTTTTTGCGCTTTTTTTGCGGGTCATGTCGATGCAACCGTTCGGGGCGATCATGCGCGTGACAATTGTGTGTCACCAGCCAAAAGGGCCAAAATCAAGCCGTTAAGGACTTGTTATCCAGGCACTGAAACGAGTAGATTTAACTCCCGACGGTGGTTGCTTATGTCCATGCCGTCACACTCGGTCGAGGCTTGCCGGAAACGACCAGGACACCCGTAAATGAAAGTCCTCCTCTCCATTATCATCGCGATTGTTTTCCTGACCGTTCCCGCTTCTGGAACGTTGCAACTGGTCAACCGGGAAACATTCCAGGGCGTCGGCGCGCTCAATAGCACAACGCCCGGCAATCTGGGCACCGTCAGCGGTACTTTTTTTAAGCGGCCCATCGGTCCCAAACTAACAGGTGACACGACCGCTGGCGGCAAGGGATGGAGTGGGGATGCCCACGGCACCAACCCCTATCATTTCTGGAACGTGGCTGGCGGATTGGGCACGGGTTATAGTCGCATGATTTGCGGTTGGTACTATTTGGGCAATGTCTCGTCGAATGGCGTAAATGGTAATTTCATGCGGCTTCTTTGGGCCGGCGATAGTCTGAACAGGAATTTGTGTTCGATCGAGATCAGCAACGTCTCCACGGAGGGCTCCACCCCTGTGGCCGGGATTTTCCTGGGCAACGACTTTACCCCTCACTCCGCCACCGTCCCGATCACGCCCGGGTGGTACTTTTTCGCCATTGCAGCGGTTTATACGCCCGCAACTTTTGACACCGTCACTTGGAAGGCTTACTACATGCCCCAGGGAGGTACCGCTTTGATCCAGCTTGGTGCCGACCTTTCCACCGGTGGTCAGAACACCGGGGGTGCCTTTTACGGGGGCTTTTATTCGAATACCGGTAATCTGACGATGCAGGGCCGCTACGGTGGCGCCAGCGAATACACCATCTCGAGTTTTTCGGACGTTGCCGTTCCTTCCGATCTTGTCGCTCCCCCGGTCGGGGGAACCAATTGGTACGTGAACCCGGCAACCGGTAACGACAGCTACGACGGCCTTTCTCCCACCGTCGACGGTAACGGCCATGGCCCCTGGCAGACCGATGCCAAGATCAACACGGAATCGCAATATGCGGGCATGTTTCCCGTCAGCACCGGGTACGGCACCGGCGATACCTTGAATATCGATTGCTCCGCAGCGCCCCTGGTCATCGGAGCCAACGGCCTCACGATCAATACCGCCGGGCTTGTCGTCAAACAGCACGGGACTAGCGGCGCTTCCGATCCAAGGACCGGCAACCTGGGTTGCGACCCCATGAAAACCATTGCGGGGACATGGTCGCTTGTTTCCGGATCGGCCCACACTTACCAGAATACCGACGGGGCCAGCACCGATCTGACCTCCGTTGTCATTTTTGAGGACGATCACGATGGCCAGGGCCTGAAGTACCTCAACCACGTTACCGGGTCCGCCTTGTCCGGCGCCGTGCAGACGGCCCTCGATGCCACTCCGGGAAGCTTCTGGACGGACGGGACGACGCTCTACCTCCATCCTTTCGCCAATACCAATCCCGCCGGCGATGGAAAAACCTATCGCCGTACCAGGAGCCGCCCCGGTTTTGCCGCGGCGATCACCGTCAATGCGCCCAGCGTCTGGTGGGATGGCCTCGTCATTGCCGGGACCCTTCTGGCCGACAACGCGACCAGCGATCCTTTGGGTGCCTACTGTTTTCAATGGAACACCGGATTCGGTGTCAATGCCGGCAACAACCTCCTCTCCAATTTCAGCGTGGATAAGTACAGCAAGCACGGCGTCGGACGCACTTCCGGGGGAAGCAACAGCACCATGACGCGTCAGAATGGAATCTACGGTCAATCGTCTCCCTATAATGCGGGGGGCTGCAGTGCCGACGTCGATTTCTCCGGTGATACCAGCAGCGCGAACAACCAGGGCATTTACATCAATTGCACCGAAACGGCGAACATCGGTCTGGTGGGCTCCTCAACCGGGACAATCAACCACGCCATCAGTACTTATGTCTCACATGCCTCCAGCGTGGCTTTCAGCAATGTCTCCTTTACGAATTGTACCTGGCTCGGTGGGTTAAGCGAGGAGGGAGACGTTGCCCAGATGACCCTCTCCCGGACTACTTGCGCCCAATGCGCGGTCTCCCTCAACCTCACCTGCAACGCGTCCCTGGCTACCACCTACGGGAGCCTGTACACCAATGGCCGGAACAGCCAGTTGATCTTGCGCAACTGTATCTTCGCTCCCACCCAGGTTCCGGCTGGCGCTGCATGGAACCCGCTTCCCTCCACGGCGGTGATTGAAGGATGCACGTTTGACCTGACCTCCGCGCCGGGAGGAGGGCCGAAAGCGGTCGTTGGCCGCACCTATTCCGGGACCAACCTGACGATGCGTAATTGTCTGGTGCTGGGCAGTGCGGGCGACACCCGCGCACTCCTCGGCGGTTTTTCCTCAACCGACGCCATCAGCATGGACCATAACGCCTTCGTCACCTCCGTGGACAAGGTCTCGCTTGCCTACACATCCGGGACGACGGCGGACCGGTCCTTGGCCCAGTGGCAGACCTTGGGCTTCGATGCCGGCAGCTTCAATACCTCGCAACCACTCCTCACCAGCTACGTTCCCCAGGCCGGCTCTCCTTTGATCAATGCTGGAGCCAACCTCAATCCGCCTGACAATACGGATTACGCGGGAGGCATTTATGCGATTCGCCAGACCATCGGCGCCAACGAGCCCCCCTTCCTTGTCATTGCCACGCAACCGATGGCCCAGGTTGTTCTTGTCGGACAATCAGCCACCTTTTCCGTCCAGACTTCGGTGACGGCCGGCGTCACGTACCAATGGAAGAAAAATGGAGCAGATATTCCCGGCGCCACCAGCGCCACCTACACCATTCCCAGCGTCAGTGCTTCCGATCTCGGTAATTACTCGGTGGTCGCGACCGGTACGTCGACTGTCACCTCCAACGCGGCGGGACTCCTGCCCTTGACCTCCCAATCCGCGGCCAGTCAGACCGTTGCCCTGAATCAGGCTGCTTCCTTGACGGTCACCCCTGCAGGCACCGGTCCCTTCACCTATCAATGGTACAAAAATGGAACCATCCTGTCCGGCGCCACCAGCGCAACCTACGCCATCGCCCACGTTTCCCCGGGCGACTATGCCCAGTACACGGTTGCCGTGACGAGCAACGGGGTGACCACCACCGCGGGCCCCTATACGCTTCTCTCGAATCTCCCTTCGTCGCCGCCCTCCGACTCTCCCGCCTTGCCGCCATGGGCCTTGGTTCTCCTTGCCATTCTGCTGGTTGTCGTCGCAGCTCCCAAGAGCCGCAGCCTTGGTCGGAGTTAGAGTGGCAACGGGTAACGCCAGCAATTTTGACGCGGCGACAGGGGATCAGTCGTCTATCTCTGTGCAGGATAATATCGGAACATTCACGGCGGCCATCGTTCCCGAACCGTCTCCCTGCGGATACATTATCTGCAACCTGCTCGCCGCTGCCGGTCTCCTCGCATGGCGCAGGTTTTCCCGTGCGGACAGGAAGGTTTGATTTGCGAGCGGAAAACGCGGGCAATGAAGTTGCCGGAACAGGGGTATGTTCTTTGCGCTTGCCGATGGGTTTCTTGATTCCGTAGTATGTCCCTTCACGAGTTTTCGTAAACGTGCAGGGGGATTAGCTCAGTTGGTAGAGCGTCTCGTTCGCAATGAGAAGGTCAGGGGTTCGAATCCCCTATCCTCCACGTTTTCCGCCTCTGCGGTTCAGGCTTTGACGGGCTCGCCGAAGTTGAGCGTGTTGCCGTCGGGATCTGTGATCATGAATTCCCGCATGCCGTAGGACTCGGTCTTGAGGGGATGTGTCATGGCGACACCTTTGCCGAGGAGCTCGGCGTGCAGGGCTTCGATGCCTTCCAGCTTGATGTAGCCGCTGCCTGGGTTCGGATGAGCGCCGGAGTGGTGCAAGGCGAGGGCGATCGCGATGCCGTCTCGCGTGACAATGGAGTAGACGGCACCATTTTGAAATGTGACGCGGAAGTCGAGTTTGGTCGTGTAGAAATCGAGTGCGGCGGCCATGTCACGCACGCCGAAGCTCACCATGATCGATGTAAGCTTGATCAAGGGTGAGTCATGTCCTCGGGACGGACGGCCGCGTCGAATTCCTCCCCGGTGAGGAGTTTCAGTTTGATCGCCGTGGCGCGCAGGGTGGCGTGTTCCTTGTGCGCGGTCTTGGCAATCTTGGCGGCGTTGTCATAACCGATCTTCTGGTTGAGCGCGGTGACGAGCATGAGCGAGTCGTGCAGGAAATGCTCGATCCGTTTCAGGTTCGGCTCAATGCCGACGACACAATGATCGACGAACGACCGGCATGAATCAGCCAGCAACCGGACCGACTTGAGATAGTTGAAAATGATAAGTGGCTTAAAGACATTGAGCTCGAAGTTGCCCTGCGACCCGGCGAAGCCGATGGCGGCGTCGTGGCCCATCACCTGGATGCAGATCATGGTCATCGCTTCGCACTGGGTGGGGTTGACCTTCCCGGGCATGATGGAGGAACCGGGCTCATTTTCAGGCAAGCTGAGTTCGCCGATACCGCAGCGCGGGCCGCTCCCGAGCCAACGGATATCGTTGGCGATTTTCATCAATGAGACGGCGAGGGTCTTCAGCGCACCGCTGGCCATGACGAGGGCGTCGTGGGCGGAGAGCGCGGCGAATTTATTCGGGGCCGTGACGAAGGGGTAGTCGGTAAGCTCGGCGATTTTCTTCGCCACGCGCTCGGCGAATTCGGGATGCGTATTGAGGCCGGTTCCGACCGCGCTGCCACCGAGGGCGAGTTCGCCGATGTCGGGTAGCACCATCTCGATCCGCTTCAGGTCGGCATCGAGCATCGAGACGTACCCGGAAAATTCCTGGCCGAGGGTGATGGGCGTCGCGTCCATCAGGTGGGTGCGCCCGATCTTGACGATCTTGGCAAACTCCAGCTCCTTGGCATGAAGCGCGTCACGCAACTTCTTCACGGCGGGGAGAAGCACCTTTTTCGTCTCCAGCGCAGCCGCCATCGACATCGCGCCGGGGAAGGTGTCATTGGACGACTGCGACATGTTCACGTGGTCGTTCGGGTGCACCGGCGTCTTGGAGCCCATCTCGCCCCCGGCCATTTCAATGGCGCGGTTGGAGACCACCTCGTTGATGTTCATGTTGCTCTGCGTGCCGCTGCCCGTCTGCCAGACACGGAGAGGAAAGTGGTCGTCGAGCTTGCCCGCGGCGACTTCGTCGGCAGCCTTGACGATCAGGTCGCAGATCTCAGGCTTCAGCTTGCCGAGGTCCTTGTTGACGAGCGCGCACGCCTTCTTGAGCGTGGCAAAACAGTGCACGACTTCGATCGGAATTTTGTCGTGGCCGATGTCGAAATGGATGAGCGAGCGCGCCGTCTGCGCTCCGTAGTAACGGTCATTGGGCACGGGAATTTTCCCCATGCTGTCGGATTCAAGGCGGTGATGGGCGGGAGCGACGGTAGGTTCGGGAGCGTGGGACATAGCGCCCGATATTAGAATCAGTCGTCTACAACTTGTCGAGGATCAGTTCGCCTGCGTCCTTACCGTATCACCTTCTCCAGACCAAGGTGCCGGCGATCATGTCGTGCAACGCTTGTTTTTTGACGGTCACGCCGGCGAGGATGTAACCGATGTAAAAGACCAGGCAGGTCATGTTGGTGACCATCTTGGCGGCATTTCGACCGAAGGCGTGCCAGAAACTCAATCTCTGGCCCTGGAGGTCGGTTACTTTGAGTCTCAACGCCATTTTGCCCAAGGTGCCCTGAAGGGCGCTGCTTTCCATGAAGGTGAAATAAAGAATCGGGCCCAAAACGAAAAGAGGCATGATGATGATTTTGACCACAAACGGGGTATTATCTACCTCATCGTCCCCTCCGGACTTGAGATTATGCAGGAAATCTTGCGGATCGGTGATGAGCATCAAGACGGCGAATGATGCATAGACGACTCCCATGGTCGGCATCGTATCC
>Ga0207641_10002739_pt1 | contig 16078 bp, 14 predicted proteins | sample KBSSwiS62_FD_184306 | JGI IMG/M metagenome (GOLD analysis project Ga0207641, IMG submission 184306) | Switchgrass rhizosphere microbial communities from Kellogg Biological Station, Michigan, USA - KBS Switchgrass S6-2 (SPAdes) (version 2) | ecosystem: Host-associated > Plants > Roots >... | reverse complement strand
CCCGGCCCTGACGGGCCTCGCGCTGATCGCGACCGCGCTGCTGGCGGGTTGCGGCAAGTCGGGGAACGAAAAGGGCCAACGCCCGCCGCCGCAAGTCGGCTTCGTCGTCGTCGCGCCCACCGCCGTTCCGGAGCCGGTGACGCTCGGCGGGCGTACCGTCGCCTTCGAGACCAGCGAAGTGCGGCCGCAAGTCACTGGCCTCATCCGCCGCCGGCTGTTCACCGAGGGCGGCTATGTACGCGCCGGACAGCCGCTGTTCGAGATCGACCCGAGCCTCTATCGCGCCGCCGTGAACCAGGCGCAGGCCAACCTCGCCAGCGCACAGGCCAGCGCCTCCGCCGCGGTCGCCAAGGCCGACCGCTATCGCCCGCTCGCCGCAATGGAAGCGGTGGCCAAGCAGGACTACACCGACGTCGCGGCCCAGGCGCGCGTTGCCCGCGCCAGCGTGGCGCAGAACCGCGCGGCGCTGGAGACGGCCCGCATCAACTTGCGCTTTACCACCGTGCCCGCGCCGATCAACGGCCGCATCGGCCGCGCGCTGGTGACCGCAGGCGGCCTCGCCGGCGCGACCCAGGAGACGCCGCTAGCGATCATCCAGCGCACGGACCCGATGTACGTCGATATGCAGCAATCCGCCGCCGACCTCACCGCCATGCGGCGCAAGCTGCGCCAGGGCGGGTACGGTGCGGGGAGCACGCAAGTGACGCTCAAGCTCGAGGACGGTAGCGACTATCCGCTGCCCGGCACCGTGCAGTTCTCCGAAGTCACCGTGAACCAGGATACCGGCACCGTCACTCTGCGGGCGCGCTTCCCCAACCCGCAGAACCTGCTGCTGCCCGGCATGTTCGTGAACGCGGTCTTCACCCAGGCGATCGATTCCAACGCCTTCCTGGTGCCGCAGCAGGCGGTGCAGCACGATTTCGACGGCTCGGCCTACGTGATGCTCGTGGGCCCCGGCAACAAGGCGATCCGCCGCAAGATCAACGCCACGCGGGCGATGGGCACCAACTGGGTCGTCACTTCCGGCCTAGCCCGCGGGGACAAGGTGATCGTGCAAGGGCTGAACGGCCTCAAGCAGAACGCGCCGATCGTCCCCGTGCCCGCCAATGCGCCGCAGGATCCCACGCGCGCGCCGCGAGGCAAGCCGGGTGCCGGCGGAGCCTCGGCGTCGGGCGCCGCGAAGCAGGGCGCCTGAGCCGCCCATGTCTAAGATATTCATCGATCGGCCGATCTTCGCCTGGGTCATCGCGATCATCGTGATGCTGGCGGGCGTCGGCGCGCTGTTGTCGCTCCCCAACGAGCAATACCCCGACATCGCGCCGACCCAGGTCAATGTTTCGGCAAGCTATCCCGGCGCGTCTGCCGAAGCGATCGAGAACAGCGTCACCCAGATTCTCGAGCAACAGCTCGCCGGCATCGACGGGCTGCTCTACTTCACGTCGCAGTCCTCGAACCGCGGACGCGCCACGATCAGCGCCACTTTCGTCAAGGGCACCGATCCCGACATCGCCCAGGTCCAGGTCCAAAACCAGATCCAGGCCGCGATCGCCCGCCTGCCCCAGCAAGTGCAGGAGCAGGGCGTGCGCGTCACCAAGTCGAACCCGGATCAGCTGATGCTGGTGGCGGTCTACGACGAGACCGACACGCGCTCGAACCAGGACGTGTCCGATTACCTGGCATCCAACATCCAGGACCCGCTTTCGCGCGTCGATGGCGTGGGCGAGGTCAACGTCTTCGGCGCGCCGCACGCGATGCGCATCTGGCTCGACCCGCGCAAGCTTGCCGGTGTCGGGCTGATGCCCAGTGACGTGATCACCGCCGTGCGCGCCCAGAACACCGAAGTTGCCGCTGGCGAAGTCGGCGGCGTGCCCGCTCCGGCCGAGCAGGCGCTCAACGCCACGGTGACGGCCCAGTCACGGCTGCAGACGCCCGAGCAGTTCCGCGCGATCGTCCTCAAGACGTTGAGCGACGGCTCCAGCGTGACCGTAGGCGATGTCGCCCGTGTGGAAATCGGAGCGGACAACTACGGGATCGTCAGCCGCGTCAACGGCCACCCGGGAGCGGGCATCTCGATCTCGCTTTCTCCCGGCGCCGACGCCTTGCGCACGGCCGAGGCCGTCAAGCAGCAGATGCAGGTGCTCGCCAAGCAGATGCCCGATGGCCTGCGCTACATCTACGGCAACGACTCCACCGACTTCATCAAGCTGTCGGTCGAGGAAGTCGAGAAGGCGCTGATCGAGGCGATCGCGCTGGTCGTGGTCGTGATGTTCGTGTTCCTGCAAAGCTGGCGTGCGACGCTGATCCCCACCATCGCCGTGCCGGTGGTGCTGCTCGGCACCTTCGCGGTGTTCTATATCGCCGGTTTCTCGGTCAACACGTTGACTCTGTTCGGCCTCGTCCTCGCGATCGGCCTACTGGTCGACGATGCCATCGTCGTCGTCGAGAACGTCGAGCGTCTGCTCGAGGAAAATCCAGGCATGACCCCGCGCGAGGCGACGATCCAGTCGATGGCCGAGCTCCAGGTCGCGCTCGTGGCCATCGCGCTGGTGCTGTCGGCGGTGTTCCTGCCGATGGCCTTCTTCGGGGGTTCGACCGGGGTCATCTACCGCCAGTTCTCGCTGACGATCATCACCGCGATGATCCTTTCGGTGCTGGTCGCCCTGATCCTCAGCCCGGCGCTCACCGCCACGCTGCTCAAGGCCAAGGAGGAGAATGCCGAGCCGGGCCGTCTGGCACGCCGCTTCCCCGGCCTCGAACGGCGGGTTCATGGCTTTCGCGACAAGTTCAACCGTGGCTTCGAACGGACCACCAATCGCTACGCCAACGCCGTGAGCCGCGTGATCGACCGCAAGTGGCTGTTCCTGGCGATCTACGCCGGCGTCCTTGCGATCATGGCGCTGCTGTTTTTCCGCCTGCCCAGCGGCTTCCTGCCCAACGAAGACCAGGGCACCGTCGTGGTTCAGTTCCGCCTTCCTGCCGGCGCCGTGCTCACCCGCACCGAGAAGGTGCAGGAATCCATCGAGCGCTACTTCCTCACCAAGGAAAAGGGCAACGTCGAGGGAATGTTCACGGTCGCGGGCGGCGGCCAAGGAGCGACGGGACAGAACACGGGCCAAGGCTTCGTGAAGCTGACCGACTTCAAGGACCGCTCCGGCAAGGAGAACAACGCCGACGCCATCGTCCAGCGCGCTTCCCACTCGTTCCCGGTCCTGCGCGACGCGCAGGTCTTCGCGCTGGTCCCGCCTGCGGTGCGTGGCCTGGGCGCGTCGGCGGGCTTCACCATGGAGCTGCAGAACGTCAGCGGCATGAGCCGCGAGCAGTTCGCCGCCGCGCGCGACAAGCTGCTGGCCATGGCGACGGCGGACCAGCGCCTCACCGGCGTGCGCCTCAGCGACCTGCCCGACATCTCGACGCTCGACGTCAATCTCGATACCCAGCGCCTGACGGCGTATGGCCTCAATCCCAGCGACGTGAACAGCACACTGGCGACCGCATGGGGCGGCTCCTACGTGAACGACTTCATCGACAAGGGCCGCGTCAAGCGAGTCTACGTACAAGGCGACGCGCCGTTCCGCACCCGGCCCGAGGATCTCGCGCAGTGGTACGTGCGCTCCAGCACGGGCAGCATGTCGCCCTTCTCCGCCTTCGCCCGCACCGGTTGGTCCACCGCGCCCAGCACCACCTCGCGCTTCAACGGCGTGCCCTCGTACGAGTTCTCGGGCCAGGCCTCGCCGGGCATCAGCTCGGGAACGGCGATGGACATCATGGAGCAGCTGGCCGGCAAGATCCCCGGCACTGCCGTCGCCTGGGCCGGGTCGTCCTATCAGGAACGCCTGAGCTCCGGCCAAGCGCCGCTGCTCTATGCGCTGTCGCTGGTGGTCGTGTTCCTGTGCCTTGCCGCGCTGTACGAGAGCTGGTCGATTCCGGTGGCGGTGCTGCTGGTGATCCCGCTCGGCCTCGTGGGCGCCATTATCGCGGTGACCCTGCGCGGGCTGGAGAACGACGTCTACCTGCAGATCGGCCTGCTCACCACGATGGGCCTCGCGGCCAAGAACGCCATTCTCATGATCGAGTTCGCCGAACAGGCCGAAAGGCAGGGCAAGCGCGTGATCGATGCGGCGCTCGAAGCGGCTCGCATCCGTCTGCGGCCGATCCTGATGACCAGCTTCGCCTTCATCTTCGGCGTGCTGCCGCTCGCCATCGCGACGGGAGCCGGCGCCAACAGCCGCATCGCGATCGGCACGGCCGTGGTCGGCGGAATGCTGACCGCGACGATCCTGGCGGTGTTCTACATCCCGCTGTTCTTCGTGCTCGTGCGCCGCGGCGTGCGCGACGGGTTGAAGGCCGTCCGGCGCCGCTTCGGCCGCAAGACCGATCCCGCGGCCACTGCGCAGGAGGGATCGCCGGCATGAAGCGGCTTGCCCTTACATCGGCCCTCACGTCGGCGTTGTCACTCGCCCTCGCCGCTTGCTCGCTGGCGCCCCACTACCAGACGCCGGTGCCGCCGGTGCCGCCCAGCTGGCCGGTGGGAGACGCCTACCTCGCTCAAAGCGAAGCAAACCTGCCGACCGTCTCGTACACCGAGATTTTCCGCGATCCCCGGCTGCAACAGCTGATCACAGGCGCGCTGGCCAACAACCGCGACTTGCGGGTCGCCGCGGCGAACCTCGCCGCCTCCCGCGCCCAGGTCCGCGTGATCCGAGCCGACCAGTTCCCGCAAATCGGCGTGACCGGCGGGGCGAGCTACTCGGACAACGGCACATCGACCACCAGCACCGGGACGGGCGGCGTCGGTGGTGGCGGGACCGGAGGCACCGGCAACGCTGTCACCGTGTCGCGCAAGGGCTGGTCCTATTCGCTCCAGGGAAGCATCTCGAGCTTCGAGCTCGACTTCTTCGGCAAGTACGCCAACGCCACGGAAGCACAGCGCAACACCGCTCTGGCGACCGAGGCCGCCGCGCGCACCGTGCGGCTCGGGCTCATTGCCGACCTTGCACGGGCGTGGGCGCAGTATGGCGCGGACCGGGAACTGCTCGGCATCGCCCAGGACACCACCAAGAACGCTCAGCGCAGCGTCGAGCTGACCGGGGCGCGCCTGCGTGGCGGCATCTCTCCGCGCACCGATCTGCGCCAGGCCGAACAAGTGCTGGAAACCGCGCGCGGCGACGTCGCCACCCAGCAGGCGGCGCTGGCGCAGGACGTCAACGCCATCCGCTTGCTGGTGGGCGCCGACTTCGACACGGCGCTGCTGCCGGCCAGCATCGCCGACGTCACCGGTGCGCTCGCCGTACTGCCCGCCGGCACCAGCTCGCAAGTGCTCCTGCGCCGCCCGGACGTGGTCGAGGCCGAGTACCAGCTGCGCGCCGCCAATGCCGACATCGGCGTCGCCCGGGCGCAGCTATTCCCCTCGATCTCGCTGACCGGCCTGCTCGGCTTTGCCAGCAACGCGCTCTCCGCGCTGTTCGACAGCGGCTCGTTCCGTTGGTCCGCCGGAGGCAACGCGTCGTACTCGATCTTCAACGCCGGCGGCCGGCGCGCCAACGTCGACGTGAGCGAGGCGCAGCGGGACGCGGCTCTCGCCAACTACGAGCGTGCGGTCCAGACCGCCTTACGCGAGGTCTCCGACGCTCTGGCCGATCAGGGCACGCTCGGCGAACGGCTGCGCGCGGCGCGGGCCAACACTGCCGCCGCCGCCGATACCGCGCGGCTGACCGACGCGACCTACCGCTACGGCGTGCAGAGTTTCCTATCGAGCCTCGATGCCCAGCGCAGCCTCTACAGCGCGCAGCGCTCGCAGATCGCCACGGAACTGGCCCTCGCCAGCAATCGGGTGACGCTATACCGCGTGCTCGGCGGCGATGCGGCGACCGCGACCGCGGCAGAGCCCCCGAAACCGTGACAGTCTGTCCTGTTTAGGCGGCACCGGCCCGTTCTGCCTCAAGCAGACAGGCTCTAGTCATCGTCGTCCCGTGCGTCGGCGATCTCATCGTCGAGATCGGCGAGGACATCGGCGCGCACGTCCGCGGGCATGTGCCTGTTTGCCGCGACGGCAGCTCGGGCTTTCGCGAGCGCCATGGCGACGTGGCGGGACGTGTCGGGCGCGCCCGTGCAGACCCGCGTCTGCATCGACGCCCCCTGCCTTGCCGGCGGCGCGGGCGGCTGCCGGTCGGCCGGGCAACTCGCGTCGATCACCATCGTGCGGGTGACAGTGCGTTCGCCACTCTCGTCGCGGCTGACGATGCGGATCGTCTGCACTTTCCCGTCGCGCGAGACCGTCTGTTCGACCCTCGGCGCGCGCCGCAGCGCCTCGGCCGCCATGCGATCGGCATTGTCGGCGAGGCGTTGCGCGTTCTGCGCCGCGCTCTGCGCCTCCGACCGCGCCGCTTCGGCATTTGCTTCGCTGCGGATCGCCAAGGCAGTGGCGTCCTGGACATGCGCGTGCACGGGCGGGGCCGGGACGGCGGGGCTTCGTGGCGCGCCGGGAACATGAGGCGTCTCGGGAGTCTCGGGCGTTTCCGGCACCTCCGGCGACGCGGCTTCGGGCGCAGGCGGAGCGGCCGGTGCCTGCGGCAGCTGACGCACCTCAGGCGGCTCGGGAGCCTCGGGCGTTTCCACCGCGGCGTAAGTCACGGTCGCGGTCAGCGGCACCGCGAGGACCGAAAGCGCGAACAGCGTGCGGCCGACAAGCCGATGCCGCTCGGGCACTTCGTTGCGAACCAGTGCCTTGAGGCGGTGGATGATCGGCTTGTCGCCCTTGAGCGGCCCGGCCATCGGCGCAGCGAGCGCGAAGCGCGAGCCGGCGGCGAAGGAGGCGATCAGCCGTCCGTAGCGCTCCCGCTCACGACGCGTCCGGCCCGCCATGACCCGGCAGTCGCACGCCGCTTCCTGATCGCTGCGCATTGCGCGCCACGCGGCCCAGGCGAGCGGGTTGAACCAGTGCAGTGCAAACAGCGGCTGCACCGCCATGTTGGCGATCAGGTCGTTGCCCGCGTGGTGTTCGAGCTCGTGGGTGATGGCGAAGTCCGAGGTGTCGGAATCGACGCCAGCCAGGAAGCCTCGCGGCAGCGCGACCACCCGATCGAGCACGCCGAACGCGACCGGCGCATCGACCGCCACGCTCTCGACGATCCGCACCTTGCCCGCATGGCCGACGACGTGGGCCTGGCGCAGCAGCTCGGCACGCATCCGACGATAAGCGACGATCCGCAGCATCAGGAACAGCGCCGCGCCTGTCAGCCAGACAGTGACGAGGATCGTCGCCCAGGGGATGACCAGGGCAGGTTCCGCCCCGGCGGCCGCGATCGGCATCGCCACCTCCCGCGTCACCGGAAGCACTTGCGCGACGGGCTCCATCTCGGGCGCGAAGACTTGCGCGGCGTGGGTGACCGTCACCGCCTGAGGCAACACGAGCGGGGGCAGCAGCAGCCGGATCATCGGCAGCGCCCAAAGAGCATAGGCCGCGCCGGGACCGAACCAACGGCCGACCGGGCGGCGCACGAGCAGGATCAGCGCCATCAAGGCGCCGGTCATCACCAGAGTGTCGGTCAGCCACGCGATCATGACTTCAACTCCTTCAGCAGAGCCTCGATTTCGGCGATATCGGCATCGGTCAGCGCTTGCGCCTCGGCCAGATGCGCGAAGAGGGGCGCAGCGCGGCCTCCGAACAGACGGTCGACCAGGCGGCGACTTTCTGTGCCGACGTAAGCCTCTCGCGCGATTCGCGGCGTGTAGAGGAAGCGCTTGCCATCCGGCTCGGTCTCGACCGCCTGCTTGCCGACCAGGCGCGACAGCAAGGTTTTGACCGTCGCCAGGCTCCACCCGCGCTGATCGCAGACTTTGTCGCACACTTCGGAGGCCGTGAGCGGCGCCTGCTCCCACAGGACTTCCATCACGGCATGCTCGGCCTCCGAGATCCTTTCGGGCTGATCGGTGGTGCTCGACATCAGCGTGCCTCCGCTTCCTTTGACTACATGTGTAATCGACTACGCCTGTAAACATCAAACTGGGGCCGAACGCAAGCCACTTGTCATCGCGACGGATCCCGGGCGGGACCGCGCGCATGACGGGCAAGCTCGTGCCCCTTCGGGCAGCGCCGGAACGGTGGCGCTGCCGCCAGGGTTGCGCTTGGCGAAAGGAACACAGCGATGACCAGGACACTGAAAAAGGGCGACAAGGTCGAGTGGGGTACCAGCCAGGGCAAGACCCATGGCGCTGTCGAGAAGAAGCAGACCACGCCGACCCAGATCAAGGGCCACAAAGTCGCGGCCTCCAAGGACAATCCCGAGTACATCGTGAAGAGCGACAAGTCCGGCAAGATCGCCGCGCACAAGCCAGAAGAGCTGCGCAAGACGAGCTAGGCGGCGGGGCTCAGACGGGCAGACCCGGGCGGGCGGATCGCAGTCCGAGCCTTCCCTTGCCAACGGCGCGGCGGAGCGGGCGATCGTAAAACCGCTCTGCCACCATCGCCAGGACCAGCATCGCGGCGATGAACGCGCCGTCGAAGGGGATGGCGATCCAGGAGTGCGTGACGGCCAGGCTCTCGCGCCAGGCAACGATCGGGGTGAAGGCGCCATGGAGGGCGTAGAGCGGATAGGATAGGGCTCCCAGGGTCGTGCAGATCCGGTTGGTCCGGGGCCCACCCTCCCCCCTCGCGGCGGCGAACACGAGCAGCGGAAACACGATCAGCGCTGCAGACACGTCGTAGACCGCCGCGAAGTGCCAGCGGCGCGCCATGAACAAAGCCATCAGGATGGCGGCGGCCGCCCACGGCGAAACCCGGAATCGGGGCCACCGCGCGCTAGCCCAGATGCGATACACCACCACGCCCGCGAAGAACCCGTACACCACGCGCAGAGCCCCGAGGACGAAGGTGTTGCAATTGGCGCCGCCGTCGAGGCCGTTGAAGGCGACCGCGCCGATGACCAGCAGCACTGCGCCAAGCAACAGGATCGCTCCCAGGAGCCGTGGGGTCAGCCGCGCCGCCACGAAGCCGTAGAGCGCGTTGGCGACCAGCTCCCAGAAGAGGGACCAGGCTGGGTAGTTCAGAGGAAAGACGTTGAACCCGTCTGCGGACACGCCCGGTGGCGCGGGAACGAAGGCGGCGGCGAAAGCGACATTCGCCAGCAGGACCGGCCACGCCGTCTCGCGCAACAGCACCAAGGCGCCGAAGGCGGAGCCGAGGATGTAGAGCGGGTAGAGCCGGACGACACGGGCCTTCATGAAGGCCTTGAGGCTCATCCCATGGCGGAGGCGATCGCCGTAGGCATGCTCCAGAACGAAGCCACTCATCATGAAGAACAGGTCGACCGCCAAGTGGCTGCCGAACACCATCTTGTACAGCGGCCCGTCGAGATGCTGCGCCACCACGAAGATCGCCGCTAGCCCCCGCATCAGGTCCAGCGCGTGGAACTGACGCCGCTCCTGCCGGGCGGATGGGGCTGGTTCACTCATGCCCTGGCGATAGGACGAACCGCTTGCTTATCGATGAAGATCGCGAAAGCGCGGATCGCGCGCCGCGGTCTAGGCCCGCGCGTTCTCAGGAGTGGACACCGCCTGGGCCGGGACGGCGAGAGCCAATCCCAGCCCCAGGGCGGCAACCCGCCGCGGCATCAGTACACGCGCGCCTTGGGCTTGATGTACTCGACGTCGTCGGTCAGCGTGAATTCGTGCACCGGACGGTAGTCGATCTTGACCTCGCCGCCCTTGCCGCCCCACCCGTTGAACCAGGCGGCGGTGTGCTTCATCCAGTTGGCATCGTCGCGGTTGGGGAAATCCTCGTGCGCGTGTGCGCCGCGGCTTTCCTTGCGGTTGTGCGCGCCGTGCAACGTGACGGTCGCCTGGCTGATCAGATTGTCGAGCTCCATGGTCTCGACTAGGTCCGAGTTCCAGATCAAGCCGCGGTCGGAGACGGCGATGTCCTCCATCCGCTTGTACGTGTCGGCCAGCTTGGCCTTGCCCTCGGCCATCAGCTCGTCGTTGCGGAACACCGCCGCGTGCTGCGACATGGCGCGCTGCATGTCTGTGCGAATCTGCGCCGTCGGCGAGCCGCCCTTGGCATGGCGGAAGTGATCGAGGCGGGTGAGCGCGAGATCGGCCGAGTCCTTCGGCAGATCGGGATTGGCTTCGCCCGGCTTGATGTTGTCCTTGAGGTAGAGGCCCGTGGCGCGGCCGAACACGACAAGGTCGATCAGCGAGTTCGAGCCCAGGCGGTTGGCGCCGTGCACCGACACGCACGCCGCCTCACCGACCGCGAACAGACCCTCGACTACGGTTTCCGGGTCGCCATCGGCGCCGATGGTCATCACCCGGCCATTATAGTCGCACGGGATTCCGCCCATGTTGTAGTGGACGGTCGGCACGACGGGCAGCGGCTGGCGAGTGAGGTCGACGCCGGCGAAGATCTTGCCGCTCTCGGTGATGCCGGGCAGACGCTCGGCCAGCACTTCGGGTGCGATGTGATCGAGGTGGAGGAAGATGTGGTCCTTGTTCGGGCCCACGCCGCGACCTTCGCGGATTTCCAGCGCCATCGAGCGGCTCACGACGTCGCGCGAGGCGAGGTCCTTGGCCGAAGGCGCGTAGCGCTCCATGAAGCGCTCGCCCTCGGAGTTAGTGAGATAACCGCCCTCACCGCGCGCACCCTCGGTGATGAGCACGCCGGCGCCGTAGATGCCGGTCGGGTGGAACTGCACGAATTCCATGTCCTGCAGCGGCAGGCCGGCGCGCAGCACCATGCCGCCGCCGTCGCCGGTGCAGGTGTGGGCCGAGGTCGCGGTGTAGTAGCAGCGGCCGTAGCCGCCGGTTGCGAGCACCACCGCCTTGGCGCGGAAGCGGTGGATCGTGCCGTCGTCCATGCACAGCGCGATCACGCCGACGCAGCGGCCGCTGTCCATGATGAGGTCTATGGCGAAGTATTCGATGAAGAAGTCCGCCGCGTACTTCAGGCTCTGCTGGTAGAGCGCGTGGAGCATCGCGTGCCCGGTACGGTCCGCCGCCGCGCACGTGCGCTGCACCGGGGGGCCCTCGCCCATGTTCTGCATGTGGCCACCGAAGGGGCGCTGGTAGATCGTGCCGTTGGCATTGCGGCTGAACGGCACGCCAGCGTGCTCCAGCTCGTAGACCGCCTGGGGCGCCTCGCGCACCATGTACTCGATCGCGTCCTGGTCGCCCAGCCAGTCCGACCCCTTGACGGTGTCGTACATGTGCCAGGTCCAGTGGTCCGGCGTGTTGTTCTGCAGCGAGGCGGCGATGCCGCCCTGCGCCGCCACCGTATGCGAACGGGTGGGGAACACCTTGGTGATGCACGCCGTCTTCAGTCCGGCCTCGGCCGAGCCCATCGTGGCGCGCAGGCCCGAGCCGCCGGCGCCGACGACGACGGTGTCGTAGACGTGATCGATGATCTTGTAGGCAGACTGCGTGGTGTTGGCGCCAGAGGTTGAAGTAGCCATCTTATGCGCCTCCCAGCGCGAGGCGGGCGACGCAGAACAAGCCGAAGGCGGCCGCTGCGATACAAACGAGGTTGAGTGCCAGGAGCGAGGCGAACTTGTTCGCATCGTCGTGCACATAGTCTTCGATCACCACGCGCAAGCCCATCTGCGCGTGCCACACGTTGACGATGATGAACAGCGCCAGCGCCGTCGCCGGGACCGGCAGCGCCAGCCATTCGCGCACGCTGGCGTAGCCGAGGTTCGGCAGCAGCAGCAGCGACACGCCGAACCACACCGTCAGCAGCAGGCTGCCGACCGAGGTGTAGCGAAACTGCAGCCAGTGATGCGCCCCGCTGTGCGCCGAGCCCTTGCCGCGCACGCGGCCGATCGAAGTTCCGTTGCCCATTGTCTTGCCTTCTACCTGTCAGCGCAGCAGCAGCGCGGCCCAGAACACCGCGGTGAGGACGAAGCCGGCCGCGGTGCTGATGTTGGCCCAGAGCTTGTTCTGCGTGAGTTCGTATCCCGCGCCCGTGTCGAGCACGAAGTGGCGAATGCCGGTGATGGCGTGCGCGATCACCGACCAGCTCACGCCGACGAGGACGAGCAGACCGAGCGGCGATGTCGCGATCGCGGCGAACTTCTGGTAAGCGGCCGGACCGGCGACGAGCGCGCCCAGCCACCACATCAGCACGAGCAGCCCCACACTGGCGCCGACACCCGTCACGCGGTGGAGGATCGAGGAGACCATCCCCGGACCCCAGCGCCAGATTTGCAGATGCGGTGAAAGCGGACGGTTTCTGGTCCCGGCTTGTTGCGCCATGCTTGTTCGAATCCCCTGCGGAACTGGGCGGGCGAGCAGCCCTTCTCGCCCTCCCCTTAGCCGAAATGCCGCACTGCGCAAGGCTGGCCCGAATGTCGTGTGCAGACGGCGGTGCCGCCGCCTCTGGCCAAGCGGCGCCGAACGCCCTAAGGTACGTCTGTCCCCCTACAATAATCAAAACGAACGCCGTGAGTCGCACACACAAGATGATTCTGTTCGCGCCGCGCGAGGCCGTCGAGGCCGCGCTTTTGGCGCATGAAGACATGCCCGACTGGGATCCCGACATCGTCGTCGCCGGCACGGAAGTTGCCGAAGACCGACCCGAGGAATGGAAACTCGAGGCCTGGTTGCCGCGCGAGCCCTCGGTCGAGGACCGCGCAGCCGTCGCCGCGCTCTTCGGCGATGGACCACCCGAGATCGGTGTTGAGCCCATCGAGGAGGAGAACTGGGTCGCGACGAGCCAGGCCGGGCTGGAGCCAATCCGCGCGGGACGTTTCGTGGTCAGCACGCCCGAGCATCGCGGTGCCGCCGCGCCGGGCTTGCGCGAATACGTCATCCCCGCCGGCCAGGCGTTCGGCACCGGCCATCACCACACCACTGCCGGTTGCCTGGCGATGCTCGATGCGATGAAGCAGCGCGGCACCGTGGTGCGCAACCTGCTCGACGTCGGAACCGGAACCGGCCTGCTCGCCTTCGCAGCCTTGCACCTGTGGCCGCGCGCCTATGCGACCGCGAGCGACATCGATGCCGTCTGCGCGCCGGTCGTGGCGGAGAACGCGATTGCCAACTCGGTTCCGCTCGGAGCCGGGCCTGGGGCGCTGACGATGACGATCGCCGACGGGCTCGACCATCCGCTGCTGGCCGCGCGGGGCCCCTATGACCTGGTGATCGCCAACATCCTCGCTGGGCCGCTCATCGAACTGGCGCCCGGCTTCGGCGCGGCGTTGGTGCCGGGTGGCAACCTGCTCCTTGCCGGCCTGCTGACGACGCAGGAAGACGCGGTGCGCGCCGCCTGTCGCCGCGCCGGGCTGCGCCTCGCCGCGAGGATCGTCTCGGGGGACTGGTCGATCCTGTGGCTGCGACGGCGATCGCGCGCCTGATCCGCTGGTTGCGCCGAATCGGCGGTGTGCTCGCACTGCTGGCGGGAGTATACATGCTCGCGGCATGGATCGGATCGTCGGTGCCGCGAAACGCTGCTTGGCACGAAACCGGCGCCGACTACGTGATCGGCCTGGAGACCAACGGCGTGCATTCCGCGCTGGTCCTGCCGATCGTCACGCCCGAGAAGGACTGGCGGCAGGATTTCCCCTTGGCGGACCTGCGCCGCCCCGACCGGCCGTATACGCACGTCTCGATCAGCTGGGGCGAGCACGAGGTTTTCCTCGACACGCCGACCTGGTCGGACCTGTCGCCGCGCACTGTCCTCGGCGTCCTGCTGTTCGGTGGCCGCGGCCTGTCGCATGTCGCCTACTACGTGCGCCCTTCGAGCGGGGGCGACTTGCGCCCGATCCGACTTACCCGAGAGGAATACCGCCGCCTCGTCCGCTCGATCGAAGGGCAGCTTCCCCCCTCGCGCCCCTTCTCGCATTACCCCGGCTATGGCAGCGAGGATGCGTTCTACGAGACGGGCGGCACCTACACGGCGGTCCATACCTGCAACCAGTGGACTGCCAATCGCCTCGCCGATGCAGGCGTGCGCGTCGGCCGCTGGACGCCGATCGCCAGCGGATTGATGAAATGGATCGCCCCCGCGAGCGACCCACGTGCCCTCATGGCAGCGCCGTCTCATCCGTACACGGGCGCAGGAGCACGGCGCTAGACGCTTCGAAATAGCCCGTCATCTCCGCGAGTTCAGGCGGACCCAAGGGGCGATCGAAGGCAAAGCCGATCCGCTCGGCCAAGACCCAGCGCACCGTGCCGGCAACGCGCTCGCCGCCATCCCTCGTGGTGAAGAACATCCGCGCGCCCTCCTCCGGAAGCGCCCCAAAGAGCGTGAACTGGCAACCGTCGGCCGAGACGTGACGTGCGACGGCCCGCAGCGCCGTGCCGAGCGGAATGGCTCTGGAGGGCACGCCAGGCCGCAGGCCGGCCATTGCCGGTGCGCCCATCATCTTGAAGGTTTGCGGGTCCATGGTTCGCTCCTCACGCAGCGAATCTGGTAATTAGGATAGGTAAACGCCGGTTTAATATTCCCCCGCCCAGGCGGTAATAAATTTCACCCAGCAAAACAGCGGCTTTCCGGCCCTAGACGAAGTTCGTGTTAACTCTTCCCGGCAGCCCGACATTAACCCTTCAGGACGAATCCTTAAGCCCAGAAATGGGGGCTAGTTCACTAGCTGAAGAGGCCGAGCCATGCTGGACACGAACACGTCGCGCCCAACGTCCGTCACCGGACCAATGGGCGAAAAACTTGCCGATGAAGACCTGCCGCCGCCCAACACCTCGCGCTGGGTGGTTCGGCGCAAGGCGCAAGTGGTCGCCGCCGTCAACGGCGGTTTGCTGACCGTTCGCGAGGCTTGCGACCGTTATGGCCTGACGCTGGAAGAACTCGCATCGTGGCAGCGCGCCGTCGATCGAGAGGGCGTCCCCGGCCTGCGGGCGACACGCGTGCAGCACTACCGCAACGCCCACGAGCGCGAGAACCGCAAGGCCTGATTGCCCTGCCGGGCTATCGCTGGCCAACTTGACTGTTGCCAGCGGCATGCGCGGGGCGTACGTGCCGTCGCGCACCCATCGGGGAGTAGCCGGACGCCTTCGGGCAGACCGCTGCGTCAACACACTCGGTCGAGAGATCGTGGCGCACGGAGGATGGCACAAGGTCATTCGGGCGAGACTGATGGCATGGTGCCTTCTGCCGGCCGGGCGGGAGGCGCGATGCCATTTGTCTTGATCGCGCCCGGCCCGGAAAGAAGCCCACCCCTTGGAAGCTCTCCTTACCTCGACTGCCGTCGTCGCCCTCGCCGAGATCGGCGACAAGACCCAGCTCCTCGCCATCGTGCTTGCGACCCGCTTCAAGCGGCCGCTGCCGATCATTGCCGGCATCTTCGTCGCGACCATCGCCAATCACTTCCTCGCGGCGCTTGTCGGCGAGCAGGCGGCATCGTTCCTCGACGGGCAGTGGTTCCGCTATCTCGTCGCCGCCTCGTTCATCCTGATGGGCGCCTGGACGCTGATCCCCGACAAGTTCGAGGAGACCGAAGCCAAGCCGGCACGCTTCGGAGTGTTCGTGACGACGCTGATCGCCTTCTTCCTGGTCGAAATGGGCGACAAGACGCAACTCGCCACGATCGCGCTGGGCGCTCGCTTCCAAAGCGTGCTGCCCGTCATGGCCGGGACCACGCTGGGCATGATGATCGCCAACGTGCCGGCCGTGTTCTTCGGCAACGAACTGATCCGCCGCGTGCCGCTGAACGTGGTGCGCTGGATCGCTGCGGCGTTGTTCATCCTGATCGGCCTGTGGCTGCTGGTGCAGACCGCCGGCTGGGTATGACACCACACGTCCGTTAGCGGGCGGCGTCTCGGCCTGGAGGAGCGTCAGCCGGCTGCGGCGACGATCGCTGCCCAGGCCGCCTCGTCGATCACCGGGATGCCGAGCTCTGCGGCTTTCTTGAGCTTGGAGCCGGCGCCCGGCCCGGCGACGACGAGATCGGTTTTGGCCGAAACCGTTCCCGCCGCTTTGGCGCCAAGCCGTTCCGCTTGCGCCTTGGCCTCGTCGCGGCTCATAGTCTCGAGCTTGCCGGTGAAGACGACCGTCTTGCCGGCGACCTCGCTGTCCTTGGTCTCGACGACATAGGGCGGCGGCGAGACTTCGCCGAGCAGATCGGCCCAGACCTGG
>Ga0207641_10002735_pt1 | contig 16085 bp, 14 predicted proteins | sample KBSSwiS62_FD_184306 | JGI IMG/M metagenome (GOLD analysis project Ga0207641, IMG submission 184306) | Switchgrass rhizosphere microbial communities from Kellogg Biological Station, Michigan, USA - KBS Switchgrass S6-2 (SPAdes) (version 2) | ecosystem: Host-associated > Plants > Roots >... | reverse complement strand
CAAGCAGCTCGCCGGCATGCGCGGCCTGATGGCCAAGCCGTCGGGTGAGATCATCGAGACGCCGATCATCTCGAACTTCAAGGAAGGCCTGACCGTCCTTGAATATTTCAACTCGACCCATGGTGCACGCAAGGGTCTTGCCGATACCGCGCTCAAGACGGCGAACTCGGGCTACCTGACCCGCCGTCTCGTCGACGTGTCGCAGGACTGCGTCATCGTCGAGCTCGATTGCGGCACCGAGCGCGCGCTCGACATGAAGGCGATCGTCCAGGGCGGTGCGACTATCGCCTCGCTCGGCGAGCGCATTCTCGGCCGCACGACGGCGGAAGACATCGTCGATTCGAAGAACAACGAGGTCCTCATCGCCGAGGGCACGCTGCTCGACGAGCCGATGGTCGCCGCGATCGAAGCGATCGGCGTCCAGGGCGTCAAGATCCGCAGCCCGCTGGTCTGCGAATCGAAGGGCGGCGTCTGCGCTGCCTGCTATGGCCGCGACCTTGCGCGCGGTACCCCGGTCAATATCGGCGAAGCGGTCGGCGTCATCGCGGCGCAATCGATCGGCGAGCCAGGCACCCAGCTGACGATGCGGACCTTCCACATAGGCGGCGCGGCGCAGCTCAACGAACAGTCGAACCTTGAATCGGTCGCGGACGGCAAGATCGAATATCGCGAACTGCGCACGATCGTCGATCCGCGCGGCCGTAGCGTCCTGCTCAGCCGCAGCGGCGAAGTCGCCGTGATCGATGCGGAAGGGCGCGAGCGCGCCTCGCATCGCCTGCCCTATGGCGCCTATCTGCTGCTCGCCGATGGCGCCAGCGTGTCGAAGGGCGATCGCATTGCCGAATGGGACCCGTTCACGATGCCGGTGATTACCGAGACCGGCGGCGTCGTGAAATATCAGGACCTGATCGACAACCAGACGCTGACCGAGCAGACCGACGAAGCGACCGGCATCAGCCAGAAGGTCGTCATCGAATATCGCGCGACCAGCCGGAAGGAGGATTACCGTCCACGCCTGACGTTGCTCGACGACGCTTCGGGCGAGACCGCGCGCTATATGCTGGCGCCCGGCGCGATGCTCTCGGTCGAGGACGGCCAGACGGTGAAGGCCGGCGAGGTTCTCGCCCGCGTCAGCCGCGAATCCGCCAAGACCCGCGACATCACCGGCGGTCTGCCGCGCGTCGCCGAGCTGTTCGAGGCACGCAAGCCCAAGGAGAACGCGATCATCGCCAAGGTCTCCGGCCGGGTCGAATTCGGCAAGGACTACAAGGCCAAGCGCAAGATCATCATCCGTCCGGACGATGGCGGCGACGCGGTTGAATATCTGGTGCCGAAGTCGAAGGTCATCGACGTCCAGGAAGGCGATTACGTCAAGCGCGGCGACAACCTGATCGGCGGCTCGCCCGATCCGCACGATATTCTCGAGGTGCTCGGTATCGAGCCGCTCGCCGAATATCTCGTGTCGGAGATCCAGGAGGTTTATCGACTGCAGGGCGTGAAGATCAACGACAAGCACATCGAGACGATCGTCCGCCAGATGCTGCAGAAGGTCGAGATCACCGCCAGCGGCGACACCACCCTGCTGCCCGGCGAACAGCTCGATCGCGAGGAGATGGACGAGATCAACGCCAAGGCGGCGGCCGAGGGCCGTGAGATCGCGCAGGGCAAGCCCGTCCTGCTCGGCATCACCAAGGCCTCGCTGCAGACCCGCTCGTTCATCTCGGCCGCCTCGTTCCAGGAGACGACCCGCGTGCTGACCGACGCCTCGGTGCAGGGCAAGGTCGACACGCTGAACGGCCTCAAGGAGAATGTCATCGTCGGCCGTCTGATCCCGGCGGGCACCGGCGCCGGCATGAGCCGCCTGCGCGTCACCGCCACCAGCCGCGACGCCGCGCTGCGCGCCTCGCAGCGCAATTGGCAGGAGTCGCTGATCGCGCCCCAGACGGCAGCCGAGGAACATGCGGCCGAACTCCGCCAGCCGGTCGAAGCCGATCTCGGCGACGATCCGCTCGGCGAGGTCGTCGGCGAGACCCACGGCACCGATGCGGATGCCGGGGAGTATCTCAACAACGAGGAATGATAGCCGGCTCGGCGAGCCCGATCGTCGAACAGGAAACCCCGCCGGTGCGAGCCGGCGGGGTTTTGCTTGTGGGTGACGTGGCGGGCGGCGGCGCACCGGCCGCGGCGATCGGCGACAACCTGCCCGAATCCGACGACCGCCTCGCCTGCGCGCGTGCCGGCCATGCCCAAGCCAGCACGGCGGCCGAGGGGATCAGGCGGCTTTTCGAGTTGGTGTCGGCCTGAGGCGCAATGCATAGCCGCGCACGTCCGAGAGGATCCCGGTCCGCCGCAGCAGGAGCCTTAGCATGGCAAACAGGATGATCGGCCCGATGTTGATCCGGGACAAAGCGCCAATTCCAATCATGATGAGCGGCATCAGCATCGCCAGCGCGAGCAGCCTTTTCTCTCCGTTCGTGAAGCCCCGGCCGAGTGCTTCTTCTCTGCGGATGAACAGCGCGAGTGCGGCGGCAGCCGTCCCGAAATCATAATTGAAGGCATAGGGCAGCACGATAAAGGCCGAGATCGGCAGCAGCATATCGGCCAGACGCGGCGAGCGACCGGCAGCCAGGCAGATCAAAACCAACAGCAGGGCCGGAACAGCGATGGCCATATGAATCCACAGCGCCATCGTGGCGCTCTCGCCTAGCAAGCGGACAGCCCCGAATAGCGATGGCAGCATCGTAAGCCAGCTGCCTTCCAGATCAGTCACGACCTTCGCCTGATAAGGGAGGACATTGCGGGCGAAGCCGATCCAGGATTCGATGCCAAAGGCGCCCACGGACAGGAGGACGAGCAGGATCGTAACGAGGCCACTCATTAGTAGAAGGGTCCAGCGCCGTTCGACAACAGGGATGATCAGCAACGGCAGCGCCAGATGGGGCTTGACCGAGAGGAAGCCCAGAAAAATACCCGCCACAATCGACCGCTTGTCACGCAATGCCAAGAACCACAGGGCGAGGCCGGCGGTAAGGAACCCGTTCTGCATCACCAAGATATTGGTGGCGATCAGCGGCGCCACAGCCACAAGCGCCAATCGGTCACGCCCTCCCATGAAGGCGCGCAGCCCCGTCCCGAAGAGCAGCCCCGTCACTAGCAGGAACAGTATGATACCCAGCTTGTAGCCGACCAGCGCCAGCGGCATCACTAGCAACAGATAATGAGGCGGGTAGCTCCAGTTGTGCCAGTGGAAGCCGGGTCCCATAAGCAGGGAGAGATGGTCGAAATAGCCGGCTTGAGGACCGAATACGGTGGCCACATCTCCATTTGCCGCCAGATGAGCGGCCGCCCAGTAATTGACGAAATCCCTGTTGCCGAGGCGGGCCGAAATGCCGTCGCTCAGCATATCCGGCAGCAGCGAGGACGACAGCAACAGCGCCAGAAAAAACAGCGAGACATAGGCAACGACGCGATAGGGAAAATCCAGCCGGTCGCGCTGTTCAGATGACGGTATATCGCCAGATTGATGAACGGCCGTCGCTGCCATGGGGCCTCCCATATTCGGTTTATCCTAGACGTACGGCGTTAGCTAAGCGCAAAGCGGCCGGCGAGGACGCGCTTCCTATATGTGGCAGTCGTTTCGCCTGCGCGCGCCTGACGCACGTCTGGCGCGCCCGATGAGGATGTTCTTCGAACAAGCGAGTCCGGTGACGCGGGCCGCTCAGCCCTCAACAGATCCTGTCGCACATTTACATAAAGCATTCTGCGCATGTTCGTGTAGGATCCGACCCGGACATAAGCCTGCGCAACCGCGCGGTCGACCTGAGCCGCGGTGGCCTTATTGTAGCTTGGGACGATGTGTTCCGAGGCAGTGATGATGACGGCTGGGCGAGTTTTCAAAATACGCGCCATTTCAGCGGAAGTATCCACTCCGATTGACCGAACTTCCACCGAATTGCTCAGATGATCGGGGTAGGCGTAGATCGTAGGCAAGCAGCTATGGGTGTCGCGATAAAGCGACGTGGGACCATCGAATATATAGAGACACTCACCACGCTCGGGCGCGACATACGGGGCAACCGCCCTTAGCATCTTATCATAACCCTGCCAGTCCTCGCGAGCCATCGCGGTGCGATCCTCCTGAGCGAGGAGGAAGAAACCCGAATATAGACAGAGTGCCGAAAGCGTGGCCCCCGCCCAAGTTCGGCTCAGCGCCGGCGCAGCGAGAATTATCAAACCCGGCACAATCGGGGAGAAATAATGAATATAGAAATTCCCGATCATCACGCTACCCGTCACTGCCGAAGCCGTCCATCCAACAATCACGAGATACAGAGGCGTATTACGGCCTACTCTAGAAATGTAGTTGACCACTCCTACTAGTGCTGCCAAAAATAACGGCGTTGACCTGGCAATTATATGAAATAGATAGTTATCTGTTACAGCTTGATCGACAACTCCCCGCGAAAAGATCGATAGGAAATTTGCGTAGATATAGGCATCCACATGCCCAATATAGGTATATATAGATATCGCGATACCGGTGGGCAGCAGGCCGGCCGCGCCGTATATTACGCAGCGGGTGGCCAGCACCGATGGCCGAATGCCGAGATGCACCTGCCGTGCGAGGGCCAGCACACCGAACAAAATACATTGAGGCAGCGCCGTATATTTGATCTGAAGCGTCACACCACCTAGTGCCATGGCGAACAGGCCAAGGCGATGCACTGCGTCGCTATCGACGGTCTGGAACATGCGCACCGTCAGCGACGCCATGGCGATGAGTAAAGGGACGAAGAACACTTCGGTCTGGCCGATCCGCCCTTCAAAGACCGAGAGATAGAGAACATAGAGCATGCCCGCCACCAACGCGCCCATGCCGTCCGTGAAGCGTTTGGCGAGATGGTAGACGAGCATGCCGCCACCTACTGCCGCCACACAGGCGAGGATCTGATAGGGAAGTGGACCTGCTCCCCCGATCAGGTTGGCCAGAGCGAAGATTAGGAAGAGGCCGATCGGTTTGCGGTCCCAAATATCGATATAGGGCAAAGCTCCGTCGAGCATCCGCTCGCCGATGAGTTGGTATATCTGCTCGTCGCAATCCGCAGCGGGGTGTCCAAAAAACGGCCAGCGAAGCATGATCGCCAGCAATCCGACCATCGCATAGCAAAGCGGATCGACCGGAATCCGGAGCCGCCGGTCGACAAGGAAGCCGGCCGAGACGTTTGCCGAGACGGGCATCATACGTTCAACGCTTGCGCCACGTCAGCCAGCGTGTGGCGGCGTAATTCCAGATCGATCCAGTCGCTACGTCGGCTAGGTCTCCGAACCAGACGTTTTGGTGGCCGCTCCATAGATGACGGCCTCTACGCCGATGTTGGGGCCTACGCTGCACACCGCGGCGAGGGTGGCATAGCCTCGCAGCCATTCGCGCAATCGGTTGAACGCGATCGACGGTCTCATCAGTCGAGCCATCGTCGACAAAAATGGCCTCCCACTCACGCCCGGTCAGCGTCACGCCGAGACGCTCCAGCAGGGGGTCGATATTGCCGCGCTCGTTGTAAACCGGAACGACAAAGGCAACCTCGAGCGGCACCGTTTCAACGGCCAAGGATAGGGAGCGAATTGCTTCATTGCTGCAGCCTGCCGGCGACGCGAAACTTGCGCCTACATCCGGCCAGTTAGGGCAAGACGGTTAGAAATTGCTTACCAGCCTCCTCGCGCGAAGCCGGAAGGGACGTGATAACGAGGATGGACTGCCCCCTCACCCCATCCGGTGCACCACCGTCTCCAGCCCGGCCGCCCCGATCCTGAGCTCGTTGAACGAGGGCAGGGTATCGCGGAGGCGTGCGGAGAGGGTTCCGGCGCCGATCAGGCGCACCGGGTGGCCATGGGCCTCGTCAAGGATGTCGAAGGGGTCATGGGCATGGCCGCTGAGCACCGCGTCGACCCGCGCCTCGGCCAGCGCCGCCAAAGCCTCACGGCCGCCCCGCGTGTCGGCTGTGCCGCGCGTCGCCGCCTCGATCAGCGGGTGATGCGCGGCGACGATCTTCACATGGCCGGGCGGCGCCGCCCGGCTCATCCGCAGCGCCGATTCGAGGCCGCGGCGGCCCACTCTCCCCTTCGACCAGTTCAGTCGCCACTGGAAGCGCGCGGTCGTCTTCAGCGGGATGATCGTGACGCCTTCGAGCGAGAGCGGTCGTTCGATGACCCGCTCGAGCCGCTGGAAGCGGCGATAAGGAGCGACGAAGCGCAGCAGCGGATTGAAATAAGGCAGGTCGTGATTGCCGACCTCGACCGTGACCGGCGCATCGAGCCCAGCGAGCCATTCCGACGCCTGTTCGAATTCGCCGCGTCGCGCGCGCATCGTCAGATCGCCGGTGACAACGATCGCATCGGGCGGCGCGGCCCGCACCGCATCTTCGAACCAGGCGAGAGCCTCCGCATCCTCGGCGCCGAAGTGGATGTCACTAATGTGGAAAAGCCGCGTCACGCCGGCACCGTCACGGCCGGGCGACCGCCGTCTTTCCGCCTCGATCAGCCCTGTCCACTGCATCCGGCGTAAACGCACGGCAGCGGCGCAGTTCCCCGCTCAGAGCCAGATGGTTTGAGGTGGAAGCGCTTTGCGCTTCACCGAGAAGCTGAATCTGGCTCTCTTCAAATGGGTTGAGACCTTGATTCAGCTTTCAGGCTGATTCAGGCCTGAAACCATTAAGGTCTAGGCGGTGCGCGGTCGCTCCGCGAGGAAATCGGCGATATCGGTGAACAGCCGGACGCGCGCCTCGCCCTGCGCCGGGGTCAGCCCCGCGCTCGCCTTGGCCTCCAGCGCGTCCGGCTCTGGAAAGGCGGATGCGATATCGGCGGCCCCCACCGACGATCCGAGCCGCGCCAGATATTCGTCGAGAGCCTGGGTCACGATCCGCTGACCCGAATGATGGGTGATCGCCCTGGCGAGACGCAGGCGAAGATGGCGATCATGGTCGAGCCGCAGGGTGAAGGCGACCCTGGCATGGTCGGAACGATCCGCCTCGGCCGGCGGCGCAAATGCGCGGGCGAGCCGCTCGAGCTGCCGAACGATCGCGGACCCGGCCTGTGCGCGACCGACCTGGCCGGGACAATCGATGTCGTCGTTGAAAGCGCGCGCCGTTCCGGCGACCGGCAGCAGCGCGATCGTCGTTTTCGCGACGAAAGCGCGCCGCGTCGCCGGCCGCGCCTCGCCCTTGCGCGCGAGCAGGCCGGACGCAAGCGAGGCCATCTTGGACCCGGTCATTCCGCTCTCCTCAATATGCCGCCGCGCGCCGGCCGAAGCCGCCCTCGATCCGGTCCTTGAGCGGCCCGGCCGCCATCGGGCCGGCCATCGGATTGAGCACGGTGCGACGATAATTCTTGTCGAGCCGGTCGGCGATATAGGCCCAGAGCTGCTCGATCTCCTGCGCCGAGCGACCGGCCGGATTCGCTTCCATCACGGTGCGGCCATCGATCATCGAGGACGCGAAATCGGTGCGCTGGTGGACGGTCACCGGCGCGACCGTGCCGTGCTGCGACAGCGCGATCGCGGCTTCCGAAGTGATCTTCGCCTTGGGCGTGCCCGCATTGACGACGAACATCAGCGGCTTGCCGGCGCGTTCACACATCTCGACGGTGGCGCCCACGGCACGCAGATCGTGCGGGCTCGGCCTGGTCGGGATGATGACGAGATCGGCGACCGCGATGACGCTCTGGATCGCAATCGAGATCGCTGGCGGCGTATCGATCACCGCCATCTTGAAGCCCTGCTGACGCAGCGCCTCCAAGTCGGTGGCGAGCCGCGATACGGTCGTCGTCGCGAAGGCGGGCGACTCCGACTGGCGCTCGTTCCACCAGTCGGCGAGCGACGCCTGCGGGTCGATGTCGACCAGGACCACGGGGCCGGCCCCCGCGCGCTCCATCTGTACGGCGAGATGCCCGGACAGGGTGGTCTTGCCGGATCCCCCCTTCTGCGTTGCCAATGCCAATACGCGCACGTCGAACCCCTATTCTAGCCGTTCTTGGCCAAGAGATCGCAGACGCCGCCTAAGATGCGGTTAGGGGATATGGTTACGGAGACGTAGCAGGCATCGGGCGGAGACGGCGCCGAGATCATGTCGTCTCATCGCTGCGCTTCCCCCTCCCCTCACTCTCCGAAGATCACCGGAGGAACGACAGCCGGACCCCTTGGCGAACCGGCGCGTTGATCCGCCGAAGGAGAGCAAGATGGACGAGCAACAGCGATCGGTCCGGCCCGGCGGCGAAGCCAAGGGCGGCAACGCCCCCCAGCCCGGCGACCCCTCCGATCCCGAGCGCGCCAAGGACCGGTCCGAACCGGCCAGCCGTGACATGCAGGAGCACGGATTCGGCGACCATAAGGGAAGCGATCAGGGCGGCGGCGACATGCCCTCGACACCACCGCCACCCGATTGAGGCGTAGGCGGACTGAGGCGCCCTCATTGGGAAAGCGTCCTCGCTAAGGCTTGGGAGGTCGTCCGGCCCATGCAGGGCTTCAGGAACAATGGCGCGAGTGACGGGGCTCGAACCCGCGACCTCCGGCGTGACAGGCCGGCGCTCTAACCAACTGAGCTACACCCGCGAATGGTGTCGTGGACGGGGCACCTAGTGGAGGGGGTTTCGCCTGTCAACATGACCCCGCATCATTTTCGCGGATCGAGCGGAAGCGCCTCGTCGTCATCGCCCAGCGCATTGGTGAAGGTGCCCTCGGCGAACAGGAAGCCGGCCACGTCGGGCCAGCCGGCGGCATCGAGGATCGTCTTGAAGATGATCAGCAGCGGCACCGCGAGCAGCGCCCCCGCCGTCCCCCATACCCAGCTCCAGAAGCTCAGCGCGACGAGGATCAGCAACGGACTGATCGTAAGCCGGCGGCCGACCAGCATCGGCGTCAGGACATTGGCCTCGATCAGATGGACCGCGAGGAACATCAGCGCCGGCACGATCGCATAGCCCAGATCCGAGAAGGTCATCAGCCCGCCGACGGCGAGCAGCGCGGTGGCGACGATCGGTCCGAAATAGGGCACATAGTTGAGGATCGCGACGAGGCCGCCCCACATGATCGGGCTCGGCATCTCGGCGAACCACAGCAGCAGCGAGACGAGCACGCCCATGCCGATGTTCACCGTCGTGATCGTCGCCAGATAAGCCGAGGTACGATCGACCATCTCCTGGATCACCCGTGCCGTCGTCATCGCGCTCGTAAAGCTGCCGCGGTTGGTTATGGTGCGCCGCCGCATTCGGGTCCAGCTCGACAGGAAGAAATAGACCACTAGCGTCGCAAAGACGAGTTGAACGAGCGCATGCGGCGCCGAACCGGCGACATAGTCGAACAGTGAATTGGGCTGCTCGATCGCGACCGTCCGGCCGCGACCGGACGAACTGCGCAGCAGCGAGCCCATCGTCTCGTCGACAAAGCGCTGAAACGAGGAATAGATGTCGATCAGCGGCGACAAATTCTTGCGGATCAGGCGAATCCGCGACGGCAGCCGTGCAAACCACTCTGTCGCGGGAATGATCACCGAGGCGATCGCGGCATTCGCCAGGCCGAGGAACAGCAGGACGCACAGCAGCGCCGAGAGGGCGGACGGCAGCCCGCGCCGTTCGAGCCATTCGAGCAGCGGGACCAGCGCGACCGCTATGACCAGCGCGATCGTTACCGGCAGAAAGAACTCGGAACCCGCGTGAAGCGCGAAGGGAACGGCGAGAACGACCCCCGCGCCGCTCGCCAGCGCCAGCCAGGCGAGCAGCCGATCGCGGCGGAAGGCCATGTCGGCATCGTGCGCCATCGTGTCGCGCAGGGCATCGACGACGGGAGCCAGGTCCGCCGTCTCCGGCTTTTCCCTATCCCTTTCGTCAGTCCCATTCACCATCGAATCAATTCCCCCGGTCGGCTTCGAAGCATAGCTCAAGCCGCGTCGATCGCCATTGGCCCCATTGCGGCCCGCCCGGCCGTCACGCCGCTCGGATTATTACGATTAACCAACAGCTTCGTGGCGATGATGTGGCAAATTGCGTTAGCAGTTGCACAAAAACGCTACATGTAGCGCCGCACGGCCCATCCCGGCGACGAAACGACTCGTCGTGCCCACGTTGACTCGCTGGACCGGCACCGCCATGCGGCCCCCTGTTAACCGGTCGTCCGGGGGCACGACGTATTTACCGCCTCCCTGCCGACAAGTCGTGAACGTGCACCCCGCCCTGTGTTTCCTGGGTTCGGGCGGGTATTTGCATGCTTGCGCATTCAATGGGGTATTGAATGTCCGCGAAATTGGCTCAACATCCGCTTCTGCTTGCCGCGATGCTGATCGTCGCCGCGACCGGAGCCATGGGCATCGCGGCTATTCCGACGTCCGAACCGACGCTCGCTTACGAAATGACTGCGCTTTCCACCGCCGACGACCGCGTCGTCGATGACGGTATCGACCGGGTCCTCCTCAAGGAGGCGGTCGCCACTTCCAACAAGCTCGAGTCCGGCAAGACCGAGTCCAGCAGCATCGACAGGGAACTCGAATGCATGGCGAAGGTCGTCATGCACGAAGCCGGCAATCAGACGCGCACCGGCCAGCTCGCTGTCGCTCAGCTGATCATGAACCGGGTCGGCAAGTCCCATTTCGGCTCAAGCATCTGCGCCGTCGTCAACCAGCCTGGTCAATTCTTCCAGACCGCCTCCTACAATCCGCACCGCGACGACCAGCGCTGGGCCACGGCGGTCGAGGTTTCCCGCGAGGCGCTCGAAGGCGATGCCGCCCCTGTGGTGCCTGGCGCGGTCTTTTATCATGCGGCGTCGCAGACGCCGAACCGCTTCTTTCGGTCGAGGCAGCGGATTTCCATGGTCGGCGACCATATCTTCTATCGCTGATCGCGGCCTCGGTCACTGAGGGCCCGGAGCAGCGGCTTCCGGCAATGTCGAAGACGACCCGCGCGACGAGCTTCCTCGCCCAGGCAGGGATCGCCCATCATGTGCACAGCTATGACTATGCGCCCGATGGCGCGAAGGTCGGGCTGCAGGCGGCAGACGCACTGGGTGAAGATCCGGCGCGCGTGCTCAAGACGCTGATGATCGAGATCGACGGCAAGCCGGCCTGCGTGATAATTCCATCGGACCGCGAGCTTTCGATGAAGAAGGCCGCGGCGGCGTTCGGCGCCAAATCCGCCCGGATGATGAAGCCGGCCGATGCCGAACGTATCACCGGCTATCATGTCGGCGGGATCAGCCCGTTCGGCCAGAAAAGGCGACTGCCCGTCGCGATCGAGGCGGGGGCGATGGGGGAAGCGCTCGTCTATATCAATGGCGGACAGCGCGGGCTGCAGGTGCGGCTGGCACCCGGCGACGCAGCACGAGCGCTCAGCGCGGTGGTCGCAGAGATCGCGGCATAGAGGCTGTCTCAATGGAGAAGCGAGCTGTTCCGAGCAATTTTCATATGCACAAATAGTCGATGACACAGGCCGGTAATAAGAGCCGATTACTGCCCCGCCGCCTCATTGCCGAAGCGTGCCGCCTGGGCCGTTTTCCACAGCCTATGCAGTTCGTCGCGCGGTTTCGTCACACCCAGCGCGTCAAGGGAGGCGCTCCAGCCATTGGCGAGATCGGATGCGCGCTGCTGGGCCTCCGATACCGGCTTCTCGTCGATCCAGGCCGCCAGCGTGCCGGCATTGGCGAAAAGCAGCACGAACGCCGCAACGGCGATCACCATCGTCGTCCAGACCAGCGAACGCCCCTCGTCGAGCGGTTCTTCCGAAATGTCGACCGGCGAGATCAGTTCATGCTCGTTCATCTCGCGCGCCATCGGCCGGTCTCCGTTCAGAACTGATAGTAGATGAAGGGCGCCACCCCTTCATAGCGCATCGCGTCGACTAGCAGGACCGCCGCCGCGACCAGCAGACCGAGCACCGGCGCCGGGAGCCTTCGCAGCCCCAGCGCGATCCGCCCCGGAAGCCGTGGCGGAGTGAAGTGAAACGCCATGCCGAGCAGGATAAGAGCGGCGAGCAGCGGGGTCGTCATGCCGTTGCGCCAGTCGCCGCGGGCGAGCCCGCCGAGATAGGCGATCGCCGCGTCGAAGCTTTCGGCGCGGAAGAAGATCCAGCCCAGCGTGACGATATGGAAGGTGACGATGACGGCGAGCGGCCTGGGCAAGGCGGGAAGCTTCACCTTTCGCCAAAGCGTCTCGATCACCTGGGCGCCGCCATGCAGGCCGCCCCAGATCAGGAACGTCCATTTGGCGCCGTGCCAGAAGCCGCCGAGGAGCATCGTCAGCATGATGTTGCGGCACTGCATCGCGAGTCCGCCCCGATTGCCTCCGAGGCCGATATAGAGATAGTCGCGCAGCCAGCTCGACAAGCTGATATGCCAGCGCCGCCAGAATTCCTGCAGTGAGCGGGAGCGATAGGGCTGGTCGAAGTTGCGCGGAAAGCGATAGCCGAACAGCGCCGCAATGCCGATCGCCATGTCGCTATAGGCCGAAAAGTCGCAATAGATCTGGACGGCATAGCCATAAGCGGCGGCGGCGAGATCGAGACTGGAATGGGCAGAGGGGTCGAAAAACACCGGATCGACCAGCCTGACCGAAAGCTCGGACGCGATCACCGCCTTCTTGAACAGACCCCAGACGATCAGCAGCAGCGCCATCGCCACCATGTCGCGATTAAGCCTCGGCGTCCTCTCGAACTGCGGCAGCAGATCGGCACCCCGCACGATCGGTCCGGCGACGAGATGCGGAAAGAAGGACATCAGCAGCGTGATGTCGAGCAGCGAACCCGCCCTTACCCGCCCGCGATACACGTCGATCAGATAGGACATGCCCTGGAATGTGAAGAAGGAGACGCCGACCGGCAGGACGATCTCAAGGATCGGCATGTCGCGCGCATAGCCCCAGCCGGCGAGCAGGTCACCGAGCTGCTCGAGAAAGAAATCATAATATTTGAAGAAGCCGAGTATGCCGAGATTGGCGACGATCCCGACGGTGACGATCGCCTTGCGGCTGGAGTACCGGTCGGTCGCATCGATCAGGCGCGCGGCGCCCCAGTTGATGAAGGCCGAAGCGATCAGGAGGGCGACGAAGCGCCAGTCCCAGGCGCCATAGAACACCCAGCTCGCCAGCAGCAGCAGGATCTTGCGCCATTCGTTGCTCGCCGAAACGGCCCAGACGAGGACAAAGGCGACGAAGAAAAAAAGACCGAAGTCGAGCGTAGGAAAGAGCATCTAGCGGCGCTCTCGCGATATCTCGTCGGTCACCACCGCCACCCGGCGGTCGCGGCCGCGTCAAGATCCGCCTGGAGACGGCTGGCGATGTCGGCGCCGCCGGCGCTGTTGTAATGGACATAATCGCCGCGCATCCGGGTCGGCTGGAGCTTGACCCAGCTGACGGCGGTGCAGCGCCCCCCCATCGCCTTCTCCCAGTCCCAATAGGCCAGGCGAAGCTGGTGCGCGACCCGGCGCTGAACCTCGCGCACCAGCTTGAGGCCGGGTGGTGGGAACAGCGGCCGGGCGGTGATCGACCAGCCTATGCGCACCTGTTCGGGTGGCGCGGGCGCGGGCCCACTACGCGCGGCCTGTGCCTGCTGCCCGAGCGCCTCGAAGATGTCGTCGATCTGGTCGGCACGCGGCCCGAACGTGGCAGGCGCGGGCGCAGGACTAGGCGGCGGCAAAGGCACCGGCTCGATGCAGGGTGCCGGCGTGATCGTCGGGGCATTGGCGAGCAGCTCGCTTCGCCGTGTCAGCGCATCCGGCGCGCCCAGCAGCAGGATGGGCACCCGGCCGGCCAGCCGGCGCACCCGGCCGATCTGACTGCGCAGCGTGATCTCATATTCGGGACCGGTGATACGGGGCGCGAAGCCTTCGTTGGTGCCGAACGCGATGACGATCAGGTCCGGATCGTAGCTGCGCAGCTCCTCGGCCACGACACTGTCGTCATTGCGCGAGAAGTGAACGAACTGCGACCCGACTACGCCGAGATTGGACAGCGCCACCCCTCCCGAATCGCGAAAGCTTGCCCAGCTTGTGATGGTGGCCGGGCCGCCCTCGACGGCGACCGAGACCGCCGTCTGTGGATTGTCGAAGCGCAACTGCCTGCATTCCGGCCGCCTGATGAGGGCAGCGAGCGTCATCCTTTCGGTCTCGCCGCCGATGCTGATTGCCAGCGTTCCCGCACCCGGCTCGGCGATCGCACAAATGACGAAGCGATCGAACGCCTGGTTCGCCGAGGTCGTCATGCCGATCCGGGCGCCGTCAACGGTCGAGGAGAGGCTGAAACCGGAGAGCCCGACCGGGCCGCGCGGATCGCGTGCGCCTGCGCCGTAGATCGAGGAGATCGCCCAGCCCGGCGACATATCGACGCTGACGCCGCGCGGATTATAACCCTGAAACGGCCTGCCCGGCGGCATCACGCCGCGTCCGCCGCTGCCATATCGTGCCTGTAGCACATCGCGCCAGGCGCCGGTGATCGCATCGCCCGCCGTGTGACTGTCGCCGATCTGGAGAATGTGGACCGGTTTGCCGCGTCCCCCCTTGGCCGCGGCCAGCTTCTCGAAATAGGGCCGCAGCACCGCATAGTCGCATAGCGATCCGGCGCAGTCGGCGCTGACTTCGGACGCGGCCGCCGCCATTGCCAGGGCGAGCGCGGCCATCATTTGCCGGCGGCCTCGGCGCCCACGACGCCGTCGGCGATCTCGGGCGGCAGCAGATCGGTCGGCGCGCCCCGCGCGGGCGGGACCGGCGGCTCGGGTGCCGGGGTGCGGCTGGCGGGCGGCTCGTCGGCAAGCGGGTCTTCGAGGCGCGGCACAGGCTTCGGCGCGGGCTTCGGCGCCGGCGCGACTTCCGGCGGCGGGGGCGCGACCACCGGCGGCGGCGGCGCGGCGGCCCCCGCCTCGCCCCGCGCCCGATCGACATAGCTGCGGATGCGGGCCGCGAGACCGCGCGTGATGCGGATATAGCCGTTCATCGACATGTGAATGCCGTCATTGGCGCGCATCAGCACGGGCTTGCCGGTCGAAGGATCGGGCAGATAGGCGGAATAGCGGCCAGCGGCATCGATGCTATAGGGGGCGGTTTCGATGAAGGGGACGCCGAGACGCCTCATCAGCGCTTCGTAAAAGGCATTCATGCGCACGACGTCGGCATTATAGGCGGTTTCCCGCATCCTGGGCAGGCCGACCCAGTAGACGATCGCCCCCTGCTGCCGCAGCATCGCGATATAGGAGGTCACGCGACGCGCGATCGCCGCCTGCCAATTAGGCGTGAGCAGCGCGTAGACATGGCCACCGTCGGCAACGCCCATCATGTCGTTGGCGCCGAACGAGATTACCGCGATGTCGACCGGCGCGGCCGCGAGACGAGCCCGATCATGCTCTTCGAGGTTCAAGCGTTTGTAGCGGGTGAAGCCGGTGGCCTGCTGGCTGAACTTGACGACTTGATAGCCCGAGCTGCGGTTGAGCTGATGATAGAGCGCGGACCAGATGCCGTCGCCGAAACTGTCGCCGAACACGCCGACGCGGACGGGACGCCCCTCGGTGATCGCATTGCGTATGCCGGGCTGAACCGGCCGGGTCTCGGCAAGGCTCGGCGGCTCGGGAAGCGCGCCCGGAGCGAGCCTCGGAGCGGCTTGCCCGGACGCGGCCTCCTCCGGTGTCGTCGCGTCACCGGGCGGCGGAGGTGCGAACTCTGCTGTGGTGCCGACCGGCGCGTCGGGCTGATCGTGGGCGGCGAAGGCATAGCCGATCGCAGCCCCCGCCGCGACGCCCAGAAACAGAACCGCCGTCCGATCCAGCAAAAGCGCCGCCGCTTTCATCCCCGCACATACTCCCGAACGAACCGAAGCCGCGCGCGGCAGCGAGCGGGGTCACATGCGGCGTCCTTAATATGGCCGCGACGACAATGTCGAGGAGGATAAGGCCGGATGTTTTGCGTTCAGCCTCAGTTGCACGCGATCAGGCGGCGCTGCAGAAGGTGGGGAGCTTCTGTTGCCCGGCGCTCCCCGTGCCGCTGGATTCCGCTTCTGTTGCCCGGTGCGGACCGAACCGCGCTAATGCGTCATAACTTTATCCGTAAGGACTCAGTTACGCGGCAATCG
>Ga0207641_10002733_pt1 | contig 16091 bp, 18 predicted proteins | sample KBSSwiS62_FD_184306 | JGI IMG/M metagenome (GOLD analysis project Ga0207641, IMG submission 184306) | Switchgrass rhizosphere microbial communities from Kellogg Biological Station, Michigan, USA - KBS Switchgrass S6-2 (SPAdes) (version 2) | ecosystem: Host-associated > Plants > Roots >... | reverse complement strand
GCTCAGCGTCGACCGGGGCCAGTACCCAGCCGTGCTTGCGCGATTCATAAACAGAGACCCGCGGCTCCGGGAAGTTTGGATCAGCAAACGCACCGACCGCAATGGCCAGGTAGCCCTCCAACCCTGCGAGCTTCCAGTAGACCGTTGATCCACAGTTCGGGCAGAAGTGAAACTCGACGCGAGTGCCTTCGTCACCCACGCGGACGTACTCAGATGACGCGCCTGACAGGAAGACATCTTCACGACGAAACCTGGCCTGCTGCCCAAAGACGCTGCCCGTTCGGCGCTGACAGGCCAAACAATGGCAAATCGAAACCCGTACAGGTTCGCCGCTGACCTCAGCGGTTAGCTGACCACAACTGCAGGAGGCGAGACGATGCGACATGAACCCCTCTGAAATCGAAAGCTTTATCAATATTCAAAACGCTGGCGCAGTCGATATTCCCCCTGACGCCTCCTTCCGCAACCATCGGCAGAAAGCGTCGATGGCCGGGTTGGTGTCAGTGCCATGCCCGCGGACAATCCAGAACGCGTAAGCGTTGGCTAGGGAATGGTCAAATGGCTTGGCCAAGCGACCGCGAGACAGATCTTCCTCGACCAGCGGGCCAAGCCCCAACGCGACCCCATGCCCGGCGACAGCTGCCTCCTGAGCCAAGTAAATGCTCGCGAAGACCGTGCCTCGGGTCGCGTCCACCTGAGATGCGCCAAAGGCTTTCAGCCATGCGCTCCAATCCGGCACGCCGACGCGAGCGGTTGCGCTTTCGTCATGGAGCAGCGTGTAGTGCAACAGGTCGTTGGGCTCCGCTAGCGGCCAGACGCCGTCGCCCGACAGCGTAGGCGCGCACACCGGAAACACCGGTGCATCCATGAGCTTCTCGGCGAAGACGCCCGTATAACCGCCCGGCCCGTAGCGTATGGCGACATCGACGCCGTCCCGGACGAAATCGGCCTGTTCATTGCCGGTCTCGATGCGCACTTTGAGATCGGGGCAGTCCCGGTGGAAACGGTGCAGCCTGGGCGCGAGCCATTTTGCGGCGAAGGACTCTATGGTGCTCACGCACAGGTTCGCGGCCCTGGGTGCGATGGCCCGGTCCAGGGCCAAGTCGAGCAATCCGAACAGCTCGCCCAACGACGCGGCCAACGCTTCACCCGTGGCGGTCAGCTCGACCGAGCGGTGGCTGCGATGGAATAGGGTTACTCCCAGGTATGCCTCGAGATGCTTCACCTGATGACTGACCGCCGCCGGCGTAACGAACAGCTGCGCCGCGGCCTGCTGGAAGCTGAGACATCGCGCGGCCGCCTCGAAGGCCCGAAGGGCATTGAGCGGAACGGGGTGGCGGGGCTTCACGGTCGCTTCGAGCTCGAGGGCACAGGGGCTCATCCTATCAAGTTATATTTTCTAACGCAGGCGAAAAATATCTCGTTTGTCGCCTCTGCCGGTGTTGGAAATGATGGGCGTATCAAAAATGACGGGCGGCTATCATGAGATTCGAAGATCTGGGTCCCGGTGTTCTGATGTTCGTTGGCGATGAGTACGAGTCGGTCGCCACCGCATTCCTCGATGGCAATGACGTGCTGCTGGTCGACTCACTCGGCAGCGCGGAAGACGCGCGCTGGTTGCACCGCGTCCTGTGCGCAGACATGGGCAAGACAGTGCGTGCCGTCGCAGCGACCCATTTCATGAGCGACCACATCGCCGGAATGCCGCTGTTTCCGGATGCGCTCATCATCGCGCACCGGCACCATCGCCACACCTTCCTTTCGCAGAACCGGCGCGTCGATGAGTTCTATCGCGAACCGCAGGTCGTGTTCGACAGCGCGATGACCATTCGTTGGGGGCAACACGAACTGCGCTTCTGGCACAACCCCGGCAAGACCATGGACCACGTCAGCGTGGACGTGCCCACTGCTGACTTGGTCTGCGCCGGCGACAACATCGTCGGCAACATCGTCTATCTCTCGAACGCGGACCCCGCGCTGATTCGCACGGCGATCGGCCGGATGCGGCAATTCGGCAGGAGCGCGGTCATTGGCGGGCACATGGGCAGGTTTTCCGCTGCCACGCTCGACAACGCGATCCATTACCTGGACCGGCTACAGGATGTCGTTATCCGAATCCGCACCCATGAGCCACTGCAGGAGGCCGGGGACCGCATTGCCTCGATTCCCATCGAAGCCTGTATGGCGCCGCAGGTCGAACCGGCGGTTTTCGAGCGGCAATGGCACCAACACAACCTGGAGGTCATTGTCGAGCAGTCGATTTTCGCGCTCGACACTGCCATCGCTGCGCGGACAGACAATGCATGAATAACGACGACCAAGCGCTCAATCGCAGCATCCAGCGCAGGGAATTCATGTCCGGCTGCGCCGGTTTGGCCGCGACGGCACTACTTCCTCGCAAGTCCGTGTTCGCGGCAGCCAGCGCAGACGGGTTGCGCATCCAGCGGTTGGCATGGGCGGGCATCCGTCTGCAGCTTCCGCAGGCAACATTGTTCATCGACCCTTTGGTCAATCCTGATGAGTGGGGAGCCGCGCTCAAAGGTCCGCTGATTTCAGTCGACGATCCGGTTGGCGACACCTACGTCCTCATCACCCATGTGCACGGCGACCATTTTGACGCGAAAGCAGTGGCGGCTGCGTTGCGCAGGGGAGGTGCGCTCGTATATCCGGCAGGAACGAACCCGCTGCCCGTTCCTCCCGGTGCGCGTGCACGGCCGAGCGCCCTATGGGAGCCGCAACTGCTCGGCGACTTCACCGCCACTGCCGTGCCCGCTTCGGACGGGTACGGCGACCCGCAGGTGTCCTGGGTGGTGTCTGCCGGCGGCCGCCGTATCTTCCACGGCGGGGATACGCTCTGGCACGGGCACTGGTGGCGCATCGGCCGCCAGTTCGGCCCGTTCGATGCCGCATTCCTGCCGGTCAATGGCGCGCGTTTCGGTTGGCGCCAGCCGGTCAGTGGCGTGCCGGCCGTTCTGACCCCGGAGCAGGCGGTTGAAGCCGCGACCGTCCTGCGCGCGCGCTGCCTGGTTCCCATCCACTATGGCGTATCCGGCATCGCGGAGTACGTGGAGGTCGAGGATCCGATCGGTCGGTTGCGCGTGGCCGCGCGAGAGAAGCCCATTAGCATCCAGCCGATTGAGCCTGGGGCTTGGGTGGACTGGAAGTAGCCACGAGTGTTTGAAACATCATCAACAGAATTGGGTGAGATCAAATAAGAACAGGGCAGGGGAAGGGAGAAACGCCAACAATGCCCAAGGCCTGAGGCGCCCTGAGTCGAAATCAAGCGTTTTGATGCTGAATCTTGAAGTCTTCGTGCAGTTGCCGCCAATGCGTGACCAACACTTGCTTGTGCTCGGGGGCCATCGGCAGGGATGTCAGTTGTCGAGGCCAGAGGGTACGTGCCTTGTCGAGAGTGTCTTCGAGATGGGGCTCAATGGCACGCCATGGGATCTCGGCGCGTTCGGCCCAGCTGCGGAAATGCTCGAAACCGACTATGTACCAATTCTTGGTTTTGTCGAGATTGAGTGCAAACTCCCGTTCATCCTGTATGTAAGCCTTGGTCGTCACGATGTCATAGGCTGGCGCCAGTTCCGGAGTGATGGTATCTGGATAGATCAAGCTCCAATTCTTGAGATGCGCATCACCGTTGGCGAGGAGGATATTGACCAAGAGGCGCCGGGCAAACTGTTGTGCGTTGGCCAGAGGATGTCCGGTGAACTGATAGAGTACCTTGCCGATCTGCTCGTAGTTGGTACTCCCGTATTTGTCATGCGAGTAGTGAAGCAGGACTTGCGCAAAGTCCTCAATGTGTATTCGATGTTTTCGGTCCCGGTCGAATCGGCGCACCGCGTACGCGTACTCCTCGGCAGGTAGATTCAACGATGGCAGCCCGCTCAATTTCGCCACGGGAACGAGTCTAATCTGCGGGATCTCGACGCCTGCGGATTCAGCGAGCGACATGCCCGTAAACTCATTCAGTGGAACAAAGGCGTAGCGCGGCGAGGGCGGCTTGACGATCCAGTCACCGAGCTCGCCGTCCGGAGGCACGTCATAGGTTCCGTCGCGGTCGCGCATGGAGAACTTGTTCTGGACACCCGCGAGAGAGAACTTGAACCCGGGTGCGGCGCGCGGTATCGGGACAGGTTCGATCCCGGGACGATGCTCCAAGGCATACGCCGGAATGTCAGCCGGATCAACCGGTGAGGCGATCAGCGCACCCGGGAGATCGCCGCCCAAATAGCTCATCAGAGGAAATTCGTTGTCGATGTGGACTTTGAGCCGCTGCGCAAGATCTTCTCGCTGTGCTCCTTCAGGCAACATGTTGGAAAGCACCGGATGCAGGCGTTGGCGAGTGACCCAGGGATGAGTCAGTCGTTTGTGCGCACCGGGGAAGTCCGGATGCGTAATCAAACTCAAGGTAGGCCGGCGGTCGATGTCGCGAAACCCCGGACTGAAAGAAAGGATGTTCTGGTCGCTCTGATAGCCCGCCAGGAAGCCCACGGTGACGCCCTGCAAAGTCAGGCGCAGCACACCGACTTTCTCTTTAGTCGTCATCGCTGCTTCCAAGCAGATCCTTCCACGGATCCTCGGTTGCAACAGACCGCGAATGCTCGGGCGCTGGATTGACCGAGGGCCGAGCCAATAGCTCTTTCACTTCGCGCAGTCGCTCCTTGGGGACGAGAAGGAGCACCATGTTCAAGCCCGCGGCCGCCAGTTCGAGCGTGCTCAGATTCGGATTGCCTCCGTTTTCCAGGCGATGGTATTGCTGCCGCGAAATCCCGGCGCGCAAACGCATGTCGCTTTGCTGCAGGCCGAGATGGCGCCGGCGCTCTCGGAGCTGGTCGTGTATCTGACCCATAAGACGCGAACTGTTCAGTAAGGGAAGGCTAGCCTAGCATCTTATAAGTCTCATTTTACGCAAAAAGAGCCTTATAAGTTTCTTTTAGATAGCCACGCACGCCACTTGGTCGCAGCTGGATAGCTGCCGCAGCCCTGATTCCGGCTCACGGGCAGGCGTCAGCAATGACGGGGGCGCGGGCCATGAAGTTCGGGTTGTTCCCATTCGATCAATGGGTGACCGCTCCGATTTAATATATGGCGCAGGTGATCGCTCATCCCCGTAACACTCCCTGATTCTCCAGGGCGGCTGCGCGCTGTTTCAAAAGCGCTCGTTCGCGAGTGTTGGCGGTGAGTGCAGCCGCGGCAGTAAATGCAGCGCGAGCTTCCCCGATACGGCCTAAGCGGTATAGGAGGTCGCCTCGGACACTGGGCATTCAACACAGTCGGCACTCGCCGGCTGCGCTCCTCGGCCTGAGGTGTTTCGTAAGACAGGCCGGATTCAGACAACAGGCGCTTCGCACGGACGATGCGCTGGGCCACGGTGGATTCCGAGAGTCGGAAGGCGCGGGCGATTTCTCCAGTCGTCAGACCGCAGAGCATGCGCAGCGCCAACGCCGCTCGGGCATCAGGCGACAGAAGTGGATGGCAGGCAGTGAAGATCAATCGCAACATCTCATCCCCGATATCGTCGTCCAGCGTCGAATCGAGGTCAGGCATGACACTTTGCTCAATTTCCAGTGCCGCCGTGATCATGCCGTGGCGACGGGCCAGCATCGGTGCGCGGCGAAGGTGATCCAGGGCGCGGGTTTTAGCTGTGGCCATGAGCCACGCGCCCGGCCGCTCCGGCACGCCTGACTCAGGCCAACACTCCAGGGCCGCAACCAGAGCATCTTGAGTCAGCTCTTCGGCCAGCGGCACGTCTCGCAGCAGGCGTGCAAGACTGGCGATCAGCCTGGGCTGTTCGACTCGCCAGACGCCGAGGATCGCGCGATGGATGTCACTTTGAGACATTCCGGTCGAGAACCCCTCAACGGCCCTGGGTCATTGAGCCGGCGATGGCGCGACATCAAAGAAGAGTCCTCACAGAGCAACAGATCCGCAACGGCATGCAGGCCATATCAGACTCGGAGGTGTTGTTCCCTTCCGATCTCAATATCATGTTGTACAGATCAAGAAGCGCAACTGTAGATACCGACGCGGTAGCCGATGAATGGGTCAGAAAGGTTGGTATGGGCCGCTCACGCGAACCGCGCGCCATCCAAAGTGATTCTTGCGCGACTCTGCTTGCGACGCTCACGCACGCCACCCGCGGCCGGAGCATAATGGGCACAACGCGATGGTGGAGGGCGTCAGATGCTCTGGCATGAGAAGGGCGGATCAGGTAAGCGGGTATTCCTGCTGCTGCACGGCCTCAGCGCTACATCCGGAGTGTGGAGTGGCGTCAAGCAACTGATCGACCAACGAGGCCTGGGCAGATGGATAGCGGTGGACCTGCCCGGCCACGGCAGGTCCGCCGCGCGCGCCGATTACAGTGTGGGCGCCCTGGCAGCGGATATGGCCTCTCTCGTTCGAAAAGAGGCTGATCTCTTTGTGATTGGCCATTCTTTGGGCGCCTATATCGCCCTGGCACTGGCGAGTCATTGGTTTGGAATCGCAGTGAGGGGGGTTCTGGCGATCGGGCCCAAAGTGACCTGGTCCACCGAAGAAGTAAATTCAGCTCACCAGTTGGCCACACGCCCCGTCCGCTGGTACACGAGTGCCGATGAGGTCTGCAAACATTATCGTCGGGTTTCTGGCCTCGATGAGCGGATTGCACCCGAAGAGCACTGGCTCTGCCATGCCGTCTCTCACTGCGCGGAAGGTTGGCGGCTTGCGCAGGACCCACGGACATTCCAAGTCGTCGGGGCGCCGTTCTCCAGCCTGGTCGCAAGCGCACAGCCGCCTTTAGTGTTTGCACGCGGCGAGCACGACAAGCTGGTCACCGAGTCAGAGTTACGAATTTACAGCCGTCAGGTTCATCAAATTGCCGGCGCTGGTCACAACGTGCACGTCGAAAACCCTGCGGAAATCGTTTCGTTGATGCAGACGCTCAACCTCGAAGACTGAGGCAGAACGTGTCTGACAAACAACGCCGAGACTTGGTGGATGCGTTTGATCCTAACGAGCTGGACTCCACGTTTTACGAAGACCCCTATCCGACCTACGAAGCGCTGCGCACGTTGGATCCCGTACATCGCTGCAAGGACGGAAGCTTCTTTCTGACACGTTATTCCGACCTCGATCACATCTACCGCGACCGGACCGGCTTCAGCTCAGACAAGAGATCCGTATTCGCACCGAAATTCGGCGTTGATTCACCTTTGTTCGAACATCACACGACCAGTCTCGTTTTCAACGACGCGCCGTATCACACCAGAGTCAGGCGTCACATCGTCGAGGCTCTGACGCCCCAAGTCCTGCGTGGCATGGAACCGCAGCTGATAACCCTGGTTGACGGACTCCTCGATAAGATTGAAGACCAGGGGAGGGTAGACCTCATCGAGAATTTCGCCGCTGCCATTCCCGTCGAGGTCATCGGGAACCTCCTCGAGGTGCCTCACGAGGATCGCGGTCCACTGCGCGCCTGGTCACTGGCGATACTCGGTGCGCTGGAGCCCAGGTTGACTGAACAGCAACAGGAGGCAGGTAACCGCGCGGTGCGCGAATTTACGGATTACCTGCGGATTCTGGTCTCCCATCGGCGCGCGAATCCGAGCGACGATGATCTACTGAGTGGATTACTCCGGGAGTCAGATTTCTCCCCGGCGGAACTGTTGCACAACTGCATTTTCCTTCTCAATGCGGGCCACGAGACGACCACCAATCTGATCGGCAATTCCCTGGCTCTACTGCTTGCGCATTCCGATGCAATCAATCAACTCCGTGATCAACCGGAGCTGATAGTCACCGCCATTGAGGAATGCCTGCGTCTGGAAAGCCCTAATCAACTAGGCAATCGACTCGTCGTACAGCAGCGACAGATTGGCGGTGTCAACCTGGAGCCTGGTACCTATCTGACCTTGTGCATCGGTGCTGCCAATCGCGATCCAATTGCGTTTCCCAAACCGGATGAGTTTTTGATCGGGCGCAAGCCCAACCGCCACCTCGCGTTTGCAGCAGGCAGTCATGCCTGCGCCGGCATGTCAGTAGCCCGACTCGAGGCTCGCATTGCAATCTTGCGATTGATTCTGCGGTTTCCCAACATGCATCTGACCGGCGAGCGCCTCCGCGGTGGCCGCGCGCGCTTCCGAGGATTCCGGGAACTATGGGCCGAAATAGCCACTTCTGCGAAGAAGGGCCGCCAAGTCGTTCGCCTGATTCGCGAGCGCCCTCGAACTTGAAAGTGGTAGCGGCAGTGACTCTTTCAGCTTAGCCATGGGCGAATTATGCACCGAGCCTCCAAGATTGTTTTCTTGGAGGACGCATGGGGCGGTTCGCTTGTGACGCCCCCGAAGTGGGCAGCTCAAGCGCTAGTGGAGGCCGCATCGCGAGTTCTAATGGATGCTCAGAGGGGGGGTGTTCATGCACGGTTCCCCGCGCCGTCCGCAACAATCAGACGCCTGCCATAGTGGGGATAAAGTGGGGACAGGTCAGTCCCGATAACCTAAGTGCTTGATTAAATGGCCTCCCCGACGGGATTCGTACCCGTGTTACCGCCGTGAAAGAGCGATGTCCTGTGGGGCGCGGGTTCGAGTCCCGTCCGCTCCGCCGTCGCTCCCAGTGCCATGAGCAGGAGACTCTTAATCTCTTGGTCGTAGGTTCGAATACCGGAGGTGACTGCGTTCATCTCATGAGCTCCATGAGTCTCGAGATGACGTAAGCGGTCGCGAAGAGGATGCCGATTTGCTGGATCTGGCCGCCGCCGAGCGGCGGACGCGTACGGAACCATCCACAGTTTTCCACGACAACCAGAGACAGCTCCGTCAGGGCGGCAAGTTCGTAGACCAGCATATGGGGCCTCCAATGACCACTTCGGCAATTTAAGGTTGCTCGGTGGCTCTTTTCAGCGGAGGACGACTCCTTTTTGGATCACGCTCAAGACCGCAGTGCGCTAACCCTTGTTCTGCTTTGTGGACCACCAACTCCAGTACATGCGCAGTTCGGCACCGCTAAGCGGCCTTTTCTGGGGGATGCGTTGCTGTGCGCTAGCTGCCAATCCGGCAGGCAGAGGGCACGGATTGACTCCCGTAAGCCGTCTGCAAGGAGCTTCGAATTATGATGGGGCAGTCCGTCTGCGCTGACAACGCCTGTTAGGGAGCGCACGCTTCTCGCCGCACAAGATCTTCGTTAACTCCCGCCGCGTTGAGAGAAGCATTGGTCTCTTCGACCTATGTCGCTGACGAAAACATACGTTACTTGCACCACGCGCCCCAGACGTCCACCACTGCACGCGATATACGCCGTCGAATTCGCATAGTCTTTCACCAAAGTCTTTGCCATCTAACCGCGAGACAAGGAGTGCCTGTTGATTCCGCTCGCGTCGTCAAGCGCACAGTGATTACGTTCTGTAGGTTTCTGCGTGAGAAAAATTCAAATGGACGGTCATCAGATCTGTTGGATATGATCTTGACTTGATTTCGAATCAGTTTCGCAAGACCAACTTGATATATGAAGAGCAAGTCTCTGCCGGCCAAAAAGGTCAACCTAGATGTAAAGGGCACTACTATCGCGGTAGTGTCGCAGAAGGGTGATGACTACATTTGCGTAACCGATATCGCGCGCTACAAAGACAATGAGCGAACGGACTACATCATTCAGAACTGGCTGCGCAACCGCAATACCATCGAATCTCTTGGTATCTGGGAACAACTGAATAACCCCGATTTTAATCCCATCGAATTCGATGGGATTAGAAACCAGGCAGGCCTCAATAGTTTTGTCCTCACCGCCAAGCGCTGGATCGAATCTACCGGCGCCATCGGTCTCATTTCTAAGTCTGGTCGGTATGGAGGTACCTACGCGCATAAGGACATCGCGTTCGAGTTCGCTTCCTGGGTGTCAGTGGAATTCAAACTATACCTCATCAAGGAATTCCAGCGCCTCAAGGAAGACGAAAACCGACGCATTTCCCTTGCATGGGATCTGAACCGCACGCTCTCCAAACTCAACTACAGGATCCATACCGACGCGGTGAAGACCAACCTCATTCCGGCTGTGGTTAGCGCTGCGCAGGCCGCTACCACCTACGCAAGTGCAGCCGACCTTCTCAACGTTGCTCTGTTTGGCCAGACCGCCAAACAATGGCGCGACGCGAATCCCACGTTAGAGGGCAATATGCGCGACAGCGCTTCCGTACAGCAGCTTCTTGTGCTGGCGAACATGGAAAGTTTGAATGCGGAGTTCATCCAGATGGGCCTGTCCGAGGGGGACCGACTCCAGAAGCTGAACGCCGTCGCCATTCGCCAAATGCGGTTGTTGACAGGCAGTCCAGCGCTCATGCGTCTTGCGAATCTGCGATGACCGGAGTTTTGGGTGAAACAATGATTCACCCGGTGACATCAATTATTGACATGCCGCGCCGATTTCGAACCGGAATGCCAATTTGAGTCCGTCGGCCGCGGGCAGTGACTGTAATTGGCGATCTGTCGGTAGGAAATACGGGCGTCGTCAGAGGTCGAGCACCGCATCAGGGACTGTCCGCTGAACGGCGCCGGTCAGCTAAGAACTGTTCCATCGCTTCTGCTACAGCCGTCATGAAGCCAGCCCGCGCAGATGGCCCGGCTTGGCGCGCATAAGCCCTGTCGGTGAGGAGCGTCGGGTTACGACGCGGAGATCGTCCGCGTTGACAATCCTGTGTGGACGCCAAAAACGGCAGACATCGAAGGGCACGGCTCCAAGAACTACCTTGTTCCTGAGGCCATCCTCTCCCTCATCGGTACTCAGGATTATGCTCGCCTCGATCGCCATGAGTTGCCGCACTAGGAGCCGGCACAGCCTGCGGCGGACGCGGCAGCGATCACCTGTGCGCACTTTGCCGTTCGCCTATCTTGCCGAGTGAGTGTGCATGCGGACTGGAACAGCGTCTGCAGGGAGCGCTGCGGACATTCCGTTTCCACGTGGCGTGCGAATCGGTGTGCCAACTCGAGTGCGCGCGCAGACATCACTTCCGACACCGAGCTACCGATCAACGCTGAACGAACTTCTGCACGCGCATGCCGTGCAACACGTCGCCGACATACACCGCGCCATCTTTACCGACGGCAATGTCATGGCCCCAGTAGATCTGGCCGTCATAGTTACCGAACCGGCTCCAGTGGGCGAGGATCTTTCCTGACAGGTCGAGCTTCAGGATCTGCTGCTGGCCGCGCGCGGGCTGGTCGGCAATGGCATCGCCGCCGTCCACCACGTAGAGCCGGTTGTCGGAACCGAGGGTCAAGGCCCACGGCCTGCCCAGCTCGGTTGAGCTCCAACTGCGGATGAATTCACCGTCGAGGTTGAATACCTGAATGCGGGCGTTGCCGCGGTCGGCAACATAGACATGCCCCTGTGTGTCCACCACTATGCCGTGAGGCGTGTCGAACTCGCCGGGTCCGTTACCTTTGCGACCCCAATCCAACAGAAAATGACCGTCGGCCGCAAACTTCGCGATGCGGCTGTTACCGTAGCCGTCGCTGACGAGAATGCTGCCATCGGGCGCGAAACCAACATCCGTCGGGCGGTTGAAATGGCTACCATCGAGACCCGCGCTGCGCTCGGTGCCGAGCGTGAGCAGCAGCTCGCCGTCGTGGGAAAATTCGAGCACCTGTTGCAGGCCGAGGTCGGTCACCCACACGTGATCGTGGCTGTCGACGCGCAGCCCGTGGGGCAGTACGAAGCGATTCTGGCCCCAGGAGGAGAGCAGCTTGCCGGTGCTGCCGTCGAAACACATGACGGTGGCCGATGGGATGACCTTCGTCTTGTCGGTCGCCCAGGAATTCTCGGCCCGATGAAAGACGAACACATGGTTGTGGGAATCCACGGCCACGCCGGAGACCTGGCCCAGGGCGAAATCAGGCGGGAGCTGTGGCCAGCCGTGCACTACATGGTAGGGCTCATCCGTGGCGGGGGATGCCGCGACCCCTGCGGCTGAGGCTGCCGAGGTCAAAGCCAACGCCATGGCTGCACTCGCCGCTCGTAAGGTGTTGCGAAACATCCTGAATCGCTGGTGCATGGGCATCTTTTTGCTCCCTCACTAACAGACGGCGCTAGTCTACCTCAGGAGTTGACGATGGCCGCCAAACGCGCAATGTGCACAGCGAAAAAGCGCTCACCCGCGCGGAAGCGGCCGAAGAGTGGCCGCAAGTGGTCGGCCAGTGTCATGCAACGGAGCGATGCGCTCGATCTGGAGTCGGGCGTGTTCAAGAAGGGCAGCGCCCGCCAAGTGGCGCTGTCATTGAAGCGCTCCGCGCAGAGCAGTCACCGCCGCAAGTCGAGCCCCTTCAGGTCCGCGATGTCGATGCTCAATTTCGAGATCAACCGCGCGGGCCGGAACCTGCCGGCCGGGCGCCGCCGCATACTGAATCAGGCGAAAATGGAGCTCCGCAAGGCGTTCCATCGCGAGGCTTGAACGGCCGCCCCGCGAGGTACCTCGATCACGATGGAGCCGCCTGAATCCGCTTCAGCTGTGAGCCGTCAAACTGGTCGGATGTCGCATTGTCGAGATTGACGAAGTCGATTCCGTAGTTGCGCAAGTCTCCCGAGGCCGCGAAGGTCGACGGGGCCGGCACCGCTTTTCTGGACTTGGCCACCGCAGGCGTCATCAGCGCGCCCAGGGTCAGGAGACTGGAAGAGGGCGGTCGCCCGCGATGCAAGGTGGTGTGTTTGTGTGTTCATACTGTGGATGACAGCGCAGGTGAATCAACATGTTCTTTTGCCTTGCACACGCGCTCCGAGCAGGTGCAAACTCGTGGACCTTTGAAAGAACGTCAATCTCACTCGATGCTCACCCGGCGGCAACTTCTCTAAGGGGCCGGCTCGGTTCTGGCGGCGGCGAGTCTGATATCGCCGGGCGCTTGGGCCCGGTCTCCAGGGAGCGGAGTGGCCCGCAGCCGCACTGGGCAACCAATTCACCGGGATTGGTCAATGACTGGGAATTTCATCGCGGGGCACTGGGGCAAGGTCGCCGTGTTGGAGTTGGTCGAATCATTTCGGACGGCAGACCGTATTGTTGTCCGGCCCTCGGCACATGATGAGCAACACCGGGTTTGTCCGGATGCCCGTCATCGCGTATGCCGAAGGAGTATCCACCGTGTTCACGACGCTCGAGGGAAGATGAGACCCCACTTACACTCCAACCTACGACGAGCGCCCTGGCGTTTGCTCGGCGCGGTCATCCTGATGGCACTGATGTTCCTGAGCGCGGATCCGGCGCAGGCACAAAGGAATTCGGATCGAGCCGATTGGATGCGCGAGGCGCGCTTCGGTGTCATGACTCACTTCCTGCACGATTGGATCATGCAGAGGTCTCGGGATCGGATGACACCCGAGAATTGGAACACGCTGGTGGATGGCTTCAACGTCGAAGCCGTGGCGAACCAGTTGCAGTCGGTCGGTGCCGCCTACTATCTCATCAGCATTGGACAGAACTCCGGCTACTATCTGTCCCCGAACGCCACCTATGACCGGATCACGGGGATTCGCCCGTCTCATCTGTCGCACCGCGATCTCGTCGCGGATCTCGCGCCCGCATTGGCCAAGCGGGGAATCCGACTGATGGTGTATCTGCCTGCTGGGGCGCCCTCGGGCGATGCCGCCGCGAGAGCTGCGCTGAAGTGGCAACCGGGTCCGTATCGCAACGCGGAGTTCCAGCGCAACTGGGAATCCATCATCCGCGAGTGGTCGCTGCGATGGGGCGACAAAGTCAGTGGTTGGTGGTTCGATGGCGTTTACTGGCCCAACAACATGTATCGCAGCGTGGCGCCGCCGAACTTCCGTTCGTTCGCAGGAGCGGCGCGCGCAGGCAATCCGCGCGCCGTCGTCGCATTCAACCCGGGGCAAGTCAACAGGACGATCTCTCTGACGCCCTATGAGGACTACATAGCCGGGGAGATTGAAGACCCCACTCTCTGGAGCGCGCGCCGCAACTTCGAAGGCGTCATCGATGGCGCGCAGATTCATTTTCTCAGTCATCTGGGTGCGCAATGGGGACAGGGAGCCGCGCGCTTTACCACCGAACAGGCTGTTGACTTCAGTCGCAAGGTGGCGCAAATCGGTGGCGTGGTTACATGGGATACACCGGCCGGGCGCGACGGTACCTTCGCTCCGGAATTTCTCGCGCAGCTGAAAGCGATTCGAGAGGCGATTCGCACCACACCTGTGCAACGGGATACCCTTCCCGATGCACACGACACGGCCACGACTCCGTGAGCGCTGTGGTCACAAACGGGACGCCGGAGAGGCCCGACCGCATCAATTCTCCGGAGCCGATGCCGCAGGACATGATGAGGGCCTACGAGTAGTGTTGGTATTGGCGTCATTGACGCTTGCGACGACTCTCTCCTTGGCGCAATCGCCGGACGCGCGCCCGTCAGCCCGTGCCGATGCTCCCACGCCCGGTTCACTTCCGGGGCGCGGACTCGCACAACATGACTTCATTTGTGCCGGCCAGTGGGATACGCGCAATCCTCTGGAGACAGCCACGCTCGTCAGGGGAGGCAAAGTTGTCTGGACGTTTACGATCCCCGACAAGAACGAGCGCAACGAGACGGCCGAGTTCAGCGATATCCACCTGCTGTCCAACGGCAATTTCCTATATGCCCACAAAACGGGAGCCGCTGAGGTCACTCCCGACAAGAAACTCGTATGGAGCTACATGGCGCCGCAGGGCACGGAAGTGCACAGCGCGCAGCCGATCGGGTTGGATCGGGTCTTCCTCGCGCAGAACGGCTTTCCGGCCAAGGCGCTGCTGATCGAAAAGCGCACCGGCCGAATCCTGATGCAGCACGTGCTCGAGACCAAACCGAAGCCGCAGGACCCCAAGCTCGTGGCGGGCAGTATTCACGGCCAGTTCCGTCACATCCGCATGACGAAAGCCGGGACGTATCTGGTCGCACATCTCAACCTCGGCAAGGTGCGTGAGTATGATCGTCACTGGAAGATGATTCTCGAGATAGACGCGCCGTCCGCCTGGACGGCCGTGCGGCTGCCCAATGGCAACATCCTGATCGGTGGAAACCAACATGGCTATGTGCGCGAGGTCAACCGCCAAGGGAAAACGGTCTGGGAAATTGACAAGGACGATCTGCCGGGCATCCCGCTTTACACGGTGCAGGAAGTCGGCCGCCTGAGGAATGGCAACACCGTGATTGCCAACTGGGGTGGGGGATTGCCGAAATCGGATTGGGAGAAGGTCGTGCAGTACATTGAAGTGACGCCCGAGAAGACAGTCGTCTGGGCGCTGCACCAGTGGCAGGATCCGGACCTCGGGCCCGGCTCCCTGATCCAGATCCTGGATGAAGGCGGCCGGGACGAGGACTTCGACTTGCTCCGATAGGCTAATCTTTTTTGGAGGTCGCCGTCATGACCACGGGTGAACTCTCGATCATATCGTTCATATCGGCCAGCGTGGCCAGGCTGGTACCGGATTGAAATGTGCTGGTCTCCACAATGAAGGCACCTTCCTTGTTCGGCATATCCAGCACCATCCCGTCGATGGTCGCTGGAATCAAGTTGGAAATCTTGTCGGAATTGCGGGTGGCCCCAGTCTTCAGCAGCAACAAGGAATTTTCCGCGGCAGTCACGGCCTCCTTCTGTACGTTGTAGTTCATCGGCGCCTTGGAGGGTAAGCCGTTCACGGCGACCCGGAGTACATCTCACCGAAGGGTGTGACCGACCAGGGCGCGATCAAATTCACCATTCGTGCCGCGGTGAAGCGGAAGGAAGTATTCCCTCCAACTACAGCGCCAACACGGATATCGTTCTCGACCGGAAGAAGCAGTCACTGGCCACAAATGAAGGCGATCTGGTCATTGAGGACAACGGCACTTTCGTGGAGGTTGAATCCGCGCCGCAGACATTCGTAAAGCGCGAGATCAAGGCCGGCGTGTCGGACGGCATCAATATCGAGGTCGTCTCATGTTTGAGACCGGACGAGAAGGTCAAACGCCGCTAGTGCGGAAAGCGAATGCAAAGGCGTATCAATAGGTATATAAGTGCAGCCCAACAGAAGAACGCTCACGCCAGGAAGGTGGGGTAGGTGTGTGTGGCGCAATCGCGACAGATCCGCACTTTGTTCA
>Ga0207641_10002727_pt1 | contig 16103 bp, 14 predicted proteins | sample KBSSwiS62_FD_184306 | JGI IMG/M metagenome (GOLD analysis project Ga0207641, IMG submission 184306) | Switchgrass rhizosphere microbial communities from Kellogg Biological Station, Michigan, USA - KBS Switchgrass S6-2 (SPAdes) (version 2) | ecosystem: Host-associated > Plants > Roots >... | reverse complement strand
GCCTCGATATAGCGGCTATGCTCGTCCTCGGCCTCGCCGGGCAAGCCGCGCCGGGTTTCGACTGGCTCGCTGCCCTTCGCCAGAATCGCGACCCCATTCCACCGGCTCTGCCCCTGCCAGATCGCGCCATAGCCTGCATCGCGGATCGCGCTTTCGGGAAACTTCTCCTGCGGCGCCTTGAGCTCCTGCAGACACACGACATCGGGCGCCGCCTCGGCCAGCCACCGCAGCAGCACGGGCAGCCGACCGTTGATCCCGTTCACATTATAGGTCGCGATCTTCATAGATCCGGCAAGGTCTGATCCGCTCGCCCCCAGCCGCTGAGCGCCTTCGAACCCGCGCGCTTCACCAGCTTGGCCGCATCGCCGACGTGCCAGTGCGACGGCTTGTCGATCGTCTCCAGTTCCTTCCATGTGATCGGCACCGCAACCGGCGCTTCCTCGCGTGCGCGCACGGCATAGGGCATCACCGCCGTTGCGCCGCGCTGGTTGCGCAGATAATCAACGAAGATCCGGCCCTTGCGCTGCGCTTTGGCAAGCGCTGCCGTGAAACGGTCGGGCTCGGCCTGCGCCACCGCCTGCGCGAAACGCTGCGCGAAATCCTTGACCGCCGGCCACTCCGCCTGCGGTGTTAGCGGCGCGATGATGTGAATGCCCTTGCCGCCGGTCACCATCGGAAACGTCTCGAGCCCGATCTGCTTGAGCAGATCACGAAAATGGAAGGCCGCGGTACGCACAGCCTCGAAGTCGAGGCCTTCGTCCGGATCGAGATCGAACACCAGCCGGTCGGCCTTCTCGACATCCTCGATCCGCGATCCCCAACCATGAAATTCGATCGTCCCCATCTGCACGCAGGTCAGCAGCCCTTCGGGCTCGTCGACGAACAGATAGGGCTCTTCATGCCCATCCTTCTCGCGGATGCCGACATGCTTGATGTGCGCGCCGAACGTCCCGGCATCATGCTTCTGGAAGAAGCATTTCTTGGCACGGCCCTGCGGACAGCGAACGAGGCTGATCGGCCGGCTGCCGCACCAGGGCAGCATGATCTCGGCAACCGCGGCATAATAGTCGGCAAGCTGCCCCTTGGTGATCTTGGACTCGGGAAAGATCACCCGATCGCGATTGCTGATCGCGACGTCCACACTCTCCTCCGATGATGCGGCCACTACAGTTTTCACAGCTGTTTCGCTCTCGATCACGACAGCCTCCGCTTTCTTGTCTTCGCGCAGTCCCAGATAGGAAGGGTGGCGCAACACGCCCTCGTCGGTAAACTCGGTAAAGGCGATCTCCGCCACCAGCTCCGGCTTGATCCAGTGCGCCCCGCGCACGGCTGCTCGCGGCGCTTCGACCGTGGGCTTCTTGACCTCCAGCGGTTCCATCAGCGCCATCAGCCGTTCTATCTCATCTGCAGTGTAGCCGGTTCCGGCCTTACCTGCGTAGGTCAGCTTACCGTCGCGATTGACGCCGAGCAGCAGCGAACGGAAGCCGCGCTGCTTGTCCGATGGCGTCCAGCCGACGATCACGAATTCCTGCCGGCGGATGCACTTCGTCTTGAGCCAGGTCCCGGAACGAGATCCCGAGTATTTTGCATCGGCGCGCTTCGATATCACGCCTTCGAGCCCTGCCTCGCAAAAGGCGCCGAACAATTTCTCGCCCTTGCCGACGATATGTTCCGAATATCGGATACGCCCCTCGCTTTTGCCGATCAGCGCCTCGAGCTTCTCCTTGCGATCGACCAGCGGCAGCTTGGTCAAATCCTTGCCGTCGAGCGCGAGCAGATCGAACGCATAATATATGATTGTCGACGGATCGCCCTTCAGCGCCGCCTGCAGCGCCTGAAAGCTCGTCTTGCCCCGATCATCAACGACCACCGCCTCGCCATCGATCAGCGCCGACCGGCAATCGAGTTGAGCCGCCTCGGCAATCAGCCCGGCAAACTTGTCCGACCAGTCGAGGCCGGAGCGCGTATAGGCGCGTCCTTCCTCACCTCCGACCGCAATCAGGGTGCGATAGCCGTCATATTTCATCTCGTGCAGCCAGCGATCGCCCGCCGGCACCGCGTCTACCAAAGTCGCCAGTTGCACCGGTTGAAACGGCGGCAGCGGCTCAACCTTGGTGGCCTTGCCCTTCACCGCCTTCTTCTTCGGCGCCTTGCCCGCCGCGATCTCCTCCATCGTCAGCCCGCTCTCGACGCCGGTTATATGCGTCGCCACCAGATCGTCCGAACCACCGGCATATTCATCATCGATCTTGCGCAGCAGCCAGTTCTCGCCCTTCTCCTTGCCGCGGGGTTTCAGCCGGATCATCAGCCACTCGCCCTTCATCCGCCGGCCGTGGAGGAAGAAATGCAGATGCCCCTCTTCCAGCGTCTTGACAGGGTCCTTGCCCGGCACCGGCTCCCAGGTGCCGTTATCCCACAGCATGACGGTCCCGCCGCCATATTGACCCTTGGGAATCGTGCCTTCGAACCGCGCATAATCGAGCGGATGATCCTCGGTCCGGACCGACAGGCGCTTGTCGTCGGGGTTGAGGCTCGGGCCGCGGGTCACCGCCCAGCTCTTCAGCGTTCCGTCGAGCTCAAGCCGAAAATCATAATGGAGCCGGGTCGCGGCGTGCTTTTGCACGACGAAGCCATTGCCGCCGGTCGGCAGAGTCGCGCCTGACGGCTCTGCCGTGAGCGCAAAATCACGCATCTCGCGATAGCGCGCCAGATTCGTTTCGGCGGAGGTTTCTCTAGGCGATGGAGAGGCGCGGCGGGCCATGTGCTATAGTCCTGCGAGGAAGCCATCTGAACCAAAATCAGGCAGACTCGTTCCCGCCAAGCCCCGATCTCTCGCCCGTCAGTCTCATATCACCGCGGTGACAAGGCCCCGTTCCACCGCCTCATTGGCTTCGATATACCAGTTGTCGGGTGCCTTCTCGAGCACCTCTTCCATCGTTACCCGGCTGCCCCGAATCAGATTCTCGAACCCCTCATTCTGGATCGCGATCGAGCTTTCGATTTCGTGGAGTGTCGCCCTCACGCTGGCGATGCACGTCGTCAGCGGCCCCTCGATCCGCAGCTTCTTCGCCATCTTGCGTTCGTGGATCATCAGCCGGGTGCCACGCGTCAGATAGCGGTTTTGGATCGCGAAGAAGCTCATGAAGGTCGTACCCGCCGAATAGATCGCGGCCTTGCCGAGGAACACGAAGCGGCGGGACGGGACGATGTCGCTGTGAAAGCGAATATCCTCGCCCATCATCCGCGCGACTTCAGGATCGCCGCCCAGGGTCGACAGCTCGACATGGATGCGGCCGCCATCCTGGTTCGCAGCAAGCGCCGGTTCGAGCTTGGCACGGAAATCGCGATACATGTCGTAATCGACGGGACCTGACAGCAGGATTGCAGGCTCCTTGAAATCGGGGGCGGTCAGCGGTGCGGCCGAGGACATTGGCAGTCTTTCCTTGGAAGTTGGACCGCCCGAACGACCTGAGCGCCCGCAAGTTGCATCACAACTGCGCCTGCGCAGATGCGCGCAGCGAAAGCGTCGATCCGGCAGGGAGACATTACCGCCAACGCGCGTTCTATCACCGGGACATCCGGCGCGCTTACGCGCGGCGGGACATAACAGGGGATGCCATGGCAACGTCGCAAGCCGACGACGAATCCGGTCGCTCGGCGAATAGCCCATGGGCCATTCCGCTCAGCGGCTGGAAAGCCGTGCTCAAGCGGACCTGGCTCGAATCGACCGAGGATGCGATCGGTCTCGTCGCGGCCGGGGTCGCCTTCTATGGCTTTCTCGCGGTCGCGCCGCTGCTCGTTGCGACCATCCTGTTGTACGGTCTCGTTGCCGATCCGTCCGATGTCGGTACAGATCTGCAGGCGATGCTGTCGATCATGCCGCTCGACGCGGTCAAACTCATCGGCGATCTCCTGGTCAGCGCGGTTCACACGTCGGACGGCAAGAAGGGCTTCGGGCTCCTGATCGCCATGGCAATCGCGCTTTACGGCGGCATGAACGGCGCGAGTGCGCTGATCATGGCGCTCAACATAGCTTATGAGGAGCAGGAACGCCGCAGCTTCCTCAAGCTGACACTGCTCACGCTCATCATCACCGCGACCGGCGTACTCATCCTGGTACTGGCGCTGGGCGCTGCGGCCGTCATCGGCCATGTCCGGGCGCTCCTGCCCGAAGCTGCGCCGCTACTCGTCATCGTCGGCCGGTTAATATCGTTCATCGCCATGGCCATCTTCGGTGCCGGCGCAGCGGCGACGCTCTACCGCTATGGCCCAGACCGTCGCGAGGCGAAGTGGCGATGGCTCAGCCCGGGGTCGATCGCGGCGAGCCTGCTGTGGATCCTCATCTCGCTCGGCTTCGGCTTCTACGCTGCCCGCTTCGCCGATTATGGCAAGACCTATGGCTCGGCGAGCGCCGTTATCGTCATGCTGACCTGGCTCTATCTGTCGGCCTATGTCCTCCTGCTCGGCGCCGAGCTCAATTCCGAACTCGAACATCATACCGCGCGCGACTCCACAATAGGCCCGGAAAAGCCGCTTGGTTCGCGCGGCGCAGTTGTCGCCGACACCGTTGCCGACGAACCCGCAGATGACGCACAGGAGATCGCCGGGCTCGAAGCCGCGACCACTCCGCAACCCCAGCCTGCCATCGATGAGCCACCCGGCCGCATTGCCGATTATGCTTTGTCGCGCGTAACGAACCGCACTTGGGGTGGCACGAACAGAGCCGACAAATTCTCGTCGGTGCTCGTCACCTTCGGCCTCAACATGATCCGCAAGCCCGGCCGCGGCCGATATGGCGTCCTCCTGATCGGCGCGGCGACCGCGCTATCCTGGCGAAGCCGACGCAAGCCGAAGCTCTCAGACGAGTCCGCGGTGCTCGACTAGCGCGTCTTCCGCCGGCTCGCGCCCTCGGAAGGCGATGAAGGACTCCATCGGATCACGCTTGTTGCCTTGCGCGAGTATCTCGTCGCGAAAGCGGTTTGCGGTCGCCTGGTCGAAAATGTCGCCCGCCTCCGCAAAGGCATCATAGGCGTCGGTGTCGAGCACCTCCGACCAGAGATAGCTATAATAGGCACTGGCATAGCCGCCGTCGAAGATATGCGTGAAATAAGGCAGTCGATGTCGCATCCCTATGACCGACGGGATACCGAGCCGTTCGAGCGCCGCGGCCGTAAACCCGATCGGATCGGCCGCCGCCGCCGTGGCGTCGCGATGGACGGCAAGATCGATCAGCGCCGAGGATACCAGCTCGACCGTCGCATAGCCCTGCCCATAGCTTTCGGCATTGACGATCGCGGATATGAGCTCGGCAGGCACGCCCATCGCACCGAGGACTTCGGGCGCCACGATCCAATGCTCCATGAACTTGCTCGGAAACTCGACAAAGTCCCGCGCCACCGCTGTTCCCGCCTGACTCGGATAGGTCACATCCGACAGCAGCGCGTGCAGCGCATGGCCGAATTCGTGGAACAAGGTACGCGCCTCATCGAGCGACAGGCGGGTTTCGCCGGGCTCGGCCGCACCGGCAAAATTGGCGACGACATAGGCGATCGGGCGGACGTCGCCGTCGAGCTTCTCCTGAACCCGCAAACTGCCCATCCACGCGCCGCCGTGCTTTTCCGGCCGCGTAAGATAGTCGGTATAGAGCAGCCCGGCGAACGCGCCATTCTCGCGAACGACCTCCCACGCCTGCACCTGCGGATGATAGCCCGGCAGGTCGATGCGCAGCACGAAACGCAATCCATAAAGCCGCTCCGCCGCGTCGAACGCAGCCGCGCGCACCGCGTCGAGCCGCAAATAGGCGCGCAACGCATTACCATCGAGCGCGAACCGGGTCAGGCGGATGCGCTCGGCATAGAAGCGCCAGTCCCACGCCCCGAGCTCGAAGCGGGCACGATTCTCGCGCGCGGCGTCGTCATCGATCATCTTTTGCAGCTCGGCCGCTTCCTCCGCGGCCTTGCGCTTCGCCGGCTCCCACACGCGCAGCAACAGCGCCTCTGCGGTGTCGGCGGTGGCCGCCATACTGTCTTCGAGCTTGAACGCAGGATAATCGGGATAGCCGAGCAGGATCGCCCGCTCATTGCGCAAGGTAAGCAGTTCGGCGATCACCGGCACATTGTCATGCGGCCCGCCCTCGCACCGCGCGACAAATGCCCGCCACAGCCGCTCGCGCAGATCGCGCCGTGTCGAAAAGCCGAGAAACGCCTCATAATCGGTGCGATCGAGCGTGAAAAGATAGCGCCCTTCATGCCCCGCGCGCGCCGCGTTAGCGGCGGCGGCAGCGCGCACGCCGTCGGGCAGGCCATCGAGATCGGCCTCGTCGAGGATCATCGTCCACGCGTTGGTCGCCGACATCACATTATGCCCGAACGTCACCGACAATTGCGACAGGCTCTGATCGATCGCCGCGAGCCTCGCCTTGCCCGACGCATCGAGCGCCGCCCCGCCCGCCACGAATCCGTCATACACGGTCTCGACCAGCCGCCGCTGATCCACCGCGAGATCTTCGCCCCTTGCGTGAACCGCTGAAACCCGCGCAAACAGCGCGGCATCCTGCGAGAAGCGCGTGCCATGCGCGGTCAGCAGCGCCGAGACCTCGCCTTCTATCGCCCGGATCGCATCGTCCGACTGCGCCGACGCCAGCGTCCAGAACAAGCGCCGCACCCGCCCCAGCACTTCGCCTGCCCGCTCGAGCGCCGCCAGCGTGTTGTCGAAATCCGCCGCTGCCGGATTCGATGCGATGGCCCTGAGCTCAATCTCGTTTTCCGCGATTGCCGCCCTGAAGGCCGGCATGAAATCCTCCGCCCGCACATCGCCGAACGGCGGCGCGCCGAATGGCGCGGTCCAGGGCAGCAGCAGCGGATTTGCGGCGTCAGACGTCAAATGGTTCGCCCTCGTCGTCGATCGATGAGACTTCGTCCGCGCGGACGAAGAAGGATCGCAGGATCGCGGGGCCGAAGCCCGTCGTCAACGCCGTATCGGTAGCGTCGCGCCCCCGCGCCATCAGCACCCGGCCGATCCGCGGCTTGTCGTGGCGCGCGTCATAGGTGTACCAGGCGCCATCGATATAGACTTCCATCCACGCGCTGAAATCCATCGCACCATCGACCGGTACGCCGAAGTCGCCCAGATAACCGGTGCAGTAGCGCGCCGGGATATTGACGCAGCGACACAGGGTGATCGCTAGATGCGCATAATCGCGGCACACTCCGACCTGCTCCTGATAGCCATTCCACGCCGTCTTGTCGGGCCGTGCATGCTCATAACCGAAGGTGATATGGCGGTTGACGAAGGTCACGATCGCCTCGACCCGGTCTCTCGCAGAAGTCAGATGCCCGACCTCGTTCCACGCGACCTGCATCAGCCGATCGGTCTCGCAATATCGGCTGCCGAGCAGGAACACGAGAAACTCGTCGGGGATCGCCTCGACCGGCATTTGCGGTCCATCGGGGGCGCGGACATCGGGGATGCCGTCATCCTCGATCACGAAATCGGCCGAAAGCGTGACGCCGCCCTTGGGCACGGTCAGCCGCGTGCAGATATTTCCAAAGGCATCGACATAATCATACATCGGCACATCGGGGGCCGCCGTAATGCGATGCGGCGTGCGCAGATCCATATTGCGCGACGGATGCACGCTGAGCATCGCCAGCATCGCCGCCGGAGTCTCTGCCTCGAAATAAATTTCATAGCCTGCGCGGATAAGCATGCTCAGTTCCCGATTTCGCCGCTGCGGCGGCTGTTGACGGCGCCGGTGTAACCGGCGGGTTGCGGGTCGCTTGATGCGAGCTCCATATGGACCTCAACTTCGACGTTCATATCTATGTAACTGTTCGGAAATCCACTCCACGTCCCCGACAAGGGCAGCGCCTGATAAGGGTCTCGCGCGACGGCAACGCGGATCAGTCCGCGATTGCCGACGATGCCGTTGGTCGGATCGAACTCGACCCAGCCCGATCCGGGAAGGAAGATGCGCGCCCAGGCATGGGTGCTGCCGCCGCCGACCCGCCCTTCGCCGCGCGAAGGATTATAGACATAACCCGACACGAAGCGGGCCGCGAGGCCCAGCGCACGCGCCGCCTCGATCATCAGCACCGCGAAGTCGCGGCAGGTGCCCTGGCGCTTTTCCAGCGTCTCGATCGGCGTCTGCGTGCCCTTTTCGTGACGCGCGACATAGGTGAAGTCGCGCTTGATCGATGCCGTCATCTCGGTGAGCATCGCCAGCGTGTCGGTGGGGCCGTCCAGCCGCACCAGCTTGCGTGCCCATATATCGACGATACGGCGCGGATCGAGATGGCCACGCTCGATCGACCGCAGCAGATCGGGCATGTCCTCCGACGAATAGGTGAACGGGAAACTGCGCGCATAGGGCTCGATCTCGACCTCGCTCCCCGCCAGCGGCTCATGCTCCATCCGGACGACACTCTCGACCTTGAGCGTCTTCGCCCGCTTGTCGAACCGGGCAAGCGCCACCGAATTGCCGAACACATCGTGCAGCCAGCGCAGTTCGGCCGGTTCGGGATAGATTTCGAGCCGCGCATCGATCAGATGCTGGTCATAGCTCTCGCGCGGGCGCACCATGATGCGATGCTCGCCGAACGCGACCGGCTGGCGATAATTATATTGGGTGACATGACGAACCGTCAGCAAAGGCATGGGAGAGCAACATCCTGATGGCGACGCAGCCTTCATCAGGCCCGCTCGGCCCGGAAGATCCCGCACCTGTCGCAGTCCTTAACACGGAAGCAGGCTCGCCGTTCCTTCTTATCGGAGACCATGCGGGAAAATTAGTGCCGGCGAAGCTCGGCACGCTCGGCGTTTCTCCCGCCGACATGCAGCGCCACATCGCCTGCGACATCGGCGTGCGCGGTCTCGGTGAAGCGCTGGCGCAGCGATTGGACGCGACCTTCGTCCACCAGATCTATTCGCGCCTCGTCATCGATTGCAACCGCGATCCTGCTTCACCCGACGCCATCCCCGAGGCTTCCGATACTACCCCCATCCCCGGAAATATCGGCTTGCCGGTCAGTGAACGAGACGCGCGCATCGCTGCACTACACGAACCATATCAATCTGCTATCGCCGCCGAGATCGCCGACCGCAGCGCACGCGGGCAACGCACGATCCTTGTATCGCTGCACAGCTTCACGCCGAGGCTGACCTCCCAGGGCGGCCATCAGCCCTTACGGCCATGGCATATCGGCGTGCTTCATGGCGGCGGCAATCCGGCCTTCGCCCTGCGTGTACTCGACGAACTCGATAGCGAACCCGATATCATCGCTGGCGACAACGAGCCCTATCGCATGGACGAGACCGACCACACGGTTCCCCGTCACGCCTTTGTCGCAGGACTCCCTTATATCGAGATCGAAGTGCGACAGGATCTGATCGGCGACGAAGCCGGACAGCACCGCTGGAGCGAGCGCATTGCAGCGGCATTGTCGGCTGCGTGGGCGGCTATATCGTAGGGGCAGTTCAAATTTTCATCGTCTTTTGCACCGCACCAATTGCCAACCGCGCAAATGCGCCCCAAAGAAACCCGAACATTCCGCCAATATCGAGGCCTCTATGAAGCGTTCGTCGCTTACCCGCTTCCTCATCGAACAGCAGCGCCTTGCCAACGCGCTCCCAGCCGAGCTGCGCCTGCTGATCGAAATCGTCGCCCGCGCCTGCAAGACCATCAGCCATTCGGTCAGCCGCGGCGCGTTGGGCGAGGTTCTCGGCAGCCTCGACAGCGAAAATGTCCAGGGCGAGGTTCAGAAGAAGCTCGATGTGATCGCCAACGAATATTTCCTCGAGGCGAACGAATGGGGCGGGCATCTCGCGGCGATGGCGTCGGAGGAGATGGAAACGATCCATCGCGTGCCAAATCGCTATCCCAAGGGCGAATATCTGCTGTTGTTCGATCCGATCGACGGCTCGAGCAATATCGATGTCGATCTGTCGGTCGGCACGATCTTCTCGGTGCTCAAGGCGCCCGACGAGGTTTCGGGCCGCGACGTCACCGAGGAGGATTTCCTCCAGAGTGGCCGCAATCAGGTCGCGGCGGGCTATGCGATCTACGGCCCGCAGACCTTGCTGGTGCTGACGGTCGGCACCGGCGTCTATGAATTCACGCTCGATCGCGAAATCGGCAGCTGGATCATGACCGACGAACGGATGGTGATGCCGCAGGGCAAATGCGAATTCGCCATCAACATGTCCAACCGCCGTCAATGGTCGCCCGCGATCCTGCGCTATATCGACGAGCGCATCGAGGGAACCGAAGGCCCGTGCGGCAAGGATTACAACATGCGCTGGACGGCCTCGATGGTCGCCGACGTGCACCGCATCCTGAAACGCGGCGGCGTGTTCATGTACCCGTCGGACCACCGCTCGAAGGACAAGGCCAAGCTGCGCCTGATGTACGAAGCCAATCCGATGAGCATGCTGATCGAGGAAGCCGGTGGCGCATCGACGAACGGATATGTTCCGATCATGGACATCTCCCCCACCGGCCTTCACCAGCGCGTCGGCGTGGTCTTGGGTGACAAGGCTGAGGTCGAGTTGATCACGGCTTATGGGAAAGCAGAGTGAATAAAGCGTACGCCTGACGTCGCATCTGGATTCGTCTTCCCGGGCTTGACCCGGGGAGACGTTATCTCGTTGGAATAAGACGTTAGCTCTTCATCGCTGTTCATAGCGATAGCGCCAGGAGATGAAGCGCTCGCCAGCTTCGCTCGTTAAAAGCCCACCACACTCTCGAATATGGTGACCCCAACGGGCACCCGGCAATCGCGGTAAGGTACTGAATTTACGCCTATCTCTTCTAAGCGCAGGATTTCTATACCATCACAAATGCCATCTGCCCATTGGGATTATATGGAGCGTAAAGACATTGCTCAGCGATCGGCTCATCTTGACTGTCGGCTAACTTACAACGTTGGTGGCCTCGGGTTCGCGGGACCATCATTGTTATAACTCGCTCGAAGTAGCAATCTGAATGGCGCTAGTCGTGCGAAAGCCGTTGGTTGCGAAGCCACTTCGTCGAGGCGGCGTGAATTTTTGGGGTCAGACATGCTAGTCTGGCATAAAGCCGTCATGCGCCTAGCGGTTCCTTATTCAGAAGCAGCGCCACTACGCGACATTGCGATCACGGCAGGTACGCGACATCGCGATCACGGCAGGCTGCCTTGCTATGGAGTTAGGCAAGGCAACTGGCGATTGTCCGTCGTCAGAACATTTGGCGCAATTCGCGGCGCAGATTAGCGGAGTTCGGGCCTCGTCTGGAGTTGATGTTAGGCGGCGAGCTTGCGGTGCTGCAAGCGCCGATGTTCGATGGTCTGTCGCTTGATCCTTTCGCGCTGCTGGATGATGGCCGGAGCCCTGCCGAAGTAGGCGTCGGAGGGTGTCACGTTGGCCAGGCTCTCGTGGTAGCGCTGGTGGTTGCAGTGCTCGACGAAGGCCTCGATCTGGGCCTCGAGATCGCCGGGCAGGAAGTAGTTCTCCAGCAGGATGCGGTTTTTGAGGGTCTGGTGCCAGCGCTCGATCTTGCCCTGGGTCTGGGGGTGCATCGGGGCGCCGCGGACGTGGCTCATCTTCCGGCCCTCGATGTATTCCGCCAACTCACCCGCGATGTAGCTGGGGCCGTTATCGCTGAGCAGCCGGGGTTTGTTCAGGACCGTGGCGCTGTCGCAGCCCGAGGCCTTGAGGGCGAGGTCCAGCGTGTCGGTGACATCCTCGGCTCGCATGTTGGTGCACAGCTTCCAGGGGATGATGTAGCGCGAGAAGTCGTCGAGCACGGTCGAGAGGTACATCCAGCCCCAGCCGATGATTTTGAAGTAGGTGAAGTCGGTCTGCCACATCTCGTTCGGGCGAGTGGTCTTCGTGTGGAACTGGTCGGCCGCCTTGATCACAACGTAAGCCGGGCTGGTGATCAGGTCGTGGGCCTTGAGCAGCTGGTAAACCGTGGCTTCCGACACGAAGTAGCGCTGCTCGTCGGTGAAGCGCACGGCCAGCTCCCGGGGGCTCAGCTCGGACTGTTCCAGCGCGAGCTCGATGATCTGGTCGTGGATGCCCGCCGGGATGCGGTTCCACACCCGGCTCGGCGCCGATGGACGATCCTCCAGCGCTTCCGGTCCGCCTTCGAGGTAGCGGTCGTACCAGCGATAGAACGTCCGGCGGGGGATGCCGAGCTGGTCCAGCGTGCGCTTGGCCGGCAGGTGCGACTGTTCGACGATCCTGATGATCTCGAGCTTCTCCGATCCGGGATACCTCATTCGTCGTCGCCCCCATCCGCGATCATGCTTTTTTTGAGCAGCCGGTTTTCGAGTGTCAGGTCGGCCACGCATTCCTTCAAGGCGCGGGCTTCGCGGCGCAGATCCTGGACCTCGCCGGTGGTCGCGGCACGAGCGGTGTCCCCGGCCAGGCGGCGTTTGCCCGCCTCCATGAACTCCTTCGACCAGGTGTAGTAAAGGCTCTGGGCGATCCCTTCCTTGCGGCACAGCACGGCGATGCTGTCTTCCCCGCGCAGGCCGTCGAGCACGATGCGGATCTTGTCCTCGGCCGAGAAGTGGCGCCGGGTCTGGCGCCGGATGTCCTTCACCACCCGCTCCGCAGGGGCCTTCACCGGCGATTTTACATTGGAGGATCTGGGCTTCATCTTCGTTCCTTCGTCACTGCGACGAAGCCCAGATCCTCCTTAAATCACAACCTCAAATCTGTACCATTGGTGCTGACGGCGGACAGGTGTGCCCCGCTGCGTCCAGCGCCTGGACGAAGCGGGCGGGCATCGCCCCCGTGAAAGAGCAGCGCGTTACCAAATAATCGCCTGTCGCGAGCAGCGGCTTGAAGTCATCCCGACTTATCAACTGCCTGGCCCGTGAGCCTTGCGGTTTCAGCGCGCAATCCGACTTATACTCGCCGGTCGCCTGCGCCCTGGCCGCCGCCTCAAGGGAATCCTGAATCTCAACAGACCCTAGCTGGACACCTCGAAGAACCGTGTAAATTTGGCGTGACAAGTGCGCGAGGGGTTGTCGGCGGCGAAGGGAATGCCGTTTTGCGGGGTTGCGTGGACGATTGTTGGTCGGTCGGGCGGCCTTTCGGGCCGGATCGGCGTCAAGCGGGCGCAGTTCGCCCATCGAGCCATGCGAGGCGCTGGAAGTTATAGACGAGGTTGGCTATGCCGATCTTGATAGTGGCGCGGGCGATGCCAATGGTGCGCACGACCAGCCTCATCCGATGTTTCTGCCCGGCGAAGACATGCTCAACGTGCGCGCGGATTTTGGATCGCCGGGTGTTAGCCTTGGCGATCCGCTTGGGCATCGGCCTCATCGGCTTGCGCCGCTGGTGGATGTGGCTCTTGAACATGCCGGCCGCCAGGAACGCCTCGTTCTTTTTGGACCGGTAGGCCGTATCCGCCCAGACGCCTGAGCCGGTATTGTCCTTGCTGATCAGGTCCAGCAGCCGCGCCCCGTCATGGGCATTGGCGGCGCTGGCGCCCCAGGTGCGGATCAGGCCGTGGGCCCGGCATCAACCAGAAGACCGTCGCCAAGTGGAAGAAGCGGACAGCGGTCAAGGATCTGCCGACCGGACCGAAGGACGTGCATTCGACGACGCTTTCCATTGAGGATGAGGCGATCATTGTCGCCTTCCGTCGTCACACGCTGTTGCCGCTGGATGACTGCCTCTATGCCCTGCAGGCCACGATACCGCAGCTGACGCGCTCGTCACTGCATCGCTGCCTGCAGCGGCACGGGATCAGCCGTTTGCCGGAGGTGACCGGCGACAAGGAACCCAAGCGCAAGTTCAAAACCTACCCGATCGGCTACTTCCACATCGACATCGCCGAGGTCAGAACCGCTGAAGGCAAGCTCTACCTTTACGTGGCGATCGACCGCACATCGAAGTTCGCGTTTGTCAGGCTGGCAGATAAGGCAAGCACCGTGACGGCCACCGCGTTCCTGGATGAGTTGGTCCAGGCCGTGCCCTACACCATCCATACGGTGTTGACCGATAATGGCATCCAGTTCGCAGGCCTGCCGAAGAACCGCAACGGCCCGACCGCTCGCTGGCGTGGCCATCCCTTCGATCGCGCCTGTTGGCGCCATGATATCGAACACAGGCTCACCAAGCCCAAGCACCCATGGACCAACGGCCAGGTCGAACGCATGAATCGCACGATCAAGGAAGCAACCGTCAAACGCTATCACTATGACAGCCATACACAGCTGACAGCCCATCTCCGCGACTTCATCGATGCCTACAATTATGCCCGTCGGCTCAAAACGCTGCGCGGCCTGGCACCCTACGAATACATCTGCAAAATCTGGGCAACCGAGCCCGAAAGGTTTACAATCAACCCGCACCATCAAATGCCGGGACTAAACAGCTAACATCAACCCCAGACGAGGCCCGAACTCCGCTAATCTACGACGCGAATTGCGCCAAATGTTCTGACGACGGACAATCGGCTCGAGCCCGGCGATCTCATTTACACCGGCACACCGGCCGGCGTCGGGCCGGTGACGGTGGATGACGAGATCATTGTGTCGATCACGGGGCTGACCGACACGGTCATTCGCATAGGCGCACCTGCTAAGGGCTGATCATCATGCTGCTGCACGGCTATTTCCGTTCGACCGCATCCTACCGGGTACGGATTGTTATGAACTTGAAGGGCATTTCCTACGAAAATGCCTTTCACCATCTGCGGAAGGGCGAGCAGCGCGCACCGGATTATCTGGCGCTGAACCCGCAGGGCCTACTTCCAGCGCTTGAGATCGAAGGCGCGGTTCTCACCCAGTCGCTCGCGATCTGTGAGTATCTGGACGAGGTGCATCCCGATCCTCCGCTGCTGCCCACCGATCCGATTGCGCGCGCCAAGGTGCGCGCCTTCGCGCAAGTGATCGCGTGCGACGTTCACCCGGTCCAGAACCTCAAAATCCTCGATCGGCTGCGCGCGGCGGGGCTGGACGAGGCCCACGTCACGAACTGGGCGCGTTTGACGATCGAAGAGGGGCTTGCGGCCTGTGCCGTCCTAATCGAGGATCAGTCCGGACCCTATTGTTTCGGTGAGCGGGTCACGCTCGCCGATATTTGCCTGGTCGCGCAGTTGGTTAACGCTCGCCGCTTTGGCGCAAGGCTAGACTGGGGACGCCTCATCGCAATCGAATCCCGGTGCCTTTCCCTTGAGGCCTTCTCGCGCGCTGCGCCGGAAAAACAGGCCGATTTCGAATGAGTGCGCGAACCGACCTCCGCTCCGCTTCCCCTATGGTATGGACCTCGGATAATCGTGGCACCGCGTTTCGACGCCCTGAAGTATCTCCCCCGGTGCCGAAACTGTCCCGGAGTGGCTGACGTCATCCGGTTTGAGGCCGCAAATGTGGCACGACGAGAGCCGAGGGTTCGGACTTGGCTGCGAAAGTGCCACGCCCGTATGTTCGTCTCCAATATCGCGTGGATGGCCAAGATCGGCGGCAAATTCCATTATATCGTCATCTTCGCGCTCGGCTTCGCAGACCAATGCGCAGACAGGGTCGATCACCATTTCGGGCAGGGCGATATCGGGCCGAACATGATCGGCAGACCGAAGAACAGAGGCCGAAGATGTGGCTAGGGCGCGAGGCCCATCAGCATCCGCGTGACGCGGTCGCGAATATCGGGATCGCGGGTCGTTTCCAGCATCGAACTCAGGCTTGCGCGGGCCGCGGGGACGTCGCCGCCGGCCAGTTCGAGCCGCGCGCGTTCCCACCATGCGTCGCCATATAGCGGCGCGAAAGCGGTGATGCGTTCGTACAATATCTGCGCACGGGCAGGATCGCCGGCATCCTCGGCACGGGCCGCCTGATTGCGCAGCATACGGATGAGGACCGCGCGATTCGGCATCGTCGCGACCTGGCGCGTGACCTGTCCGCCGCCGCGATGTGCCGCCGCGAGGAGCGCAGACAGTTCCTCGGCGCTGACGGTGATGCCGCTCCGGAACGGATCGATGATTACGGGCGATGCATTGTCGCCGATCAGGACGAGGACATGGCCCGGGACGTCGAGCACATGGGCGGACCATCCGATCCGCCGCGCCGCCGCGACATAGAGGATCGACAGGCTGACGGGCAGTCCCCGGCGGC
>Ga0207641_10002726_pt1 | contig 16109 bp, 10 predicted proteins | sample KBSSwiS62_FD_184306 | JGI IMG/M metagenome (GOLD analysis project Ga0207641, IMG submission 184306) | Switchgrass rhizosphere microbial communities from Kellogg Biological Station, Michigan, USA - KBS Switchgrass S6-2 (SPAdes) (version 2) | ecosystem: Host-associated > Plants > Roots >... | reverse complement strand
CTTCCGACCCTTCATACGGAAGATCCGGATTCGTTTCGGCTTGAGGTCCGCATCTACGGCGACGGTTCTCTCCCCGCCACGCTTTTGGAAGAAGCCCATCCCGAGAAGCCATTTTGGGAGGGTGAAATTAATCTTTTGGAATTGAGGTGGAATGCGGAACGCAACGACGTTTCAAGTCATCGAAAGAAATCGGATCTTTCGCCACTCTACTCCATCGCCAGCTGGGGCAAAATATGATGGTTCCATTTCATCTGTTTTTTCGCTGCAGCATTTTTCTTTTTATGGCATGGGCCATCGCCGGCGGTTCCATGAGGGCAGCAGTTACGCTCCCCGGTCTTCTTTCAGATCATGCCGTTGTGCAGAAGTCGGCCAAAACGGCGATTTGGGGCACGGCTGGTTCCAATGAAAAGATCGCGGTGAAGCTGGGTGGCGTCAGCGGCAGTACCACTGCGGGTTCCGATGGAAAATGGCGAATCGAACTTGATCTTACCAAGGTTGGGCCCGGTCCTTTCGACTTGGTTGTCGAAGGTGCGAACAAGATTACGGTCTCCGATGTTTTGGTCGGTGAAGTGTGGCTTGCCTCCGGTCAGTCGAATATGGAGTTCCCGGTGAAGTATGCCAACGATGCGGGCAAGGTGATCGCCGCCTCGGCCAATTCCCAGCTTCATGAATTTCAGGTGGGTAATAAAGCCTCGCCCGTGCCGCTCGATACCTGCGCGGGAACCTGGGTTGTGGCCGGGCCTGCAACCACGGGCAATTTCACCGCTGTAGGCTATCATTTTTGCAAAAAACTTCAGGAAGATCTTGCGGTTCCGGTTGGCTTGATCAGCTCCAGGTGGGGTGGCACACCGGTCGAGGCATGGACCAGTCTCGACGCCCTGGATACCGTACCTGAGCTCAAGCAGGGAGCTGAAAGAAGCAAGCAAGCTCTCGATGAATATCCCACCTACGTCCAAGCCTATGCCCAGGCTGTTCAGGTTTGGGAAACCCAGTACGGACGCACTCTTCCAGGACCTGCCGATCCTTCTGCTTACGCCGGGCCCAATGTATCGACCTCGGATTGGAAGCCGGTCCCTCTTCCGGGTTCTCTCACTGCGGTCGGACTTCCTGATGCGGGTGCGATCTGGGTTCGTCGGACGATGACACTTCCTCCGGATGTTGTTGCGGGTCACCAAGGGCTTTATCTCGGCGCGATTCCCGGTTTCGACACAGTCTACTGGAACGGCGTGAAGATCGGCGAAACAAAACCAGATTCCGGTGGCGCCAATGCGGTGCGCCTTTATGGTCCTCCTCATGATCTATCGCTTCAGAGGGAGGGTGTGTTGGCGATCCGAATCGCCTTCCCAATGGGCGGCGCAATCATGCCCGGTCCGATGAAGTGGGGATCGCTTACGTTGGATGGCGATTGGCTTGGAAAGGTCGAGAAGGAATTGCCGCCACTCACTGCTGAGGCCAAGGCTGCCTGTCCCAAGCCATTGATGAAAGCCCCTAATCCACAGGACACGGCGGCCTATCTCTACAACGGTATGGTTGCTCCATTGACTCCCTACACCATCAAAGGCGTGATCTGGTACCAGGGCGAGTCCAATGCTGGTCGCGCGTTCCAATATCGGACGGCCTTCCCGCTGATGATCCAGGACTGGCGCACCCACTGGGGCGAGGGTAATTTTCCGTTCTATTTCTGCCAACTAGCCAATTTCATGGCCCGCAAACCCGCGCCCGCCGAAAGCGCCTGGGCTGAGTTGCGCGACTCACAGAGAGAAACGCTGTCCCTGCCGAACACTGGTATGGCGGTGCTAATCGACTGTGGCGACGAAGGAAATATCCATCCCCACGACAAGCAGACCCCAGGCGAGCGTCTCGCGGCCATCGCTTTGGCGAACACCTACGGCAAACAAGTTCCGTTCGCCGGACCGACCTACGCCTCGATGGCAGTTGAGGGCGATTCGATCCGTCTTACTTTCACCCACGTGGATGGCGGCCTCGTGGCCAAGCCATTGCCCGCCGAATACGTCCCGACATCGCAGAAGCCGGACGTGAAGGTGCAGCTGGTCCGGAATGTTCCGAACAGTCAGCTCGAAGGCTTTACGCTCTGCGGTGAGGACCGTGTCTGGAAGTGGGCCGAGGCGAAGATCGATAAGGGAACAGTTGTCGTACATGCCGATGGCATCGCCAAGCCCAGCGCGGTTCGTTACGGTTGGGTCGATGATCCGATCTGCAATCTTTACAACGGAGCTGGTTTTCCTGCCGGTCCCTTCCGGACGGACGACTTTCCTGAAATCACGCATGCCGCCAAATTTTGATCTCGATTAGTCGAGATATCCCATTCCCTCATGGTTTCTCTTCCAGACGCATCTTTGCCGAAGAAAAAATGGCATGTCGGCACCCTCAGTTACACGACGGGCGGCCTAGTCCAGCTTTTTGTCTGGCTCCTCTGTGGTGATTTCGCTCTCTCGGTGCGTGACCGCGCGATCCCGCCCGTCATGCAGATTCTATTCAAGAATTTTGGCGCGTCGGACTTTCTCACGGCCTTGATCTTTGCCTCCATACCCTCCGGGCTGGGCCTCTTCATCAGTCCCGTTATTGCCTATAATTCGGACCGGCTCCGCACCCGATGGGGGAGACGGATCCCGTTCATGATCGTTCCGGTGCCCTTCGTTGTCCTGTCAACGGTCGGGCTCGCCTTCAGCCCCCAGCTTGGAAAAGTCCTGAGTGATTTGCTCGGGGCATCGTCGCCGGGAATCAACGCGTCATCCCTGCTTGTGATGGCCGTGTGTTGGACCGTGTTTGAGATATCCTGCATCGTAACCTATGCGGTACTCGGCGCCCTGGTGAATGATGTGGTGCCGCAAATTGTCATGGGGCGCTTTTTTGGAACTTTCCGCGCCATCAGCCTGATAGCCGGCATCGCCTTTTTCTTGGGCGCGATGAGCGAGGCCAAGGCCCATTTTACCTGGATATTCTTGGGCATTGGCGCCTTGTACGGCGTCGCCTTCACGCTCATGTGTCTCAAAGTGAAGGAAGGCGAGCCTCCGCTTATAGTTGATGACCTTGGACCTCGCCCGGGTCTTTTCTCGGCTGTGATCACCTATTTTCGCGATGGGTTTGGGAACCCCTATTATCTTTGCTTTTTTGCTGCGATCATTCTCGGTGCTCTTTGCACCGGTCCCTTCAACATGTTCTCCCTCTATTATTCTCAAAGCATAGGCATGAGTGACGGCAGTTACGGGCGGTGCATTGCGGCGAGCTACTTTATTTCACTTTTTTTGAGTTATCCAATCGGAATGGCCGCCGATCGATTCCATCCATTGCGATTGACCATCGCGGGCCTGACGCTCTATGCCCTCATCATGGGCGCAGGCGGATTTTTGGTGCACGGCCCGGTCAGCTTTGGGGTCGTGATGGTTCTCCATACCGTGGTGTCCGGCAGCATTTTTACGGCATGGGCCTCCCTGTCCCAGCGCCTGCTTCCGCGTGCAAGATTTGCCGAAATAAGCTCGGCGGGTGGCATTATTGGCTCGGTGGTCGGAATTTTTTTCAGTCCTCTCGTGGGAGAATTCCTTGATGTCATGCATCATCAATATCGCTACACCCTTTTTATCAACTCCGGGCTGACGGTCATGGCCCTCATTGCTTTCATCGTTCTCCATGGTCGCTTTATGGCCTTGGGAGGCCCCAGGAACTACATCGCTCCGGAATAATTTTTTCAATCTACTTAACTGAGAAAACAACAAGGTTCGCTACTTTTCAGCAAACTTCCCATTTACTTCCTTATGTCCTTCTTCCGTGAATTTATTCGTGCTCTTTTACCTGTTTTTCTTTTTTGTTCCGTGTCGGCATGGGGCGCGGATTGGAAGCCGGATCCAAGCCTGAGTTTACAGACTCAACGTCTCCAGCTCTACAAGATTGGCCGTGACTACTGCGACAGCCATTTCGATCCCGCCACCAACATGATCCTGAGAGATTCGAGGAAACCGCATCCTCACATGGTGTCTGTCTCGGCCGCATACGCCCAGGGTCTCCTGATGACGAAAGACCCGGACGATCGAGCGAAGGCGGAGACCATTCTGCGCGCGGTCCTGGTGAAGCAGGACCTGAGAAAGGATTCTTCTACCTACGGCTCCTTTCTGCCGTACCAGGAAGATGACTGGGCGACCGCCGTGAATCCAGATCCTAACTATGGCCAGTTTGTCGGCTTGACCCTAGCCGGCATTCTGGATCAGGACAATAAACAGGGAAAACTGCTGACGCCTGATTTGCGCAAAAGCCTCGAAGAGGCCGTCCGCCATGCCGTGGAATTCACGATCCGGAGGGATGTCGACCCCGGATACATCAATATTTCATTAATGTCCGCGGCCATGGGAGCGGCCGGCGCCAAGTTGCTGAATGTCCCGGGAGCGAATGATTTTGCCATGAGCAAGGTCGAGTGGATCCTCGCACGTGCGCAACCGGGCACGACTTTTACCGAGTATTTGGCCCCCACCTATTATGGGACCGACTTGGGCGGGGCCTATGCCCTGAAAAGTTTCGCTATGACACCCGAGCTTAAGTCGGCAACTGATCGGCTGATTACCGCTTTTTGGAAGGATATTGCCGCATCATACCATGCGCCCACCCTGCAACTTGCAGGACCCAACTCACGTTCTTATGGCGATAACATGCTCGAGTACGCGGCGGCGCTGAAATACTGGCTCATGTTCGCGCTCAACGGAAAGTATCCTCTTTCCGACGCAGAGACAGAACATTCATGGGATTGCGCGGGGCTCATGGGCATGGCAGAGGCGCAAGTTGAGCCTCGGGCGGAATTCCAGGAACCAACGGTTCCGTGGCGTGAAATCGAGGTCATGGCGCGTCCGGGTATGATTTTGCGGCAATACCGCGAAGGTGATTTGGTTGTGGGCAGCGTCAGCATGCAATCGGTTTGGCAGCAACAACGAAACGTGGTCGCCTATTGGCCGATTACGAAGCCTTCCTGGGATGTAGGCTATTGCCTGGATGAGTCTTCGATGACCTTTGGTAACGGCTATGCCCATTTCTTCTCGACCCAGGCCAAGAGTGTGGTGCTTGTGGCGTTGACGGGCAAAATGCCCAATCCTGCGGCAGGCGGAATCAGCTTGGTGTTCAACGACGCGTCCCAAAGTAAACCATTGGACGGAGGCCCTCCTGGTTCATGTCAGGTTCAGGACGGAGATACTTCCATTTATATTTATCCGGTGACGCAGTCCGGAGGAACGATGGCTTTTCGAAAGGACGACGAAAAAAAGAGAGGGTATGTGGAGCGGCCATGGTCATCCGCTGACCATGTCGGCAATCTCGGCATTCTATCGTATTTGGTGGTCTTCAGAAATCCGGGTGAACCGGCCCCTGTGGTGAAAAACATCACCTTTAGTCCCGGCGAAAAAGCCACAACTTTCACCGCCGAAGTCAATGGTTCGGCCCTATCCGTTCAGGCGCCCAACTAAATTAGGCAACGTGCATCCTGACGATATCTCAGAGTACTTAACTGTGAAAGTGATTAATGCCTCGCCGCGCCGTGATTGCTGTTGAATGCTGCTCATGCAGAAGAGATTGCCTCAGCTTATTTCAAAGTGATTCCGGTTCCCTTTAAAAGAAATCTTCCTATGTCACATCCCCGCGTTTTGTTGTCTTGCCTGCTCTTGGCCACCTTCTCGTTATCCGTTTGGGCCGCGAGATGGACTCCCGATCCTACGCTGGGAAATAGCGACCAGCATCGTCGCCTCTATGACATCGCCCGCACCTATTGCGATGCGAATTTTGATCCGGATGCCAACCTGGTCGGGACAGCAAGTAAAAATCCCCCGAACAAGAAGTCCCATTCCGTCCGGGAGTCGCTTTCGTACGCCTACGCGCTCCTTCTCACCGGCGATCCTGCCGATCTTGCCGTGGCGCAGAAGGTCATCAAGCGGGCCCTCATCGCGCAGGACACACGGCCTGACAGCCCCACGTGCGGAGTCTTTTCCTGGTATGCGGAGGACGACTGGGCAACGCTTAAAAATGCGGACCAGAATTCCGCCGCCTTCGACGGCCTCACCTGCGCGATGATCTTTGACTTGGACAAACAGCATCCGGTGTTGGATGCCGACGTTCGCAGCCAAGTCGAGGCCGCGGGCAAGTTGGCGGTCGCGGCCGTCATGCGGCGTGATGTTGAACCGGGCTATACGAACATCGCCCTGCTTTCCATTGCTCTGGGTGCTGCGGGAGAGAAGCTGTGGTCCGTCCCGGGGGCAGGGGCTTTCGCCGAGGCCAAGCTCGACAAGGTCACCAGCATGGCTGGGGACCAGGAGTTCTACGAATACCTGAGCCCTACGTACCTGGGCGTTGATATCTATGGAGCGTACTCGGCCCGTAAATTCTCTTTTTCCCCGGCTTTCGCCACGAAGGCCGATGCCCTGATCGATCACCTCTGGAAAGAGGTTGCGGCTTCCTATCATGCCCCCACCTTTCAATTGGCGGGGCCGTTTTGCCGCGCCTATGGCGACAACATGCTGGCCTACGCTGCCGCCCTGAAATATGACCTCTTCCTTGCCCTGGACGGCGCCTATCCACTGCCCGACACCGAGACGGACCATGACTGGGACAAGGCCGGCCTGGCCGTGATTGCCAATCTGCCGATCCTGCCGCGCTCCGAGTTCAAGCAACCGACCGTCCCGTGGCGGGAATTTACCGCGACCGGGACAGATGAAAAATCTCCCGTCCGTCATTTTTCACAATATCGCGAGGGCAATTTCATCCTTGGGACCGTGGCCTATCAGGACGAATGGAAGCAGAAGCGCAACCTAGTGGCCTATTGGCGCAATGATGGGCCGCCGCCGGACGGATACAGCGTCGGCTACTGCATCGATGAGTCGAACGAGACTCTCTCCTCAAAAGCTCCCGCCGGTTTCATCCACTTTTACAGCCAGCAGGTGAAGGGGGCCGCGTTGGTCGCCATGGCCACAAACCGGGACGTTCCCCTGGATGGAGGATGCTCCCTGGTGTTCGATGGCAGCGCGAAGGTTTCTGATGGAATAGATGCCGGTTCCCTCAAGGTCGATGACGGCACCGTCACGGCCTATGTTTACCCCGTTTCCAATGGCGCTGGCAGCTTTGTCCTGAAGGCCGACGCCAATAATGTCCGGCTCAATCGGCCATGGACGCAAGCGGATGCCGTCACCACGACCGGGCCCTTGCACGTCGTCTCCTACTTGATCGTCTTTCGCCTTTCGGGCCAACTTGCCCCGACGATCTCGGACCTTGTCCTTAAGGGCGACGAGAACGGCGCATCGGCGACTGCCAAGGTCGATGGAGATGCCCTCTCGGTTTCGTTCAAGAATTGACGGTATGCATCTCCATCCAAGTGTGCCTTCTGAACTCGAAAAACTTCGCTACGGGACATGGGCCACGGGACGCAGTGGCCTGCCCCATTTTGACTTAATGGTAGAGGATGACGATGCAACGGATGCTCCTTTCCGCCATTTGATCAGTACCGGTCATCTTTCCGCCATGGCGGACCGATGGGGAAACGTGAACCTCTTCACGACGGAGGGCGGTTTTCTGTGGCTCAATCCGCCGGACAGTGGCCGGGCCCGGGGTTCAATCTACCTGATGATGGAGGTCGAGGAGGAATTGATCTCGCTCATTTATAGTGAGTTGACGCACAAGCAAGGTGTCCGTGTCGGCACCGGTTCCATCGAATATCGCGGGGAGTTGAAGACGGACCGGATCCATCTTCGGATTGTGCAGGAAGTTTTCGCCTTGCCGGATCGGGAACGAAAGATCCATGCGCGGTTCCTGCTGACGAATTTGGCAAAGACACCTTTGCAGGCACGATTGGAAGTCCGGGGCGATGTCAGTCCGACTCGTCCCTTCGCGGCCAACCCCCGCCCTCTTCGTCAATATCCGGCCACGACGCCAGGGCTCGCTGTCTTTCCCAATATTCACGAGCAACTCGGGGATGTTTTTCTGACGGCATCGGACTCCTGGAAGGCTGGCTCAAAAAGAGACTCCCTCTGCTTGTTCCAGTCCGTGCGGCTCGAGCCTGGTCTCGAATGGAGCATCGGTGTATCGACTGGCTACGGCCCGCAAGAGACACCGGCAGTCCCTGTCCCGACCCTGGAGGAGGCGCACCGGCAATGGGCGACGCGGCTCGCCCCCTTTGCGGTCGAGGCGCCCGAACCATGGATGGCCCGGGAATGTCTCTGGAATGCGGGACAACTCCTCTCTTTCACCTGCTACGACAGCTCGGTCGGCGAATATTACATCGCCTTGGGAGGCTACTCCTGGCATGGTTTTCCCGTACGCGAAGTTTCCGAAACAAGCATGGTACTGGCCGCCGGTGATTGGGACCTTGCCGCCGCCTCGCTCCGCTTCGTGGCGAAGACCCAACTCGCCAGCGGTGACATACCCAAGGGGCACAGCATGCGCCGGGACCGGATGTCGGATGAATTTGAAAGCGACAACGAACTTTGGTTCATGTTGGGATGCTGCGAAAGTGTGGCCATCTCCGGTCGTGCGGAATTTCTCGATGAAGCCTGCCCGTTTTGGGACAAGGGCGAAGGAACGATTTGGGAACACATCAAACGTGCCTTTTATTGGATGCGGGACCAGGTCGGCATCGGTACGCACGGCCTGGTTCTCATTCGGGACGGGGACTGGAATGATTATCTTTCACTGATGGGAGCCGAGGGGCGTGGCGAGTCGGTGATGAATTCCGGCATGGCCTGTCGGGCCTTTGGTCCTGTGGTGGAAATCGCCCGGCGGCGCGGTGAGACTTCGTTTGCCAATGAGGTGGCCGCCTGCCTGATGAAGCTCCAAGCCGCTGTCGCGGAGACGTTCGATCAAGGTTGGTTCCGGCGCGGCTACACGGACCACGGTAAACCAGTCGGTTCGTTTGCGGAAAACCGTTGCTTTATCAATGCCCAGGCGTGGCCGGTCCTCGGGAAATGCGGAACGGCGGAACAAAGGCGGACCGCCCTGAGGAACGCCATCAAACATTGTCATTCCGAAATCGGGCTGCTCCTCATGAGCCGTCCTTACAGCAGTCCGGCGCCGGGTGACATTTCCTGGTGCGCCATTCCTGCAGGCGAAGGTGAGAACGCGGGCATCTGGCCGCAGGCCATCCATTGGTTGGTATGGGCCTTGACCGAAGAAGGGCTTCTTGAAGAGGCGCTGGCCGAATGGAAATGCGGGACCTTGCACACACACGCGCTTCAGTTTCCCGATGTGCCTTATGGCATTTTCAATGGGCCCGATTGCTTTTCCTCCAGGTGGGCGGGCAAGCGGGAAGGGTGGACCCAAAGCCAATTACTGAACCGGGCCCAGTCCATTCCTACGAACCCGATGGTCGCCTGGCAGGGCTTTACTTTGAAAAAAATCAACAAGGCACTGCAAAATCGGAAGGCTTCGGGATGTGCTGCATCCCTTCCATGAGACCCAATATACCCATGCGCATTTCAATCCTCACCACATCGCCAATCACGATACTCGTCTATGGTTGGTTCTTTGCATTTTCGCCGCCACTCATTTTCGCGGCACCCTGGAATCCCGATCCGTCCCTGGGGAATCCCGACCAGCATCGGCGTCTCTATGAAATTGCCCGCCACTACTGCGAGGTGAATTTTGATCCCGATGCGGATCTAGTCGGGAATTCCTCCCCGAATCCCCCGAATAAAAGGCATCATGGGACCGGGGCATCCGCCGCCTACGCCTATGGTCTGTTGCTCACCGGCGATCCTGCCGACGATGCCTTGGCCAATAAAATCCTCCGGCGCGTCATCCCCTGCCAGGACACCAAGCCGGACAGCCCTACCTACGGTGCCTTCAATTGGAGCGTGGAGGACAAGCCACAGGATCTTAATTCAGCCGCCTTTGTCGGCCTGACGCTCGTCGGTATTGTTGACTTGGACCGGAAGCGCCCCTGTCTCGATCCCGACCTGCGCAGCCAGGTGGAGAACTCGGTCCGCCTCGCGACCCAGGAAATCATGCGCCGCAACATCAACCAGGGCTATACGAACATCGCGCTTGTTTCCGTGGCCCTGGCCTCGGCGGGTGAAAAGTTCCTGGCGGTTCCGGGAGCCGGGGCGTGGGCGCAGGCCAAACTCGATGCCCTGAATACCTTGGCGGACGACGGCGAATTCGCCGAATATCTCTCCCCCACTTATACCGGAGTGGCCCTGTCGGGGGCTTATGCGGCGCGCAAATACGCCTTCTCTCCGGCCTTTGCGGCGTCTGCGGACATCACCATCAACCACCTGTGGAAACAGGTCGCCCTGTCCTATCATGCCCCGACATATCAATTGGGCGGCCCCTATTGTCGCGCCTATGGCGACAACATGCTCCAATACACTTCCGAGCTCAAATACTGGCTCTACCTCGGCCTGGACGGCTCCTACCCTCTTTCGGATACCGAGACTGCCCATGATTGGGGCAAGTTGAGCGGTTTCGGCCTGGCCACTACACCAATTTCGCCGCGGCCTGAATTCAAGCAGCCGCGCATTCCTTGGCGGCAGTGGACTGCATTGGGATCGCCCGGCGGCAATGCTGACGCGGACAACACCCTTGTGCGCCACTTTTCCCAATACAAGGACAGGAATTTTACTCTCGGTACCGTTGCGGCCCAGGACGAATGGAAACAGAAGCGCAACCTCGTTGCCTTTTGGCGAAACGCGAGTTCTTCTCCCTACGGCGCCAACGTCGGTTTCTGTCAGGACGAGTCGAACGAAGCCATACAGGAAGGCAATCCCGGATTTCCGGGGGAGAAAGTCCATTTTTATAGTCAGCAGATGAAGGACGCGGCGTTGGTGGCGCTCGTGGCAGCCAGGGACGTTCCCCTGAAATCAGTCTCCACTCTTGTCTTCGACGAAGAGGCCGTAATGGACGCGAAGGCTGGCTCTTCTCCCTTTGTGGTCAAGGATGGAAGCATCACCACCTACCTCTATCCAGTCTCCAACGGGAGAATCCAATTTGGTACCCAGCTCAATACCAATCCCATGTCCAATGGCCAGGACTATTTTAATGTCCGCCCCGTTCCCTACCGCATTTCCCGCGTGACGCGGCCTTGGAGCTCGGCCGATATCGTCGGTACCTCGCATGTCCTGGCCTACCTCGTCGTCTTTCGACCTTCTCATAAACCGCCCCCCAAAGTTTCGGATCTTGTGCTCAAACCCGATGGCACCGGCGCATCTGCCAAGGTTGACGGGACGGATCTTTCCATCTCGTTTTAAGAACTCATGATATACATCAAACAGGCAGTCTTTCTCTGCTGGAGTTTCCTCGCCTCGGCTGCATGGCCGGTCTTCGGGGCAACATGGAGTCCCGATCCGTCCGTGGGAAACGTCGACCAGCATCGTCGGCTCTACGAGATCGCCCGCCATTACGCCGATGCCAATTTCGATCCCGACGCCAATTTGATGGGAGTCGACACCCTCCACCCTCCGGATAAGACGAGGCATTCCTTCCGGGAATCCACTTACTACGCTTACGGCCTGCTGCTTACCGGAGATCCTTCTGATCGCCTCCGGGCCCAGGCGATACTCAAGCGCGTCGTTTCCTCTCAAGATACACGGCTGGGAAGTCCGTCGAATGGCGCCTTTCTCTGGTACACAGACCAGTACTGGGAAACGCTGCAAAACCCGGATCTCAATTCCGCCGCCTTTGTCGGTTTGGGACTAGCCGATATCATCGACCTGGATCGACGGCATCCCTGTCTCGATCCAGATGTGCGGAGCCAAGTGGAGAAAGCAGGCCGCCTCGCGGTCCAGGAGATCATGCGCCGCAACGTGGACCCGGGCTATACGAACATCGCGCTTCTTTCCATCGCTGTCGCCGCTGCGGGACAGAAGTTGTGGGCGATACCGGGGGCAGGGGCGTGGGCGCAGGCCAAGCTTGATACCGTGGTGAATTTGGCGGGGGATGGTTACGTCTACGAATATCTCAGCCCCACCTATACCGCGGTCGATTTCCTGGGAGCATACCTGGCGAAAAAATTTGCCTTCTCCGAAACGTTCGCCAGGACGACAGACGTTATCATCGACAGTCTCTGGAAGCAGGTGGTCACCGCCTACCACGCCCCAACTTTTCAACTGGGTGGTCCCTTTGGCCGCGCTTATGGGGATGACATGCTTACCTATGCGGCAGGCCTCAAATATTGGTTTTACCTCGGCTTGGATGGGGCCTATCCCATAAATGAATGGGACAAGGGTGTTGATAAAGGCGGTCTCTTTCTCCTCGCCGATCTTTCAATTCCGGTTCGACCCGAATTCAAGACGCCACCCGTCGCATGGCGGGAGTTCACCGCTGTCGGGCCGGACGATAAGCTCCATCCACCGCGCCACCTTTTTCAATACCGGGACGGGAACTTTATTCTCGGAACGGTCGCAGCCCAGGATGAATGGAAACAGAAACGAAATCTCGTTGCCTATTGGCGCAGCGACGCTCCTCTGCCGGTGGGGTTCCGCGTGGGCTTCTGCATAGACAAGTCGAATGAAACGCTTCCCAACGGCTTTCCCTATGCCCGGATTTTTTTCTACAGCAAGCAGGTAAAAGGAGCCGCCTTGGTGGCCCTGGTAGGCTCCAAGGATATCCCCAAGGAAGGAGGCTGTTCCCTGGTGTTTGATAGCGGGGCTGCGGTGATCGCGGGAGAGGACGCCGTTCCACTTCGCGTCCGGGATGGCAGTATCACCGCCTACCTTTGGCCCATCTCGACCGGTACCGTCGGCTTTGTTACGGAGACCGGCTCGCACAACCTTCTTGTCAATCGCCCATGGACTTCCGCCGATGCGGTCGGACCGCTCCATGTTCTCTCTTACCTGATTGTTTTTCGCCCTCCAGACCAACCCGCGCCGAAGGTCTCGGGACTCGGGCTTAACCCTGATGCGACCGGCGTATCTGTAAGCGCCAGGGTGGACGGAGACGATCTTTCCCTTTCGGTTAAGAATTGATCAGAAAATCCAGGGATATTCGCCATCTCACAACAAAAATATAATCATGATAAAAATCCATACGCTGTTGTTTTCCGGGCTACTCATCAGCTCTTCCTTTGCGCAGGACTTGCCCCCCATCACTCCGATGCCGGCACTTCCTGCCCCTCTGCCTGCCGGAGTCAATGCCGCGACTTATCCGGTGGGAAGATTCGATTGGTTTCAAAGGGTGCAGGGTAAGATTGCAAAGGGAAAGGAAGCTGCCGCAGCCTGTCAGCTTGTCTTCGATGGAGACTCCATCACGGATGCATGGCAGGCCGCGGGGAAGAATGTTTGGGCGCAATATGACACCAAGTATCACGCCTTTGATTTTGGGATTTCCGGTGACCAGACCCAGCATCTCCTTTGGCGCCTGACCCAGGGACAGGCGGAAGGAATGCATCCCCAATTGATCGTTCTTTTAATCGGTACCAATAACATCGCCAACTATTCGCCCGCGCAAATTAGCGAGGGCGTAAAAGCGATCATCGACGCCTATCAAAAGCGTTGCCCGGATTCGGTCATATTACTTCAGGGAATTTTCCCTCGTGGCGAGAAACCGGAAGAACCTTTCCGCGCTAAAATCAAGCAGGTCAATGCAATCATCTCCAAGTTTGGCGATGGTAAAAAAGTCATCTACCTCGATTTCGGGGATAAATTCCTCCAGCCCGACGGGACAATCAGCCGTGAGATCATGCCGGATTTTCTGCACCCAAGCGGAAAAGGTTATCAAATTTGGGCCGATGCCATTCAGACCACCATCGATCAATATTTGTCTGCCAAATAGTCGCAGGATTCACGCTTACTTTTATGCTCGGCAGGTCACTTGTCCTTATGGCTGTCCTGGTCATTCCAGTGCAGTTGTTTGCGGCAGATGGCCCAAAAACTTCACTCCCGGCGGATGGGATCGCAGCTAACCTTCCTGCGTTGAAGGTTAAGGGCGATCTTCTCGTTGCCGATGGTCAGCCCATTCGGTTGCGCGGCATTAATTGGGGGTGGTGGCATTTGTCGGGAACACGCTACTCGGAAGCCGATATGCAGAAGCTGGCTCAGTGGGGCGCTAACACCGTCCGGCTCGCATTCTCGTACAACGACCTTGAGACCGATGACCATCCTCCTGCCTGGAAGGAGGATGGTTTCAAGGATCTCGACGAAGTTACGCAATGGGGAAAGCGCTACGGCATTCGCGTCATTTTGGATATGCACGTCGTCCCGGGAGGGCAAAGTACCGCCCACTATTGCGCGGGTGGACATAACCTCCTCTGGACGGACAACTTTTCGCAGGACCGTTTCGTCGCCTTGTGGAGTGAGATTGCCCGGCGCTATCACGGGCGGACGGAAGTCGCCGCCTATGAGTTGATGAATGAGCCGGGCTCGAATCAAAAGACGTCCAAATTGCTCCGCAGCATCGATCAACGCGCGATGGTCGCGATTCGGGCCGTGGATCCCGACAAAATTATCGTTGTGGGGGGTGATAATGGATCAGGGCCGGGCGACCTCACGGAAACGATGAAATTTCCCGACGATAATATTCTCTACACTTTCCATTGGTATGTGGGAGCCGGTGGCAACGAGGATTGGATCAGCACTGAACGTCAGGCCGGAATAGCGGGCACACACGACTGGATGAAAATCGAAAAGACATTCATGGCTCCACCCGGCGCCGATCATATGAGCGTGTTGCTTCGATCCCGTGACAACCCTGGATCGGTCTGGTTTGATGACGCCGTCGTGGAAGATGCCTCCGGGAAAATCCTGCAATCGGATAGTTTTGACAAAGACCCGCAGGACTATCATCTCGAAGTTTCTCAGGATGCCGCGACATTTGATCCATCGACCGGGCACGACAAATCGGGCAGCCTCGAAATGCATGGGACAAATGGACTCAATAGCTGGGCTGGCTGGGCAGGAAAGCGTGTGAGCATTGAGCCGGGCCAACAATACCATGTTTCCGTATGGGTGAAGCTCGACCACGCGACTGGCGATACCTATCTCGGCGCGATGTTTTCCAGGATCAACACGCAAATCGATCGCGATTTGTTTCAAGAAAGAATCGTTCCGGCCGTCAACTTCGCCCGGAAATTCAAGGTCCCGGTGTGGGTGGGCGAATTCGGCTGCGACGCATCGAACAAGGATGATCAAATCCGATGGGTCAACACGTCGATGGCTTTTTTTGAAAAGAACGATTTTAGCTGGACCTATTGGAACGATAAATCAACTGACTCTCCGGACGGCATGGGCTTGCAGACCGAACACAAAGACGGCAGCGACTATCCGGTGAATGAACGTCTTCTTGCGGCGCTCCGTGCGGGCTGGGCCCTAAAAAGCCAACGCTGACACTGACTTTGGATATCCCTCAGCTATCTGGCCATGTGGTTCAATGTAGCGCAGGCCATTTTATTGGCGGCGCCGGAGCAGCCATCCTTGGCGGCCTCTATTGGAGCCGTGGCACCGCCGCCAGCGCATGGACCAGTCTCCACACTCTACGGAAATCGGCTTCTAGGCTTCTCTTCTGTCCAGGCTCGGGTATATCACGGTTCCCTGCTCACCTGCCGCGCCCCTCACAACATGGATCGCCTGCTTCATCGGGGAAAAAATGCGGTCGAGCCGGAAGCTGCCAACGAACCCGTCATCACCAAGCCTGTCAGGGGCCCTTACCATATCTACAATATGTCGATATCGACGAGCATTTCACCCCAAGCGGGCGGTGTGGCCAGGCTCTCAAGCATCCGCAACCGGCATGTTATTTCCGTTGAACCAGATTAAAGGGGCCAGCATGACTGTGGGATGGCCGGGCAGGGTGAGCTCAAGGACGCCCCGAGCCGCGGCTTGGGATACCTCGGTGACTTGAACCTTGAACGTCACAGTTTCGCAGGCTCCGGGCCAAACGCAGATAGCTCCGTGAGATGCCTTGCATCCCGGCGGCAGATAAAGTTTCGTCAAAATATTCGCCTGAAACCGCGCATTGCTCCGGATGTGAATTCGCAGTTCCGCGCATTCCCCGTCGCGGAAATAGGGGGCGGCACCGTAGTCGACCGTCACCGTGAAAAATTCGAATTGAAAGATGGGGCCGTTGGCGCCCTCACTTAGCAGGGAAAAAGGCTTGGAGCTCGCAAGCTTCGTCGGATCGATCTCCTTTTGGCTTGGTTGTGA
>Ga0207641_10002725_pt1 | contig 16112 bp, 12 predicted proteins | sample KBSSwiS62_FD_184306 | JGI IMG/M metagenome (GOLD analysis project Ga0207641, IMG submission 184306) | Switchgrass rhizosphere microbial communities from Kellogg Biological Station, Michigan, USA - KBS Switchgrass S6-2 (SPAdes) (version 2) | ecosystem: Host-associated > Plants > Roots >... | reverse complement strand
CGGCAAGATCATGCTCATCGACGACGAGAAGGTCGTCGTCGGCAGCCTGGCCCTCGCGGCGCTGAGCCTCGATTTCCGGCGCGAGGTCGCGATCGTCGTCGACGAGCCGTCGGCGGTGGCCGAAGCGGTGGAACTCTTTCGGGGGCTGGCGGCCGCGGCCGCGGACGCGCGCGCGGCGGCGGCGATGGGAGAAGCCGCGTCGTGCTGATTCGCTTGCTGCTGGCGGCCTGGCTGTGCGCCATCGCCGCGCCGGGACAGGCCGCGGACGTGCAGCAGGATCAACCCACGGCCGCGGCGGCCAAGCCGGGAAAGAAGGCGAAGCCGAAAGACCAGAGCAAGCCGAAGGATCCGGCGAAGCCGAAGAAGCAGAAAAAACCGAAGTCGAACGTCCCCGCGCCCGATGAGCCGTTCAATCCCGACGAACCGATCGATCCCAACGTGGCCGAACCGGGTGGCAGTGGCGGGGGGTGGCGGTTCTCGTGGAAGCAGCACCCGTCAGTACGCTACGGATCGGTCTTCCGCCTCGACGGACAGGCAAAGTTTCAGGAGGACGCGCATTCGACCTACGAGGGCGCCGTCGACGTCCCCGAGTGGGAACTGCACCGCAACCGCTTCGGGATCTCCGGATACCTGACCAAGAAGATCGAGTACGAAGTCGAGCGGGAGCTCACGGAAAAGGAGCTGACCGACAAGGACATCCTGGCGGGCGTCACGCCGGCGTCACACTGGAAGGACGTGAACGTGAACCTGACGTTCGTGAAGAACGCGCAGGTTCAGATCGGGAAGTTCAAGGTGCCGTTCGGACTCGACCAGCTGACGGGCGTGACGCACAACGACTTCATCTACCGGTCGCTCGGCGCAAACTACCTGGCGCCGGCTCGCGACATCGGCGCCATGGTGCACGGACGGTTTTTCAAGCGCGGCTTGAACTACTGGGCGGGCGTCTTCCAGCACGATGGCGACAACGCGCGATCGAAGAAGATCCAGGGCGGCGACGAAACGCTCGCTGCGCGCGTCACCGGAATGCCGTTCCGCAAGATTGCGAGCGGGTCGATCGCCGCGATCGAAATCGGATCGTCGTTCGCGATCAGCAAGCTGTCGGACGATTCGTTCCGGCCCAACGGCCTTCGTGGGCGGACCGTGGTTAGCCAGGATACGTTCGCCGAGCCGGTATACGTGAAAGGGCATCGTCGCCGGTGGGAAGCCGATGCCGACTGGGCATCGGGCCCCTTCGCGGCCCGGACCGAGTACACCTGGGAGACAGACGATCGGCACGGTCAGGGACTGGGCGATGAGGACCTGCCCGATGCACGCGCCAGATCCTGGTATGTCTCGGGCGTCTGGGTCGTGACGGCCGAGAACAAGATACGGCCGCTCAAGCCGGCGACAGAGTTTCTGCAGGGCGGCTGGGGCGCCGTCGAAGTGGTCGGGCGAATGGAGCGGCTGTGGTACGACAGCGTGGGACCGTCAACCGGCTTCGCGTTCCGTAACCCCAGGGCGGAGACGATCTTACCGACGGGTGACCGCGTCGTCACCGTGGGCGCGAACTGGATACTGAATCGCTTCACGAAGCTGCAATTCAATGTCATCAGGGAACATCTTGAAGACGCCGATCGTAATCCTGTCACGAACGGCGGCGCGCTCTGGAGCCGGATTGTCCGGCTCCAGTTCGTGCTGTAGGCGGAAGCGCGGGAGGGCAGGCATGCTGCTGAACCGGGCGCGCGCGTTCATCCTCATCCTGGCGGTCGGAGCCCTGTGGCCACGTGCGCTCGGCTCGCAGACCCCGGCGGTCGATCCCTCCGACGTCTTCTTCGACGACACGGTCGTTCACGACATCCGCCTGGCGATCAACGGCCGCGACCTGACATCACTGCACGTCAACTACCTGTCCAACGAGTACTATCCCGTCAATTTCGTCTGGCGCGACAAGGCGCTGCAAGGAGTGGGCATCCGCTCGCGCGGCACCGGCAGCCGCAGCGGCGTCAAGCCGGGTCTTCGCATCGACTTCGACCGCTGGGCCACGGATCAGAAGTTTCTCGGGTTGAAGTCGGTCATTCTTCGCAATCAGACACAGGACCCGTCGAACCTTCGCGAGCGTCTGTCCATGCTGTTCTTCCGACGCATGGGTCTCAAGGCCGAACGCCAGGCGCATGCCCGGCTGTTCTTCGGCAACGACTTCGCGGGTCTTTATACGATCGTCGAGTCAGTGGACAAGGTGTTTCTCAAGAAAAACTTCGGCGAGGACACTAGCAACCTGTACGAATTCGCCTTCGACAACAGCGTGGGGCACGTGCCCTTCGTCTTCAAGTATCTGGGCAGCGACGCCAACCTGTACGTGCCGGCGCCGTTCAAGCCGGAGACGAAAGAAAACGATACACAGCCGCAGTACATCGAGCGGCTGATCTGGACGATCGATCAGGCGGGCGACGCGGCGTGGCGGCAGTCGATCGCCGAATACCTCGATCTCCCCAAGTTCATCCGGCATCTCGCGATCGAGAGCTTCCTCGCGGAAGAGGACGGCCTGACCGGCGACTACGGCCCGAACAACTTCTACTTCTATCGCTACGAGAACAAGAGCCTGTTCCAGTTCATTCCGTGGGACAAGAGCAATACCTTCTGGGAAGCGCCGAGTCCCAACTATTTCATCCTCCGGAACGTCGAGGATGGTCCCGTCGATCATCGGAACCGGCTGGTCCAGCGCGCGCTGAAATATCCGGATCTCTGGACGCTGTTCCTCGACACGCTGGAGGAATGCGCGAACTCGGCGTCAGCCGGCGCGACGACAGGCGCCAACCCTCAGCCTGGCTGGCTCGAATCTGAAATCCAGCGCGAGTACCTGCAGATCCGCGAGGCGGCGCTCGCCGACACGCTGATCTTCACGAACGCGCAGTTCGAGCAGGCGATCGCGGATCTCAAGGCGTTCGCGGCGGGACGCAGCGACGCCGTCAAGGCGCAGGTCGCCACCTATCGCGCCCGCGGTCCGCTGCCGTAGCCTCTGATTATTGTTTCTTGCGACGCGCTCGTCGCTTCGCCTCGGCGCGGAGATGCGCGTCGGCGCCGCCGATGAGCTTGCGTCGCGCGCGGCGGTCGACGCCGTGGACCCGGTGGCACGCGAGTCCCACAAACCCGTCCTCGGAGGCGGCGTCGCGCTTCGCTATTACGAAGTGCCGCTCGGCGGCTGGTGGCGCGAAGCGGAAGAGATTGGTGAGCCAGCCGACGGGCACTCCTGCCGCGCGCCCGAAAGCCACCGCGGTGTCGACGTAGGGCGCCGCCACGACGGTGCGGCCCGCCGCCAGCGCGGGCCGGATTTCCCATCGCAGCCGGAAGGCGAGATCGGCGGCGTACAGCAGCAGCAGCGTCCGTGCGGACGGCGCCCCGGCCGCGGCATCGGCCACGCAGAGATCCTGAAAGATGCCCGAGGCGTCCCAGTGGCTGACGCCTCCCCGTCCCGGCCGGACGATGGCGCGCCGCGCGGCGGCAATCACCGCCGAAGCGTCGACTCCGTCGACGGAGACCAGCCTCGCTTTTGACGCCTTCACCTCGCCATCCCCTGTCCGGCGAGCCACTCGGCGACGGCGTCGGTGTTCCACGGTGACCACGGACGCCGCTGACCTTCGAGGAACAGTTCGCGAATCTGGCGATGCTGATCGCCGATCGACTGCTCGGCATCGACGGTGATCATGTTGAAGATGAGCGCCAGCGACTCGTATTCCCGAATCACCCGTGCGATGAAGCGTTGATAGCTCTCGACCGGGTCCTCGACGTCGGTGACGTCCTGGCCGGCCTCGTAGAAATTCGGCATGCGCGTCGCCGTGACCCGTTTGCCTGACGTGATCGGCGACACCGCGAAGTAGAAGACGAGGTCGGGCCACAGCAGCGGCTGGTACAGCTTCAACACCCAATCCAGGTCGAGACCGCGGGCGACGTCTCGCGCGAGACCGGTGAAGAGAAACCGGTCTGCAATCACGAGCTTCCCGTCCCAGAGCGCCGGCAGGATGATCTGCTCGACGCGATGGCGAAAATCAGCGCCGTGCAGCAGCGAGAATTCTTCGGGGCTGAGCGCCCGGACCGCTTTGCGGCTCTTGATGATCGGCTTGATCAGATCCGACGAGTTCCACTTCGTCGTGACGACGTCGTAGCCTTCGGATTTCAGCCACGTCTTGAACAGCTTCCGCTGCGTCGTCTTGCCGGAGCCGTCGGGTCCTTCGAAGGCCACTAGCAGTCCCCGCTTCCTCGCGGGATCGGTGAAATGCGCGCGGGCGGAGCGGCGGGCGACCCGTAGGGCCGCGGCAGACAGTTGCATCGGGGCTAATAGTAACGCTTCGGCAGATCGACGATCACTTTTCGACGAACGAGATCCGCGATCTCCGGCGACACCCGACCGGTGGCCAACGCCGCTGCGGCCGCCGGGTCGAGCGTCACTTCCTCCGGCAGGTACTCCCGGCAGGCGCCGTACTCCTGTTCGTAATCCTCCGATGGGAAACGCAGGCGGAGCCGCGTCCCCGTGGAGGCAGCAACGGCGGAGTCCTCGGCCGGGACATACAGGGGATTGACGCGGAATTCGCCGGCGGCGGCCGTCGGGATCGGTACGGCGTGACGCGCGTAGACGCCTGGATGACGGCTCGCGACCATCGTCAGCGCCGCATCGCGTTCGAGGTCCGCTATGGTGTCGGACCGCGAGAGATCGAGCGGTCCGCCGTTGACGACGTCGGCGAAGAGCCGGGCCTCGGCAAACAGGCGCGGCTCGATGGTTTCGAACAGAGACGCGTAGCCCTCGGCCGATAGCGGCTGGCCGTGCGACGGGCTCCAGACCCGCTCGTTGTGCGCGTGCCCAATCAGGGCCGCACCTGACGCGTCGACGAGCCGTTCCATCTCGTTCACGAACTGGCGCTTCGTCCAGATGAACATGAAGGCGTCCGTGCACATCGCCAGGCTGAAGGCGCCGCGCGCAAACGGCATCGGGGCGTTCCCGTCGCAGCACACCGGCTCGCACCCCGGCGCCGTGAAGCGGCGCGCGAGCCAGATCTTGGGGTAAAAGAGATCGGCGAGCACCGGCGGCGCGGTGGACAGCTCCAGCAGCGTTCGGGTCACGTGACCGGAGCCGCCGCAGATGTCGATGGCTCGCTTCGACCCGCCGAGTACCGTGGCGCCGACCGCTCGTGTCACCGCCTGCGCCACGATGTAGGTGGGATCGGAGAAACGGTAAAGGAAATAGCCGCCCTCGAAGTTCGGCCCGAGCGCCTCGACCGTTTCCCGATACGTGGCGCGGTCGGATTCGGTGGCCGCTTCGAACGCGCGTGCCGCCGCCTCGTCGTCCAGGCCGACCATCGTGCGGCGTGCCAGATCCGGACGGCCCGCCTGAATCTGATCGCGGGCGGTGGTGGCCGCGGGCTGGAGATGCAGAACCGGGATGCCATCGACGACAGGGAAGATGCAGCACTGGCAGCCGAGAACGCCGTCCTGAATCTCATCGCCGGTGCGGCAATGAAACAACGATGTCACCAGGTCCAGCCGACCGCCGCAGTAAGGACAGCGCAGGATCTCTAAAGTGTCAACTTTCAAGGTTCAAGTCTCACTGCAGCTCGTCGCGCACATCGTGTCCGGTTTGAGCCGGACCTACGACCTCACCATTGGTTCGCCCAGTCGTTCGAGCAGTGAGTCGGTCAATGCGGCCTCGAGTGGCGCGCGGCGGAAATGCTCGACGCCCAGCCAGCGGCGCGCTTCCTCTTCATCGATCCAGGCGATGGGGTTGTTCGCGCCCATCTGGGTCCGATGGCAACGCAGCGCGGCAAGTTTGCGCGGCGCCCAGGGGCGCACGTCGACGGCGAACGTCGCCGGCTTGGCACCATCGCCAAACGCGTCGGGATGGATGCCCCAAAAGCTCGAATCCGGCGCCGCGCCCCCTTTGGCGTGCGCCGCTTTGATGACTTCGCCCATGATGCCGTTCGGCATGGTCACGTAGTAGAGCGGTGGCGCTTCCGCGCCGAACGACTTGACGGCGGTGTACGTGCGCTCGTGCACGCCGACATGATCCAGGTGCCAGTAGAGTCCATCTTCGGCAAAGGTGATCACCGCTTCCGGCCGGTACCGTCGGATGGCCGCGACGATTTCCTCGTGCAGCTCCGGCACGTGGTCCCAGCGCAAGTCGCCGTCCGGATGATCCATCACGATCACCTCGGCGACGCCGAGGATCGCGGCGGCCTCACGCAGCTCACGCTCGCGCGCGCGGCCGAGATCGCCGTCCGGCACCAGCGCCGGATCGCTGATCGAGCCCGCCTCGCCGCGCGAGGCGCACATGACCACGATGCGGACACCGGCGTCGGCCAGCCGCGCGAGCGTGCCTCCGCAGGCGAGCGACTCATCATCAGGATGGGCGAAGATGGCCAGCACGGTGCTACCTTCCACGGTGAGCCTCCACCAGCCGGGCGTAGACGGCGATGTACTCGTCGACCATCCGTGCCACGCCAAAGCGCGCGACGGCCTGCTCGCGGACACGGCGACGATCGAGATCGAGGACGCGCGGCAGGTCGTTGATCATCTGCTCCAGATCGTTGAACACCATTCCCGTGACACCTTCGTCGACCACCTCGCGGACGGCGCCGCGATCCAACGCGGCGACCGGCGTGCCGCACGCCATCGCTTCGGCCAGCACCAGCCCGAACGGCTCGCGGGCCTGAATCGGGTAGAGCAGCGCGCGCGCCCCGCCATACAGCTTCACCTTGGCGGCAAAGTCGGCCTCACCGTAGTAGACGATATGGCGGCCGTCGACGTGCGGAGCGATTTTCTCACGGTAGTACTCGCCTTCGGCCGCGGCCAGAATCAGGCGCATGCCGACGCGTTTGGCGATCTCGATGGCCTGGAGGACGCCTTTTCCCTCGGTGAAACGGCCCAGAAACAGCAGGTAGTCGTCCGGCCTGGACTCGAACGTGAAGCCGTCGGTGTCGATGCCGTGCAGCACGGTATCGACGACGTTGAGGCCGACCAGCAGCCGCGCCTGCTCGTTGGAGATGGCGACGAACGGCGCCTCCGGATACCGGGCCCACAGAGCGATTTCGGCGGCGCTCGGCGAATGGTGGAGTGTCTGCACGATTGGCGTCGGCGACAGGCGCGCGAACGCCAGGGACATCGGATAGTACGCGGCCTCGTAGTGGATGATGTCGTATTCGCTGCTCCGCTCGACCGCGGCCGCCAGGTTGAGCATCTCGTAGAGCTCCCAGGGCCACATGTGCTCGTCGTGCCAGTAGCCATGAGGGTAGATCGCGTTGAGTCGCGCGCTGGTTTTCGAGTCGGCGGTCGCGTACAAGGTGACGTCGTGGCCGCGCCCGACGAGCCCTTCCGTGAGCAGCGACGTCATCGTCTCCACCGATCCGGACTTGGGCGGCGGGATGGTCGTGGCGACCGGCGCGATGTGGGCAATTCTCAGGCGCACGCCGTCTCCAGGAGCTTTGGCAAGACGCGCGACGCGTCGAAGTGCTCGCGCGCGATCTCCACCGCGTGGCGGGCGTGCCGATCGTAGTCTAAGTTGATGCGTTCGATGCCGGCGATCGCCTGTTCGGGCGTGGAGAAAGCGAGGAGCCCTTCGCCTGAAGGCAGGTGCCCGGTCCAGCCGGTGTCCTGCACCAGCGCCGGACGGCCCGACGCGAGGTAGCACTCGGTGCGATCGCTGAACCAACCCGAACGATTGACGACGTAGGTGTGCTTGGCGACGCCGAATTCCGCCTTCGAGCCCTGGATGAACTCGCGGTAGGCGCTCGGCGTGCGCGAGACCGCCATTGCGTCCACCGTGTCCCACCCGTGCTCGCGCAGAAGCCGCTGCGGGCCGTTGATCGCGAGCTCGAAGCGCTGCGGCGTCCTCGACGGCAGATCGACGAACTTCACGAACTCCTGATCCTTATTGCCCCCGACGTCGGCAAAGCTCTCGATCTGCCAGGTCATGACACTCGTAAACCGATCGCGCGGCCTGACCGGCCGAACGCCGCCCGTGACCCAGTCATCCAGCGTGATCGGCTGCCAGGTTTTGTGCCAGGTAAACGCCCCGGTAGGAATCGGCGATGCCGGCGTGCCGATATTTGCGCCGAATGTGAACAGGTAGTCGAACTTCTCGAAGAACTGCACGTACCAGGGCTCGGCCTTGGCGATGGCGAGCTGCGTGAACGCCGGATCCGAATCGATGAATGCCTTCCTCGGGATCCGCGCGTATTCATCGCGCCAGAACCAGGTGCCGCCGGAGAGATTGATGAAGAGATCCGCGCCAGCCGCGTACTGCCGCACATCGTCGGCGCTCCGGCCGTGATAGCTCCCGTCGTAATTGACGAACGACCAGCGTTCGCCGAGGCCGTACGGCTCGAGCGCGTTGTGAATGTACGCCGTGCCGTAGGCGGGATCGGTCGAGCGCGTGTTCTGCACAGGGTCGTAGACACACTCGCCGGTGTCCTCGATGTAGAAAACGTCGTGACCGAGTGCGCGCAACCCGAGCAGGTACATCAACGAACACCAGGTCACGCCCCCGAACGGATAGCGAGCGATGATGCCTGCGAACAGGATCCTCACGTCACTGTTTCGCTGCTTCGATCAACTCGTCCACTGTCTCCGGATCGTCGAGCGACTTGCCGACGGAGAGGCGGGCGCACATCCTCCGGTACAGCTCGCTCTGCGACAGCAGCTCTTCGTGCCGTCCCTTGGCGGCGATCCGTCCGCCATCGAGCACCAGAATGCAGTCCGCGTCGCGAACCGTGGACAAGCGGTGCGCGATGACGATCGTGGTGCGGCCGGCGCGGAGGCGCCGCAGCGCGCCGAAGACAATTTCCTCGGAGATCGCGTCGAGCGACGAAGTTGGTTCGTCGAGGATGAGAATCGGGGCGTTCTTGATGACGGCGCGCGCGATGCTCAGCCGCTGCCGCTCGCCCCCGGAAAGGCTGCCGCCGGCCTCGGCGATTTCGGTGTCGTAGCCTTTCGACAGCCGTGCAATGAATTCGTGGGCATGCGCCGCCCGCGCCGCGGCTTCGACCTCCTCGTCGGTCGCGTCCAGCCGACCGTAGCGCACGTTGTCGCCGATACTACCCGCGAACAGCACGGGCTCCTGCAGGACGATTGCGATCTTCTCGCGCAGCGATCGAACCTTGTACTTCCGCACGTCGCGGCCGTCGATCAGCACGCGGCCCTTCGTCGCGTCGAACAAGTGAGGAATCAGGCTGACGAGTGTCGTCTTGCCGGCGCCGGTGAGGCCGACGAGCGCCACCATCTCTCCCGGCTTGGCCGCGAAGGTGATGTCGCGGAGCACGTCCGTGCCATCGGGATACGTAAAGCCCACCCCCTCGAAGCGGATGTCGCCCTTTACCGACGTCGCGTCGACTGCGTCCGGCGCGTCGACCGTTTCCGGCATCAGCCCGAACATCTCGCGCACCCGCTTGGCGCCGGCGACCGCGCCCTGCAGCTGGCCGGTGGTGTGGGCGATGGCGGATAGCGGTCCGTAGACGGCGCCGAGGTAGTTGATGACGACGTAGAGGTCGCCGATGCTGAGCGTCCCGGTCATCACGAATCGGCCGCCGACGATGACGACGAGCGCGGTGCCGAGGATCGTGATCGTGCTGACGACGACGGAGAAGAGCGACTGCTGCCAGGTGATCGCGATGCGCGCGTTCATCGCCTTCTCGCCGGCGCCGCGGTACCGCTCGAGCTCGTGGCGCTCGCGCGCGAAGCTCTTGACCAGCCGCATCGCGCCGAATGTCTCGTAGAGCCGCTCGAGCAGCTTCGATTCGAGCTCCTTGACCCGTTCCTCGCGGTTGGCGAGCGTCGACGTGTAATACCGCAGGCAGAAGAACATGAACGGCACGACCGCCAGCGACAGCAGCGCGATCGTGACGTTGAGGCTCAGGATCATGCCGAACATGACCGTCAACGCGATGATCGACGTGGCGAGCGGAAAGATGCCGCTCATCACCAGGTTCTCGATCGCGTAGGCGTCGACGTCGACGCGATAGACGGCGTCGGCCGTGCTCTTGTGGATGTGGTGATGCAGCCCAAGCCCGGTGAGGTGCTCGAACAGCCGGTGCCGAAGGTCATACACCATCCGTTGACCGGTATCGACCTGCACCTGCGTCCCGTACGCGGAAACCAGCTGGTTGACGATCTGCAGGACCACGCCGGCGAAGACGACGCCGACGAGCAGCGCCAGCCGATCGTTCGTTGCCGCATGCGTCAGCCAGGCGGCAAAGGGCGTGTTGAAGCTGAGTCCGAGAATCTTGATGTGAGCGGGAAACGGCTTCCGCGTCAACACGTAGTCGATGACGATCGCGAAGGGCCACGGCTGCAGCGCTCCGAGTACGATCTCGGAGAGGAGCAGCACCGACAGCACCGACACGGGGGTGCGGTGCGGCCGAAGGAACGACAGCGTCCAGCGCAGCAGGCCGCGGTCGGCGGGCTGAGCCGCGGCGGCGCTCATCCGCCCACCTTTCGACCGGGTGTCAGCACGCGCGGCGGGATCAGCTTGGCCGTTGGCCTTGGAATCGGCAGCGCCACCAGCTGATCGCGCTGGGAATCCGCCACGTACAGCCAGCCGCGCCGCGCCGCAAACGCGACGCGCGTCGGCGCACCAAACGCGACCCGCCCTTCATCGGTCACGTCCTGGATGATGCCGTCGGGACCGACGGCGCGCACGTTCTGGTTGTAGTAGTCGGCGATGAAAATCGTGAGGCGGCCTCCCGGCTCGGGCACCAGCGCAATCCCCGCCGGCCCGGCCAGCGTCGCCTGCGTCGCCGGTATGCCTGCCACCGATGGGCCCCAGCGCCCGTTGCCCGCGACGGTCGAGATGGTGTGCGTTTTCGGGTCGACCTTCCGCACGCGGTTGTGGTGGATGTCGGCGATGTAAATGTCGCCGTTCGGCGCAATCTGCACATCACTCGGCATGTTCAGGTGCGCGCTCGTCGCCGGCCCTCCGTCGCCGACGTTGGCGCTGTCGCCGGGCGAGCCGTCGCCGGCAATGGTCCGGATCAGGCCGGTTCTCGCCTCGATCATCCGGACGCGGTAGTTGAGGGTGTCGGCGATGTAGATGTCGCCGTTGGGCGCTGCCGCCACGGCGCTCGGGGTGTTGAGCGCGGCCTCGGTCGCCGGCTTGTCGTCGCCGTCGTAACCGTTCTCACCCGATCCGGCGATGGTGGTGATGATGCCGGTCGGATGATCGACGCGCCGGATCCGATCGTTGTGAGAATCGGCGATGATGACGTCACCGTCGGGCGCAATCGTGACGCCATCCGGCGTGTCGAGCTGTGCTTCGGTGGCCAGGCTGTTGTCGCCAGAGAATCCGCTGCCGAGGTCGTAATTGCCGGCGTACGGCTCGATGTCCGGGTGGTCGCGCGCGTCGACGCGCCGGATCACGTTGTTGTTCGAGTCGGCAATGTACATGTCGCCGTTGGGCGCGACGGCAATCCCGCCCGGCGCGTCGAGCCACGCGGAGATCGCCGGTCCATAGTCGCCGGCGTAGCCTTTCTTGCCGCCGATCACCTGCGCCGTCGCCGCTTCCCGAAGTATGAACGTGCCGGCGCCGAGCGCCACGATCATCACGACGAAGATGAACGCGCTGCGCAGGCCGTACATCCGCAGCAGCGACGGAGCAACCAGCGGCACGCGCGCCGGACCGGAGGGCATGGCGACCATGCCGCTGCCGACTGTGACGTGCCGAATACCGCGGCGGGCAATCGCCGTCGTTTGCGCCGTCCGTCGCGCGACGAGGGCAATCAGCGCGACTGTCAGAACGGCGACGGCGCTGCCGACGAGACGCCATCGGAGCACCAAGCCCAGGGCGGCACGCTCCGGAACCCACCGCAGCGCAGACACGGCGGCGACGCCGATCAGAAGCATGCTGACGGCCGTGGCAATGCCGAACGTGGTCGGGCGCAAGTGCGTGCTGATCCGGACGAGCACCTTACCGCCGCCGTGCTCCTCGACCAGCGTCCGGACGTCGAGCCACGCCCAGCGTCCAACGAACACGCTCACGTCGCGGTCGTCCGACCACCCCTCGTCGATCTCGATTGTGCGCACCGCGCGCGACCGGCGCAGCCAGTCGGCGAGCCTGGCCAGGATGCGATCGGCCGATGTCCAGGTCTCGCTCCAGAACCGGTCTTCGGTGACGCTCCCGGACACCAGGAGCAGAGCCCGCCAGGCCTCAGCAAACGACGGCCGCGCGCCGCGCTTCGTTTGCCGTTCCTCGGGCGGCAGCGCCACCTCGGGCGGCGACAACACACCGCGGATCTGCCCGCGCAGGCGCGCCAGCGGCTGGAGGAAATGTAGATACGCCACCATGCCGCGGTACCAGAGCTTCCCGCCTTTGAGGGAATCGACGTCCGATCGCAAGGCGTACGCGACGTTCTTCCCGATGGTGACGGCGAGCCCGACGATCCCGCTGCCGAGCAGGATCGCCGCCGCCCACCAGTGCTGCCCGGTCGCCACGACGCCGAGGCCGGCCAGGGTCATGACGAACGAGATGGCCTGCCACCGGATCGAGTGCGGCATGAACGCGAAGGGGTGAACGTCCGCGCGATACACCGACGGGAACGCCGCCGTCCCCCAGACGCCGGCGTTGATGCGCGTTCCCCATAGCGAACGGACGAAGGGGAGCGGACTGTAGATGCGTCCGCGCCACAGCATGTGGCCGTCGAGGAATTTTTCCGGATGATGCGCCATCAGCCAGGTTTCGCCCTCGCCGTAGCCGACCTGCTGCGACCAGTACGTCTTGATGGAGCTCCGGTGATGGTGCCAGACCAGGGCGGCCGCCGCAAAGCCGATTTTCCAGCCCCGCGCTTGCAGCCGCCAGCACACGTCCACATCGTCGCCGGCTCGGAGATACACCGGATTGAACCCGCCGATTGCAAGCAGCGCGTCGCGGCGGAACGCCATGTTGCAGCCGGGGACGTGCTCCGCGATCCGATCGTCGAGCAGCACATGCGTCGGACCACCGGGAGCCCGTGCGATGCACTGCGCGATCGGTGGGTCGTCGGCGGGGACCACGTTGGGGCCGCCGGAGGCGACGACATCTGAGCGGAGAAATGGCTGAACCAGAAACGTCAGCCAATCGCGATCCACGCGCGTGTCCGCATCGGTGTAGGCGACGATCTCGCCGGTCGCTTCGGCAAGACCCACGTTGCGCGCGGCGCTGAGACCCTGATTCAAGGTGTCGACAACGCGGACGCGTGGATGCGCGCGGCCGATCTCGCTCGTGCGATCTTTCGACCCATCGTTGACGAGGATAACCTCGTAGTTCGGATACGTCAGCTGATCGAGCGAGTGCAGGTTGTCGTCGAGCGTCTCCGCGGCGTTGTACGCGCACACGACGACGGAAACCCGCGGCCAGGTCCGCTGCTGCTCGCGCGAGAACGGCGCGTTCGCGAACGCGTCCGACACCGCGCGCGCGGCCGGTTTCGGCCGGCGCTCGGCGTCCACGAGGCCGAACTTCCAGTCCTCGACCGGATGGCCGCCGCGCCACCACTCGTCGGTCCAGGCAAAGGCCACCGCGCCGCACGCGCCCTCTTCGAACGCGACGCGGATGTGCATGGCCGTGATATCGGCCTGCCCCGTGTCCCCCTCGCGAAGGCTGTCGGCGCCCGCCTCGGCGAGGAGCAACGGTTTCTGACTGGCGACGTGCTGGAGGCGCGCGAGATAGGCGCGCAGCTCGGGTTCGCGATGCAAGTACACGTTGAACGCACAGATGTCGAAGAACGAGAGATCGAGGAACTCGGTCGGCGGAAAATTGACGTACGTGAAGAGGCTTGCCGGCGACGTGTCTTTCGCGGTCTCGTACAGGCTGCGGAGGAAGTTCTCGACGCGAACGCGGCCGTGCCAGCGGACCACGCCCGGTGGGATCTCGTTGCCGAGGGCAAAGGCGAGCACGGCAGGGTGATCGCCGAGCTCAGCGACTTTTCTGGCGAGCTCACCACGGATTTCGCGCTTCAGCGATCGATTGTCGAGAAACGCCACATGCTGCGACCACGGGAGCCCGACCATGACGCGAAGGCCGCTGCGCGCCGCTTCGTCGAGCAGGTCGCGCCGGGGCACGGTGTACGTGCGGACGGTGTTGATGCCGAGCTCCGCCATCAGGCGGAAGTCTTCGGCGACCTGCGCCGGCGGCGGAAACTGATGGCCCTGATCATCGGGGGCGAACGTGCCGTACGTCACGCCCTTGACGAGATAGCGCTCGTCACCGACTCGGAGGAATTTTCCGTCCGCGGCGATCCGGTCCGACGACACCGGCTGCGGCGCGCGACGCAGGCGTGGATCGTCCTGGACTACAGTGCTCACAAGAGGTGGAAGCCCTTTCGGGGCAAATACCTATTGTAGCAGGGGTTATCGGTCGATCCGGACGCTGCCGCTGAAGGTCTTGAAGCGCAGAGTGCCGCCTGGGCCGCCGCCAAGCTCGGCCTTTAAGGAACGCCGGCTGCTGCTGTGCAGTGTGAGGGGCATTTCGGAATTCAGACGGCCGCTGAAGGAGTTGAAGGTGACGGACCCGCGGGCGTTCTCCGGAACGTGCAGCTCGATGCTGCCGCTGAACGTGTCCACGTCGATCGACTGATTCTCGACCCAGGTCTTGGCCCGAATCTCCACGGATCCGCTGAACGTATGCGCCCGAACCGAGCCCGTTACGTCGTCGAGCTGAACCCTGGACGAAAAGCCGTGAATGCTGTGCGACCCCTCGACGCCGGTGACCGTGACCGGCGAGCTGAACACGTTCACGTCCAGATTGATCTTGTAGGGAACCTTGATGTCGAGGTCCGTTTCGACGACGCGGGTCTTGCGGGTCCAGTTGAACCAGGACGACGAATGGTCACGCTGATTCGCGTCGACGACCAGCGTCGAACCGCTGTTGTAGATCTCGAGCTTCGAGCGGTCAAGCCACTCCCGATCGCCCCGCCGGACGGCATCGATCGCGACGTCGCTCCGATCGTTTGCCGTGACGACGACTCGGCCCGAGAAGTTCTTGATTCTGAGAGTGCCGCCTGGGGCCAGCTTCTCCGTCCTCGTGATGTGCTCGGTCTCGGTCGTCGAGGCAATGAGCGAAGACCCAACGAGCGCAAGGACAGCGAAGGCCGCGAGGACATAGTTCCGCATGGGGTGTTTGACGGAGTTGCTGCTTTGAACGTTCAGGCCCGAACGCCGATCTCAGCCCCGATCCCGGCACCAACGCCGGCACGGCTACCGGCACCACGCCCGCCGGCGCCAGCTTCAGTCGTCGAGACTCAGCGCGCCCGTGTAAATCGCCATACCCACGACGGCGTCCACGCCCAGCGCATGGAGTTGGTCGATTTCCTCGCGAGTCGTGATGCCGCCGGCGGCGGTGACGCGCCGGGAGGTGGCCTTCTTGACGGCCAGGATGGCGGCCATGCTGGTCCCCGCCATGAGTCCTTCGGTGTCCACATGGGTATAGAGAAACTCGTCGCAGAATGGCTCGAGGGCCCGAACCGCAGAGACGGCCGTGAGCGGCAGGGTGGTTTTCCAGCCGTGAATCACGACGTGCCCGCCGCGACTATCCACGGCCGCAATCACGCGCTCGCGCCCGACCGCCTCGGCGAGTGTGCGGGCGAACTCGAGGTCCGGCGCGCCATCCCTGAAGAGAGCCGATCCGGCGATGATCTGCTGCGCGCCCGCTTCCAGTACCAGACGCGCACGGTCGACGGAGCGGATGCCGCCGCCAACCCGGCAGGCGAGCGACTTGGCAATCCATTGCACGAGGTCGAGGTTGTTCCCGGTTCCCATCGCCGCGTCGAGATCGATCACCTGCACTTTCGGGAACTTCTCGAACTTCCGGATCCACCGGACGACGTGCGGATCCTTGATGGCGAGACGCTCGCCCTGGACGAGTTGCACGACGGCGTGGTCTTTCAGATCGATCGAGGGGATCAGCATCGACGTGGCCAGCCACGCAAGCACGAAAGCACGAAATGAAAGAGGTCTTCAACGTGTTTTCGCGTTTTCGTGGCCATCGCTTTGTGCGTCACTTTTTGAGCGACGCTTTCTTCTTGTCGAAGTACGCCGATCGCAGGGCCGCGACGAATCGCGCGTCGACCAGGCCGGGCGCGTCGCCCTGATAGTCCATCTGTCGATCTTTGCGGAACTTGTCCACTGCG
>Ga0207641_10002720_pt1 | contig 16134 bp, 15 predicted proteins | sample KBSSwiS62_FD_184306 | JGI IMG/M metagenome (GOLD analysis project Ga0207641, IMG submission 184306) | Switchgrass rhizosphere microbial communities from Kellogg Biological Station, Michigan, USA - KBS Switchgrass S6-2 (SPAdes) (version 2) | ecosystem: Host-associated > Plants > Roots >... | reverse complement strand
GAGACGTCCCTCGATGATCCCCTTGACGCGGCGCGCGACGGCGAGCGCCAGATCCTTTTCCTTCGTCCCCTGCGCGCCGCGCACGCCGTCGTCTTCGCCGCCGTGCCCGGGATCGATCGCGATCGTTCGGATTGCCGAGGCGGGCGGCGTCAGCGCAGGCGGCACCTCCGGCGGCGGCTGCGGCGTGGCCGCGACCGGCGGCGCTGGCGCTGCGGTGGTGTCCGTCTGGCTGGGGACGAAATCGATGACCAGCCGCGCCGTGGCGTCCGCAGGTTGCACCGCCGCTCGGAATCCGCCGAACCGCGGGCCGGGCTCGATCGCGATGGTGGTGTTGTCGGCGACGCGGACGTCGCGCACGAACGGAGCGGCGGCCTGCAAGGTCTGCGGCGGCAGCAGCGGCGTCGGGGCGTCGAGGGCGTCGGCGTCGAACTTGACGAGGATTCGTTCCCCTTCCTGCGTGACGGTGCTGTTCGCGCGCGGCGTCGCGTCGATCGTCAACCGGCCGCCGGCGCCGGGCGAATCGTATCGGACGAGAATCCGCGGCACGCGCAAGTCGCCGACGACCAGCAGGCGCGACGGCTTTCGCAGATCGAGCCTCGCGTCGTAGACGAGTGTCAGGGCGCGGCTGATGAATTCCACCGGGACGAGCCACCGTCGGCCGCTGCGCGACGGCGGGGCAGGCAGCGACACCAGCCGTCCCGCGACCGAGGCCAGCGCCTGCTCCGGCGTCAGCACAATGGTCTTGCCCTTGTACGTCACCGTGATGGCGCCGAGCGATTCTTCGCGGACCGTGAGCTGAAAGGCGGCGGCGAGGTCGTCGAGGGCGACGAACTCCTGGTCCGACACCATTGCGATCGGCAATGCGCGACGGCCTTCGCGCGCCAGCACCGTCAGCGACGGGCCGGCCGGCGTCTGGCTGGACACCGACGCGACGAGTCCGGCGAGGATGACGAGTGGAAGCGCGATCGCGAAAGGTGGCAGCGGACGAGCGTTCAAATTAGATCCCGCACCTTATTGTACTGGGGACCGCCTTGCCGCGCCGACCTGTCCCGCCGAAGCGCGGAGCGCGCAGGCGGAAGCTCGCGAGGTGTCTGCTTGAGGCGGGGCTTGCGCGCCGAAGCTCGCGAGATGTGGCAGAGCGTAAGCGGGACGGAGGTCGCAGGCGCCTCCGTCCGTCACGTGTCAGCCGATGATCCGGCGGCCTGCGGCCAATCCGAGAATCAGGAACACCAGGAAGAGCAGCAGGAACAGACCTGCCAGGAACTTCGCGATGGCGATTGACGCGCCGGCGATCGTGGTAAAGCCGAGCAGCGCGGCAATCAAGCCGACGACGAGGAAAACCAATGCCATGTGGAGCATGACGCTAACCTCCGAGGTAAAGGACTGCGAAAGCCGTGCCGTGCGGCGATACTGATGGGCGATGGATCCCTTTCTATTCGCTGCGATCGAAGAAGCTGAGCAGGGGCTTACCGAGGGCGGCATTCCCATCGGCGCAGTGCTCGTCCACCAGGGCATCATCCTGGGCCGTGGACACAATCGGCGCGTCCAGCAGGGGAGCGCGATCCTCCACGGGGAGATGGATGCGCTCGAGCGCGCCGGCCGTCGAACCGCCGCTGTCTATCGGCAATCGGTGATGTACACAACGCTGTCGCCGTGCGCCATGTGCAGCGGTGCCATCCTCCTCTACGGCATCGGGCACGTCGTCGTCGGCGAGAATCAGACGTTCAAAGGAGAGGAAGATCTGTTGCGGGCGCGAGGCGTGCGGGTCGACGTGCTGCAGAACGATCGATGCGCCGCGATGATGAAGGGGTTCATCGCGGCACACCCGGAACTCTGGAACGAGGACATCGGACGCTGAGTCCGCGCGCGCACTTGCGTCAGCGCACGCGGAGCGTGACCGTCCGTCCTGGCTGAACGTTCACGTCGTACACCATCGCCGCCATGCCAGGCGCATGAATCTCGATGCTGTGCGCCCCCGGCGTCAGCTCCAAATGCTGGGTAGCGCCAGCGAAGTCGTCGGCGAGCCCGACGTTGCTGCCGTCGGCGAACACTTCGGCGTTCGGCGGCGCGCCCAGAATTCGCACGCCTGCGTACGCCCCGACCCCGACGGAGCCGTATCCACCGTAGGCGGGGTATGCAGACGGCCCCGCATATGGGTATCCACCATAGGGGACCCCGTAGGGATAACCGTAGTACGGGTATGGCGCGTAGTAATACGGGTAGCCGTAGTACCCGTACCCGTAGAACGGATAGCCGAAGCCGATCGAGAAGCTCGGCCCGTAGCCGTAGTAGCCGTAGCCGCGGCCGTAGTACCCGCGGTAGTACGGACGGTAGTAGCCTCCTCCACGGTATGGCGCTCCGACGACGCGCCCTCCGCCACCCCGTACGACGGGCCCGCGCGCCACGGCCCCTCCCATGGGTCGGCCGCCGCCGCCTCCGGGTCGGCCGCCACCGCCACCGCCGCCTCGATGCTGCGCGGCGGCATCGGTTGCGACCAACATCGCGGACACGGCCGCGGACAGGACGATGAGGGACGTTTTCGAGCGTAAATTCGCGAAGTTCATGGGAAGCCCCAATCACTCTCAGGCGGCTTGGCTGGCACTTCTAGTGTAGCAGGGATCAAGTACTCGCGACCCTCCAGAGAAATGTCAGGATCACGGCTGCTAGTCCGAACAGGAGGCCCCAGACGAGGAAGAACACCTGGGGTTCGCCGGGCGTGAACGTCGAGTACCAGCCCACCGCGCTGAGCCAGACACAGGCCGCGATGGCGGAGATGTACGTGACGTGTCGCAGCATCCGCCTGTCACGCGGGGTAATACCGGACAATCCACTCGGCGACGCAGCACGGCTTATCCGAGTGCTCGCGGTCGATCGTCACCTGCCACGTGACCTGCACGCTGCCAGACGCGTCGTCGACAGAGACCGGCATAAAGCGCGCCCGGATCCTGGAACCCGCCGGGACCGGCGCGACGAACCGCATCCGGTTCATGCCGTAATTGATCGCCATGCGCAGGCCGTGGAAGGTCATCGCGTCGCGGATGAGCGAGCTCAGGAGAGACAGCGTCAGGAAGCCGTGCGCGATGGTGGTCTTGAACGGAGATTCGGCGGCTGCGCGCGCCGGGTCGACGTGAATCCACTGCGCGTCGCCGGTGGCTTCGGCGAATTGATTGATGCGCGCCTGGGTGACTTCGAACCAGTCGCCGACGGCGATCTCCTCGCCGATCCGATCGCGAAGCGCGCGGACGTCGGTGATTTCGACCATGCTGCTCAAAAACTTAACCGCGGAGCACGCAGAGGCCGCAGAGAAAATATTCTTCGCGTGCTCTGCGATCTCTGCGGTTGCTTTTTTTACACGTGCGCCGCAGGCGCGCCTGCGTAGAACCCGTGTCCTTCGGTGGCCAGCTTCTCGAGCAGCGGCGCCGGTTCCCAGTAGTCGCCGAACCGCGCGCGGTACTCCTTCACGCGGTTGAGCACGTTCGGCAGACCGACGGTGTCCGCATAGAACATCGGCCCGCCGCGATGCCGCGGGAACCCGAAGCCGTAGACGTAGACGATATCGATGTCGCCGGCGCGAGTGGCGAAGCCTTCCTCCAGGACGCGCGCGCCCTCGTTGGCGAGCGCCGTCGTGATTCGCGCGATGATCTCGTCGTCGGAGACCGGGCGTCTGGTGATGCCGCGCTTCTTCGCTTCTTCCTCCGCCAGCTGATCGATCAGCGGATCCGGCGTCCGATTGCGACTGCCGGGCGCGTCGTATTTGTACCAGCCGGCGCCGGTCTTCTGGCCGTAGCGTCCCATCTCGAACAGGCGATCCGGGATCTCCGACTGCGGCCCCTCGGCGCGCGACTTGCCAATCGACTTGAGATACTGCCGGATGCGCGCGCCGACGTCGATGCCGGCGATGTCCTGCATCCCGTACGGACCGACCGGCAGGCCGAAGTCGGTCAGCACCTTGTCGATCTGCGGCACGCTCGCGCCTTCCTCCAGCAGCAGGTAGGCCTCGCGCATGTAATACGCGAGCATCCGGTTGGCGACGAAGCCGAAGCAGTTGCCGACGACGACGCCGACCTTGCCGAGCTTCTTCGCAAGCTTGAGCGACGTCGCGATCACTTCCTTGCTGGTGTCGCGGCCGCGAACGATTTCGAGCAGCTTCATGACGTTCGCCGGGCTGAAGTAGTGATGGCCCAGCACCTGCGCGGGCCGGCCGCTCGCCGCGGCGAATTGATCGATGTCGAGCGTCGACGAGTTCGACGCCAGGACGCAGTCGGGCCGTGTCACTTTCCCGAGCTCCGCGAACGTCGCCTTCTTGAGGTCCATGTTCTCGAACACCGCCTCGGTGACGATGTCGACCTGATCGAAGCCGTCGTAGCTGGTCGTCGGCGTGATCAGGGCCATGGTCTTTTCGACCTGATCGGCCGTCATCTTCCCCTTCGACATCGTGATTTCGTAGTTCTTGCGAATGGTCGCGAGGCCGCGATCGAGCGCGGCCTGGTCCACTTCTTTCAGGAGCACCGGTATGCCGGCGTTCGCGTAATTCATCGCGATGCCGCCGCCCATCGTGCCGGCGCCCACTACCGCGGCACGCTTGATGTCTTTCGTCGCCGTGTCCTTGGGGACGTCGGGCACCTTCGCGACCTCGCGTTCCGCGAAAAACAGGTGGCGGAGCGCCTTCGATTCGGTCGAGACGACACAATCGGCGAACAGCTCGCGCTCGCGAATCGATCCGGCGTCGAACCCCTCGCGAAGCCCCGCCTCGATCGCTTCGACCACCGCGTAGGGCGCCCGCATCCCTTTGGCCGTTTTCGCGAGCGACTCCCGCATCTTCGTGCATGTCTCCAACCCGCTTTTCGTCTCCTCGGGCGAGATGGCGATCTCGCGGACCTTGCGGATCTCGTGCGCCGCCGCCTTGGCCTTCGCGAAGGCGATCGCGCCGGAGCGCAGGTCGCCCTCGACGATGTCGTCGACCATGCCCGCGGTCCGGGCGCGCGGCGCCGCCACCGGCTTGCCGTCCGTGCACATCTGGAGCGCGAGCTCGGCGCCGGCCAGACGCGGCAGCCGCTGCGTGCCGCCGGCGCCGGGAATGATCCCCAGAAGCACCTCGGGCTGGCCGACCTTCGCGTCCCGCGCGGCGACGCGGAAGTGACACGACATCGCGACCTCCATGCCGCCGCCAAGCGCGTTGCCGTGAATGGCGGCGACGAGCGGTTTGGTCGAGTCCTCCATCCGGCGAAGGAGCGCATGGGTCCCCGCCGACCGGGTCAGCGCGTCCTGCGGCGTCTTGAGCAGGTCGAACACCTTGATGTCCGCGCCGGCGATGAACGTCGTGCCGCCGCCCATCAGCACGATGGCGTCGGCCGCCGGGTCGGCGTTCGCACGCTGCACGCCCTGGTCGATCGCTTCCCACACCGCGGGACTCAGGGCGTTGACCGGCGGGTTGTCGATGGTCAGGACCGCAACGCGGTCGGTAATGTCATAACGAACGACGTCAGCCATAAAAGGTTCCAAGGTTCTAAGGTTCTAAGGTTCTAAGGTTCTGAGTTCTAACCTCTAAGTTCTAACTTCTAAGTTCCGCGCGGTCAGCAAGGTCCCGCGCGGCGTGGTCAGGGTTCTAACGTCCCGCGCGGAGCGTCGACGATGATGCAGGTCGTCGTGCCGTGGGCGTAAAGCTTGCCGGCTGCGTCGACGATGCGGCCTTCGGACGTCGCGGTGCGACCGCCGACGTGGACCACCTTGGCTTCGCACCGCAGCAGACCGGCTTCCTTCGTGATCGGCCGTGTCAGGTTCACCTTCAATTCCAGCGTGGTGAAGCGGCGGCCCGCCGGCATCGCCGAGTTGATCGCGCAGCCGAGCGCCGTGTCCAGCAGCGTCGCCGCGAATCCTCCGTGCGCGACGCCGGTGCCGTTGTAGCACCGTTCCTCACAGACCGCGGTAAAAACGACGCGCCCCTCGTCGACCTCGGCCAGCCGGATGCCGAGCAGATCGAGCATCGGCGGCGGCGGCATCTCGCCGGCGAGCATCTTTTGGAAGAACTCGAGTCCGCCCATCCGGCGGCGCGCTTCGACGTGGGTCATGAACGGGTGCCTGCGGCGTGTTCATCTCTCAAGATGCGGTAAAGGATCTTGCCGACGGCGCTCATCGGCAGGGTGTCGCGGATCTCGATCACTCGGGGCACTTTGTAATCCGTGAGGCTGATTCGGCAGTGCGCGATCACCTCGTCGGCCGTCGCCGACGAGCCGGGTTTGAGGGCGATGCAGGCCTTGACGATTTCGCCGTGGTAGTTGTCGGGGACTCCGATGACTGCGGCCAGGCGAACCGCCGGGTGCGCGTACAGGACCGACTCGACATCCGACGGGTACACATTGTAGCCGTCGACGATGATCATGTCTTTCTTGCGCTGGACGATTGACGTGTAGCCGTCCTCGTCCATGCGCGCGATGTCGCCGGTGTGGAACCAGGTCCGGCCGTCGACGTGCGTGCGCAGCACGTGCGCGCTTTCCTCCGGCTTGTTCCAATAGCCTTTCATCACCTGAGGTCCCGCGATGCACAGCTCGCCGGTGTCGCCGACCGGCAGCTCGCGCGTGCCGGTTTCAACGTCGACGATCTTCATGTCGGTGTCGGGAAACGGCAGACCGACAGTCCCGAACTTCCGCAGGGCGAGCTGCGGCGTCGAGTGGGTGACCGGCGAGGTTTCCGACAGCCCGTAGCCTTCGTTCAGCGGCCTGCCGATGCGCCGTTCGAATTCCTCCATCACCTCGACCGGGCACGGCGCGCCGCCGCTGTTGAACAGCCGTATCAGGTCGAGCCCGTACTCGCCGACCTTCGGATGGTTGAGCAGCGACACGAACACCGTCGGCACGGCGGGGAAGTAGGTCGGGCGGAAGTCGCGGATCGAGGTGAGCACCTGCTCCGGATCGTACTTGGGGTGGATGATCTGGAGCGCGCCGACCCGCAGTCCGACCATCATGCACACCGAGAACGCGTAGATGTGGAAATACGGGATAACGACGAGGTAGCGCTCGCTACCCGTCAGCGCGTACACGGGGTTCATCCAGGACTCGGTCTGCACGACGTTCGCCCACAGATTGCCGTGCGTCAGCATCGCCCCCTTCGGCGTCCCCGTCGTCCCGCCGGTGTATTGGAGGACGGCGAGGTCGTCCGGACCGATGGGCGTCAGCGGTGGTGTCAGAGTGGTGTCTGACCCCGGGCTGCCAGCGGGCGGAGCCGCCGCTGACACGGATTGGCGGCGCGTCAACTCCGTCAACGAAAGTGTGCCGTCGATGCCAGGCATGGGCGTGGCGGCCGCTGAATATTCTGCCAACGACGTCACCATGACGTGCTCGACGGACGTCTGACCGCGGACCCCCTGCACGAGCGGCGCCAGCGCATCCAGCGTGATGACGATGCGCGGCGTGGAGTCGCTGGCGACGATCAGGAACTCCCGCGGCGTGTAGCTCGGGTTGATGTTGACGACGACCGCGCCCAGCCGCAGCACCGCGAACGCCGCGATGATGTACTGCGGACAATTCGGCAGCATGATGCCGACCCGGTCGCCCTTGACGATGCCGAGTTCGGCGAGTGCGGCAGCCAGCGCGTCGGACCGCCGCTTCAACTCGAGATACGTCAGCTGCGCGCCCAGAAACTGCGTGGCGACTTTGTCAGGACGTTCGACTGCCGTGATGCTGAGAATGTCCGCGAGCGGCCGGCCGGGATACGAGAGGTGCGGCCGGACCCAGTAGTCGTAGTGCTGCAGCCACGGCCGCGCGGCGTACGGTGACGAAGCAACAGGGGTAGCCATCACGCGATCGTCCGCCCGCCGTCGACGACAATCGTCTGGCCGGTGATGTAATTGGACGCGTCGGCGGCGAGGAACACGGCGACGCCTTTCAGCTCGCCGGCGTCGCCCACGCGCGGAATCGGACTGCTCGCCTTGATGGCCGCTTCGTTCATCGCAATCGCGCCGTCAGCGAGACGCGAGTGGAAGAATCCCGGCGCGATTGCGTTCACGCGGATCCCCTTGCGCGCCCACGACACGGCGAGCTCCTTGGTCAAGCCGATGAGGCCGGCTTTGGTCGCGGCGTACGGCGCGTAGTGCGGACCGTTGACCGACGCATGCATGCCGGCAATCGAGGCGATGTTGATGATGCGTCCCCATTCCCGCTTCAGCATGTCGCGCCCGGCCGCCTGCGCGAACAGGAACGCTCCCGTGAGGTTGATGTCGACGACCTTCTGCCACTTCTCGAGCGGCAGATCTTCAGGCTCCGCCGCCCAGGTCACGCCGGCGTTGTTGATCAGGACATCCACTTTTCCGAATCTGGACACCGTCTTGTCGACCACCTCCTGCACGTCGGCGGCTTTCGACACGTCGCAGAGCATGCCTTCGACGGTGAAGCCGCGGGCGCGAAACGCGTCCACGGTCGGCGTCAGCCACTCGTCGCGGCGCGCGCACAGCATGAGCGATGCGCCGGCTTCCGCGAGTCCTTCGGCCATTTCCTGGCCCAGACCGCGCGAGCCGCCGGTGACGATCGCGACACGATCTTTCAGAGTGAACAATTCGTTGATGGTTGGCACGTTGTCAGGCTTATACTTCCGACCCGCTGGAGTCGTCAACCAAATGGCACAGACACAGGCACCGATCGCCGGCGGACAGTTTCTCACGACCGCCGTCAATTCGAACGACGTCTACGTTCGTGAAGATCTCACCGAGGAACAGCGGCTGTTCGGACAAACCGCCGCGGAATTCATGCAGAAGGAAGTGCTGCCGGTGGTCGAACGGCTCTACAAGCACGATTGGGAGCTGACGCGGCAGCTGCTGAAGAAGGCGAGCGATCTCGACCTGCTGCGCCTCGAGATTCCGGCGGAGTACGGCGGCCTGGGGCTCGATCTGATCAGCGCGTCCTTCGTCGGCGAACAGATTGCGATCAACCCGTCGTTTGGCGGATCGCTCGGCGCCCATACTTCGATCGGCACGCTGCCGCTGGTGTACTTCGGCACCGCCGAACAGAAGTCGCGCTATCTGCCGCGGCTGGCGAGCGGCGAGTTGATTGGCGCCTACGCGCTGACCGAGCCGCAGTCGGGATCCGATGCACTGGCCGCCCGCACAACCGCTACGCTGTCGCCCGACGGCCGGCACTACGTGCTGAACGGGCAGAAGATGTGGATCACGAACGGGGGCTTTGCCGATCTGTTCACGATCTTCGCCAAGGTGGACGGCGACAAGTTCACCGCGTTCCTCGTCGAACGCGGCATGGGCGTCATCAGCGGGCGCGACGAAATCAAGCTCGGGCTCGACGGATCGTCGACCACCGCGCTGATGCTCGACAACGTGAAGGTCCCGATCGAGAACGTCCTCGGCACCATCGGCCAGGGCCACAAGGTGGCGTTCAACGTCCTGAACTTCGGACGGGTCAAGCTGGGCGCGCGCAACATGTCCGGCGTGAAACTGGCGTTGAATCATGCCGTCCGCTACGCGAAGGAGCGGCGGCAGTTCGGCAAGGCGATCGCCGAGTTCGGGCTGATCAAGCAGAAGCTGGCGGGCATGGCGATTCGCGGCTTCGTCGGCGACGCGATGTCGTACCGGACGCTCGGCGATGTCGACCGCGCCATCGCCGGCGGCGATCGCGTCGACGGCCAGCGCGTCATGAAGACGATCGAGGGCTTCGCCGTCGAATGTTCCATCAACAAGGTGTGGACCAGCGAAGCGCTCGCCTGGGCCGTGGACGAGGGCGTGCAGGTGTTCGGCGGCAACGGCTACTCGCGCGAGTTCCCGCTCGAACGAATGTACCGCGACGCGCGCATCACCCGCATCTACGAGGGCACGAACGAGATCAACCGGATGCTGGTTCCCGGCCGCCTGCTCAAGCAGTCGCCCGAGGCATTCACCGCCGACGCGGCGCGACTGGCACTGGGCAGCCATCAGGGCACGGCCGCCAGTCAACCGTCGTTCGTCGAGCGCGCCAAGCGTCTGGCCGTAGGGCTGCTCGGGACTGCGTCGAGCGCATACGGTGCCGAGTTCAAGGACGCGCAGGAAGTGCAGGCCCAGATCGCCGACATCATCATCGAGGTCTACGCGATTGAAAGCGGTCTGGCGCGCGCCGGGCGCATGGCGTCGAAGGGCGACGGCCGTGCCAGTCTGGCCGCGGATGCCGCGCGCGTCTACGAGGGCGACGCGGCCGATCGCATCGCCGCGGCGGCGAAACAGGTCGTGGCGGCGCTGACTAGTCGCGGCGCTGACGCATCGCTGTCGTCAGCCGTTCAGCAACTGACCGCCTACACGCCCGTCGACCCGATCGCCGCGCGGCGGCGGATCGCCGATGCCGTCATCGCGGCGGGAAAGCACCCCTTCTAGGGTTCGGGGTTCAAGGTTCCGAGTTCAGGGTTCTGGTTCGGGGTTCGGGTTCGAGGTTCGGGGTTCTAGGTTCGGGGTTCGGGGTTCGGAACGCCGAACGAGAACGAACGCTGAACCCGGAACCCGGAACTCCGAACCCGTGGGGGGTGTTTTGGCTCCTGGCGCCGTCTACGCGCTCGTCGTGCTCTTCGCCATCAACCTGATGAACTTCTTCGACCGCCAGATCATCGGCGGCGTTGGCGAGGGCATCCGCCGCGAATGGGGACTCAGCGATACGGCGCTCGGGCTGCTCGGCACCGTCTTCACGCTCCTGTACGCTGTCGTCGGCCTGCCGCTCGGCCGCCTGTCGGACAAGAAAGAGCGGCGGAAGATTCTCGCGGTCGGTGTCTTTCTCTGGAGTCTGTTGACGGCGGTCTCAGGACTCGCGCGGAGCTTCGCGCAACTGATCGTCGCGCGGCTCGGCGTCGGCGTCGGCGAAGCGACTTGCTCTCCCGCGTCCACGTCGATGATCGGCGATTACTTTCCAACCACGCAGCGCGCGCGTGCGATTGCGATCTGGATGCTCGGGCTGCCGCTGGGGCTCGGCCTGGCCAACGGCGCCGGCGGCTGGATCCTGCAGAACTGGGGCTGGCGCAACGCCTTCTACATTGCCGCCGTCCCCGGTCTCTTCTGCGCGGTGGCCGCGCTCGGGATGCGCGAGCCCAAACGCGGCATGGTCGAAACGCATGCGGTCGGCGCGCGCCGCCGCGCCGGCAACCCGTATCTGCTAGTGCTCTCGATTCCGACGATGCTCTGGGTGATCGCGTCGGGGGCGCTGCACAATTTCAACATGTACGCGCTCGGCGCGTTCGTCGCGCCGTTCCTCGTGCGTTTCCATCACATGAGTTTTTTCGCGGCGGGATGGGTCGCCGCGCTCGTCTACGGGTTCTCGGGGATATTCGGCCTCACGGTGGGCGGCGCGCTCGCGGATCGCTTGTACGCGAAGCGTGTGGATGGCCGTCTCATCGTCGGCACCGCGGCGATCGTGATCTGCGCGCCGTTGATGTATCTGGGTCTCGGCCGTCCCGGCGGCGATGTCGTCGGCTTCACGGTGCTCATGAGCCTCGGGGTCGGCGTGATGTTCGCGTACTACTCGACGGTCTACTCGACGATTCACGACGTCGTCGAGCCGTCGCTGCGCGGCACGGCGATGGCGCTCTACTTCTTTGCGATGTATGTCCTCGGCGCGTCGCTCGGACCCGTCGGCACCGGGCTGGCGAGCGACTACTTCACGTTCCAGAAGGCGAGCGCCGCCGCCGCGGTCGACCCGCTGCCGTTTGGCGCCATCATGGCCGCGGAATTGCGCAGCCTGGTCGGTGAGTCGAAGGGCTTCAACCTGAAAGCGCTCGAGCCGTTCAGGGCCGACGGGCTGCATACGGCGATGTACATCGTGCCAATCCTCGCGTCGATCCTCGCAGTCGTGCTGTTTATGGCGTCGCGGACGGTGAAGAAAGATGTCGAACGGCTGCAGACATGGATGAAAGAGCCCTCGAAGACATGAACGATCAACCAGCCTTCGCTCGTTGTCGTATAGACGAGCTTCGGCTTGGCAGGCGCTTGGCACGCGGAGCCCGCAGAGAAAAATAGGCTCGGCGAGCTCAGCGCGCTCTGCGTTCGACCCACGTGACGCCATGCTCATCGCAGACAAAGTCATAGTCGTCACCGGTGGCGCCAACGGGATCGGCGCGGCGCTGTGCCGGAGGTGTGCCGCTGAGGGCGCGAAGGCGGTGGTCGTCGCCGACATCGACGGCGAGGCGGCGCAACGGCTCGCAACGGAGATCGGCGGGATCGGCGTCCTCACCGACGTCACTCAGGAAGCCGATCTCCGACGCCTGGTCGCGGAGGCGGTCAGCCGCTACGGCGCGATCGATTTGTTCTGTTCGAACGCCGGCATCGCTGTCGACGGCGGCGAAGAGACCTCAGACTCGGACTGGACACGCTGCTGGAACGTGAACGTGATGGCGCACGTGTTGGCAGCCCGCGCCGTGCTTCCCGGGATGCTGGCGCGCGGCACGGGCTACCTGCTGCAGACCGTCTCGGCCGCCGGCCTGCTGACACACATCCACTCGGCGAGCTATGCCGTGACGAAGCACGCGTCGCTCGCCTTCGCGGAATGGCTGGCGATTGCCTACGGCGATCGAGGAATCGGAGTGTCGGTGCTGTGCCCACAGGGCGTCCGCACGGACATGCTCCGGCGCGCCGCTTCGAGCGGGCGCACGTTTCTCCTCGATTCGGCGCTCGAGCCCGAACAGGTCGCGAACGTTGTCGTCAAAGCTCTGACCGACGAACGTTTCCTGATTCTTCCGCACCCCGAGGTCGCCGAGTACTTCCGCCGGAAAGCGGACGACTACGATCGCTGGCTGCGTGGCATGCGAAAGCTGCGCAGTCAGAATCGATAGCCCTCAGAAGGTCACGGACGAAGCGTCAGCTTGTCCTCGACACGCTTCACGTTCTCGACCTTGCCCGCCAGATCGAGCGCGCGCGTCTTTTCAGCGGCGCTGCTGACCGTGCCGGTGAGGGTGACCACGCCATCGCGGGTGTCGACGTCGATCCGCAGGCCGCTGACATCGGGATCCGCAAGCAGCTTGCTCTTCACCTTGGTCGTGATGGCAGCATCCGTGACGGCTTCGCCAGCGGCGGTGCCGATCGACGTGTCGCCGGCCGATCCGGTCGTCGGCGCGGCGCCTGGCTCGCTGGACGGCGCGATGACGATGTTGTCCACGACATCATTGACGCCCTTGGTGCTACGCGCGATCTGCAGCGCCTTGGCTTCTTCCGCCGCGCTTTTGACGGTGCCGGTCAGCGTGACGACGTGATCGCGCGTGTCGACGTTGATGTTGCGTGCCTTGACGAGCTCGTCAGCCATCAGCTGGGTCTTGACGCTGGTCGTGACTCCTGAGTCCGTCTGCGAGCAGCCGAGCACGAACACGGCAAACGCGAGAAAACCGAGCATCGAACGACTCTTCATTACGCGATCCTCCTTGAACGCTGTTCGCTGAATGCAAACGATGGCCCACACCTATCTCATCGCACTCGACCCGCCGAATTGCGGCGTTTTCCCGCGGCGGTCGCTCGGCGGTTCGCTGCCCGGCGCACTATTGCCTTACACTCCGTCCATCCATGCGAATACGCGCAGCTGTTCTGTGGGATCAAGGGCAACCGCTATCCGTAGAAGCCGCCGAGCTCGACGCGCCAGGTCCCGGGGAAGTGCTCGTCGACATCAAGGCCGCCGGCGTATGCCACAGCGACCTCCATCCGGCCCGCGGAGACTGGCCCATCAAAACGCCGCTCGTGCTCGGCCATGAGGGCGCCGGCATCGTGCGGGAAGTTGGACCGTCGGTGACGAAGGTGCGTCCCGGCGATCACGTCGTCCTCTGTTGGGCGCCGGCGTGCGGTGTCTGTCCGCCCTGCCGCGAAGGGCGGGATGTGTTGTGCGATCGCGCGGAGAAAACGAACTACCGCAATCGGCTGCCGTCGGGGGCCGCTCGTCTGCACGCGCGCGAGCGTGACGTGGCGCCGTTCCTCGGCACCGCCTGCTTCTCTGATTCAGTCGTAGTCGCTGAAGAGGGCGCGATTCCAGTGCCTCACGATGTGCCGTTCGAATCGCTGGCAACGCTCGGGTGCGCCGTGCTGACCGGCGTCGGCGCGGTGACCAATGCCGCTCGGGTGCCGGCCGGCTCGCACGTCGCCGTGATTGGCGTCGGCGGCGTCGGCCTGAACATCGTACAGGGGGCGCGGATTGCAGGCTGCGAACAAATCATCGCCATCGATCGCCGTCCTGTCCCGTTGGCGCTCTCGACCCAGTTCGGCGCGACGCACACGCTCGAGGCGTCGGATGACACAGCGAAGGCCGTACGGGAGCTGACGGCCGGCCGCGGCGCCGACTTCGTCTTCGATTCGGTCGGCAGCCCTGCAACGCTGACGACCGCGCTGAACAGCACTCGCAAGGGCGGAGCGGTCGTGCTGACGGGTTTGTCGCGCGCCGACAGCCAGGGATCGTTTGCGATGTTTCCGTTCGTCATGCAGGAGAAGCGGCTTCTCGGATCGGTCTACGGATCCGGCCAGCCGTCGCGCGACATCCCGCGCCTGGTGTCGCTGTTTCAGGAGGGGAAGCTCAAACTGCGGGAGCTCGTGTCGCGCACGTACGCGCTCAATGGCGTCAACGAGGCGCTGGAGGCGCTTGCCGCCAGCGATGGCGCGCGCGGCGTGATCATGTGGGGCGGCTAGTGTCCAGAGGATTGGGTAATCGGGGAATTGGCTAATCGGGTACTCGGCAGCCAATGACACCATCAATTACCCAATTACCGGATTCCCCAATTATCCAATCTGTGGAGTTGCGCCGGGAGCTGGGGCTTGGCGACCTTGCCCTGACGCAAATCCTCTTTGTCGTCGGTCTTCCCTGGGTGGGCGTGGCTGCCAAACAGGGACCGTCGCATGTTGTCTTCTGGCTGATTGCGATGGTCCTGTTCTACCTGCCTTCCGCGATCGTCGTCATCCACCTCAATCGTCTGATGCCGCTCGAGGGCGGTCTGTATCAATGGGCGAAGCTGGGGTTCAACGACATGACCGGGTTTCTGGTCGCCTGGAACCTGTGGCTGTTCGCCATCCTCAACACGTCAGAGACCGGGCTGCAGATTACGCAATATGCCGCGTACATCGGCGGGCGGGGCGTCGAGGGTCTGGCGAGCGACACGCGGGTGATTCTGTTCGCGAGCGCGGCCATCTTCTCCGCGCTGGTCTGGCTCGCGATCCGCGGCTTGAGCTTCGGCAAGTGGGTGCACGCGAGTGGCGGCGTGCTGTTGCTGGCGACGTTCGCGATGCTGCTGATCGTGCCGTGGCTGAACGTGGCCAAGGGCACGCTGCCGTCCTTTCACCCGCTGGCGACGGCGGCGCCGGTGGTATCGCTGATGAGTCTGAACCTGCTCGGCAAGATGGGATTCGGGGCGCTCGGCGGTTTTGAATACGTGGCGATTCACGCCGGCGAGTGCCGGAGCCCGGTTCGGACGATCGCGGGATCGGTGGCGATTGCGGCGCCGATCATCGCCATCATGTTCATCTTCGGCACCAGCTCGGTCCTCGCGCTGGTGCCGCTGGATCGGATCGATCTCATCGCGCCGATTCCGCAGGTGCTGAGCATCGGTTTCAGCGCCCTCGGCCTCACGATTCCGATCGCGAGCGTCACGATCCTCGTGCTGGCAGTAGTGCGCGTCTCGCAGGCGAGCGTGATGTTCACCGGCAACACGCGGTTGCCGATGGTGGCCGGCTGGGACGGGATTCTGCCGCCCTGGTTCACCCGTCTGCACCCGCGCTACCAGACGCCGGTGAACTCCATCGTCTTCGTCGGCGCGATCACGTTCGCCTTCAGCGCGCTAGGACTCATCGGCGTCGGCAAGCAGGAAGCGTTTCAGCTGCTGTGGGTGGCGTCGGCGGTCTTCTACGCGCTCACCTATCTCGTGATGTTCGCGCTGCCGATGACCGGACTGCGTGCGCATCCGCCGGCGCCGCTGTGGGTGAAGGCCGCGGCGCTGTCGGGCTTTCTGATGACGCTGTTGTATATCGTGCTGGCGATCGTGCCGATCGTGCAGGTCGAGAGCCGTCTGATGTTTGCGCTGAAGTTGTCGGGGTTGGTCGCGGTGACCAATCTCATCGGCCTCGCGGTCTTCAGACGCGCGCGATCGGCGCGTCGAAGTTAGGGATTAGGGATTAGGGATTAGGGATTAGGGATTAGGGGTGCCGGCAGCTGAAATTCGCCG
>Ga0207641_10002718_pt1 | contig 16137 bp, 13 predicted proteins | sample KBSSwiS62_FD_184306 | JGI IMG/M metagenome (GOLD analysis project Ga0207641, IMG submission 184306) | Switchgrass rhizosphere microbial communities from Kellogg Biological Station, Michigan, USA - KBS Switchgrass S6-2 (SPAdes) (version 2) | ecosystem: Host-associated > Plants > Roots >... | reverse complement strand
GGCGAAGCCGATCTGGGAGGTCGGCGATCTGGGAGGTCGGCGATCCGGGAGGTCGGCGATCCGGGAGGTCGGCGATCTGGCAGGTCGGCGATTTCGGAGGTCGTGAGCACGGGGCCGTAGCTCGCGGCCGACGGAGCGAAGCAGATGCTCTGAACTGGCCCGATCCGGTCAGGTCAGGGCGGCCCGGCGGGCGAAGAGCTCCTCGGCGGCGGCCTGGGCGCGGGCCCGGATCGCGGCCTCGTCGGCGGTCAGGAACTCCCCGCCGGCGAGCAGCCGCCGGCCGTCGACCCAGACGCTGTCGACGTCCTGGCCGGACGACGAGAAGACCAGGTGCGCGGCGACGTTGGCGTCGGGCCCGGCGAACAGCGGCGTCGCATGCAGCCTGCGCAGGTCCACGGTGATGACGTCGGCCCGCTTGCCCACCTCGAGGCTGCCGGTCGTGTCGCCGAGGCCCAGGCAGCGGGCGCCCTCGATCGTCGCCATCGCGAGGATGTCCCAGGGATCGCCAGCGGTCGGGTCGAGCCCGACGAGCTTCTGCAGCAGCGAGGCGATCTTCGCCTCCTCCAGCAGATCCAGATTGTTGTTCTCTTTCTCGCCGTCGCTACCGATCCCGACGGTGACGCCCGCCGCCCACAGCTTCGGGACCGGGGCCGGCCCGGAGGCCAGCTTCATGTTTGACGCCGGGCAGTGCGCGACCCGCGTCCCGGTCGAGGCGATCAGCTCGATCTCCGCGTCGTCGAGCCACACGCAGTGCGCGACGACGGCCCGCCCGCCGTCGAGCGCGCCGCGCCGGGCGATCTCGGCCAGCGGCCGGCGGCCGTAGCGGCGCAGCGACTCCTCGACCTCCCACCGGCTCTCGCTGGAGTGCACGTGCAGCCCCGTGTTGTATTCGGCCGCAAGGGCTGACGCGTCGGCGAAGGCCCGCTCGGTGCAGTAGAAGAGGTGCTCCAGCCCGACCCAGGACCGGACCCGCCCGCCGAACGACTCCCGATGGGCCGCCAGCAGCGCGCGAGTCGAGTCGATCGACTCGAAGTAGTCGTAGCCGGGCTCGTCTGCGACGTATGGGACGAGCGTCGCCCGGATGCCCAGCTCACCGGCGACCCGCGCCGACCCGTCGAGAAACCGCCACATGTCCATGACGGACGTCGTGCCGGACCGCAGCGCCTCCGCGTAGCACAGCCAGCTCGCCGCCTCGGCGATCTCGGGTGTCAGCGCCCGGTGCGCCGGGTCGACGTAGATCGCGAGCCAGTCGAACAGCGCGAGCCCTTCCGCGGTCCCCCGCAGCAGCCCCGAGTGCAGATGGCAGTTGTGCAGCCCGGGCAGCACCGCGAACCCGGTCGCGTCGATGATCTCGAGGCCGGGCGCCGCCGCCCGCGGATCGGCGTCGAGTTCCTCGACCCCGCCGACAGCCAGGATCTCGGCTCCGTCGAACAGCACCGACCCAGGCTGCAACAGCCGCCGTGGCCGTCCCGGCGCCATCGGCAGCACGACCCCGCCCCGCAGCAACGTAACCATGACGCCTCATTCAGCCGGCCCGCCGCGCCCCCGGCAAGGCTCCTGGCGTCGACTGCGTCGAACGCCACCCCGGCGGGCCCCGAACACCGCCCTGGTAGAAGAGGACTGTGCTGCACAAACTGGCCACCGCGTCCCGGCTGGCCACCTGGCTGGCCGCCGGCGGCGTGGTCGCTGTCGCGCTGACCGCCTGCGGTGGCTCGGGCAGGCCACCTGCGGCGGCGGCGCCCTGCCCGCTGCTCACCACCGCGGAGATCAGCTCGGCCACCGGCGCCGCGTTCGAGGCGGGCCGCCCGGCAACCTCCGAGGCCAACCACGCGACCCTCGGCTGCTGGTACAACTCCCCCAAGGGCTATGCGGTGCTGTGGAGCTGGCGTGGGGCCGGCCCCGGTTCCCGCGTGGCCCCGTCCTGCTCCGGAAAGCTGGAACAGGCCGACGGCTCGGGCTACCGCGGCTTTTTCTGCACGAGCGGCGCGAACGTCCAGACGATGTACGTCGCCAAGGGCAACTACTACCTGGACCTGGAGATCGGCGCCGGCGCTGCCCACGGCGCAGCCCGCACCCTGGGCGCCTTGGCCGCCACCCGCCTCCCCTGAGCCCCCGGGCCGCACCGCCGACGAGACAGTCGCGGGCCGACGACAGGCACTGGCACTGATCCCGCGGTGAGCTCGACCAGCGGGCCGAACATTCCCTCCCGGCCAGCGCGCGGCAGCTGGGAGCGCCGACAGCGCACAGGGCGTTCTCAGGGATCTCCAAGGGTTTGGGCTCACTCTGGGAGCGGTAGACGGCCGTCGCGCGCGTGCCCCGGACCAGCCCAGACGGGCCCGGCCAGGGCTCGGCGAGCGGCACGGCCGGGTGGCAGCGGCGGAGGGACAGCCCATGGGGACGCGTGACGCCGCCGCTCGGCCGTCCCGGGAGGACGGCTTGCGGCGCGCCGGGATGGTGACGAGCGGCGTGGTCGCCGCCAGCGCCGCGGCCGTCGTCACCTTCGGTGTCCTCGCCCACGACCACACGGCCTCGTCGGCCACCAGGACTCCCGCCACGCTTGATGACGAGACCGACTCGGGGACGTCCCAGAACGGCTGGCCGGGCGGCACCGGCGGCCAGGGGCTGGTCTCCGGCGGGGGCGCCGGTGGTGTGTTCCACGGCCAGACGGGCGGGAGCTGACATGCCGAACTCGCCGAACCGGTCCGTCCCCGGCGACCCGGAGCCCGCCGCGGCCGAGTGGCCGGTGTGGAGCACGACAGCCCGGATCGTCGTGACCGACCCGGCGGCGCTCGACGAGGCGCGCCGGCTCGTCGCCGAGCTGCTCGCGGCGGTGGACGCGGCGGCGAGCCGCTTCCGGGACGACTCGGAGGTCAGCCGGCTGGCAGCGGCGCGCGGCGCGCCGCGCCGGGTCAGCCCGCTGCTCGCCGAGCTGCTCGACGTCGCGCTGCGGGCCGCGTACGCGACTGACGGCGACGTCGACCCGACGCTCGGCGGCCCGCTCGCCGCGCTCGGCTACGACCGGGACATCGCGCTCATTCCCGTCGACCGCAGCGACCCGCGGCCGGCGAGTACCGCCCAGCCGGCCGCCGCGCCGACAGCGTCCGTGCGGCGCGGACCCGCGTGGCGGCGGATCAGCCTCGACGGTGACCACGTCGCCCTGCCGTCCGGGGTCCGCCTGGACCTCGGCGCGACCGCGAAGGCGCACACCGCGGACCGCTGCGCCGCGCTGGTTGCCGACCGGCTCGGCACCGGCGCGTTGGTCAGCCTCGGCGGCGACCTGGCGACGGCGGGCCCCGCGCCGCCCGGTGGCTGGCGGGTGCACGTCCAGGACCGGCCCGGCGAGCCGGCCGGCGCGGTGAGGCTCACCGCCGGCGGCGCGCTCGCCACGTCGAGCACGATCGGGCGGCGCTGGCGGCGCGACGGCCGGGTGCTGCATCACATCCTCGACCCGCGGACCTGCCGGCCGGCGCCGGTCGTCTGGCGGACGGCCACGGTCGCCGCGACCAGCTGCCTGGCCGCGAACACGGCGAGCACCGCCGCGCTGGTCCGCGGCGAGTCCGCCGCCGGCTGGCTGCGCGCGCTCGGCCTGCCGGCCCGGCTCGTCGGAGCCGGCGGGGAGGTTGTCACCGTCAACGGCTGGCCGGACGACGAGCCGACGCCGATCGGCTGGTGGACCGGGCCCCTGCCCATGTGTCGGGCCGGAGCGGCCCGATGAGCCAGAACGTGCTCTGGTACACGGCCCGCGGCACGGGCCTGACACTGCTCGGCGTGCTGACGCTGTCCCTCGTCCTCGGGATCGTCGCCCGGTCGGGGCGGCCGACAGCGGGGCTGCCGGGCTTCGCGCTCGCGGCCGTGCACCGCAACACGAGCCTGCTCGCGCTGGCGCTGCTGATGATCCATGTTACGACGCTGGTCGCGGACCCGCTGGCACACGTCGCGGTGATCGACGCGGTGGTGCCGTTCGCCGCCGGTTACCGGCCGCTGTGGGTCGGGCTCGGGACCTGCGCGGCTGACCTGCTGCTCGCGATCGTGCTGACCAGCCTGCTGCGCCGGCGAATCGGCGCCCGGCTGTGGCGCGGGGTCCACTGGGCCGCGTACGCGACGTGGCCGGTCGCGTTCGCGCACTCGCTCGGCGCCGGCACCGACGTCGGCACCCGCTGGCAGCTCGCCGTCGCGGTGGTCTGCTCGGCCGCCGTCATGCTGGCCGTCGGCTGGCGCTGCTCGGCCGCCTTCCGCTCGGCCGGGGTCCAGGCCCGCCGGCAGGCCGGCCCCCCCGGCCCGGTGGGGGCGAACGTCGGGCGGGCACCGCGCCCGCTCTGCGAGCGCGCTACCAGTCCGCGCCGCGCGTTAAGCAGGAGCCAGCCCGATGATTAGGCCAACGGGAACCAGGCCCGTCGGAGCCAGCCCGACCTCGGCGGCAGCGTGGTCGCCGGGGCCCGGCAACGGCGGGCGGCTGCTGGCCGCGGGCGCCGCGACCCTCGCCGACCATCTGGCCCTGCTCGGCCCGGTGCCGCCCGGCGGCGGGCCCGGGGCGCTGGTCGCCCGGCTGCGCGACGCCGGCCTGACCGGGCGGGGCGGGGCCGGCTTCCCGACGTGGCGCAAGCTGGCCGCGGCGACCGGCCAGGCCGACACCGCGTTCTCGAACGGCCCAGCGGTGTGGAGCGGTCCGGCGAGCGTCGTCGCGAACGGCGCCGAGAGCGAGCCGGAGAGCGTCAAGGACGCCTGGCTGCTGACGATGGCCCCGCACCTGGTGCTCGACGGGCTGGCGCTCGTCGCCGAGGCGGTCTCCGCCGCCGACGCCTATGTCTATGTGAAGCCCGGGCCCGCCACCGAGACGGCCAGGCTGGCGCTGGCGCAGCGCCAGGCTGCCGGGGTCGACCGGCGGCCGGCCGACCTGCGGCTCGCCCCGCCCGGGGTCTTCGTCGCCGGCGAGGCGTCCGCCGCCGCGGCCGTCGTCGACGGTGGCACGCCCAGGCCGTTCCCCCAGTTCGTCCCGCTAGCCGCGCCGGCGCCGCGGGGCGCCGGCCGCCGCGGCCGGCTGCGCCGCCCGGTGGTCGTGTGCAACGCGGAGACCCTGGCGCATGTCGCCCTCATCGCCCGGCGCGGCGCCGGCTGGTTCCGCCAGCTCGGCACGGCCGACGAGCCGGGCACAATGCTGGTCACCGTCACCGGGGCGGTCGGCTCCCCCGGGCTGGTCGAGGTCCCGGTCGGCGCGACGCTCGGCGACGTCGCAGGCCTTGCCGGCGGCGTGACCGAGCGGCCCGGAGCGCTACGGGTCGGCGGCTACGGCGGCTCCTGGCTGCCGGCGAGCCACGCCGCCGACGTCCCGCTCTCGCGTGCGGGCCTCGCCGCGTGGGACGCCGCGCCAGGGCCCGGGCTCGTCCACGTGCTGCCGGCGCGGGCCTGCGGCCTCGCCGAGACCGCCCGCCTCGCCGGCTATCTGGCCGGGCAGAGCGCCCGGCAGTGTGGCCCGTGCCGCGACGGCCTGCCGGAGCTGGCCGCGGCGGTCGCGCGGCTCGGCGGCGGCGGCGAGCCGACCGGCTACTGGGCCAGGCAGGCGGCCGAGCTCGCCGCGCTGGTCGACGGCCGGGGGGCCTGCCGCCATCCGGACGGCGCGGCCCGGCTGGTCCGCTCCGCGCTGCGCGTCTTCGCCGCCGATCTGCGCGCCCACGCTGCCGGGGACTGCGTTGGCTCGGCCTGACATGCAGGAGGCGGCGTGTGGAGGTCTCGCCGGAGCGCCGGGGTCCCTGCGGACTCGGCGACAGGGTTCCTGCCGGAACGGCGAACGGGGTCCCTGCGGGATCGACGAAGTCGATCTCGGAGGTCGTGATCTGGGAGGTCGGCGATTTCGGAGGTCGTGAGGGCGAGGCCGCGGCACGCAGCCGACGCAGTGGCAGCGGTCGTACTGAACCGGCAGATCAACCCAACCCGCCAGAAAGGACGTTCGACCAATGGGGGATGCAGGGACCCACGCGTCCGGACCGAGCCCGGTCCCGATCGGGTGGCTGCTCGGAGTGGACTGGTCCGCGTGCGACGGCCGCGGCTGGTGCGTCGAGCTGCTGCCCGAGGTGCTCGTCCGGGACCGCTGGGGGTATCCACTCTCCCACGAGGACGCCGAGCGAGCGGCCGCGGCGCCCGACGGCGCGCCGCGGCGCCCGTCCCGGGAGATCGCGGTGCCCGACACCCTCTCGGGGCACGCCCAGCGGGCCGTCGACACCTGCCCGAGGCTCGCCCTGCGTCTGCACCGCGCGTCCTGACACGCAGGAGGCGGCGTGTGGACGGGGTCCCTGCCGGATCGGCGAAGCCGATCTGGGAGGTCGTCTCGCCGAAGCGTACCGAGGTCGAGGCCGCAGTACGCAGCCGACGCAGTGGCAGCGGCTGTACTGAACCGCAGGGGGCCCCGGCCGGGGGCGCGAGCCGAGGCCCGCGGCCGCCCGGCCGGGTTGAGGGGGACCTGCTTCCCTAAGCCTGCGCGCCCTTCCTTGGGTGCGCCTTAACAAACCCTGTATTCCTGCTTGGGTTGTTGGCCTGGCTGGTGCCCCGCCCGGCCCGGGTCGCTGTCGCGGCGGCGACAGGCATCCAGGGGATTGCTTTACGTTCTAACGCGATATATCGTGAGCGTGTCGCACGGCGCAGCGCCCTTCAGGAGGCGGGATGCCGAGCGGCACCCCATCACCAGGTGTCCCGCGCGTTCTGCGCGTCCCTTCCCCAAGGAGTACCACCATGAGGTTCCACCCCAACCATGACCGTCCGGCGTCCGGCGAGGCCGATCCGGACCCCCGAATGCACCACGGCCCGTTCCGCCGGCACGGCCACTGGCACGCTCACCACCCAGGACCGGGCATGGGCCCGGTCCCTGGCGGCGTGGGCCCGATTCCCGGGCCGCCCGGGTTCGGCCCGGTCCCCGGTTCCGGCCCGTGGGGGCCCGGCCCGAGGGGGCCGCGGCTGCGCGGCGGCCACCGCGGGGGCGGCGGCCGGGGCCGCGCGGGACGCGGGGACGTGCGCGCAGCCGTCCTGCTGCTGCTTGCCGAGGGCCCGCGGCACGGCTACCAGCTGATGCAGGCGATCGCCGAGCGGACCGGCGGGGCCTGGCAACCCAGCCCCGGCGCGGTCTACCCGACGATCAGCCAGCTGGAGGACGAGGGCCTGGTGACCGTCACGGCCGACGGCGGCCGCCGCCTGGTCACCATCACCGAGGCTGGCACCGAGTACCTCGCCAAGAACCGAGAGGCGCTCGGCGACCCGTTCGAGGCCTTCACCGCCAGGGCGGGGCGCGCCGACGGCGTCGACCTGTTCGGTGTGGCCCAGGAGCTGAACGGCGCAGTCTGGCAGGTCGCCCGGTCCGGTGACGCCGCGCAGAGCGCGGCGGCACACAAGGTGCTGGCCGACGCCCGCCGCGCGCTCTACCTGCTCCTCGCCGGCGACCCGGCCGAGGCCCCGGAGGCGCCGGCTACCCCGGCGGCCGAGACCGAGGAGCCGCCGGCCGAGTGACCGGCCAGCCCGCGGGCCGGCACCGCGCGGCTCGTAGGCGGCGCCGCGGCCGGGCAGGTCAGGTCCGCCCGCTCGTTTCGGTAGGCAACGGGAAACCGCGATCGCCCCCTGGACATGCCGGCGGGGAATGCCTGCCGTCGCCTCTGAGAGGCCCAGGTCATATAAAGGACACCATGACCGCGGCCGGGCCCACCCCTCTGCTGATTGTCGGAGCCGGCGGGCTGTCGCGGGAGGCCGCCGAGGCGGCCCGCGTCTCCGGGGACCACCATGTCGTCGGCTTCCTCGACGACAACCCCGCGCTGTGGGGGGCGCCGATCGGCGGCGCCCAGGTGCTCGGCGGAATGGACCGCGTCGCGCACTATCCCCGGGCCAGGCTGCTGCTCGGCCCGGGGACCGGCCGCTCCCGTGCGGTGCTGCGCCACCGGCTGGAGGAGATGGGCGTCACCGCCGACCGCTACACCAGCGTGATCCATCCGCGTGCGGTCGTCCCGCCCTCGTGCGCCGTCGGTCCCGGCTCGATCCTGCTGGCCGGGGTGGTGCTGACCGCGGACGTGACGGTCGGCCAGCACGTCGCGGTGATGCCGAACGCGGTGCTCACCCACGACGTCGTCATCGAGGACTACGTGACGATCTGCGCGAACACGTCGGTGGCCGGCGGCGTGCGGGTGCGCACCGGGTCCTACCTGGGTCAGAACTGCACGATCCGGGAAAGCCTGACGATCGGCGCGTGGTCACTGGTCGGCATGAGCGCGGCCGTCGTCGACGAGGTCGGCGACAGCCAGGTGTGGGCCGGCGTGCCGGCGCGGCACGTGCGCGCGTCCGCCGGCCCGCCGCCCGTCTCGGCGGACGCGCCGCACCCTCGGGCCCGGTCCCGGTTCTCGCTGCCCGAGCCACCGGTCCGCGGCCCCCTGCCGGTCTTCAATCCCGCCTTCAACCCGGCCTTCAACGAGACCGGGCCAGCCGGGCTCAGGGCGCGAACTCGGTGATCGAGAGGGTGTGCCCGTCGGGATCCAGAAACCACGCGACGCGGTCACCACTCGGCGCCGTCCAGACGCCGTCGGCGTCCTGGTCGAGGCCCTCATAGCGGTTGGCACGCACGCCGCGCTCGGCGAGCCAGGCCACGACGGCGTCGATGTCGGCCACCCGCCAGCCCAGCGTGGTGAACGGCTGCGGCACCACCTGGGCCACCACGCTCACCCGCAGCATTGTGCCGTTCACCGCGAAGACGGCCGCCTGCGGCGTCTCCTCGAGCAGCCGCAGCCCGAGCACCTCCTGGTAGAAGCCGACCGACCGGCCGAGGTCCACGGTCGGCACGAAGGCGATCAGCTCAGCGTCAGCCAGCACACCTGCACGTTCTCATGTCCGCGGGGCGCCGCCGCGGCGAACCGCGTCGAGAGGCCACTGGCCCCTGACACGCAGGAGGCGGCGTGCGGAGGTCTCGCCGGGGCGCCGGGGTCCCTGCGGAATCGGCGACAGGGTCCCTGCCGGATCGGCGAACGGGGTCCCTGCGGGATCGACGAAGTCGATCTCGGAGGTCGTGATCTGGGAGGTCGGCGATCTCGGAGGTCGTGAGGGCCAGGCCGCAGCACGCAGCCGACGCAGTGGCAGCAGAGGTACTGAAGCCGGACTCCGCGCACTGTCCAATTCGCGACACGAGCCAATAGGCCGGCGCCCCGAGTGGCTTATCGAGTCGTCAAGAAGTGGTAAAAGCGCGCGGTCCAGCGCCGATGAGCCACGCGGTGTGGCCCTCTCGTCGCCCACAACGCCGGGCGATCCGATCAACGACCACTGAAGGTGCGCATTACCGCGGGATGGCCGCCGATCGGCGCAGGTAGAGTTTTGGCAGGCCGAGGGCCGTGGTCTGAAGGCGCGGGGAGGAGCGGCCTTGGAAGCACTGGAAGCGACCGACCCGACGACCGTTGGTAATTATCGACTCACCGGCGTGCTCGGCAGCGGTGGCATGGGACGGGTCTATCTCGCGCTCTCTCCGAGCGGGCGGCGGGTCGCTATTAAAGTTATCCGGCCCGACCTCGTGCAGGAGCCGCGCATCCGCGCGCGTTTCGCCCGCGAGGTGGCCGCTTCCCGGGCCGTCAGCGGATTCTTCGCGGCCGGTGTGATCGATGCGGACGTGGACTCGGATCCGCCGTGGCTCGCGACCGCGTTCGTTCCCGGCCCGTCACTGAATGCCGCGGTCCGGGACGCCGGGCCGCTTCCGGTCGGGTCGGTGCGGGCGCTCGGCGCGGCGCTCGCGGAGGCCCTTTCGGCCGTCCACGCGGCCGGACTGATCCATCGCGACCTGAAACCCGCGAACGTGCTGCTGGCGCCGGACGGCCCCCGCGTCATCGACTTCGGGATCTCCGCGCTCGCCGATTCGGGGACGCTCACCCATGCCGGCGCCGTGATGGGCTCGCCCGGGTACATGTCGCCGGAGCAGATCAGCGGTCAGCCGGTCGGGACTCCGACCGACGTCTTCGCGCTCGGTGCCGTCCTCACGTTCGCGGTGACCGGTACGGGCCCGTTCGGAGTCGGGTCGCTGCCGGAGATGCTCTACCGTGCCGTGCACTCGATGCCGGACCTGTCGCTGGTCCCCGACGAGCTGCGCCCGCTGCTGACGTCCTGCCTGCACAAGGACGCGGCGCGGCGGCCCGACCTGGACGCGATCCTGCGCGAGCTGACCGGCGGGCAGGTCGCCGCCGACATGTTCCCCCCGGACTGGCTGCCGGCGGCCCTGCTCAAGTCGCCGATCCCGACCGGTCCGGTGCCGTCGGTGCCGTTGGGCCCGACACCGACGCCGCCGGGGACGACCCCCGTGCCGGTCTCGATGTCCCTGGACGAGGGCTCGGACACGACCCGGCAGCAGGCGGTGCTGTCCACGCCGCCGGGCCTGACCGGCGTGACGGTCCGCCCGGCGCCGGAGGACATCGGGCTCTCGACCGGCGGCGGCTCACCCGGCGGGCCGGCGGTGGTGCCGGCCCGCCGGGTCAGCCGCCGCTTGCTGCTGGGCGCCGGCGCGCTGGGCGTCGGCGCCGCCGCGGCCGGGACGACAGCCTGGCTGCTGTCCGACGACGGCGGCGGCACGCCGGCCCGCGCCGGCACGCTCCGCTGGCGGTTCGCCACCACCGGGACCGTGCTCTCGCGGCCCCGGGTCGCCGGCGCCTTGGTGTACGCGGGCAGCAACGACGGCACCCTCTACGCCGTCCACGCCGACACCGGGAAACGGGTCTGGGCGTACACGACGGGCGGCGCGATCGGATCAGCTCCGCTCGCGCTCGGCGGGGTCGTCTACCTCGGCGGCGACGACGGGCACCTCTACGCGTTCGACGCCACGAGCGGGAAGGTTCGCTGGACCTTCCAGACCGGCGGGATCGTGCACTCCCCCGTCGGCGGCGGCGGCCTGGTGTACGTCGGCAGCGCGGACGCCCACCTGTACGCGGTCGACGTCGCCACGAGGCAGGCGCGGTGGACGTTCAAAGCGGGGAACGACACCCACTCGCCGGTCCTCGACAGCCAGTCCGTATACGTCGGGAGCAGCGACACGAACCTCTACGCCCGGGATGCCTTCACCGGAGACAGGCGGTGGGAGTTCCCGACCGGCGGCGCGGTCTCCGGGATGCCCGCGGTGATGAGCCGGACCGTCTACTTCGGCAGCACCGACAACACGCTCTACGCCGTCAACACGGTCAGCGGCGACCTGTCCTGGACGTTCGCCGGGACGACCGTCGGCGCCGGGCCGGTGATCGCCGATGGCACGGTCTACGTCGGCGGCGCGGGCAACAGGCTGTACGCGCTGCGGGCCACCGACGGGGCGAAGCTGTGGGCCTTCCGCGCCGCCGGCGATGTCGGCGCGCCCTTCGTCTCGGGCGGGATCGTGTACGTCGGCAGCGGCGACTCGTTCCTCTACGCCGTCGACGCGGCCACCGGAGCGCTGCGCTGGAAGTTCGCCGCGTCCAGCGGCGTGCACGCGGTCACGGTCGCGGACGGCACGGCGTACTTCGGCACCGACGACAACACGCTCTACGCGGTACGCGTCTGATGATCTATCCGGCGGCCGGGCGGACCACCGCGCGACATCCGCTCAGACGCCCCGGCCAGTTCGACCCGGCGCGGCCCGACCCAGCGCGGCCCGACCCGGTGTGGGAGGCCTACGCCCGCTGCGCCGAGGCCTGCGGACCGCTGACGGCGCCGCGGGGCGAGAACCAGCGGGTGCGCTTCCGGTCCGTCGTACCACCGGGCCGCCGGCTCGCTCTCGTTCTCATGGTCGTCTTCACGACGCTGGTGAACCTGGCGTTCGTCGGCTGGCTGCTGCTGCCGCGGCACGTGCCCGGCCCCGGCGTGACGGGCCTGGGCGACTGGCGGCTGACGCTGGCCAGGGTGGGCTTCTGCCTCGTCGTGCTCGTCGAGATCGTCCGGGTCGTCCAGGTCGGCATCGTCGGCCTGCTCGCCTGGCACGCCAGGGATCCGGTGCCGCTGGTGGCGGCCCCCGGCCTGCGGGTCGCGGTGCTAACCACAGTCGTCCCCTCGAAGGAGCCTCTCTCCGTCGTCGCACGGACGCTGCGGGCGATGCGGGAGATTTCCTACCCGGACGGCTTCCTGACCGCCTGGCTGCTGGACGAGGAGAACGACCCGGAGGCCCGGCGCGTCGCCGCCGAGCTGGGTGTCAGCCATTTCAGCCGCGCCGGGCGCCCCGAGTACAACCAGCCGCGTGGTGAGTTCCGCGCCAGGACAAAGGCGGGAAACCACAACTCCTGGCGCGCCGAGCACGAGAGCGGTTACGACGTGGTCGCCCAGATGGATCCCGACCACGTGCCGCTGCCGTGCTTCCTGGAACGGACCCTGGGCTATTTCCGGGACCCGGACGTCGCGTTCGTCGTGGCGCCCCAGGTGTACGGGAACATGCGGGAGAGCCGGGTGGCCCGCGGCGCCGCGATGCAGCAGTACCTGTTCAACGGGGTGATCGAGCGGGGCGGCAACGGCCTGGGCGCCCCGCTGCTCATCGGGACCAACCATCTCTACCGACCGGAGGCCTGGCGGCAGATCGGCGGCTACCAGGACTCGATCATCGAGGATCACCTGACCGGCATGCGGGTGCAGGGCACGATCAACCCGGCGACCGGGAACCCCTGGAAGGGCGTCTACACGCCCGACGTCATCGCGGTCGGCGAGGGCCCGACCAGCTGGACCGACTACTTCAACCAGCAGAAACGCTGGGCATACGGCATCTGGGACGTCAAGCTGCGCCGCCGGGCGCGGGCCGGCATCCGGCTGCGCGCCCGCCAGCGCCTGCTGTACGGAATGGTGCAGTTCTACTATCCGAGCGTCGCCGTCAGCCTGTTGTTCGGCAGCCTGGCGACCGTCGGCTACCTGCTGTTCGGCGCCGCCGCGATCAGCCTGCGCGGCGGGCAGTGGCTCACGCTGTGGACCGCCGCCCTCGGCGGCTGGCTCGCCATGTGGCTGTGGCTGCGCCGGTTCAACCTCGCCGAGCACGAGCGGCGCGAGGCCGGGATCTGGGGCATCGTGCTCGCGCTGCTCGCCGGGCCGGTCTACCTGTCGGCCGGAGCCGCGGCGCTGCTGCGCCGGCCGCTGGCCTACGCGGTGACCGCCAAGGGTGAGCTGCGCAGCAGCGACTCGTTACGCGCCTTCCGGCTGCACCTGCTCTGGGCGACGGCCGCGGGCGGGCTGTTGGCCGCCAGCGTCGTCGTGAGCCACCGGTACGCCGCTGCGCAGGCGTGGGCGTTGTTCGCGTTCCTCGTCGGGCTGGCGCCACCGGTCATCGCCGCGCTCGGCCCAGCCGACGACGCCCGCCGGCGGTCCCGGGCGACCGGCACAACGGCCGGCACAACAGCGGCCGACGCGGTGCCCGCCGCGCGGCGGGCCGACGCGCCCGCCGCCATGGGTCAGTCGGACGACACCGTCGTCCTCCCGCACTTCGCGGAGCGTCACCTCACCAAGCTGCACCTCGCCCAGCCGCGGCTCGCCGAGCCGACGGCCGCCAAGGAGAACGGGCCGTGAGGCTGGGTGTGCCGCGGGTGCTCGGGGCGGTGCTCGTGGTCGTCCTCGCCGGTTACGTCTTCCGGGTGGCGCCGGGCCTCGCCAGGGCCGGGGCGTCGTCCGACGAGCCGCCGGCCAGCCTGGTGGCGCCCGCCGCCGGCCCAGGCGCGCCGTTGACGCCGTTCCCCGGGCCGGGAAAGACCTTCCTCGGCATCATGACCGACGGCGGGACCCACAACTTCGGCAATCTCCTCAACTTCACCGAGAAGACCGGCTACAAGCCCAGGGCCTATCAGTTCTCCGAGGGCTGGGCGAAGGACAGGTTCGACGCCGACGATCTCGACAAGGTCGCACGGCTGGGCATGATGCCGATAGTCGCGTGGGAGCCGTGGGATTTCAGCGCCGAACCCAAGACCGACCGACTGCGCGGTGCCCAGCCGAAGTATCGGCTGAACCGGATCATCGCCGGCGACTACGACTCCTACATCCGGTCCTGGGCCCGCGGCGTGAAAACGCTCGACTACACGATCGGAATGCGGTTCGCCCACGAGATGAACGGCTACTGGTACCCGTGGGCCGAGCAGGTGAACGGCAACCGCCCTGGCGACTACGTCAAGACCTGGCGCCACGTCCATGACATCTTCACGGCCGAAGGCGCGACCAACGTCGTGTGGATCTGGAGCCCGAACGTCTCGTACCCGAACTCCGCTCCGCTGGCCGAGCTCTACCCGGGCGACAGGTACGTCGACTGGGTCGGGTTCTCCGGCTACTACGGGACGGCGGGCGTGGAGAACTACAAGACCTTCGACGAGATCTTCGCGAGCAGCGTCGACGAGGTGCGGGCGTTCACCGCCAGGCCGATCGTGATCACGGAGACCGGCGCGTCGGACACCGCCGGCCGCAAGGCCGAGTGGATCACTCAGCTGTTCGCGTCCCTCCCGCGCTACCCCGAGATCATCGGCGTCATCTGGCAGGAGGCGACGAAGGAGGTCGACTGGCGGGTCGCCGCGTCCCCGGCGGCGTCCGCCGCGTTCGCGGCCGGCGCCGCCGACCCGCGCTACGACGTCACCTGGCGGCCGGCCAGCCGGCCCCAGCGGACAGTGGACCTGCGCTGAGATCGGACGTGCGCCGAAAGTCGACGTGCGCGCGGCCGCGGCGGGCGAGAAGGCCGCCGCGGCCGGGCACGCCCGCCGTCAGGCCGCGAGGACCGGGCTGCGGCCCGGGTCGAACGCGGACTCGAGGGCCAGGTCGAGGACCTCGCGGACATCCGAGACCAGGTGCACGGTGAGCGCGTCGCGCACCGCCGCCGGCACGTCGTCCAGGTCGGGGCCGTTGCGGCTGGGCAGCAGCACCGTGGTGATGCCGGCCCGGTGCGCGGCGAGCAGCTTCTGCTTCACCCCGCCGATCGGCAGCACCCGGCCGGTGAGCGACACCTCGCCGGTCATCGCCACGTCGGCCCGCACCGGCCGGCCGGACAGCAGCGATGCGAGCGCGGTCGTCATCGTGATGCCGGCACTCGGCCCGTCCTTGGGCACGGCGCCCGCCGGGACGTGGACGTGCACACCCCGCGCGGCCAGATCGCCGACCGGCAGCTCCAGCTCGGCGCCGCGCGAGCGCAGGTAGGACAGCGCGATCTGCGCCGACTCCTTCATCACGTCGCCCAGCTGGCCGGTCAGGGTAAGGCCGGCGGCGCCCGTCTCGGCGTCGGCCAGCGACGCCTCGATGAACAGCACGTCGCCGCCCGCGGCGGTCACCGCCAGGCCGGTCGCCACTCCCGGCAGCGCCGTGCGCTCGGCAGACTCGGGGGTGTGCCGCGGCCGGCCCAGGTAGCCGGTCAGGTCGCCGGCACCGACGGTAATCGGCGCCGGCCCGGACGCGTCTAGCGCGGCTTTCGCGGCGATCTTGCGCAGGACCCGGGCGATCGCGCGCTCCAGGTCGCGCACCCCCGCCTCGTGGGTGTACTCGCCGGCCAGCAGCCGCAGCGCGTCGTCGTCGATCATGACGTCGCCGGCGGCGAAGCCGGCGCGCTCCCGCTGCCGGGGCAGCAGGTGGTCCCGGGCGATGACGACCTTCTCGTCCTCGGTGTAGCCGTCGAGCCGGACCAGCTCCATGCGGTCCAGCAGCGGACCGGGGATCGACTCGATGACGTTCGCCGTGGCCAGGAACAGCACGTCGGACAGGTCCAGCTCGACCTCGAGGTAGTGGTCGCGGAAGGTGTGGTTCTGTGCCGGGTCGAGCACCTCCAGCAGCGCGGCCGTCGGGTCGCCGCGGTAGTCGGCGCCGACCTTGTCGACCTCGTCGAGCAGCACGACGGGGTTCATCGTGCCGGCCTCGCGGATCGCCCGGACGATCCGCCCAGGCATCGCGCCGACGTAGGTGCGCCGGTGGCCGCGGATCTCCGCCTCGTCCCGGACCCCGCCGAGCGCGACCCGGACGAACGTGCGGCCCATCGCGCGGGCGACCGACTCGCCGAGCGACGTCTTGCCGACTCCGGGCGGGCCGGCCAGGGCCAGCACCGCGCCGCTGCGCCGGCCGCCGACGACGCCCAGGCCGGCGTCCGCGCGCCGGCGCCGGACGGCCAGGTACTCGATGATCCGGTCCTTGACGTCGTCGAGGCCGGCGTGGTCGGCGTCCAGGACGGCACGCGCGGCGGCGATG
>Ga0207641_10002711_pt1 | contig 16160 bp, 13 predicted proteins | sample KBSSwiS62_FD_184306 | JGI IMG/M metagenome (GOLD analysis project Ga0207641, IMG submission 184306) | Switchgrass rhizosphere microbial communities from Kellogg Biological Station, Michigan, USA - KBS Switchgrass S6-2 (SPAdes) (version 2) | ecosystem: Host-associated > Plants > Roots >... | reverse complement strand
TGGCCGTGCCGGACGGCGGCGCCGCCGAACTGGATTTCGCGCTGCGATGAACCCGCTGTCGTCGCTTCGGAGCCGCATCTTCCTGTCGAGTGCCGCGCTCGCGATCCTCTGCATCGGCGTCGCGCTCTACCTGGTCAACGTGCAGGTGACGCGCGAGGCCGAGCGGACGCTGGAACGCGAAATCGTGGCGACGGGCGCGCAAATCGATCAGCTGCGCGTCGAGCGGGCGCGGACGTTCACGTTGATGGCGCACCTCATCGCGGACCTCCCCACGCTGAAAGCCGCCATTACCACCAACGATCCGCCGACGGTCGAGGAATTCGCGAAAGGCTACCAGGAACAGTTGAACGCCAGCCTCGTGGTGCTGACCAATCGCACGGGCCAGCTGCTCTACACGGGCGGGGGGTCTCCACGGGTGGCGGCGATTGCCGCCAATCAGCCGGCGATTCGCGACGCGCTGGCCGGCCGCGACAGCCTCAGCCTGCTGCCGCAGCCCAATGGCATCCTGCAGGTGGTCACCGTTCCAGTCTCCATCTACGTGCATCGCCCCGAAATCCTCGGCACCCTCAGCGTCGGCTTCCTGCTCGACGATGCCCTGCTCAAGGAAATGAAGCGGATTACCGGCAGCGATCTGGCGTTCGGGATGGACGGCCAGATTCTCGCCTCGACGCTGCCGCGCGACCTTCATGCAGTGCTCGCCGATCACCTGCGGAAGCCGCGCTCGCGAGTCCGGCTCCAGGATGAAGATTACGAAGCCCTGTCGCGGCCGCTTGGCGCGGCCACCGGCCACGAAACCGCGACCTCCGGACCGGTCGCCCTCATCCTGCGGTCGCGGACGGAACAATTGCAGTCGCTCGAGGCGATTCACACCGGGCTCGCTGCGACGGCGATTCTGGCGGTACTGCTGGGGCTGGCGCTGAGCTTTGCGGTTGCCCGCACGATCGCGCGACCGCTGGCGGCGATCACCGACGTCATGCGCGAGGTGGCGGCGACCGGCGATCTGACGCGCAAGATCGCGCTCCGTCAGGCCAACCGATGGGACGATGAGGATGCGCGACTGCTCGGCACCACGTTCAACACGCTGACCGATTCGATCGCACGTTTTCAGCGCGAGATGTCGCAGAAGGAGCGGCTCACTTCGCTCGGCCGCCTGTCCACGGTCATCGCGCACGAAGTGCGAAACCCGCTGATGATCATCAAGGCGGCGCTGCACACGCTGCGCGACGAGGAGGCTCCGTCGTCGGTGGTCAAGGAAGCGATTACCGATATCGACGAGGAAGTCGCCCGGTTGAACCGCATTGTCAACGACGTGCTCGATTTCGCCCGGCCGATTCATTTCGAGCTGTTTCCGGTGGACGTCAACACGCTGTGCCGCGAGTCAGCGACGGCGGCCGCGGTGTCCGCCGGCGGCGACCACATCCGGCTCGACCTCGACCCGTCGCTGCGGACGATCACCACCGATGCCGATCGCCTCCGGATGGCGCTGGTGAACCTGCTCGTGAACGCGCGGCACGCCCTCAACGGCCACGGCGGCGGTGTCAGCCTGACGAGCCGCGCGGACGGCGATCGCGTCCACCTCGTGGTCGCGGATCGCGGCGCCGGCATCGCGCCGGACGACCTCGCACACATCTTCGATCCCTATTTCACGACCAAGCGCGGCGGCACCGGTCTCGGTCTGCCGATCGCGAAGAACATCGTGGAGGGGCTCGGCGGCACCATCTCGGTGTCGAGCGCGCCAGGCCGCGGCACCGAAATCCAGCTCGATCTGCCTCGATGACGCACCGCGGCTCGATTCTCCTCGTCGACGACGAGGAAAAGATTCTCAAGGCGCTCGGACGGGCGCTGCGCAACGCCGGCCACGCCGTGGTGGAGACGACGAGCCCACGCAACGCGCAGCGGCTGCTCGCGGAGCGGACCTTCGACGTTCTCGTCGTCGACAACATGATGCCCGAGCTGAGCGGCCTCGATCTGATTCGCGAGTTCGTCGCGTCGACGCCCGAACAGGAGCGCCCGCAGATCCTGATGATGACGGCGCATGCCACCGTCGAGAGCGCGATCGAGGCGATGAAGCTCGGGGCGCTCGACTACCTGCAGAAGCCGTTCGAGATCGAGGAACTGCTGGTCGTCGTGCGGCGGGCCCTCGATCACCAGCGACTGCGCACGGACTACCGCTACCTGGTCAGCGAGCGCGACGAACAGTTCGACCACTACGGCATCATCGGCCGCAGCCGCTCGATGCAGGAGGTGATCAAGCGGGCCGAGCTGGTGGCCGAAACCAAGAGCACGGTGCTGATCACCGGCGAGACCGGCACCGGCAAGGAGCTCGTCGCACGCGCCATCCACGATCGCAGCGCACAGCGTGACATGCCGCTCATCAAGGTGAACTGCGCCGCGATTCCCGAGACGCTCCTCGAATCCGAGCTGTTCGGACACGTCCGCGGCGCCTTCACCGGCGCCACGACCACCAAGAAGGGCAAATTCGCGCTCGCCGACGGCGGCACCCTGTTCCTCGACGAGATCGGCACGATGAGTCCCACGCTGCAGTCGAAGCTGCTGCGCGTGCTGCAGGAGCGCGAAGTCGAACCCCTCGGCTCCGAGCGCACGGAGAAGATCGACGTGCGGGTCATCGCCGCCACCAACCGCGATCTGCGGCAGATGGTGGCCGACGGCAAGTTCCAGGAGGACCTGTTCTACCGGCTCAACGTCATCCCGATCGAGATTCCGCCGCTGCGCGATCGGCGCGACGACATCCCGATGCTAGTCGAGCACTTTGTCAAGAAACACGCCCAGCGAACCGGCCGCCGGGTCGAGCGGATCGACGAGGGCGGACTCGCCGGCCTGCAGCAGTACGACTGGCCCGGCAACGTGCGCGAGCTCGAGAACACGATCGAGCGCGCCGTTGTCCTGTCGCCCGGACCGGTCATCGCGGCGCGGGCGATCTCCGTGCTGGGCGCGGCAGCGCCGACGACGACGGGGCTGCCGTCGCTGAAGCTTCGGCAGAACATCGAGTGGGTGGAGCGCGAGACGATTCGCCGCGCGCTCGAGAACGCCGGAGGCGTGAAGAAGGATGCCGCCGAACTGATGGGGATCAGCCAGCGTGCGCTGTCCTATTACCTCGCCAAGTATCGGCTCGAATCCTGAACATGTTACAAATGGATCTGGTGCCGGTCTAAGCGATGAGGACGAGGAACATGCCCTATCCGAAGAGTGCCGCGGCAGCCGTGGCGTTCGCAGCGGTCGTGGGTCTAGCCAGCGCATGCGGCAGCTCGAGCGCGAACACGGGTCCATCGACCAGCGCCACGTGCACCGCGAGTTCGACGTCCACCACCATCACAATCTCGAACAACGCCGTCTGTCCGCAAAACATCACGGTGCCGCGCGGCACGCAGGTCACGTTCGTGAACAGTGACTCGCGGACGCACGAGATGACGTCGGACCCCCACCCCGAGCACACCGACTGCACGGAAATCAACGCGGTCGGCAATCTCGTTCCGGGCCAGAGCCGTCAGACGAGCAACCTGGTCATCGCGAGACGATGCGGCTTCCACGATCACATCGCGTTCGACGTCAAGGCGCTCCAGGGATCGATCACGATTCAGTAGGCGGGATAGGCTGGATGGGAGCACCCTCCTGCCCTTCCTCTAGGGACTTCCTGACGAACGCAAACTCGAATACGTTGCCGTGTCGCTTCGACGACAGAACGACGCCGACATCATTCAGAAGGCCTCGGATCGCGACGTTCTCCGACAGCGCGTGGACGATGAACCGATGGAAGCCGCGGTCCTCGGCCGCTCGAAGCAGTCGTCTCGCCAGTTCGGTGCCGACGTGGTGGTGTTGCCATTCGTCGCGCACCACCAGAGCCAGCTCCGCGCTGCCGTCGTCCAGGGCGCCATAACTGGCGAGGCCGATCGGTTCCGGCGTCGCCCCGTCGTCATGCTCGGCGACGAGCGCCAACGTGCGGCGGTAATCGACGCAGGCGAGCAGGCGCATCACGGACGCGGGAAGCTCCGGCATCGGCGAGAAGAATCGGAGGTATCGACTGGCCGGGCTCAAATGCGCGTACAAATCGCGAATCGGCCCCTCCTCGCATCGCCGCAGGGGACGAATGCGAAGACGCCGCTGGTCCGGCAGGGTGACGTAGTCGAGAAGTTCAGTGGGGTATTCGGCCGAGACTTCCGCCAGAGCGCTCACATCACTTAAGACTACGGTGGATGTCCTCGGGGTTCCTGCGAGCCAACATGGTGTTTCCGCCACTGACTCGGAGGCGTGCCGACCGCCTTCTTGAACGCCCGGCTAAATGCCGCCTCGGACTCGTAGCCGACCCGCTCGGCCACGGCCGCGACGCTGTCCAGGCCGCTTAACAGCTGATTGGCCGCAAGTTGCATCCGCCAGTTCGTCAGGTACTGCATCGCGGGCTGACCAACGAGCTGCGTGAAGCGCTCCGCCAGGACGGACCGCGACACGCCGACTTCGTGCGCCAAGGTTTCAAGGGTCCAGTCACGAGCCGGATTTCGATGCAGGGCCGTCAGCGCACGGCCAACGAAGGGGTCGCGGAGTCCGGCGAGCCAACCGGTACGGTCGGCCGGCAACGAACCCAGATATCTTCGAACGACATCGACGAACATCAGCTCGCTCAAGCGGCCCAGCACACACTCGCCGCCGATGCGCGCCTCTTTCGATTCGGCCAAAGCGAAGGCGACAAACGCGCCGAGCGCGCCGCCCGCGTCGTCGCTGACGCGGAGGACCCTCGGCAACGCATTCAGCAACGGGTTGAACGGCCGCGCATCGCACCCCAGAAACCCGCAGACGATGTGCACCGGCTCGCTGTCGGCGTTCCCCATCGAGATCGTGAACGGCAACTGCCCATGGGAAGGCGGCCGGTAGAGCGCGAGGTCGGGAGTACCTCGCATCCCGGGCCCGCTCGAGATCACGTGCGGATCGCCGTGTGGAAACACGATGATGTCCCCGGCCGAGAGGCGCAGCGGCGGCTCGTCGAGCAGCGAGCCCCAGCAGGCGCCGCGAGTCACCACGTGATACGAGATGAGATGCTCGGTGTCGGGAAAGATCGAGCCGACAATCGATCGGCCCGGCGGCGTTTCGGCGACCCATGGGTCGGAGGCGCGAAGGTCGAAGAAGACGGCCCCAGTCAGGCGCACCGCCCGCAGCACATCGGATAACGCGTCCATCACACTCCCCGCGGACGATCGAGCACCTTCGCCGGACGCGCGACCAGCGATTCGGACGATCGGCATCCTCGCCCGGACGCGCAGTCATTCGCGCGCTTGGTCCACGTCGCTACACTCGGAGCGTTGGCAAACCATTCTACTCTCGAGGAGGAGAGCACCGATGCCGCTGTTCATGGACATTCACAACCACATCGAAGGACTGACCGCAGACGCCGTCAATCACGCACACCAGGCGGATCTCGAGACGCAGCAGAAGTACGACGTCAAGTACCTGCGCTACTGGTTCGACGAAGGCACCGGCAAGGTGTTCTGCCTGGTCGAGGCGCCGAACAAGGAAGCCGCCGCGGCGGTGCACCGCGAAGCCCACGGTCTCGTGGCCGACGAACTGATCGAAGTGAAGGAAGGTGCGTGATGGTCGCTCGATCGACGATCCTGCGTGACATCGCGACGGCGACAGCACCGCCGATCGCGTTGCCGACGCCGTCAGCCGATAGTCTGAATGCCATCAAGGCCCGGCAACGGGCGACCTGGGGCGCGGTCGACTTCGGTGTCATCGGCACGACGCTGCAAATCGTCGGCGAATCGCTCTGCGAAGCGGTCGATCTGCGAGCGGGCTCGAAGGTCCTCGACGTCGCGGCAGGCAATGGCAATTGTTCGCTGGCCGCCGCGCGCCGCTGGTGCGATGTCACCTCCACCGACTACGTCGCGGCGTTCCTGGATGGTGGACGGCGGCGCGCCGATGCCGAACGCCTCGCGATCCAGTTTCAAGAGGCGGACGCCGAGGCACTTCCGTTTCCGGATGGTGCGTTCGACGCGGTGCTGTCGTCGTTCGGCGTGATGTTCGCGCCGGATCACGTCCAGGCTGCCAGCGAATTGGTGCGGGTCTGCCGTCCCGGCGGACGCATCGGGCTGGCGAACTGGACACCGCGGGGGTTCGTCGGACGGTTGCTGGGGGTGGTCGGCCGCTATGTGCCGCCGCCGGCCGGCGTCGTGCCTCCAACTCGCTGGGGACTCGAGGACCATCTCGATCGGTTGTTTGTCGCCTCCGCGTCGAACATCCACACGACGGCGCGAGACTTCGTATTCCGGTATCGATCGGCCGAACACTGGATCGACGTGTTCCGAACCTGGTACGGCCCGGTGCACAAGGCCTTCGCGACACTGGCGCCGGAGTCGCAGATCTGCCTCGAGCAGGACTTGATTCACCTGATCGAGGAATTCAATTGCAGCCGTGACGCGACGGTGGTCATTCCCGCCGAGTATCTCGAAGTCGTCGTTGTCAGACGGTAAGCCCACTCGTGGGCGGGCGGGCGCGGATGCCTCGCCACCCGCCGATGCTAGTGGCCTGTCCACGTTGAACAAGGATCAGATCGCGGAGCGCGGCGCCCGGATGGCAAGGCGCGACGATTGAGAATACCGGGAGTATTTGAGGGAGGAGCAACGCCGCCAGCCGGGATGCCCCGCCCGCGAGGTGGTCCTTGATCAGCGTGGACAGGCCACTAGGTCACGGTTGCCGGACGCGGGTGACACTCCGTTCCCAGTTGCCGTACATCGGGTTCGGCAGCAGGAAGCAGACGCGTCCGAACGCGCTGTCCGTGCCGGTCTGCGGGATCTGTTCAGGGGCGGCGGGAAAGTCGCCGAGCTGATCACCAACGAAGACGACGACCTGTACGGGTTGCGACGGCCAGGCACAGTCGCCGGCGCCGGCGACGATTTCGTGACGGCGCTCAGCCTTGGTGTGCTGGGGCGTCTTCTGCAGGCACAGCCTGTCATCGTCATTCCACACGCCCGCGATCTTGAGGTTGGCGCGAGTGGCGTCGGCAACGGTCGCGCGCCGGTTTGAGATCCAGCCGACGTGTCCGCCGGCGCGTCGCACCTGCGCGACGAAATCCGCGACACCCGGAACCGGTGACGCCTCGCGGCGCTCGACCCATGCGTCCCAGGACTTGTCGTCGAACGGCAGTCCGTAGGCCGCGCGTTCGAGCTGATAGGTCGAGTTGTCGAGCGTCGTTTCGTCGATGTCCAGCACCACCGCCCATCGGCGCCCGCCGGCGCTGTTCGCCGCGCGCATCACCGCTTCCCCGGCCAGCCGATACACCTGGCGCGTCAGGGTCGCGTATTCCTCGCTATCGCGCACGTACTTGATACCCAACTCGCGCACCGCGGTCTGCTGCGCCACGACCGCCGTCCAGCAGATGCACACGAGTCCGGCTGTGGCCGTGAAGTGTCGTCTGATCACAGGTTCCTCATTGGCTCGCCGAATTGTACGGTAGCCTGTGCTCCATGAAGCACGGTCTCATGTTTTCAGCGTCTCTCGTCGCCGCGATCATCGCCGTGGTGGCGGTACCGCGCGCCCAGCAGGACATCACCGCGCGGGCGAGGGCGATTCACGATCGGGTGATCGCGCTCGACACGCATAACGACATCGATCCACAGACCTTCACGCCCGCCTGCAACTACACGATGCGGCTGACGACGCAAGTGAACCTGCCGAAGATGAAGGAGGGCGGTCTCGACGCCTCGTTCTTCATCGTCTACGTCGGCCAGGGAGACCTCACACCGGCCGGATTCGAGAACGCCTACCGTGCCGCCATCGCCAAGTTCGACGCCGTCCATCGGCTGACCGAGCAGATCGCGCCGGGCGAGATCGAGCTCGCGCTCACCTCCGCGGACGTAACCCGCATCGCGAAGAGCGGCAAGAAAGTGGCGGTGATCGGCATCGAGAACGGCTATCCCATCGGCACCGATCTCAAGCGGGTCAAGGAGTTCTACGACCGCGGCGGCCGTTACATGTCGCTCGCGCACAACGGCCACAACCAGCTGGCCGATTCGCACACCGGCGAAGCGGGCAACGAGTGGAAGTGGGGTGGCCTGTCGCCGCTCGGCCGCGAGGTGCTGCAGGAGATGAACCGCCTCGGGATGATGGTGGACGTGTCGCATCCGTCGAAAGCGTCCATCCTCCAGGCGATCGGCCTGTCGAAGGCACCCGTCATCGCGTCGCATTCCTCGGTCCGGAAGCTCGCCAATCAGACACGCAACCTGGACGACGAGATGCTGATGGCGATCAAAACGAATGGCGGCGTCGTCCAGATCAACGCCGTTGCTGACTTCATCAAGGCCGATCCCCGAGAGCGGGCGCCGGCGATTGCCAGTCTTCGGCAGGAGTTCGGGTTATCCGGCGGACGCGGCGGCGGCGCCGGACGTGGCGCCGCGCCGTTCAATTGCCCGGTCGAAGGCGCTCAGGGCTCCGCAGGTTCTCGAGGTGGTCGCGGTTCGCAGGCGCCCGGCCCCGAGAGCCTGGCCGCCGATCGCCGCGCCGAGTTCGACCGCCGTATGGCGCAAATCGATCGGCAATGGCCGGCAGCCGGTCGCGCCACCGTTAAAGATTATGTGGACCACATCGACTACGCCGTAAAGCTGATTGGCATCGACCACGTCGGGATCGCGTCCGATTTCGACGGCGGCGGAGGCGTGGACGGGTGGAACAATGCAGCCGAGAGCTTCAACGTGACGCTTGAGCTCGTCCGCCGGGGCTACACGGAAGAGCAGATCGCGAAAATCTGGAGCGGTAATCTGCTCCGGGTGTGGAGCGAGGTCGAAAAGGTCGCGTCAGCGATCCAGTCAAGCCGCAGGTGAACCGTTGTTTCGGCCGAGCTGTCCACTCAGGCATTATCGACAGACAAGTCGGCCATAAGCTTTCCGGCGCCAATGTGGAGTGTTCGCTGGCATTACACTTGCCTCCTACAGGGCATCACTTACACTTTCTGAATGGTGACTGTATGAACCCGAGCACCCGACTTTTGCGCGTCTATACGGCTGTGCTGCTCGTGGCCGCGCTTTCTTCTACCGCCGCGGCAAACGCGAACCTGTCACAGGTTCAGATCGACAATTTCGGTCGGGTCAACGACAACTACTACCGCGGCGCGCAGCCGGAGGGTCGGGACTATAAGGACCTCGCCGCGATTGGTGTCAAGACGCTCGTCAACCTGACCAGCGACGACGCCGATCCCGGTGAACGCGCGATGTCCGAGCAAGCGGGGATGCGCTACTTCCAGATTCCGATGACGACGCATCAGCCGCCGACAGCCGCGCAGCTCGCGGAATTCATGCGCATCGTCAACGATCCGGCCAACCAGCCCGTGTACGTCCACTGCGTGGGCGGCCGTCATCGCACGGGGGTGATGACCGCGGCCTATCGGATGTCCGAAGACGGCTGGACCGCGGATCGCGCGTTCAAGGAGATGAAGGATTTCAAATTCGGAGCCGATTTCCTGCACTCCGAATTCAAGGACTTCGTCTACGCCTATCAACCCCAGCAGGCTGTTGTCGCGGCGACCGCGCAGAAAGCGGCGTCGGCTACTTCTTCTGTAAAGCTGCGCCAGTAAGCTGCCCGATCGCGGCCAGCGTCGTTTGCGCGGCGTTGAGACCGAGCAGAAAGTCCTTGTCGTTGTAGGTCGCGTACACGTCGGTCGGCTGGTGCCATTGCGGGTCCCAGCCGTTGCCGATGTGCACGCCACGCTCGTTTTCGCGCACGCTGATGGCGGGAATGATGTCGATGAACGGCCCGGAGTCGGTGTTGGTCATGTGGCTGCCGACCGTGGCTGGATAGTCGGTCGCGTATTTCTCGTTCGCCACCTCGAGGACCCACGCCAGCTTCTGCGATTCGGCCGCCATCTTCGAATTCACCTGGAATTCCACGTTCACGTCGGCTTCGGGCCGCTGCTCCTTGCTCATCGTCCCGTCGGCCCGCGGCATACCGTGGTCGAACAGCATCATGTCGTGCTGGATCAGGCCGAGCCATTTCGGTTCGGGGTACTTGCCTGAACCCGGCGGATCCTCCTTGCCCTGCAGCGCCTGCCGCTGCGCAATGTAGGCGCGTGCGGCCTGCGATCCTGTTTCCTCGTTGTTCCACAATGCGAAGCGAATCGTCCGCTCGGTCTGTACGTCAGAGCCGCTGAACACCCGCGCCAGTTCCATCACGAGCGCCGTCCCCGAGCCATCGTCGTTCGCGGCTTCGCCCCAGCCGTGTCCGTCCATATGACCGCTGACGATGTACATCTCATCGGGGTGGGGGGTGCCGACCTTCGTGCAGAACACCGCCTCGCGGGGTCCGGGCGTCGTCGGCTGCATGTTCAGCGCGCGCAGCTTCTCGTCTGGTTGTTTCATCGGATCGGTGTTGACGCCGGTCGGCGTCTTCACACCGCGCGGCCGGCCGCCGCCTTGCGCCAGTCCGGTGTTGCCGCGGCCGCGGCCACGGCCGGTGTTGGGCGGCGGGTCGTACTCGTACTTGATCCGTTCGGTCGTGCAGCCATAGCTCTTCAGCTGCGCTTCGATCCAGTCGACCGCGGCTCGATTGCGATCCGTGCCCTGACGTCGATCGCCGAACTGCGTCAGGCCCTTGATGGTCGCCTTGTATTTTTCGAGATCGAGGCGGCCGACGAGCGTGCGAACCGGGTCGTCAACCTCGGCCTGCGGCGAGCCTTGCGTCTGTGCCGGCGGCTGGCTCTGAGGCTGCTGGCTGGAGAGTCCAAATCCGGATGATGCGATGCAGATCAGGATGAATGAGAGCGTGCGCATGGGGGGATGGTAACAGCAATCCGGTTCAGAATCCGACCGACAGCCTGACGCAGCGTGCGCGGAACGGTCGGGTGCGTGTGGATATCCTGGAGCCCTCGAGCGGCTCGCCCGGCAGTTGCGACGTGAAGTAGTAGTCGATGTCGCTCGCGCGCGCGTTGGTCAGCCCGGTCGTCAAGTCTTCTTTGTAAATTGATAATTCCTAAGTCATCTACGACCGCACCTCAGATCAGATGTCCGCCAATCTGCGCTAAAACCGAACCCGCACGGCGAACTGCAGGGTCCGCGGATCGCCGACCGCTGTGATCTGATTGAAAGTGGTCGCCGGATTGCCAGGATAGGCGCCCGCGCCGAAGTTCGTGATTCGCGTCAGATCGTTGCGCCGGTTCGTCAGGTTGAACGCCTCGATCATCCCTTCCGCGCGAAGGTTCCCTGCGATCCTGAACGCGCGGCTCACCCGCAGGCTCAGCGTGAAGAAGTCACTTCCCGTGCCGGCATTCCTTCCGATGAATGCACCATCCACGATAGGCCGGCCGGCGGTGCCCTGAATGGTCGTCAGACCGGAGGTGATGTTGATCGGCAGCGCCGAATAGGCCTGCAGCATGCTGCTGACCTGAAAGCCGTTCGTCAGCAGTTCCAACGCGTTGCGCGCCGGCGTCATCGGCGTGTTGACGGAGGCGTTCAGCACCAGGCGATGGCGCTGGTCGTCGTCCGATCGGCCCCAGTCCTTGTCGATGTCAAACGGATCGATCGGCGAGCTGAAGAAGTTCTCGCCGACATTGTTCATCGACTTCGACAGCGAGTAGCTGACGCGATAGCTGCCCCAGACCGTGGGCCGCTGAACGAACGAGACGTGGAGGCCGTGGTACGTCGACCGAGCCAGCGGCGAGTATTGGCTGTTGTTCGCGTACGTCGGATTGGGACGGCAGCCGTTGTTTGTCCCCACCGCCACGCAGCTCGGAACGTTTTGATTGACGGAGACGATCAGGTTCTCGCCGTCGAGGTATTGGTAGGCCACGCCGATCGTGCTGTGCGCGGTCAACTGCTGCTCGACCTCGACGCTCCCCTGCCGCGAGTACGCGTTCTTCATGTTCGCGTCCATGGTCGTGAAGTTCACGAGCGTCACAGACGGAATGGGAGCGCCGAGAATGCCCGGGAAGGTCGGCGCGCCGGCCTGAGTCGGCGACAGGCTGATGCTGATCTGCCGCAGGTTGTTGAGGTCCGTGGTGTTGCCGGCGGACAGCAGCGCGTTTGCCAGCGCCCTGAGTGGGACCCGATCGTAGAAGACACCGGCGCTGCCGCGCACGACCGTACGGCGCGAGGCGGTGGGCGTCCATGCGAAGCCGACTCGGGGTGCGACGTTGTTCGTGTCGGTCGCGATGCTTTCGAGGAACTGAAGATCGTAGCGAATGCCCGCGTTGAGCGTCAGCGACGGGCGGGCCTTCCATTCGTCTTGGCCGTAGAGCGCGAGGTTGGGATTCGTCTGCGAGACGACCGTGGTACCGAACGTCTGGGTGAAGCCGGAATTGTTGTAGGTCCCAGACAGGAAGTTGGCCAGCGAAGCGAACGTGTAGGCGCCGCGAATGGAGCGCGGATAGGTAATCGTATCGTCGTTGAACAAGACGTCGATCCCCGCGCGAAGCGCGTGCGCACCGGCTTGATGCGACAGGTTGTTGACAATTTCGTACAACGTGTTCTGACGACGCGTCGGGCTGCTGGAGAGCGTGCCGAACGACGCCACGCCGGCAATGCTGACCGCAGGACCGAAGGGATCGGTCGGCGGCGCATTCAGATCGCCGCGCGAGATCTGTGCCCGTGTCTCGTTCACGGTCGTCGACGAGAGAGTGATCGTGTTACTGAAGGCGATGGTCTGGTCGGTGTTGTCCAGACCGGCCGATGCGCTCGGCGCATTCGGCCCGCCGGCTCCGCGGGAGTTGTCTGACGACACGTTGTACAGGCTGTACCGGATGCCTACCTGATCGCGGCCGTTGAACTGGTGGTCGATCTTGCCGAGCGCATGCGTCGAGCGCACCGGGTTGGGATAGAGGCCGGTCGCGATACTGCCGCCCGGATAACCCGTACGTGATAACCGCCCGTTGATTGTCTCGACGCTGTCCGGTGCGATCGTGACCAGACCGGTCTGATCCAACCTGCGTTGCTCGGCGTTGCCGAAAAAGAACGTCCGATCCTTCACGATTGGACCGCCCAGGCTGCCGCCGTACTGCTTCTGGTTCATCGGCAGCGTCGCCTGTGTCAGGGCATTCGGCGCGTTGAACCGGTCGTCACGAAAATATCCGTAGAGATCGCCATGGGCGACATTCGTCCCGCTCTTGGTGAGCACGTTGACGTAGCCGCCAAGCGCCCGTCCGAGCTCCGCCTGCGCGCCCGACGTCACGACCTGAAACTGATCGACGGCGTCAACCCCGTACGGCATCCCACTCAATCCAGCCGCGTCGTCGTTCGCCGACAGGCCGTCGACGATGAAGTTGTTCGAGAAGTTGCGCTGGCTGCCCACGGACAACCCCTGGCCCGGCACCGCCGATGTTTCCGCGAACAGCTGGGTACTCCCGACGTTGGTGGGTGACACCCCTGGAATGAGCAGCGCCAGATCGAGAAAGTTGCGGCCGTTCATCGGCACGGTCTGCACTTCGGCCTGTGACACGGTCCCGGCTATCTGACTGCGCGCGGCCTCGAGGACCGTTACCTGACCGGCGACGGTGACGTCCGTCGTCACGCCCGCAACGGCCAGCATGACCGGGACCTCGAAGGCGGAGCCGACCGTCAACGTCAGCATTCGCGTGACGTCCGCGAATCCGGCCAGCCGGACGGTGATCTGGTAGGGTCCAACTCGCAGATAGGGAAAGCGGAAACGCCCCGCCTGATCGGTTACCGTTTCAGCCGCGAGGTTGGTGTCGGTGTTACGCGCCGTCACCACCGCGCCGGGCACGACGGCACTCTGCGGATCGACAACGCGGCCGCTGATGCTGGCTTGATTGACGGTTTCCTGCGCTACCGCGGCAGCCGGTACGGCAACCAGGCATGCGGCGACGGCAATCGCCATGCAGGTTCGAGTAGTCATCGGCCCTCTCCTGAACCCGAGATCCGTTCAATGCGAATGGACGCAGCCGCGGACGTGCCACTGGTCCAGGCGACGATCACGTCGGCGCCAGCAGCCGCGACCACCGGATACACGGAGGGGCCATCGGGCGTCAGAAGTTGACGCCGGAAACTCGGAACACCGTTGGACGCCGCTCGCGCACGCGCAAAGGCCACGCGCCTCGACCCTTTCACGAGCTCGTCCCACACCACCGTCAGATTTCCGTCAGCGCCTGAGACGATCCGCGGGTGATGCGGCAGGCCCTCAGTTGGAATCGGCTGTCTTCTCGAAAATGTGCGTCCGTCGCTGGATACCGCGTAGAAGAGCGCGATGGTCTCGGCCGGCTCGGCACCAGGAGCGCCAGACTCTTTGACCAGCGTTGGCCACACGAGATGGATCCGGCCACCCGCGTCTACGGCCATCGCGGGTCCGTCGTCGGGACAGCCTTCGAGCACCCAGTGGTCTTCGCTGACGCGGATGGGCGGGACAAAACTGCGTCCGCTGTCTCGCGACATTGTGAACGCCATGTCGCGGAGGTTGCCGGGATACACGTGACGCCACGCGGCGTATACCCATCCGCCGACGGCGCTCACGAGTGCGGTCTTGCAGCAGTAACAGACGCCGCCGGTCACCGCGCGCGGTGCGGCGGTTCCATCGAGCGAGGCGAAGTACAGCTTCGACTTCTGTGCCATCGCGACGCCGTCAGGCTTCGAGTCAGGCAATCGCGCCTTATCGCCCGAGGCGCGCTGGGTGTGATCGTGGTGCGAGGAGGCCATCGCCGAATCGCTCGCGAGCTCGCGGTGATCGAGCCAGATGACGTCGACACGGCCGTCAGGCCCGACCGCGATCGCTTCCCAACCGCGATTCCCCGGCGCGTCAGTGCCCGGCACGGTCGCGGCGGCGCTGAACGTCTTTCCCCCGTCCTCGGATCGCGACTGCCGAAGCGTCGTGCCGTTCTTCCCCTTCGTCGTCCAGACCACGACGATGGCGGGATCGACGCTCGCGCGATGGACCAGCGCGACCTGCGGCGGCTGCTCGCCGTTCAGACGCGCATCGCCGATGGTGTCGTTGACGCGCCGCGGCGCGCCGAATGTGCGGCCGGCATCACGGCTGACGGCCAGAAACACGTCGGTAGTTCCATCCGGCTCCGCGCCGCCCCAGACCACCGCGACGAACGGTCCGTCCGCCGCTATTGACGGCGTGGCATTCGTCCGGCCGGGAGCGCCGAGCGTCGTCGACGGCGCCGCGTGGCCGGGGATCGTCGAAAGCAATAGACACAAAGCCGCCGGCCAAATCGACGGCGACCACGCAAACGATCGCATAACACCTCCGAAAGACAAGAACGCCAGGAGCCCTGGCGCAGAGCACGAGTTCGTCTCTGCGGCCTGTGCAAGCTCCGCGATCAAACGTCGTCGGTCGGGGTTAGGCGCGAGGCGGTGGAGATTCGGGGACGTGCGCGCGGAGTATGGCGGACGGCGCGATTTGCGGAACAGTCGTACCGGAATCGAAAATGTTTACCGCCGCCGTCGGTTGCGAAAGGGTTGCGAGGCCGCCGGCCAGCCCGATCAGGGCCGCATCCGACCGCGCGCAGGCGTTACGCATCTTGCACGTCTTCACACCTTCTCTGGTGTGGTGCATGGGACAAATCTGCCCGGGCAGCATTCCGGGGCAGCACTTATCGTTGGGATCCGCGGCGGGCACATCCTTGCAGCAGAACGCGAGCGGCGCGGCAGCAACACTCGCCACCTGGCACACGAGCCAGCCGCAAACCATCCACGCAAGATGCCGGCGGGCGAAGGACATGGACATGTCAGCTTACCACGGCGATTCGCCGGTATGATGGAAACCATCCCCGTGCGGAATCTTGCCATCCAATTTTTCGTAAGCGTCGTCGTTTGTCTCTGTGTGTCAGGGGGCACAGCGTCCGCCCAGGAGCACCAGCACCCGGCGGCAGACTCCGGCCCGGCGAAGACGGAGCAGAACTGGAGCTGGGTGACCGACGCAAGCGCGTTCTTCGGCTACAACTACCAGCAGCGACGCTTCGCCGACTTCGCGTCGTGGGACTCGCAGAATTGGGCGATGCTCAACGGCTCGCGCCGTGTCGGTCGGGGACGCCTGATCGTCAACGCCATGTTCTCGCTCGAGCCCTGGACGGTCGGACGGCTCGTTTATTCTGGAGACTTTCGGTTGCCGCCGGTTGGCGGCACACCTCAGCTCTATCAGACCGGCGAAAGCTTCGATCAGATTCCGCTCGTCAACTATCAGCATCCGCACGATCTCTTCATGGGGCTCGGGGCGACGTA
>Ga0207641_10002710_pt1 | contig 16162 bp, 9 predicted proteins | sample KBSSwiS62_FD_184306 | JGI IMG/M metagenome (GOLD analysis project Ga0207641, IMG submission 184306) | Switchgrass rhizosphere microbial communities from Kellogg Biological Station, Michigan, USA - KBS Switchgrass S6-2 (SPAdes) (version 2) | ecosystem: Host-associated > Plants > Roots >... | reverse complement strand
GAGCAGGGCGATGGTCGACCGCCGGCGCCACCGCGGCCTGGCTGGTGGGCCGGTACACCGGCACGCCGCGTCGGGCGTCGACCATCGCCCTGCTCGCCCTGGTCGCGACCCAGCTCGGCCAGACCCTGATGCTCGCCGGCCGCGACCCGCTCGTCATCGCGACGGCCCTCGCGAGCATGCTGGTGCTGGCGGTGCTGGTCCAGACGCCGGCGCTGTCCGCGCTGTTCGGGTGCCGCCCGGTCGGGCCCGTCGGCTGGAATGTCGCGCTCACCTCGGCCGTCCTCGCGACGTCCGCCGCCTGGCTCTACGAGCGCCGCCGTCGCCGCGCGCACCCGGCGCCCGGCACCGCCGCCGAGGGCGAGCGCCGTGCCGACACGACGGCCGGGACGCCGCCCCCACTCGCCCCGCTGGACCTGGTTGCGAGGCGGGCGACGGCCGCCGGTCGGCGATCGGCCCAGGTCGTGTCCCAGGCCCGCGCGATGGACGGCTCGACGCGTGTCTCTCCGAGATCGGGACGCCCCCTGCCCGCCTCCCTCGGGTCCGGGGCCCGCTCCGAGCCGAGGCGGCCACCGACGGCGCCCCAGCGACCGCCGGCCCAGCGCACCCCTTCGCTGCGCTAGTCCTCTCGCAACCGTCGCCAACGCGGACGCCCGGCCGTGGCGGTTGGCGCTGACGATCGGGATCGGCTGCACCACTTCGCCGGGGACCTGGCGATCGGACGGCCCGCGGCGAGCTCGCTCCCGCGACGCCCCGGATCAAGCAGCGTGACGGCACCGCGTGGAGCGGCGCCCTGGCCGCCGCGGAGCCCTTGCCGACCTGTGCCCGGGTACAACGCTGGGTCCTGACCGGTCGCCGGGAGAACTGATCGTCACGGCCCGCGCGGCGAAGTCGGAGGAGTGCGAGTCGTCGGGTCGCGCGGGACCCGGGCGGTGGACCGAAGCTGCCAGGGCACGCTGGTGACCATGACACCGTCCTCGAAGAGAAGCCGGGCCTTGAGCCGTAGCGCACTCTGGTTGTGCAGTAGTTGCTCCCACCAGTGCCCGACGACATATTCGGGTACGAAAACGGTGATGACGTCTCGCGGGCTATCGCGACGCAGGCCGCGGAGATACTTCAGCACTGGTCGGGTGATGTCGCGGAACGGCGAGTCAAGGGTAACGAGCGGGATGTCCGGGACGTGGCGGTCCCACTCCTCGGCCAGGCGAGCCGTCTCGTCCCGGTCGATCTGAACGGTAAGGCCCGCGAGGGTGCTCGGGCGGGTGGCCTTCGCGTAGGAGATCGCGCGCATGGTCGGCAGGTGCAGGCGAGAGACCAGCACGAGAGCGTGGTTACGCGGGGGAAGCGCCGGCTTCTCGGATTCGGTCACGGTGAGCTCGGTCGCGATGGTCGCGTAGTGCCGACTGATCGATTTCATCAGCACGAAGATGCCGATCATCGCGATGATGGCGATCCAGGCGCCCTGGGTGACCTTGGTGTAGATGACGATGACCAGGACCAGTGCGGTCGCGGTGGCGCCGACGAGGTTGATGAGGCGGCCGACGCGCATCCGGTGGCGCTGTGCCGGCGGACTGGCCGCCATGGTGCGGTTCCAGTGCCGCACCATGCCGGCCTGGCTGAGCGTGAAGCTGGTGAACACGCCGATGATGTAGAGATGGATCAGGTTGTCGACGTTGGCGTCATACCCGATGATCAGCGCGATGGCGAACGCGCCGAGGATCAGAATGCCATTGCTGAAGACGAGTTTGTCACCGCGGTTGTGCATCTGGCGCGGCAGGTAGCCATTCTGGGCCAGGATCGACGACAGCAACGGGAAGCCGTTGAAAGCGGTGTTGGCGGCGAGAACGAGGATGGCCGCGGTGGACGCCTGGTAAAGGTAGAACAGCGCCGAGTGAGCGCCGAACACCGCGGCGGCGATCTGTGAGATGACGGACGGGTTACCGCTTTCCTGCGCTCGGGCCTTGAGGTGCAGCGCGAGGACGGTGATGCCGACGAACATGCTCACCGACAACGCACCCATGATCGCGAGAGTGTTGGCGGCGTTGCGGGCCTTGGGCGGCCGAAAGGCGGGCACGCCGTTGCTGATCGCTTCCACGCCGGTGAGGGCCGTGCAGCCGGAGGCGAACGCGCGGAGGAGCAGCATGAGGGTCAGGACGCCGCCGACGTGCGCGGTGCGGTGGATCTGCTGGCTGGCGGTGGACGCGTCGCCCAGATGTCCGGTCAGCCCCTTCACGGCCCCGACGGCGAACATCAGGAACGTGAGTGACACGAAGGTGTAGGTGGGGATCGCGAACAGTCGCCCGGACTCCTGCAGGCCACGCAGGTTGGCCAGCATGAGCAGGACGACGAATCCCACCGAGAGCGCGACGGCATGTGGTTGCAGGCTCGGTGCCGCGCTGGTAATGCCGATGACGCCGGCGACGACGGACACCGCGACGGTCATCACGTAGTCGACGAGCAACGCCGCCGCGGCCACGAGCGCCGCGTTCTCGCCGAAGTTGTCCAGGCTGACCGCGAATGCGCCGCCACCACCGGGATAGGCACGGCAGGTTTGCCGGTAGGAGGCCACGACGATCACCAGCAGGGCGGCGATGACCGCCGCGACCCATTTGGAGAACGCCAGGTACGCCGCGCCGCCGGACGCCAGCACAAGGACGATCTCCTCGGTGGCGTAGGCGACCGACGACAGCGGGTCGGAGGCGAAGACCGGCAGAGCCAGCCATTTCGGTAGCAACGTCTCCTGGAGCTGCTGGCTTCGCAGCGCCCGGCCGACCAGCAGCCGTTTGACGACGCTCGGTGTCGTCATCCGCGGATCGTCACGGGGGTCGGTCGGGGCAGGGCAGTAGCCAGGTCGGACACGGCGTCGACGCTAGGGGGCCGCGGGCACCGTAAGCGTCAAGGCGGCGTCAAGAAAGCAGTGTCGGCCGTATAAAAAGCGTCAAGACGCCCGGTCCTGCTGCCGGAGCCGGATCAACTGCTGGCAATGATCCGATTGTGTGGCGGCAGTCACCCGATCGGCGCGGCCTTCGCGTTGCCCGCAGCGACGCCCGGCCCATCCCTGGCTGGAGGCAGCGCCGCCAGGCGGCACCGAGCCGGGTCGTGGGAGATCCAGAAAGGAGAGTGGCTGCTAGGCTTGACCTGCGAGTTCTGAGCCAAGGTCCGGGTGCCGGCACGCCGTCAGGTCGCGGGCTTCAGGCCGTGGACAGGGAGGTCTGCCGCGAGCATGGATGACCTATTCGATTCGCAGACCGATCCTGCCGCGCCTTCGGCCTATCTTCGTAGGCGAGCCGAAGTCGCGCGTGTATGCGTGCGCAGAAGCTGATGACGACGGTCAGCCGCGCGACCTACCAGTCGGATCCGGGGATCCTTGCCCAGGTCAGGGCGATCCTCGCGACGCCACCCACCGAGCGGCTTCGAGATGCTCACGGATGAACTCGCGGTCTTCGCCGACGCCCGCCTGGCCGCCGAGTAACCAACCGGGGCCAGTCAACTCCATGCCTGCGGCCCTCGGGATGCTCGGCGTGCTCGCTGAACATCAGGTCCGCTACGCGATCGTCGGAGGAGTCGGCGCCCGCCTCCAAAGGACTCCCTATGTGACGGGCGACCTGGACATCGTGCCAGCTCCAGACCCGGCCAACCTGGGGCGGTTGGCCCAGGCCCTCTCCAGCGAGGTGACCAAGAAGAAGCACCCGGACTCCACGGACTACCTGCCGCATCCCGTGGTCCGCCCCGAGGAGTTCTTCGCCGGTACCAGACCCGCCATGGCCCGCTTGACGTGCTCATCGAGCTCCGGGTGTGGCGTCCTTCGACGCGATCATACGCACCGCGCGGCGATATCATCTGACCGGCTACGGCCTCCGACAGCGAAAGCTGACACCGGAGCAGATCAGCTGACCAGTCGGGGCACCGAACTGCAGACCGCCGCGACCAAGCAGTTCGCCGCCGACCTCAGGAGCGCGGGCGAGACCGGCTAGTGCGGAACCCTTCGACATCTGCCCATTCCCAGAATGCTTTCCCGGACTCGACCTCGGGCTGGATGTCCTGCCGTATTCTGCTTATCTCACGGCCCGGCGGCACGTCGATTGCCACATGACGATCACCACTCCACTCGGCCGCCAGACTGTCCATTTGAATCAGCCTATCGACCCTTATCCGCACTTCGCCGAGTTCAGGTTCGCGAAGTTCTGGTGGAAAGAAAACACGAAAGGCGCGATGGCCGCCCTTGGCCTGGACGCGAGCCACATTTCTCCTGTCCGAATCAAGTTCCACAATGTCACCCAGGGTAAGACCATATGCTCTGAAGGGGATACAACAGACCTTGAATCCGCCGTCCGGGAGCAACTGAAGCCAGACCTGCTCCTCCATATTCATGAAGTCGAATGGGCTCAGATCGACCATTGCGATGTAGTTCGCTAAGTCTCGCCAGGCCGGACTATCGTGAACGATATAACTAGTCAATCCGACTCCCCAATATATGCCTCACCACCAGGGCGGCGGGCTGAGTGGATCGGCCGGTCCTTCTTCGAACTATTACGGAAGGTGCACGCCGGGGTGTGTTTGCATCGGTCAGGTCGCTGCCCAAGCTCCGAGGCTCGACGTAATCGATACTCGTCGCCGAATTTATTTGACAGTACGAGCATACCGAGTGGGCAGGGTCGGGTCGGTCAGCCTGAGCTATAGGTCGGCCAGTGCCGGAGGTCCGCTCTGCCCTACCCGAAGCTGGCCTGCGGCTTCATGAATCGATGTCTCGCAAGATCACATCGACACGCTGCCGCTCCCTGGCACCCCGCTCCGTAAAACGTCGCAGTACGTTCACGAATATTTGGCACTTGAGATCATCTGCGGAGTTTAACAACGAGTCTAGTATGTCGACGGCTAGAAAGTCGTATGGCTCCGCGTTAGAACTGGAGACCCGCTCGACTGCAGCGGGCGCCACCTCAGCCAGTGCAGCACGCGCTTCCTGGATCACCTCAAATTCTACGGAGGTTGGTCCGGATACCCCAGCAGAGATCTGGGCAAGGATTTCCCACGATTCCATTTGTCCCGCAGCCGTTGCACCCGGGAGGCCATCGACCAAGAGCCCCACCAGTTCGGCCGCACCTTTTCGTATTACCTGGTTCGGAAGAAAGTTCGCTTCGAGGATCCACCGGATTCCTTCAGCATCGGCCGGCGAAACGGCGCTCTGCATTCGCAGTACCAACTCCCGCGTCGTCGGGCGCGTCATGGCTGGTCTGATTGGAACTGCGTCAGCGGATCCGGGAAATCCTCACGCCCGTACGCCGGCTCACAGAATGACGAGCAAACCGGCACTTCTCGGAACGGCTGCCCGTAGCCATCGGGGCGCATGGCTCGGGTAAAGCGAGGTCGCTGGCGTCCTGGTATCCCTGGGCGACTCCGGCGGTGGCGATGGTGGGACCCTTCGTCTCAGGGCCTGACGTGAGCACGTAGTCCTCCGAGCGCAGTGCCTTCAGGTCCTCCACCGAGCCTGCCGGCAGACCCGTAGTCGAAGAACCGGGCACCCGAACAGGCGTCGACGCCGCATCAATTTGATCAAAATCCCGACCGCCGCACGCCACCAGCGCGAGGAATGACACGATCACGATACTGAATTTTTCCCGATGGTTCCCTCCTGCAAACACCCATGCAGACAAACCGATGACTCCTTTGCGTTCCTAGCAGACGGGCGACGCTGATACGCCACGCAACACATCTTACTGGTTTTACCACCCAATCGGGTCCGCCCAATCCGTCTTCCACTTGTCAGTCCAAGCGCCTGTACGGGAAAGGGCAAGTGAGCTCAGAGGCGTTGGTTCTATCGGCCCATTTCGACCGTCTGGACGTAGGTACTCTTGAGGATGTCGATGAGGCCCGAGCAACCATTTCTGTAATGCAGATTGCTCGTCGCTGTCGTCAAGTCCCACAATCCGAGCGACCGACCTGGCGTCAACCTCGTCATCAGCTATCAGTGGTCCGGGCGAAGCTCGACTTCCCCGACCCAGAGACGCCGACCAACATCATCAGGCAGGTCTCGGGAACGTCCATCGCCACCGGCGCCGCCGGCTCGGGTTCGTCGGTCATCTTTTCATTCTCTTCCATGGTCATGCGGGCCTCACGCGACCCGTTCGAGGACCGCGATTTCGGCCGGGGCGCCGAGCATGGGATCGGCAGTCCCGACGCCACCCAGACGGGGGATGTAGGGACTTCATCCAGAGTTCGAAGCTTGAACAACAGTGCATCTCGATGACCAAGTTGGCAACGCACCCCGGATACTCGTCAAATCGTCATCCACATAGTCAGGGGGCGCTTTGCCAATTCCGTCGACTTCGAGCACATAGAACTCGGCCGAATTCCCTACAACGACCAGATCGGCATCCGGAAAGAGTCCCAACTCCATATGGAATGAGCCGAGATCAAACTTTGGAGTGCTTGACATAATCGACGCTGCGACGAGAGATTTATAGCCAGCCAACCAACTCCAGCTAAATCTACGGAGCCCCCGCACTACGAGGACTGCCGAGTTCCCAACATCGATCTGGAGAGCAGTTCGCAACTCAAAAAGCAGGGCTGCCGTCGCGATCAGTGGAGACACTTTGCAATCCAGCAACTGGGCCTCCTGTAGGGCATCAACCACCCTCAGTGGGTCAGCGTCGAGCGAACCCGCAGATGAAACGTACTCGCCATTTTCGATCAAGCTAGAAATCTCGATCATGGAACCAACGAATGTTTGAATTGGTCCCCCACCGACAAGTGACCCACTATAAGACTAACCGACTGATCTACCTTATTCATTACATACACCATCTCAATTTGGGCCACTGATAATTGCCATAATTCATCGGGCCTATCACGCGAACTCGCACTACACGAGGATCCATTCTTAAGTGTCGGCCTAAGTATCATACACGCATCCTTTTCCAGCGTTGACCGGGCCCCTGGCTCCGCTGGACGGGCAAGGTCTCGCCATTCGGCCCTGCACACCACCCCAATACGGCAATTTATCTTATAGACCAGGGTACTCGTGCCGCCACCACGGACGTAGAAGGTGTAGGTGTTTTGCCACCAGTAAGGTCCACGATAGCCCGGCCGAAAGGATTGCGTAGGCTACGACAGTAACGGTGGCGACAGCATGTAGGTGGTCGCCGGGTTTGACACTTATGGGCATCGACCCGGGCGTTCGTGTTCTCGTTCTCAAAGTGATGTCGTCCTAATATGAATTCTCTCGCGGGTACCACCTGTCTGACAATGACGTCCAGAAGGTCGGCTTCGCGGTTGATCCCGTGTTGCCGAGAACGGTGTCCAGGTCAACATCTATCTCCTTCGACCAGATCCTCGGCGACGCTGGAATCTAGCTTGGCGATCGGCAAGGTCTGGTAGGCGATTGACGTTACAAATTTTAGATTAGACCTCGTCTTCGAGAGCTCACCGTGACATGGCCGCCCTTGTCTCCACGCGTCACCGCGAGCTCAGCCTGAGGTACGGTGCATCAGGATGGCCAGAGGGGCAATGCCTTCAGAATACCTCCAAGATCGATATCCATTTTTCAAGCACGTGGGCCGGCCTCGGTCGAGCCCTCAGATGGCGGATGCTCATTGTTTTCTATTTCGGATCAATCGGCAAATGGGCGTACGGGTCCGCCTTACCAACCGTCGTCCTACCGGTCAAAGGGTTGACAGACTGCCCCGCCGCGTTCATATAAACGACGTATCCATTCGGGTACTGGTTCGGGCCCTTAGTCACCGGGTCCATCAGGCGAACTTCCACGACGCGAGAGTTCAGCCCCTGAGTGCCGGCAGGAATGTCGAAAGCCCAGCCTTTTCCAGTTCTGGTCGGTTTTCCGCTCGCCCCGAGTGGAAGGGGCAGGTTTTCGCCATTGGGCCCGCGCACCGCCGCGATAGGGCAGTTTATGTTATGGACCAGAGTGCTTGTGTCGCCTACGCGGATATAGAAGGTATGGGCGCCCTGGACTGTGAGGTCCCACATGTAGCCGCTGGCAGGCAGGATAACAGTGGCGGCGACGGTGGCGACGGTGCCGTTGTCGGTGTGAAGGTGGTCGCCAGGTTCAAGGTCGATCGCTTCGGTCCAGGTGTGGGTGGTGTCGTCGAAAAAGCGGTGGTGTTCGGTCGTGTGGATCACTGAGCGGACGCCGCCGGTCTCGACAGTGAGGTCGAGCAGGTCGGTGTCGTGGTTGATCCAGACGGTGGTGACAGTGCGCGCGCTGGTCTGTCCGGTGCCAGGGTCGGTTGCTCGTACCTTGTCACCGACCTTGATCTGTCCGATCGGTTGTGAGGTGCCGTCAGCGAGAAAGACTTCCGTGTTCTCGGTAAAGCTTTCTCCGCAGCCTTGCAGGGCCTTGCCAATCACCGTTCCGATGAGGTCGTATAGCGGAGCGTTGATCGATAGGACGGGCTTTAGGACGGCCTTCAGAAGATCCCCGTCCGCGTTTGTGTATCGTGTCCAATCTGTAGTGGGGTCGCAGGGATTTTTCGCTGCGGCGACGGGTCCCGTGTCGCCACAAATCATTTTCTTGAAGTCGTCGCCGCCCAACCCCGGAATTTTAGTGCCCGGCGTCAGTGAGACATTCTGGACATTAGTGGCGGCCGGCAGTTTGACTCCGGCTTTCTGGTACGCGACCGCGGCGGTGACACCGGCCCAGAACTTGTCCGCGCCCATGGCGGCGATCTGCCGCTGCGCCGCCACGCTCAGCACCGGGCTGGCCGAGCGTGCCGGAGCTGCTGCCTTGGCTACCGGGGCTACCGAGCGTGCTGGGGCGGGTGGTTTTACTCCTGCTTTCTGGAATGCGAGCGCGGCGTTGACGCCGGCCCAGAAGTTGGCCGCTCCCATGACGGCGATCTGGCGCTGCGCCTCTGGGCTTAGGGCCGGGGGCGGTGGGGGGACGGTTTTACGGCGGCGGCCTTTTGGAAGGCCAGGGCGGCGTTGACGCCGGCCCAGAACTTGTCCGCTCCCATGGCGGCGATCTGACGCTGTGCCTCTGGGCTTAGCGCTGTCGCGCTCTTATAGGTACTCGGCGTAGCCCTCTTCGAGACCGGGCTCGGATTAGCGCTCTTCGTGCCCGCGAACCCGGTCGGGTCGTTGTAGGCAAGCGGGTTGGCGGCCGCGTAGGTGTACCTGTTCGACGCTGCTGTGCCGCTGATCGACAGGTTCGCCATGTCGCGGCTGGCGAAGGTGCCGGTGCCGGGGGTGTACCAGCGGGCCTGGGCGTCGACGCGTTTGGTTGCCGGGTCGGTCCAGCTGCCCTGGAACCCGACGTGCACCGCCGTGCTGCCGGTGGTGACCGGGTCGCCGAACGGGTCGAAGGAACGCGAGTCCGCCAATGCCCCGGCGGTGGTGAAGGCGGCGACGAGGTCGCCGTGGGTGTCGGTCAGCGTCGCCCAGTTCCCGGCCGTCGAGCCGACGGCGACGAGGTCGCCGTCGGGGTCGCGGGAGAACGACGACGAGTAGTCGGTGGCGGGTTCTTTCTCGGTGCCGGCGTAGGTGAACGGCGCGGAGTTACGCGTCGCGAGCCGGTCGAGGCCGTCGTAGGTGTAGTTCTGCACCGTGCCGCCCTCGTTGTCGGCGAGCAGCCTGCCGAACGCGTCGAACACCGTCGTTGTGACAGTCGAGCCCTGGGTTTTGGTGTTCAGCGTCCCGCGGGCGGTGTACGTGTAGCTCGCTGTGCCGTCAGACGTCAGCCGGTTACGGGCGTCGTAGGTGGACGTGACGCCGTTCTTGGACGTGCGGTTGCCGGCCGCGTCCCAGCCATAGGTCGTCGTCACCGACGACTGATTGGTCCACGAGGTGAGCCGGTCAGCCCAGTCGTAGGCGTAGCTCTGCGTACCTGCCCCGGCGACACCGGTCCCGCTGACCGTGGTGGACAGCCGGTTGTCATTGTTGTCGTAGGTGTAGGTCTGGGAGCGCAGCACGGTCGAGCCGGGGCCGGTGAGGGTGTCAGAGGTGGTCCGACCGAGATTGTCGTAGCCGAACGTCCGCGTCGCCCCGGCGTAGGCAACGGAGGTGATCTCGCCGGCGTCGTCGTAGCCGAGGGTCCGGGTGCCACCGGTGACCGTGCCGGTGACCGTCGCCAGATCACTGCGGGCGTTGTACGTGAAGCTGCTGGTGCCGGCGGGGTCGACGCGCTGGGTCATCCGGCCGGTGGAGTCGTAGGTGAAGCTGCTGGTCCCTTCCGGGCCGGACGAGGCGGTGACCAGGCCCCGGTCGTTGTAGGTGAACGACTGCGTCCCACCTGGGGTGTCGGCCGCGACGAGCTGGCCGACCAGGTCGTAACCCAGGGCCCGCGACGCCGACGCCGTACTCACCCCGGAACCGGACTCGCCGGTTAGACGGCCGAGCTCGTCGTAGGTGGAGGTACGGGTGACGCCACCGGGGGCGACGACGGTAACGGGCTGACCGGAGGCGTTGTAACTGGTCGTCCAGGTCCGGTCGGCCAGGTTCGGGTAGGCAGTCGTCGACGGCTCGATAACGCTCTCGGCCAGACCCAGGGAGTTGTAGGTCGTGACCGCCGGATTGCCGCGGCCGTCGGTCACCCGGGTGACGTTGCCGCCCAGGTCGTAGCCGATCGACGTCGTGATGCTGCTGCTCGACGTGACAGGGACCGTGATCGTGCGCTGCTGGCTGCGGGCGTCGAAGGTCGTGGTTGTCGTGTGGCCGTTCGCGTCGGTCTGGGAGACGACGTTGCCCGTCGCGTCGTAGCCGGTGGACGTGCTGCGTAGCAGGGTGTTGCTGGGTGAGTATTCACCGACGGTCACCGGCCGGCCGGCGCGGTCGTAGGTGGTGGCGGTCTTGCGGCCGAGCGGGTCGGTGGTCGAGGCTCGACGGCCAGCGAGGTCGTAGGTGTAGGTGGTGGTCTTGCCGAGCTCGTCGTGCGAGGCGGTCACGGCGAGGATCACGGTGACGAGGCGGGGGCCGAACACGCCGTACCACAGGCAGCGGACCACGGCGAGGTGGACGGTGTCGGTCCGGCCGTAGCGGGTCACGGCCACCGGGCGGAACGTCGCGGTCGCGGCGAGCTGGGCCAGGGTGGGCAGCCGGTCGCCCTTGAGCCGGGGGCGGCCGCGTTTCCCGGTACGGGGTGGGGCCGGGGCGAACAGGGCGGCGTCCTTGCGGAGCCGGGTCGTCCAGGTCACCGAGGCCGGCAGGGTCCGCAGCTCGTCGCCGGCGTAGGCGGCGTCCGCGACGACGTGGAGGAGCCGGCCGGGGAACGCCGCGGCGAGCTGTTCGACGGCGCGGGTGGCCAGCCAGAGCCGCGAGGCCGAGACGGTGTCCCTGCGGACCAGGCGGGCCAGGACCGGTAGGCAGACCGGCCGGCCGAGCAGCGGGGCGGGCACGACGAGGCCGACGATCACCCAGTTGTTCCCGAAGCCGACCTGCCGGTCGCCCTTCGCGGAGCCGTCGTGGAACCAGCCCGCCGCCCATACCTTGCGGCCTGCCCGGTGGAACAGGGTGTCATCGACGACGACGTGCAGCGGACCGGCCGGGACGAGGCGGTCCACGACCAGGCGGGCGAGCGCCAGGCCGACGTTCTCGGGCGACCAGACCGCCCGCGCGAAGAACCGGTGCGCCCGGTCGTGCGGCCACAGCGTCGACAGGCCCGCGCCCACGAGCATCCCGCACACGGTGCGCCGCCCGGTCGCCGCGAGCATCCCGACGGCGAGCGCGCGGAACACCCGGAACGACGGGCCGGTGAAACACGGCCGGAAACCCTCCAGCAGTACCGCCAGAGAAACCGGTATCGTGACGTCCGGGAGCATCGGCGTCCAGCTTTCGGGTTGGTACAGGAAACGCCGATGCTCCCGCCACCAGGCCCCCGAACTGGCCTTCTACCCCTCCGCCACGCGCCGTGATACCACCGGCAGGCACCAGGGAATCATCCACCCGAAAACAATCGGGCCATTCATTCATCCATTACCAGACACCGATCTTGATCAAGCAAACTGCGAAACTCTAGCCTTCGACAGGAAGGCGATTATCGCTCGACTGATATGTGAACGAAATCAGATGGTGTTCACGTTTAAAGAATCTCGATCTTGACTCGGCCGCGAGCTGCATCAATAGCACCCACGTCCTCACTTGTTAGTACGCAACCAATGAGGCGGACTTCCCGTAGTGCGGGCAGATCGCACAGGAGATCAAGGCCTCGTAAAGATGATGCGTGCGAGATCCACACTTTTTGAAGCTGGTCCGTCGCCAGGTCTCCGAAGTCGACGACCGCGTGTGGCGGCGTCGGCTTCGCTGCGAGCAGCCGCACCTCTCGCAGGTGTGCCAAGCCGCGGAGCGGGGCAGTGTCCCTGACTTGATAGTTGACGACAACCAGTTCCTCAAGCGCGGACAACTGATCAGCACCCTCCAGAGTGGCGCGCTGCCGACAGCCTTCTACCGTGAGGGATCGAACGCCCGACCCACCTCCCAGCGCAGTTAGATCGGCAGTTTTCCAATTCCCGATCCGGACCCGCTGGGCCTCCGGCCAGTGGTCAGCCAAGGAGAGGTTGGGCCGTGCGGTCATTACCAGGCTATTCATATTCGGCTGCACGCTATCGGGCACCGCAAGGCGGCAGTTCGTGACCAACTCCAGTTCGATCAAGCTGTCGACGGCGAATGCTGCGGTGTCGTCAGGAACGCGACCCCGACAATGTAGGCATTCCAAACCAGGAAGTGCCTCGATGAATTTCAGGTTTCCTGGTCTCCGGCCTGACCCGACTGTGATCGAGAGCGCGTTAAACCCCTCATCCTGGAACTGCCGCGTCAAAGAATCGGACCATGGACCGTCCTCGAGACTGTTCCACCGCATGACGTTGTAGTCCAGCAGGCTCATCGAATGTTGCTTCCCGGGGAATTAATGCGATTAGCCAGGCCGCCGATTCCCCCTTCAGAATCGATCCACAAGTTCTCCGCGTGAAACAGGTCGCGTTCGGTTGCCCCAGGCATCTCGATCCAACTTAGACGGACAACATCGCTTGGCACATAGCCGAGATCATTCAACGCCCCACCATCCCTGAAGGAACCATGGATTCTGTTATGGATGTCAGTAGCCTTCCCGATATATGTCGTCGTGTCGTGCACTTCAATCCGATAGACACCCGACGTGTTGGGGATATTAAGGCGCCCCGTCGAATCAAGGTGCCCGAACGTGCTGCAGTTTGTGTTGTGGACCAGCACCGACGTGACGCCGGCGGCGACATCGTACCCGTGGGCTCGCGCCGAGGTGGCTGTGAGGATATAGAAGGTGTGGGTGTCTTGGACGGTGAGGTCCCACATGTCGCCACTGGCGGGGAGGATGACGGTGGCGACGGCGGTGGCGGTTGCGCCGTTGTCGGTGTGGAGGTGATCGCCGGGGTGGAGGTTGGCGGCGTCGGTCCAGGTGTGGGTGGTGTCGTTGTAGAAGGGGTGGTGTTCGGTGGTGTGGATCACCGAGCGGGTGGTGGCTGTTTGGATGGTTAGGTCGAGGAGGTCGGTGTCGCGGTGGATCATCGTGGCTGTGACCGGCTGGGGGGCGGTCTGGCCGGTGGCCGGGTCGGTGGCTTTTACCCGGTCGCCCACTCTGATCTGGGCGATGGGTTTGGATGTGCCGTCGGCGAGTAGGACCCGGGTTTGTGGGGCAAAGCTTTTCAGTTTGTTGCAGGTGTTGAGGGCTTTGGCTGCGTCTTCGCCGGCGGTGCCGAGTTTGCCGAGGGCTTTGAGTCCGGCGCCTGCTCCGGCGAGGTTGAGGGCAGCTCCCCCTGCGGACATGGCGGCTGCGGCGTATTCGCCGTTGACGAGGTGGCCGGCAGCCTGGGCGAAGCCGCAGCCGGCGCCTAGTTGGCCCGGTAGGAAGTTCGCGCAGGCTGAGATCAGCTTATTTTTCGCGACCGCGGCGCCCGCACTCTGGACGCCTCTCTCCAAAGCCTTCGCGGCGTCACCGATGCACTTGTGGCCAAAGAACCCGCAGTCCTTCTTCGGGGACACCGCCGGTTTCGGCGCCGGCGGCTTCGCGGCGGGCGGCTTCGGGGCAGGTGGTCTCGCACCCGCGAGGTAGGCGCTGACACCGGCCCAGAAGTTCTTCTCGCCCATGGATTTGATCTGGTCCTGCGCCGCCCTGGACAGCGGCGGCGCCGCAGCCCGGGCCGGGGCCGGGGCGGGTGGTCGGGCGCCGGCGAGGTAGGCGTTGACGCCGGCCCAGAAGTTGGCGGCGCCCATGGCCTTGATCTGGCGCTGTGCCTCGGGGCTGAGGGCGGGGGGCCGCGGAGGGGCGGGCTTCACCGGGGGTTTCACGCCGGCGAGCGCGGCCCGCACACCCGCCCAGAACTTGTCCGCACCCATGGCCGCGATCTGCCGTTGTGCCTCCACGCTCAGTGCCGGCGCCGGGCGCGCCGCGGCCACCTCGGCCGCGTGCGCCATGAACCCGGTCGGGTCGTTGTAGGTGAGTGGGTTGTCGGCGGCGTAGGTGTAGCGGTTGTCCGCGGCGGTGCCGGTGATCGAGAGCTTCGCCGTGTCGCGGCTGGCGAAGGTGCCGGTGCCGGGGGTGTACCAGCGGGCCTGGGCGTCGACGCGTTTGGTCGCGGGGTCGGTCCAGCTGCCCTGGAACCCGACGTGCACCGCCGCGCTGCCGGTGGTGACCGGGTCGCCGAACGGGTCGAAGGAGCGGGAGTCCGCCAACGCCCCGGCGGTGGTGAAGGCGGCGACGAGGTCGCCGTGGGTGTCGGTCAGCGTCGCCCAGTTGCCGGCCGAGGAACCAACCGCTACCAGGTCACCGTCCGGGTCCCGGGAGAACGACGACGAGTAGTCCGTCGCGGGTTCTTTCTCGGTGCCGGCGTATGTGAACGGCGCCGAGTTACGCGTCGCGAGCCGGTCCAGGCCGTCGTAGGTGTAGTTCTGCAGGCTCCCGCCCTCGTTGTCGGCGAGCAGCCTGCCGAACGCGTCGAACACCGTCGTCGTGACCGTCGACCCCTGCGTCTTCGTGTTCAGCGTCCCGCGGGCGGTGTACGTGTAGCTCGCTGTGCCGTCAGACGTCAGCCGGTTACGGGCGTCGTAGGTCGAGGTGACCCCGTTTTTCGACGTGCGGTTGCCGGCCGCGTCCCAGCCGTAGGTCGTCGTGGTCGACGCCTGGTTGGTCCACGAGGTCAGGCGGTCGGCCCAGTCGTAGGTGTAGCTCTGGGTACCGGCGCCGGCGACACCGGTTCCGCTGATCGTGGTCGACAGCCGGTTGTCGTTGTTGTCGTAGGTGTAGGTCTGGGAGCGCAGCACCGTCGAACTCGGACCGGTGAGCGTGTCGGAGACCGTCCGGCCCAGGTTGTCGTAGCCGAACGTCCGCGTCGCACCCGCATACGCCACCGAGGTGATCTCACCCGCGTCGTCATAGCCCAGCGTCCGGGTACCACCGGTGACCGTCCCGGTCACCGTCGCAAGATCACTGCGCGCGTTGTACGTGAAGCTGGTGGTGCCGGCGGGGTCGACGCGCTGCGTCATCCGGTCGGTCGAGTCGTAGGTGAAGCTGCTGGTCCCCTCCGGACCGGCCGAATTCGTGACCAGACGACGATCGTTGTAGGTGAACGACTGCGTCCCACCGGGAGCGTCGACCGCGACGAGCTGACCGACCAGGTCGTAGCCCAACGTCCGTGACGCCGACGCGGTGCTCACCCCGGAGCCACTCTCGCCGGTCAGCCGGCCGAGCTCGTCATAGGTCGACGTACGGGTGACCCCGCCCGGAGCGACCACGGTGACGGGCTGGCCGGAGGCGTTGTAACTGGTGGTCCAGGTCCGGTCGGCCAGGTTCGGGTAGGCGGTGGTGGAGGGCTCGATGACGTTCTCGGTCAGGCCGAGGGAGTTGTAGGTCGTGATCGTGGAGTTGCCCCGGCCGTCGGTGACCCGAGTGGCGTTGCCGGCGAGGTCGTAGCCGATCGACGTCGTGATGCTGCTGCTCGACGTGACGGGGACGGTGATGGTGCGCTGCTGGCTGCGGGCGTCGAACGTCGTGGTCGTCGTGTGGCCGTTCGCGTCGGTTTGGGAGACGACGTTGCCGGCCGCGTCGTAGCCGGTGGACGTGCTGCGCAGCAGGGTGTTGCTGGGTGAGTATTCACCGACGGTCACCGGCCGGCCGGCGCGGTCGTAGGTGGTGGCGGTCTTGCGGCCGAGCGGGTCGGTGGTCGAGGCTCGACGGCCAGCGAGGTCGTAGGTG
>Ga0207641_10002699_pt1 | contig 16196 bp, 10 predicted proteins | sample KBSSwiS62_FD_184306 | JGI IMG/M metagenome (GOLD analysis project Ga0207641, IMG submission 184306) | Switchgrass rhizosphere microbial communities from Kellogg Biological Station, Michigan, USA - KBS Switchgrass S6-2 (SPAdes) (version 2) | ecosystem: Host-associated > Plants > Roots >... | reverse complement strand
CGCCCATCCGGTGTGGTAGTCGCTTCCTGAAAGGTAGACAGGAAGATCCGCGTAGATTCCGGTGCTGAAATGAGCGTTCAATTCCTCCGTTTTGGACCAAAGAGCCAAGGGCATACCGCTGATCGATAGCACGTTGCCCCGCATTCCTTTTCCGCCTTTCTTCGCCTCAGCAACAAAAGTGACGAGGTCCTCAATGGATTGCACCTTGTCACCGACATCGGCAAAGATGAGAGAGAGTCCACCCTGAATGGAATGCGTGTGACTGTCGATGAATCCAGGAAATAGCCATTGGCCGTGAAGATCGACACGTTCGGCCTGCTTCCCAACCATCCTCTCGACATCCACCCGGCTGCCGACCGCAACGATTTTGTCTCCGCGAATGGCCACCGCTTCCGCGTAGGGGTTCTCGGGCTCAGCCGTAAAGATTCTGGCGTTGTAGAAGATGCGCTCGACTCCGTCGTCGCTTACCACGCTCGTCGCAAACAGCGCACCGGCAACCGCCAAGACAAGCAACGCAAGATTGTGACAAAATTTCATTTCAACACCTCTCTTCTTCAGGCTTGTGCCCTTGATGCTTGAGGTCGAGCGGCGCTGCTCCATGAAGTCCCGGCCAGCGCTCGGCAGCGGCAGCGCCTTGTCAGGCCGCAGAGAGCGCACTGATCGTAACGTAATATCCGTCCGGATCGAGCCGAGGGACGAGAGAGCGTGCCCTTTGAAGCGCTAGGTCGAAATCATCGACACGGAAGAACGACAGGAGGGCAGATCGTTCGAAGTGCGAAAGACCGCCTCTGAAGAGGCGATTTATCTTAGATGGTGTTGCATCGACCTATTGAATTCACACGGACTAATCGGGCGCTAACAAGCAGTTAGCAAATACTCTCTGGAAATGCGGTCCATGCCATCATTTGAAGTCTATCGTGAGAACTGTAATGTCGTCCTGTTGCCCCTGCCCGCGGGGCTGCTCTGACCAGCGTGACAACTCGTCGAGCAAACCGTCTGCAAAATGATCTACTGCCAGGCTGCGGTTGTTTTCCATAAACTTGATGAACCGTGCTGTCCCAAATTCCTGTTCCGACGGGCTCTTGGTTTCAGGGATTCCGTCGGTGTAAAGAACGACCCGATCCTCGGCTTGGACGGGCAATTGCAAGGAGGCATAAGTTGCTTCGGGGAACATGCCAAGAAATAAACCGTTCTCGGTCACTGCACTCACTGTTCCCGCAGATTTGCGCGAGAAAAGAAGAGGGGGATGCCCCGCACCGGCGTAGGTCATCAACTTCTTTTCCATGTCGACAAACGCGTAGGCTGCCGTTACGAAATTGCGCTCAAACTTCCCACATAGTGCTTGATTCAGGCCGGACAAAACTCGTTCTGGCTCAGAGGCATGGGCGGCCTGAGCGGTTAGAGCCACTTGAAGCATAGAGGCGATCAGGGCAGATGGCAGGCCATGTCCAGATACGTCCGCGACAAGGATCCCCACGCGCTTATCGTCCACGATGATGAAGTCATAAAAGTCACCTGCTACCGAGGTCATAGGAAGATAGCGGGCCACGATGTGGAGTCCCTGAATTTTCGGAGTATCGCGCGGCAGGATAGAAAGCTGAATCTGCCTGGCCATCTCCAATTCCAGATTGATTTCTACGAGCTGACGCGCAATTTGTTCATGCGCTTCGCGAAGCATCAGGTGGGTATGCACACGCGCTTTCACCACCGCCTCAGAAAATGGTTTGTGAATGTAGTCTACGGCGCCAACCGCGAATCCCCTGGTCTCTTCCTCCGTGCCCGTTTGGCCGGTGAGAAAAATGACCGGGATATTCTGAGTGTCTGAATTGGCCTTTAAGCGACAGCAGACTTCGTATCCGTCCATGACCGGCATCATGACATCGAGCAAAATAAGGTCCGGCTTGTCTTCGCCGGAGGCTATGGCCAGAGCCTTCTCTCCATTGGTGGCAACTTTTGTCTTGTAAGTGTCCTTCAGGGCTCCTGAAATTACGCCGATATTGATGGGGGTATCGTCGACAATCAAGATTGTTTTTTGTGGCGGTGCTTTAGCCATAGTTTCACTCCAATTTGAGAGACAGGCGAGCGGCAATGCGAGAAAGAGTATTGAGTGCCGCCTCGAAATCGAAATTGCCAACCAGATCGGTGAGAGCAGTAATCTCCGATTGGGTCAGCACCTTAGACAACCCGGGTCGAGCCTCAAGTATGAAATCCGAGGCATCGCCATCGTCATTCTTCAACAATGTTTTCAGTCGCGTCAGAGGTTGGACTACGCTGACTGGGTCCCCGGCGTCCGCGGCATCCACCACCTGCGCTACGTCCTTGCCAGGCAAGGCCGCCCGTATGGCTCCAACTACCACATCGAAGGAATGTGCAAGCTGATGGAGTGTCTGCTCAACGTCATTTCCAGTACTGAGGGCATCCTCCGCCTTAGCGGCAACTTCCGCCAGCGAGGTCGCGCCGAGATTAGCAGCAGCGCCCTTTAGTGAATGAGCCGCGCGGACGGCGGTTGGGGTATCACCAGAGGCCAGCGCCGCACGAATTTCCTCAATGCCCCCAGCGGATGGTTGCGCAAATTTGCGCAATAGTGACTCGTAGCGCTTACGATTGCAGCCCGTTCGTCTGAGGGCCGATTTGGTGTCGACGCCAGCGATCTCCAATGGATTGGAATCAGGCGGCTTGGCGGTTGCGGGCAAATTCGGTGCCGAGGTGGCAACCGGTATTGCCGGTATGCCGCCATTGCGCGGCTTAATCCAGCGCAGAAGCACAGCAAAAAGTTCATCGGGATCGATGGGCTTGGCAACATGGTCATTCATGCCAGCCTCGATGCAGTTTTCGCGATCTGTGGCCATTACATTGGCGGTCATAGCAACAATTGGCAGCGTGCGCAGCCGTGGGTCAGACCGTATCACCTTGGTTGTCGTGATGCCGTCCATCACGGGCATTTGCATGTCCATCAGCACTAGGTCGTACTTGTTCTCGCCCACCATCTGCACGGCGACCTCCCCGTTCTCTGCTAGATCTATGGACAGATGAGCGTCCTCGAGCAGCCCCAATGCGACCTCTCGATTGAGCTCATTGTCCTCTACCAGCAACACTCTTGCGTCACGCAGCCGGCCAAGATCATGGGCAGATCCAACAGGAGCGTCGTAGACCTTTTCCCGTCTCGCTCCTAAAGCTTCTATGGCAGAGTCGAACAGCATGGAAGGGGTGACCGGCTTGATCAGAACGTTGGCGAAGGCGTTTTCCTCGGCTTGCTTCAGAACTTCCTCGCGGCCATAGGCTGTCACCATCACCAATTGGGGCTGCGCGGTCAGGTTGGGTAGCGCGCGAATGCGTTTGCCGGTTTCAATACCATCGATACCCGGCATTTGCCAGTCGACAAAAACGATCTCATAAGGCGCGCCGATTTCAGCGGCATGCTGGACCATCTCGATTCCTTCTGGGCCAGACGGAGCCTCATGCACGACGAACGTCATGCTCTCGAGCATGCTCGACAATACTGCGCGAGCTTGCGGATTGTCGTCGACGATCAACACGCGACGGCCGCGAAGGTCGGAGCGGGCAGTGCGCCGCGATGAAATTGCACCGTTACGTAGACGTGCGGTGAACCAAAACGTGCTTCCTTTTCCCGGTTCGCTGCTGACCCCAACATCTCCGCCCATCATCTTTGCGAGTCTCTTGGATATCGCTAGACCGAGCCCGGTTCCCCCGTGCTGACGCGTTGTAGAGGTATCCGCTTGTTCAAAGGCCTGAAACAAACGCCCCATCTGCTCTTCGGTGAGGCCCATGCCCGTGTCGCTGACCGAAAAACAAACCAACTGGCCATTCTCATCTTTGTCCTGGACCCGCGCTTTGACGACAATGTCGCCGCTCTCGGTAAATTTGACAGCGTTGTTGCAGAAATTGATCAGAATCTGTCCCAAGCGGAGGGGGTCGCCTTTGAGTTGCGTTGAGACACCGGAATCGATGTCGAAGATCAGTTCCAACCCTTTGGCCGACGCTTTCTCGGAGATCAGATTACTGACGTTCTCCAAAACCTTTTCCAGATCGAAGTCGATGTTTTCCACGGACAACTTGCCAGCCTCGATCTTCGAAAAATCCAGAATGTCATTGATGATGCCGAGCAAGTGTTGTCCGGCCATCTGAATCTTTCGAACATAGTCTTTTTGCCTGGGATTGAGGTCGGTTCGCAATGTCAAATGCGACATGCCGATGATGGCATTCATCGGGGTACGGATCTCGTGGCTCATATTGGCAAGGAAATCAGCTTTAATTCTGGTGGCCTCTTCTGCCACCTCTTTGGCTTTTCTAAGTTCCACTTCCGATGCTTCGAGCGCCTGGTTGATGGCTTCAAGTTCTTCCTTGCGGGTGGTGATCTGGCGTTCAGACGCGGCCAGGGCCTCAGCTTGAGCCCGGGTCTGCCCGAGAAGCTTTCTAGTTTCAAGGCTGCCGGACAGGATTTCAGCGCTTAAAGCAACGGATGGCAGGAGTGCATCGAGTAAAGCCCGCTGCCGCTTGGATAATGAAGCGACCGGAGCCAATTCAATAACAGCGGTAACGAACTCTTGATTGATTACCGGCAGAAAGAGGAGTTTGCCGGGCCTTACGGTGCCCAAGCCAGCAGATATTTGGACGTTTTCTCCGGCAGAAACTTCGAGTTGCCGCTTCTCAACCGCAGCTTGCCCCGCGAGTCCCTCGCCCAGTCCAAACTCGCGCGGACTGCCCTCGATACTGATCGCAAAGGTACCGACACGCACGAACCGCTTATGAGACTCGTCAGCGACGTACAAGGCAGCGTAGATGACGGGGATGGATTCCGATAAGTGTGACAGCAAAGACTTCGCGAACCCCGTAAAGTCCTGCACTGCTTGCAGACTCCGCAACGTCGACGTCACCTCGCTCTTCACCCAGCTCTGAATTTCGCGTTCTCGAGCGCCTAGTTGGAGAGTCCGTAGTGCACGGCTGATCTCTCCAATCTCGTTTTGGCGATCAAGAAAGGATATGGATTGGTCCAGTTTCCCATCGGCGAGATCTTGGATGTGGCCCTGCAAGGCCAACAGCTCTTGAACTACTTCGGTTTGAACGATATAGAACGCAGCGGCGAAGGATGCCAACAAGCCAAAGCCGATGACCAACCATGTGAGCACAATCGCCTGATGGGTTTTGTTAGTTAGTTCGGCGGACTGCTGGTCCACAGAGATGCTAATCTCGTCAACTATATCGGAGATTGCTTGTCGTCCGCGCTGCAATTCAGCATCAATACCCCCGCGCATCAGATTCATGGATTTGGTATTGTCGCCGACTAAAGCTGCGGCACGGACAGCCCGGGAGTTGGATACTGCACGATCAAAGATGGTCTCGGCTGAAGTGATCTCCTTGGCACGATTGGGAGATTGACGTACCGATTCAGCGATCAGTGCTTGGTAATCGGCGTAAGTTTTGTCCAGTTCGCCCTCGATCGTGTGCAATTTATCGGGGTTCATCTCGGCAATATCCGTGTATAAGAGCTGACCAAATAAAGCCGCCAGTGCTTTTGCCCGGGTCAAGTTCTTAAGTGTCCGAACATCCTGGTCAAGCAATTCACTGTAACGAGTATCAATACGCTTACTTTGGATGGAGGAATAAAGGCCTGATATGACCACCATCAGGGCCAGGGGAGCCATAGCCACCAGTAATTTTCGTCGGAGTTTGAGATTCGTTAAGAAGTTGATCATTGATGCGCACCAAGCGACGATCTCTCGACTAATGCTTTGATAGGGCCATAAACTCGGGTTTGGTCAGCCTTGTGCCCAGCAGCCCAGTCGAACGCTTGCTTATGTGGAGCTCCATCCTGTTCCGGGGATACGGCGGCTCTAATTGTCAAAAATAACAGATAGTGGTTAATCCGACATCTCCTGCCTGTTGCTGTTCCAAAGGCTTTCTGTGCGATTCCGGTCTTTACCGCGATATACTCCGATTTCCTTCCTTGGAACCCCTCAGGGCACGTTTCTGACGCAATTTTGGCCGTTCAAAACAGCCGCACCTCCGCTACCGAGAGCCAGCCTCGTAGCGCCGGTGAGGCGGACTGATGGGGCTCTATCAGCGGAACAAGAGAGGTAGGGACGGCAAACTACGTCAAAGTTTCATTTGGTGGATGTGTTATGCCTCTGACGGTAAACGGCATTGTGAGAGCACCAAAACAACCAACAAACGGTTGGCAACAAGAATTTTGAACAAACGGCTATCGGAAATTGTCGAAGGCAAGTTCAGCCTGCCGAAGTCTAATGCACCCAAGCTCGAAAAAGTCTGCGGAAGATTTCCTTCAATCCATCAAGCATGAAAATACCAGGGAACGTTATGCATCATCTGTTACTGAATCTTCGCGCGCACTTTGCTAATACCCATCTTTCGGGAATCACTTCAGAAAAAAATCGATACCTTTAAACAAGCACGTCTTTCGGAGGGGATCCGAGCCGCCACAGTGAATCGTGACCTGGCTGTGTTGCGGCGGATGCTAAGAATCGCAGAAAAAACGCCGATTTGTGACTCGTTCGCCTTTCAGGGGCGTTTGTCGGGGAGCAATTTGCTCCACCAGAGCAGTACTTCCCGTTTGCCCGTGACACGACCAGGATAATCGAAACTCCGCGATAGGTTACCTATTGGAATGGGCGATCAGACGGCAAGAGCCGCCCTGCGGGGGAGCGAGGTCGAGCGGAGCTGCTCGATGAAGTCCCGGCCAGCGCTCGGCAGCGGCACGCCTTGTCAGGCCGCAGAGAGCGCACTGATCGTAACGTAATATCCGTCCGGATCTCGGAGCGAGAACTCCTTGGTTTGCGTGTTCGGATTCACGTGTGGCTCCTCTTCGAGCCGAGGGACGAGCGAGCGTGCCCTTTGAAGCGCCAGGTCGAAATCATCGACACGGAAGAACAACAGGAGCCCGTTGCCGGGTGTCCCATGATCGGGGCTCATCAATGAGGGATGCTCGTGGGCGCCCCACACGTGGAGGCAGAGCAAAACAGTTCCATCTGAATCGAGGATTTGCCCAAAGTAGTCATGGGCAGGAAGGGTTGCCGGCTGACCGAACAGCGCCTGGTACCATTTGAAGCTGCCCGGCACGTCGCCTACCCCTATGATCGTCCACGTGCGCTTCATCGGGTCTCCCTCTGCTGGACTAATTCTTGTTTAGACCGACATGGATACAACCGGTCATCCCAGAACTTGGCGTACTATTTTGAGCCGATAGAGACAGGACTATTTCTGGTTCCCTCTGCGAGGTTGGGGCGTCTCGCAACGAGCACGCGACGGGTGGGTACTACGAGCCCGCTAACTTCTTCCTCGCCACGAGACGGGCAAACGCGTTCGTCGGACCATGGCTGTTATTGGCCATCACCTTGCCGTAATACTCCTTCGCACTCGCCGCATGGCCCGCCTTCTCATGGGACTGCGCGAGCAGCATCAGAATGAACGGATCTTCCTGGTTCGCTTTCCCTAGTTCAGCGATGGCCGTCTTGTAGTCGCCGCCATAGAACGCTACATATCCGGTGAGATACGGGAAGAACGGCGCCTGGTCTGGATTGTTGGCGTTCTCGAGTGCCGCTTTGGCCACGGCAACCTGTTTCTGAGCTTCCTCACGCTGTCCCCGACGCGCGGCAATTCTGGCCTGGGCGTGCGCCCAGCGGAACGCCCACAAATTCTTGTCGGCGTCCTTCATATCCGCCTTGCGCATCGCGGTGTCATAACCGGTTTTGTACCACTTCGCGGCACTGTCGATATCGCCCGACTCGAGCTTGATGCGCGCCAGCTCATTGGCCACTCCAGCCGCGGCTTCGAAATCCGGTTTCGCTATCAGCGCGTCAAACGCCTGCTTTTCGTATTTTTCGGCCTCGGCCGCATTGCCCTCGAACACATAGGAAAACGCCATCACCCGCAGTGCACGATTCTTCTGATCCAGAGGAGCCACATCGATTGCTTTCTGAAGGTGTTTGCGCGCGGCTGCGTAGTCGCCCTTCAAGTCGAGCGCTACGCCCGACTCCAAGTGGGCTTCGTAGGAGTTCGGGGACTTCTCGAGCACCTGCTGGTACAGCTTCAGCGCCTCATCGTGCTTCCCTTCGCTATTGAGCTTCTGCCCCTGTTTCACCAGCGCCTGCACATCGTCGGACTGAGCAGGCGTCTGCGCCTTCGCCGCTTGCCCCAGACAAGCCGCAGCCACGAAAAACACGGCCAAGAGAATCGCGACCTGACGATTAGGGGTGTTCATGGGCGCGATTATAGCGCCGACTTAGAACGAGGCGCCAGAGGATCGATGCCGGTTCAAACAGGCACTCGGTGTGCCTTCGCACAAGAGGGAGGCGGCGACTAAACGCGTGGAGAACAAGAATCTCGTGCCATCAGTTAGCAGAACCTGCTGAACAGTTGCGGCAGTTCTCGCGACGCAAGCGCTCCAACACGTCCCGATTAAGATATCGCCCTTCCGAAATCACAGCGACGATACGCTGGGTATTGCTTATGTCCTGCAGGGGATTGGCTTCTAAAAGAACCACGCTTGCCGTTTTTCCAGCCTCGATGGTCCCAAGCGACTCGGAAAGGCCCAAAAAGAGAGCGGGGTTCAAGGTCGCTGCACGAAGAACCTCCGACGGTGTAAAGCCAGCTTCGACAAGTAAAGCTAATTCATCATGCAGGCTGGTGCCGGGTGGATCATCCTTCTTTTCAAGAACACTACTCGAGTCCGTGCCCGCGAGAATCGAGATGCGGTTCTGGCGGATTGACGGAACCAGTTCACGAAAACCCGAAAAGATCGCACTCCACTGCGTCGGCGCCCAGTAACGGAAACTCTGAATGGTCGGGTCGAGCCAAGTACCGTTCTGGTCAAGCCGATTAAGCAGCTCCTTAAGTGATTGCGGGTCACAGCCGGAAGGTAGCTTTCGTGGAGCGCCTCCAACAACGGACTCAAAGAGCGCGTGACAGGATTTCGGAACGAACTCAAGGTGCTCGATGCTTTTCTGGCCTAGGTCCGACGCCTCAGCTGGTGTCATTGATGCTGGCACGTGACCCACGAACGAGATGCCCCTCTCTTTGCTGGCAGCAGCGATTGCAAAATAGCTCTCGCGCGCCAGGCCATCGTGTACCTTGATGAAATCAACGCGCAACTCCACGAGGCGGTCGATGGCCCTGCGAGCTTCCGCGGGCGAGTGAATGATCCAAGTCCAATCATTGGCCTGTGACGGTGGGCCCTCGAGCATGGGGCCCGAGAAAACCAGCCGCGGCCCAGTTAATTCTCCCGACGTGATGCGCCGTCGCGCATCCGCGAGCTCCGCGGCGTCTCCCGCCATGTCGCGGACCCCTGTAATTCCGTACGCCGTAAACAAGCGCAGCACGCGATCATCCCCGTCGGTGTGGGCGTGCATGTCCCAAAGGCCCGGAATCAGATATTTCCCCTGCCCGTCAATCACTTCAAATTCCTTTGTTGGCAGTCTTTCCTTTTCCTTAGCAGCTCGGACGGCGCTAATCCGGTCACCTACGATTAAGACCGTCATGTCTTTTTCGATCGTTCCTGCCCGAACATCAATCACGGTGACAGAGTGATGGCAATCTTGGACGGAGAGCCCGTGGCCCCTTGAACGGCGCTCAGCGCAAGCCAAAGCACAACTAGATTCAAACGCAGAATCATTTGCTTTCGTTTTTCCCGCAGCGCAAGGCTAGCAAAGAACTGAGTCGGGTCGCGCAGGTTTTGTCCCGCTATCAGCGCGAACTGCGGCTCTCACGAAACGCGCCGGACTACTTTCGCTATCGACCTGTGGTGCTCCACACGCAGAGCCACCCGAATCGCTGGCCCTGCCCCGACCCCGCCGGTCTTACTGCAGTGAATCCTTTGAGTCCGCGGTCTTGGAATCGCTATGCATAGGTCCTTAACAATCCGCTTGCGAACATCGATCCGGGGAAAATATGCAAAGGAATTCGAAAACGCGGCTTGCATTCAGCTGAAAAAAGAGTTACCGGGATACTCCATAATGTTGGAGCCCCGCGTGCGACTCTGAAATCAGCTGCTCAGTACAAGAAATACTTGCGCACTTTGGGCTTTGACAACGCGTCATCCTCGGCGAAGAATGTGATGGTGGCCTCGACCTCCTATGGTTCCCACCATTTGGCACAAACCCGGTCGCGACTGTAATCTCCCTCCAGTGCAAGAATGGCCTTTTTAGCTGTTCCGTCGCACGTGAGCCGTCGGCGCGGACAGCCGAGACTCTTTTGTGCCATCGTATGCTCAGAGGCAATGGCGTGTACTTATCGGCGATCATATTCAATGACAACATCGAGCCGAAGCTCTTGCCGACAAGCCCATCAATTACATTCCGCTAGGTCTGAGCGACCTTGCACTTGTTGGGGAGACCGAACTTGTTGAGATTTAAGACGACCAAGCAGCGTTCCGAAAAAATGCGAGCGATAAGATCAACCTCAAATGCGTCTACGGAGTGGCGATTCCGGGGTCTCGTGGTCAAAATGCTATCAAGGGCTGGAAGCTTCACGAAGCTTCCGTGCTGGGTACTCCCGATTTCTTTTTTCCAAATCAGCGAGTGGCAGTTTTCGTTGATGAATGCTTCTGGCACGGATGCCCCAACTGCGGGCACGTACCTAAAGCGAATAGCTTGTATTGGATGAAGAAGTTGGCGCGTAACAAGAGGCGGGATTCTCAAATTCGGAGGAGTCTAAGGTGCAGCGGCATAAGAGTTATCCGCATTTGGGAGTGCGAACTGCGCGTCCGGCCACACACTTGCCTTACGAGGTTGTTGCATGTTCTTAACGCGAAGGTCCTCGGCTTGAGGAAACTCTCGCTGCCCCCTGCGCGGTCACTTGGTTACTTTCGGAGGAGTCTTCTTACGTTACGGGATCACACCTTGTCTGCGGGGGAGGCATTCTCGCGAAGGCATCCATAAGCGTATAAGCGCGCTTTATCGAACGGCACCGGGCTATGAAAATAGTGAAAATCAAAGCGGCGGGTTTGCGCGGTGGCACGCCAGAAGGCGGGTGGGCCAACGAGATCAAGCCCCAGGACTGTGTGCACACGCTCGTTGCCGTCTTTACGGACGAAGGCATTACAGGATGGGGATCGGTATTCAGCGACGAGGGATTGGTGCAGGCGGCCTTGCGGGTCCTCGAACCGCTATACACCGGCGAAAATCCCCTTGAACCAGAACGCGTGAGCGAAAAGCTTCACACCAACACCTTTTGGATGGGTCGGGGCGGAACGATCACGCACACCATCAGTGGTATCGACATCGCCATGTGGGACATCCTTGGCAAAACCACAGTGCAGCCGGTTGGCAGGCTTCTGGGCGGTTGCTACCGAAGCCGTGTTCTTCCTTATGCATCGCTACTGATGCGCGAGCCGAAAGCGCTTGCAGAGCAACTCATCGCGATCCGCGAGCAGGGCTTCCGGGCTTTCAAGATTGGCTGGGGACCATTTGGCCACAAGAGTGATGCATTGGACGAGCAGATTGTTCGGTGCGCCCGGGAAGCGGTCGGTGCGGACGTCTTACTCATGGTCGATGCGGGCGCCAGCAATGCTTTCTGGCCTCACGGTTTCAAATGGGCGCTGCGGACCGCGCGCATGTTGACAGACTTCGGCGTCTATTGGTTTGAGGAGCCGTTGCCTCCCGACAATTTGCCCGATTACGTGCTCCTCCGGCAGGCTACACACCTGCCCATCGCAGGAGGTGAGGTTTTAACGCGACGACAGTCGTTCGTCCCCTGGCTCCAGGGTCGTGCCCTCGATATTGTGCAGCCCGACGTGACGAAAGTTGGCGGCATCAGCGAAGAGCGCAAGATTGCATGGATGGCCGAAGACAACGGTGTTCGCTTCATCCCGCACGGATGGAACACGGCCTTGGGACTGGCCGCCGATCTTCAACTCGCGTCCGCTGCCCGAAACACGGACATGGTGGAGTACCTCACCGGTTCTCCCTTTATTGACGACCTGGTCGAAACGAAATGGCAATTGAACAACGGTATGCTGGCGATACCGGAGGGGCCGGGACTAGGCGTTTCCTTGAATCTTGATGCAGTCAGAAAGCACACGGGCCAAGAATTTTGCCATGGCTAAGGAATGCAGCACTCATGCATCAGCCAAGCGTCTCGCATGTACTTGCGGACACCCTATTGGTCGAGCGGACCGTCCTGGGACAATACGGAAGACTCTTCGATTCTTGCCGGAACGGTTTGCTACTACAACGATTATTTGAGCCGTTCGCCGCGATATTCCGCAAGGGGCGACATTTCGTAAACGCGATGCACAAAGTGCGTTATAGAATTCGCGCGATATGAGTTTCCGAGTAAGAACCAACGGAAGTGATTTGGAGCTCTGCATGACTATTTGGGTGAAAGCGCTTGCGATCGGCATATCGCTCCTGTGCCTGAGCTTTGCCGGCAAGGCAAATGGCCAGGGGGGATCGGCCGGGACCTCTTTGCCTCACACGATGCGCCCCGTTGTTCGAGGGCGAAGGGCAGCGGTCTCATCGATGAAGGCTGAGGCGACGGAGGTCGCCCGGCAAATTCTCCAAGCCGGTGGCAACGCCTTCGATGCGGCAGTGGGTGGGCAAGCGGCACTCGCGGTGACGGACTTTGCGCTGAACGGAGTTGGCAGTGATGCTGTTTTGCTGGTCTACGATGCACGGGAGAAGAAGGTCCTTTCGATCAACGCCGAGCCGCGCGCTCCGAAACTGGCGACCATCGAGTGGTACGAGAGAAATAATGGCGGCAAGATTCCGGGCAGTGATGGGTTGCTCTCGGGCGGGCTGCCGGGCGTTGTGGATGCGTGGTATATCCTGCTCGGTCGCTGGGGAACGATGAGCTTCGAACAAGTGCTCCAGCCGGCCATCGATCTTGCGGAAAACGGCTTTCCCCTGAGTGAAGATCGGGCTCGCATGATCGCGAGCTCCGAAAAGATCCGCAAATATCCGTCGACCGTCAAAGTCTATCTCCCCAATGGGGAAGCACCCAAAGCGGGTGAGATTTTCAGGAACCCCGATCTGGCGCGAACCCTAAAGAAGCTCGTCGAGGCGGAACAGGCTAACAAGGGAAAGGGTCGACGCGAGGCGCTGAAAGCGGCGCGCGATCGCTTTTATACAGGCGACATTGCGCGGGAGATGGCGGCTTTCTCAGAAGCCAATGGGGGCTTATTCCGGTACGAAGACTTCGCTGATTACTCGGCGAAAGTGGAGACGCCGATCTCCTTCGACTACCGTGGCTATCGGGTTTATAAGAATCCATCGTCGAGCCAAGGACCAACGGAGCTGATCGCCCTAAATCTGCTTGAGGGGTACGATCTGAAAAGCCTCGGCCATAACAGCGCTGACTTCATCCACACCAATGTCGAAGTCATGAAACTGGCCATGGCCGATCGCGAAAAATTCTTGGGGGACATGGACTTCATCAAAATCCCGTACGACGGGCTACTGTCGAAAGACTATGCGCGGGAACGCCGAAAACTCATCGATCCGGCGAAAGCCTCGCTGGAGCTGCGCCCCGGTTCCCCTGCAAACTTCGCCGCCTCTGGCGAGCGACCGATGCATGTGGTACTCGATGGTGACGCGGACTTTGACGGCGACACGAGCTATCTCGAGGTCGTCGACAAAGATCGCAACGCCGTGAGCTTCGAACCCAGCCTCCACAGCGCTTTCGGAACCGGAGTCGTGATGGCAAATACCGGAATCATTTTCAACTGCCGTGGCGACTACTACTCACTTGTGCGCGGAGAAGCGAACGCACTCGAGCCAGGAAAACGGCCTCGCAGTACGTTGCAAAGCACGTTAGTCACGAAGGACGGGCAGCTGTTCATGATTACTGGAAGTCCCGGCGGCGATGACCAGGTGATGATCACGATACAGACGTTGATCAATGTCATCGATTTCGGGATGAATATTCAGCAAGCCATCGAAGCTCCTCGATGGTCCACCCATAGCTTTCCAGCTTCGCCATTTCCGCACTCGATGCTTCCGGGCGAGATGGCGGTCGAGGAGCGAATTCCCGAGACGACCCGGAAGGAGCTTGTCAAGCGCGGTCACAACTTGCGTGTTGCACCGTCTTGGTCAATGGCGTCCAGCGCCGGGATCATCATTGATGGGAAGACGGGCGTACTGAGTGCGGGAGCGGACCCAAGAGTGGAAGCTTATGACTGGGCATGGTGATCAGCGTGCGGGCATGCGTCCCGTAGGTCGACCATCGCTATTGCAAACACGAACGTCAGGTCCGCCCCCTCTGCGGGGATGCAGCTTTCGATTTGACTGTTACCCGACTGGCAAAATGGCCAACACTAACAATTTATCGTCTATGGGGAACTCTGGACCTCTCAGATAGACGCGCCTTTCACACTCTTGATCTAGGATGCGCGGACTGCTTTTTAGAGACTTGATTGTCCGTCCGGGATTCTTGCCGGAGGCGCCCAAAGGCAGAGGTGGTCGCTCAGAAAGACACTATTTCCAAGGCATTGTACGCTTTTAAATGACCATTGGGATCTGACGCGGCAGATCAAGACACGAAAAAATTCGCCAGCCAATTGTCCGCGGGCGCCAAAATCGCCATCAGAGCAGTCGCCGCGGTCAGCACTTTCCTCCGACTAGTATCCGATCTGCCCGAAGACCTCGGCGATGTTCGTCCCGTCACGCAACAACTGCTTCGCGAGTCGAACTCCCGATTTTTAGCCAGTAACAACGGTTTAGCCAAGTAGAAAGCTCTCAAGCCCCTGTTGTATGCAATGAAGTATTACCACCGCACTGGTGGGCAAGAAAAAGCAAGTCGTCATCGGAAACCAGGGTCGCGCTCGATTCCACGGTATCCCGATCGCGAAGGACAAACTCAGGGTTGCAGTGAGACGATGTAGGCGGTAAGGTCGACGATGTCCTGATCTGTAAGATTGGCAACAACAGGTTTCATGGCAGCGGCATTACGGCCGTCGCGAGCGCCGCTCTTGAAGTCGTATAGTTGCCGCGCGGTAGCGGTAGGAGACCGGCCTGCCAAAGGCGGGAACATATCTCCCATTCCCTTTAAGCCTTCGCCGTGACAAGAGGCACACGGAACGGTTCTGCCAGCATTACCAGTCTTCGCCAACAGCTCGCCCCTCTTTACGCTTTCCTTTGGCACGTATGCGACAAACCCGGACGTGGCATCGCGCAACAACGTCCGATTTACGTCCTCCGGCACCTCGATGATACGAGTCCCTATTGGTTCCTTGGCTCCGCTGGCATCCACAAGCTGCACATTATGCGGGCCAGGATGTGTGACAGGGACGGTATCAGTCTCAATGATGCGCGTACTTCGAACCGCTGGCAGTGAGTGAAAGTACTCAGCCGCAAGCTTCGCGTCGGCTGCCCCGATCGCTTTCGCAACTGGGATCATGTCGGCAAGGCTTGCGTGCACTACGGAAGCATGTCGCTTATCGTCTTTCATGTCGGCTAGTTGCTGAAGGAAATAGGCGACCGGAAGCCCTTGAAGATCGGCCGTGTCGGGCTTGCCTCGACCGTCTATAAGATGACATTGTCCACAGGCGCTGTACGCGCCTTTCTTACCCGAAATTACCGGAGCAGGAGGCGGGGGGTGCAGCTCTGGGAACCAATCTACCGTGCTGGTGCTCCTATTAATCTGAGTGTCCGTATAGCTCTGCGTGCTTCCGGGAATATGGAACAGCTGGCCGTCGTCCGGTTTCGAGGATTCGTGCACACCCTTCGGGTAAGGCCAATCGGGATAGTCCGTCCTTGCGAGGTTTGCTGGTGGATCGTAGATTGGCTTCGTTGCTGTCTGGTAGGCATGAGCCAGGCGGCTCACGGTTAGTAGGAGCGAGCTTGCCAATATCGCGCACAAGGAAAGCAACAACCTCGGATTCATACCAAAAGTCTCACGGACAAATGCCTGGAATATCTATCAAGATCCACCCCTTGAATCTCAGCTCTGGCAGGAATTCGACTAGAACCATCGTGATTACGAAATTCTATCAACCTATTTCTTCGAGGGCTACCGGGGTGTGCCCACCCTAGGCAAGGTAACAAATGCGTGATGAATACGACGCCAGAAACAGATGCACGGCTAACGCACGACCAGTAAAAAGAAACCAATCATCAGCGCAGCCGCCGGTGTCCACTAGTAAATTCAGCTTTGGAATTCCACTGATGGAACCTTCAACAATGATCAAGTAACCTCGGTGGAGCCGATCGGAAGTTTGATTAACTGGT
>Ga0207641_10002698_pt1 | contig 16196 bp, 12 predicted proteins | sample KBSSwiS62_FD_184306 | JGI IMG/M metagenome (GOLD analysis project Ga0207641, IMG submission 184306) | Switchgrass rhizosphere microbial communities from Kellogg Biological Station, Michigan, USA - KBS Switchgrass S6-2 (SPAdes) (version 2) | ecosystem: Host-associated > Plants > Roots >... | reverse complement strand
CGCGCAGGTTGTGCGGCGGCACGTTAGTCGCCATACCGACCGCGATCCCGGCCGATCCATTGACGAGCAGGTTGGGAAACGGTGCGGGGAGAACGGACGGCTCTTCGGTGGTCTCGTCGTAGTTCGGCGCGAAGTCGACGGTCTCCTTGTCCAGATCCGCCATCGCCTCGTCGGCCAGCGCCTTGAGCCGCGCCTCGGTATAGCGCATCGCCGCGGGCGGGTCGCCGTCCATCGAGCCGAAGTTGCCCTGGCCGTCGACCAGCGGGTAGCGCATGTTGAAGTCCTGCGCCAACCGCACCAGCGTGTCGTAGATCGACTGGTCGCCGTGGGGATGGAAATTGCCCATCACCTCGCCGACGATCTTCGCGCACTTACGGTAGCCGCGCGTCGACCCCAGGCCCATGGTCTTCATGCCGTACAGGACACGGCGGTGCGCCGGCTTCAGCCCATCGCGGGCGTCGGGCAGCGCTCGTCCAATGATTACGCTCATGGCGTAATCCATGTACGACCGCTTCATTTCGTCTTCGATGTTGACGGGTGGTGTCTGCGGGACGAGGTCGGCCATAGGGATTAGGGTTTAGGGCTTAGGGATTGGTCGGTCTCAGGACAGCGGAACTACGCTTCACGCTAATCCCCAATCCCCAGTCCCTAATCCCTGCTTCAGACATCCAGGTTCTTGACGTCCAGCGCGTTGTCTTCGATGAACTTCCGCCGCGGCTCCACCTGATCGCCCATCAGCGTCGTGAACATCAGGTCAGCCTCAGTGTGGTCCTCGGCGCGAACCTGCAGCAGCGTCCGGATCGTCGGGTCCATCGTCGTGGCCCAGAGCTGATCCGGGTTCATCTCGCCAAGACCCTTGTAGCGGTTGATCGCGACGCCTTTCTTGCCGGCGGCGATGAAGTAGTCGACGAGCTCCTCGAGCGAACGCAGCGTCACGTCGGCCTGCGCGTCCTTCGACGGCTTCCGGACGCGGTCTCTCGGCTCGGCCGCCAGCTTCGTCGCAGGATCGACCGGACCGCCGCCGATTGCCGACTCGTCGATCGCTGCCGTCGGTTCCTCCGCGTCGTCCGCCGGTGCTCCGGCCGACGATACGACGACGTCGCCTTGCAACGCGGGCAGGTCGCGGTGGTTGGCGAGCAACGTTCGATACTCGCCGGCGGTGACGAAGTCGACGCCGATCGTATGTTGCCGCGGGTAGCCGCTCGAGCGATCCTCGATCTGGAGCAGGTAGCGATTGTGTTCCTCGTCGCGCTCCACGGTCACGGTGCGCGTCTCGTTGCTCAGCGTCTGCGCCAGCCCTTCGAGGCGCTCCTTGTCGGCGAAATACTCGCGATCGGCGCCGGCCTCGAGCAGGGCTTCGACGATTTCGCGCGGGTGGCCACGGCGCTCGACTGTGTGCAGAAACTTCTGGTGGGCGATCATCTTCTGAAGCAGCTTCTCGAGCTCGCCGCCGGCGATGACGCGATTGGTCGCTTGGATCCGGACGGTGCGCCCTTCGATGGACCGCTTGATCAGGAAGGTCTCGAGATCGCGCTCGTCCTTGATGTAGGTTTCGGACTTGCCGCGCTTCGCTCGAAACAGCGGCGGCTGCGCGATGTAGACATAGCCGTGCTCGATGATCGCCGGCAGCTGGCGGTAGAAGAACGTCAGCAGCAACGTGCGGATGTGCGAGCCGTCGACGTCCGCGTCGGTCATGATGATGATGCGGTGATAGCGGAGCTTGGCCAGCTCGAAGTCCTCCGCGCCGATACCGCAGCCGAGCGCCGCGATCATCGTCTTGATCTCGTCGCTCCCCAACATCTTGTCGAAGCGCGCCTTCTCGACGTTCAGAATCTTGCCCTTGAGCGGCAGGATGGCCTGGAAGCGGCGATCGCGACCCTGCTTGGCCGATCCCCCTGCCGACTCGCCCTCGACGATGTACAGCTCGCTGAGGGCTGGATCGCGCTCCTGGCAGTCGGCCAGCTTGCCTGGCAGCGAGCTGCCGTCCAGCGCGCCCTTCCGGCGGACCAGGTCGCGGGCCTTGCGAGCCGCTTCGCGTGCCCTCGCCGCGTCGATCGCCTTGCCGATGACCTTCCGGGCGACGGTCGGATTCTCTTCGAGGTAGGCGCCGAGCTTGTCGTTGACGATCGTTTCGACGATCCCCTTGACCTCGGTGTTGCCAAGCTTCGTTTTCGTCTGTCCTTCGAACTGCGGATGCGGAATCTTGACGCTGATGACGCCGGTCAGGCCTTCGCGGATGTCGTCGCCGGTGACGCTTTCCTTGAGGTCTTTCGCGAGATTGTTCTTCGTCGCGTACGAATTGATGGTGCGCGTCAGCGCCGATCGGAACCCGGACAAGTGCGTGCCGCCCTCATGCGTGTTGATGTTGTTCGCGAAGGAATAGATCATCTCCGCGTAGCCGTCGTTCCACTGCAGCGCGATCTCCGCTTCGATCCCGTCTTTCTCGCCGCGCATATAGATCGGCTTCTCGTTGACAGCCGACTTGTTCTTGTTGAGGTGCGTGACGAACGAGACGATGCCGCCGTCGTAGTGGAACTTGTGATTTTTGCCGTCCCGCTCGTCATCGAGCGTGATCACGATGCCGCCGTTGAGGAAGGCGAGCTCGCGCAAACGCTGTGCGAGCGTGTCGAAGCTGAAGACCGTGGTCTCGAAGACCTGTGGGTCCGGGCGGAACGTGACCTTCGTGCCGCGCCGCTTCGTCGTGCCCGTGACCTCCAGCCCGGCCGCCGGAATCCCGCGCTCGTACGATTGGGTGTACACCTGACCGTTGCGCCAGATCTCGAGATCGAGCGCTTCGGACAACGCGTTGACCACCGAAACGCCGACGCCGTGGAGACCGCCGGACACCTTATAGCTGTCGTTGTCGAACTTGCCGCCGGCGTGGAGAACGGTCAACACCACTTCCGCCGCCGACTTGCCACTGGTATGGCGATCGACCGGAATGCCACGGCCGTTGTCGATCACCGTGATCGAGCCGTCGATGTGAATCGTGACGTTGATCTGGTCGCAGAAGCCAGCCAGTGCCTCGTCGATCGAGTTGTCGACGACTTCGTAGACGAGGTGATGCAGTCCGGTCGGACCGGTCGACCCGATGTACATGGCCGGCCGCATGCGCACGGCTTCGAGGCCCTCGAGCACCTTGATGCTGTCGGCGGAATAGTCGTCGGCGTTCCCGTGTCCGTTGTTGCCCGCCGGAACCTCCGGCGTCAACGGCGGGGTGTCCTTATCTTCAGATCTTCCTGTGTGTTCCATGTGTTGTCGGCCGGCACCGCGGTGGCCCCTACACCTTGTAGGGGCGACACGCGTGTCCGCCCTGTCAGACCCGCATCGGCATGATCACGTACGTGTAGTCGTAGCCTTCGGCACCAACCGGCTTCATCACCGCCTGGCTCACCTCGTCCTTGAGATCGAGCGACACGACGTCAGTGGAAACCGCCGACAGGAAGTCGAGGACGTACTGGGCGTTGAAGCAGATCTGCATGGCCCCGCCGTCGTAGTCCACCGGCAGCGTTTCCTTCGCTTCCCCGAGCTCCGGACTGCTGGACGAAACGTCCACCCTGCCCTTGTCGATCTGGATCTTCACCGCACGCGATCGTTCGTTCGACAGCAACGCCACCCGCTTGACCGCGTTGGTGAGGCGATCGCGCTCGAACTCGATGTGCTTGTCGTTGCCCTTCGGGATGACCCGCTCGTAGGCGGGGAACTGACCGTCGATCATCCGGGAAATCAGCAGCCGGCCCCCGACGTCGAAGAACAAGTGGTTTTCGCCACGCTCGTAGGCGATGTCGCCGTCACCTTCGTTGAGCAGCCTGGCCAACTCGCCGAGCGTCTTCTTCGGGAGGATCGCCCGCACCTCGTCGGCGTCCTTCTGGTTCTGACCTTCGCGGGCGACTGTCACGATGGCGAGACGATGGCCGTCGGTCGCCACCAGGCTCATCTCGTGAGGCTTCAACACGAAGAGAGCGCCATTGAGAAAAAAGCGCGTATCCTCTCCCGTGATCGCGAACTGGGTTTTGGCGACCATCTCCCTGACCGACGTGCGAGGCAGTGTGGCGCTTGGAGTGCCGCCGGACTCGGGAAGAGTCGGAAAGTCCTCGCGCGGCAACGTCTGCATGCGCGAGTCGAACCGATCCGCAGCGACTTTGACGCCGCCCTTGTCCTCGGCAATGCGAATGTCCGTTTCGGGCAGCGACCGCACGATTTCGTAAAACTTTTTCGCCGGCAACGTGAGCGAACCGCCCTTTGCGATCGTTGCCTGGCATTTGCTGCGCAGCGCCACCTCGAGGTCCGTGGCAAGAAAGCGCACCTCGTCGCCCTTCGCTTCCATCAACACGTTGGCCAGAATTGGAATCGTGTTCTTGCGCTCAACGATCCCCTGAAAAAGTTGCAGTTCTCGCAGAAGATCGTTTTTGCGGACGACAAGTTCCATGGCTGTGCTGACCTCGAAATGGGCGGGGGTTCGGGCGCCCGCGATCCCCTAAGGAGAGGAGAGATTCGAGAATATGAAATTATATAGGAAGAGAGGGCGTGTTGAAAAGTAAACCCTCCCCGTTAGTTCTTGACAATCAGTAACTTACGTTGTGGAAAAAACGTGCCTCGAATGGTTCGTAAAACTGGTCAGGTAGGACGGCTGAAATCGGTCCACAGCGATCCGCACCTGGCAAATTCAACAGGTGTGGAAAACCCTCAACCTCTACCGGAAACCCTCCAGAAAATTACCGATCAGGATGTTGAAATCTCCGTCCTTCTTGCGGAGGTCTTCGACTTTCCGAATCGAGTGGATCACCGTCGAGTGATGCTTGCCGCCGAAGCTGCGTCCAATTTCCGGGAGCGATGCGTGCGTCAGTGATTTGCACAGGTACATGGCAATCTGGCGCGGCATGGCGACCGACTTCGAGTTGTTGCGCGATTTGAGGTCGAGCATCTTCAGGTTGTAGTAGTCGGCGACGAACTTCTGAATCGCCTCGATCGTGACGGCCTTCTCCTCGTGGTCGAGGATGTTCTTGAGCACGTCCTGCGCCAGCGGCAATGAGATTTCCTGGCCCGTCAACGACGCAAAAGCGATGAGCCGGATGAGCGATCCCTCGAGCTCGCGGATGTTCGACTTGATCTTTCCCGCGATGTACATCGCGACGTTGTCCGCCAGCGGCACCGCTTCGGTTTCCGCTTTCTTCTTGAGGATGGCCACGCGGGTTTCAAGATCCGGCGACTGGATGTCCGCGGTCAGTCCCCATTCGAACCGCGATCGAAGGCGCTCCTCGAGCGCCGGGATCTCGTGCGGCGGACAGTCGCTGCTGAGCACGATCTGCTTCTGCGAGTCGTACAGCGCGTTGAACGTGTGAAAGAACTCCGTTTGCGTCCCTTCCTTGCCGGCGAGGAATTGGATGTCGTCGACCAGCAACACATCGACCGATCGGTAGCGCTCGCGAAAATCCAGCACGCGATCGTACCGGACCGCGTTGATCATCTCGTTCATGAAGCGCTCCGACGAGATGTAGGTCAGCTTCAGATTTCGGTCGTGCTGGAGCACGTACTGACCAACGGCGTGCATGAGGTGGGTCTTCCCCAAGCCCACGCCGCCGTAGATGAACAGCGGGTTGTAGGACCGCGACGGCGCCTCTGCGACCGCCCGACATGCCGCGTGGGCAAACTGATTCGACGAGCCGACGATGAACGTGTCGAAGGTGTAGCGGGGATTGAGGCCGGCCGGGCCAGGCAGTGGGGTGGCGGCGGGCGGCCCGCTGTCGAGAGCGGCGGCTTCCTCGGGGCTGAGCGGAATCATCGCGATGTCGGACTGGGGATCCGCCACGAAGTTGAGCGCGAGATTCGGCCTCTGCACTTCGCTCATCGCCTCGGCGATCACCCCCGCGTAGTGTTTCGTGAGCCAGTCCTTGAAGAGCGGGTTCGGTACTCGCACGGTTACCGACAGGCGGTCCTCCGCGACAAAACTCGTGGGCCGGAACCAGGTGTAGAAGCTGTGACGGTTGACCTTCGTCTCGATGCGGGCAAGGATGTTGTCCCAGACGTTCACTTCGCCGACCTTTCGCCCGCCAGGAAATCGCGATTTTTCAGGCTTTCCTGCCCGGCGACGGCCAAAAAATGCGATTTTTCGGGCCTGAATTCGTCACACTTCGCCCAACCCGGCGATTTTCCACAGTTTTTTCCACAGGTGTGGAAAACTCTGGGAAGAGACCAAACGTGCATGGAATTTAATGCGGCGGAATGCTCCGAGAAAGGACGCCGACTGTAACACACCTGCCGCTCGATTGACACTCTCAGAACGCGTTCGCTAACATTGACGGTTCGACTTATTCCGAAGGGATGCCATGGCTAAGGGAGTGCGGACGTTTCAGCCCAACACGCGGCACCGCAAGCGCACGCATGGGTTTCTGGTGCGGATGAGCACCAAAAACGGGCGCCTCGTGCTGAAGAGGCGACGTGCAAAGGGCCGCAAGCGTCTAACTGTAAGCAGCGAGTAAATCTGAGATTCCGGCCAGCCGAACACATTCGCCGCCGCGCGGAGTTCCAGCAGGTCTACAACCGTGGGTTTCGAGTTCACAGCCGGTATTGCACGGTGTTCATGCTGGCAAACGGCGGCGTTGGCCGGTTGGGAATCGCCGCCACGAAGAAACTCGGTGGCGCCGTCGAGCGAAATCGAGCGAAACGTCTGATTCGAGAGGTTTTTCGTCGGAACAAGATCGCGAATGGATTTGACGTAGTCGTCGTCCCCAAGCGCGACCTCCTCGACGCCAGCCTGAGTACCCTTGAAGCCGATTACAGAAGACTCCTTGCCCGCCGCGTGGCCCGCTCGAGCGGTCCTTGAACTGATTCGCGGCTACAAATTGTTCATCTCGCCGCAATTGCCGGCCGGGTGCCGCTTTCTGCCGACCTGCTCGGATTACGCCGCGCAGGCGATCAGCCGGCACGGCGTCCTGAAAGGTTCCTGGCTGGCGGTCCGTCGTCTCGTCCGGTGTCACCCGCTCTGCGCGGCTGGGCACGATCCGGTGCCGCTCTAGATGGAGCGACGAGTTCTCCTCGCGATCTTCCTCGCCTTCATCGTTCTGTACACGTGGCAGGCGCTGTTCGTTAAACCGGTGCCGAAGACCGTGCCGAAGACGCCAGGCGCGACGTCGTCTGCGCCGGTCAGCAGCGGCACGAGCACGACTCCAGGCCCTTCCACACCGTCGAGTGCCTCGTCGGCCGTCGCCGCGACGGCGCCTCCCGCAACCGCGACCTCAACGGCAGCGCCTGTCGTCGGCGAGACCGCGGAACGCGACGTGCGCGTAGAGACGCGCGACGTCATCGCGGTGTTCACCAACCGCGGCGCGCGGCTCAAGAGCTGGCGCCTGAAACACTTTCTCGATTCAAGCAAGCAGCCGCAGGAGCTCGTCGAACAGAAGTTGCCGACACACCCGCTGCCCTTCACGCTGCGGGTGCCGAATGACGCGCTCACAGCAACCCTGAATGGCGCGCTCTACGCGGTAAGCGGCGTGCCGTCGGAGCCGGCGACGTCGGCGCCCGTCGATCTCCGGTTCGAGTATCGCGACAGCGCGGGCGTTCACGCGGTGAAGGAGTTCCACCTCCAGGCATCGTCATATCTGGTCGGCTTCAGGTCGACGGTGGCCGAAGGCGACCGGCCGCTGCAGCCGGCGGTTCTGTGGGGCCCCGCGATTGGCGACGTCGGCGAAGTCAGCCGCTACGTCGCGAAGGCCGGCGGACTGCTCGATCAAAATGGCAAAGTCGTCCGATTGACCCCGGCCGATATCGCGAAGCAGCCGGAGCACGACGGCAACTTCAATTACGCCGGGGTCGAAGACAACTACTTCATGACCGTGGCGCTCGGCACCGGGCCGAGCAAGGTGAACTTTCAGCCGGTGTCGATCCCGCCACCGGACGGTTCGAAGGAGCCGCCGCGCGAGCTGGTGTCCTACGCGATCGAGCCGGCTCAGCCCGACGCGCCGATTCGCTTCTTCGTTGGACCGAAAGATTTCGACGTCCTCAGCGCCATCGATCCGCAACTGGCGCTGGCGATCAACTTCGGGATGTTCAAGGTGATCGTGGTCCCGCTCCTGCGGTCGCTGAAGTGGGTCAACGGCTTCGCCGGCAACTGGGGCTGGTCGATCATTCTCCTCACCATCATCATCAACGTCATCATGCTTCCGCTGAAGCACAAGGGCGTGGTGTCGATGCGCAAGATGCAGGAGATTCAGCCGGAAGTGAAAGCGATCCAGGACCGCTACTCCAAGTTGAAGGCGACCGATCCCGCGAAACAGAAGATGAACCAGGAGCTGATGGCGCTCTACAAGGAGCGCGGCGTCAACCCTGCGAGCGGCTGCGTGCCGATGCTGTTGCCGATGCCCGTGCTGCTGGCGATGTGGGCCCTGCTCTCCACGGCGATCGAGCTGCGCGGTGCGCCGTTCTTCGGCTGGATCCACGACCTCTCGTCGCACGATCCGTACTACGTGGCGCCGATCCTGATGGGCGCGAGCCAGCTGTGGCAGCAGAAGCTGACGCCGTCGGCGGGCGCCGATCCCGCCCAGCAGAAAATGCTGATGTTCATGCCCGTGATGTTCACGTTCATGTTTCTGTGGGCGCCGGCGGGACTGGCTATCTACTACGGCACGACGAACCTGCTGAACATCGCGCAGCAGTACTTCACGAACTTTTGGTTGGGTCCCACTCGCACGCGCCAGCATCGGCCCCCCGCGGAGCGCCGCGTGAAGCGCGCGGGTGGCGGAAAGACTGACGAGGCGGCCGCGCGCGAGCCGTAACAGCCATGACGCTTATGACGACGAACGATCCGACCCGCACGATTGTCGAGTTTCTCGAGCGGTTCACGAGCGCGCTCGGCATAGCCGCCACTGTCAATGTCGAGGAGACGCCCGACGGCCCGCGTCTGAACCTGTCAGGCGAAGACGCCGAGCTGCTTGTCCGTCATCGCGGCGAGCCGCTCAAGGCGCTGCAACACGTCGTCGACATGGCGTTCGGCCGTACGCTCGACGATCAGAAACGCATCTTCGTCGACGCGCTCGAGTATCGCAAAGGCAAAGACATCGAGCTGCGGAAAACCGCGAAGTTTCTCGCCGAGAAGGCCAAGCAGTCCGGGATGGACCAGCAACTCGGCCCGCTGAATCCATACGAACGGCGACTCGTGCACCTGGCCGTCGCCGAGGTGCCCGGCGTCACCACGGAAAGTGTCGGCGATGCGTTCTCGAAGACCGTCCTGATCTCCTTACGCAAGTAGGGACTAGGGACATAGGGACTGGGGACTAAGAGCCCCCAGTCCCCCAGTCCCCAAGTCCCCAAGTCCCCGACGTGGCTTTTGACACCCGAGACACCATCGTCGCCATCGCGACGCCGCCGGGACGCGGTGGCATTGGCGTCGTTCGCGTCAGCGGGCCCGAGGCGCACCCGATCGCGCGCGCGCTCATCACTCACAGAGCGGACCTGCAGCCTCGTTACGCGACCCTGACCACGGTCCGGCTAACCGCCGTCGCCGAAGCCTTGGACGATGTTCGCGATCAGGCGATCGTCACCTACTTTCCCGCGCCCGCGTCGTACACCGGAGACGACGTCGTCGAGGTGAGCGCACATGGGAGCCCGGTCATCCTGCGCGCGATCGTCGCCGCGGCCATCGATCGCGGAGCGCGCGCGGCCCAGCCAGGCGAATTCACGCTCCGCGCGTTTCTCAACGGCCGGATCGACCTGATGCAGGCCGAGGCGGTCGCCGATCTGATCGATGCGGTCACCCCGCTGCAGGCGAGAACGGCATTCGATCAGCTGGAAGGTACGCTCACGCGCGCGATCGCCAGCATCGATGCGGGCCTGTTCGATCTCATCGCACGCCTCGAAGCGTCCGTCGATTTTCCAGAGGAGGGATATCACTTCGTCGAACCAGGCGCGCTGGCGCGCGCGCTCGACGACCTCCTCGCGCAAACCGGCGCGCTGCTGACCGGCGCTCGTCGCGGGCGGCTCGTTCGCGAAGGACTCCAGGTCGCCATCGTTGGCAACCCGAACGTCGGGAAGTCGAGTCTCTTCAATGCGCTGCTTGGCGCTGACCGCGCCATCGTGACCGATCGTCCAGGGACGACGCGCGATCTCGTCACCGAAACGCTGGATCTCGACGGCCTTCGATTGACGCTCGTCGACACCGCGGGGTTGCGCGAAGCGACTGATCCGGCGGAGATCGAAGGCGTCGAACGATCTCGACAGGCCGTTGCGGTGGCGGACGCGATCGTCCACGTGATCGACGACGACAACGTACCTGAGCCAGGTGGCGCCAACAGGTTGATCGTGAGGAACAAGATCGACGTATCGTCGCCGTCGGACACGGGCGCTGTCGCGGGAGTGATTGCCGTGTCCGCTCGAACCGGGGACGGTCTGCCGCAGTTGCGCGAGCGTCTGGGGCGTGTTCTCGACGCGGACGCGAAGCGCGAGCGAGCGGACATTGCAAACGTGCGTCACGTCGCGCTCGTCGAGCGCGCGCACTTGGCGCTGCAGCGAGCGCGCTTGGCCTCGACGACCGACACGGGCGCGATGCCGGAGGAGTTCGTGCTGGCGGACCTCCAGGACGCACGCGCGGCGCTCGAAGAGATCACCGGACGGCGCACGTCGGAGGAGTTGCTGGCGCATATCTTTACGCGCTTCTGCGTAGGCAAGTAGGCGCATGCACAGAGGACACAGAGGGCTCCAGAGGACACAGAGGCGACGCCGTGAAGAGCGAGTTTGACGTTATCGTGATAGGTGCCGGGCATGCGGGCTGCGAGGCGGCGTACGCGGCGGCGCGGCTCGGCGCGCACGTGGGCCTGTGCACCCTGTCAACCGACACGGTCGCGCACATGCCCTGCAATCCGGCCATCGGCGGCACTGCGAAGGGCCATCTCGTGCGCGAGATCGATGCGCTCGGCGGGCTGATGGGGCGCGCCATCGACGCGACGGCCATCCAGTTCAAGCTGCTCAACCGCAGCCGCGGGCCGGCGGTCTGGTCGCCGCGCGCGCAGGCCGACAAAAAGGTTTACGGCCGCTGGGTGAAGTCCGCGCTCGACGCCGAGCCCAACATCGATTGGTTGATCGGTAAGGCGGGACGACTTCTGGTCGAGCACGGCCGGCTGGTCGGTCTGGCCATGGAAGATGGCGATGCCTACGGCTGTCGCGCGCTGGTCATTACCACGGGCACGTTTCTCAACGGACTGATTCACATCGGTCCGGAACAGCACGCGGCGGGGCGAGCGGACGAGCCGCCGTCCTGCGCGCTCGCCGAGTCGATCAAATCCCACGACTTCGAGTGCGGTCGTCTGAAAACCGGTACGCCGCCGCGCCTGGATCGGAGCAGCATCGACTTCGAACGCCACGTCGCCGAGGGTCGATTCATGCGCGAGCCCGGCGACACACCGCCTGTGCCGTTTTCGTTTCTGTCGGCGCCGATCGATCGGCCGCAGATCGACTGTCACCTGCTCCACACCAACGATCGCGTGCGCGACCTGGTGCGCGCCAATATCGATCGCTCCCCGCTGTTCAACGGGCAGATTCGCGGCATTGGACCGCGATACTGTCCGTCGCTCGAGGACAAGATCGTCCGCTTCCCAGACAAGGAACGGCATCAGATTTTTCTCGAGCCGGAGGGTGTCGACGTACGCGAGATCTACGTCAACGGATTCTCGATGTCGCTGCCGCGCGACGTGCAAGTCGAGCTGGTGCACGCGTTGCCGGGCCTCGAGGAGGCGGTGATGCTGCGCCCTGGCTACGCGGTGGAGTACGACTTCGTGCAGCCAACGGAGCTCACGCGTCAGCTCGAGACAAAGCGGATCAAGAGCCTTTTCTTCGCGGGGCAGATCAATGGCACGTCGGGCTACGAGGAAGCTGCAGCGCAGGGGCTTGTCGCGGGCATCAACGCGGCGCATCGCGCCATCGGTCGTGAAGGTCTGGAGCTGCGGCGCGACGAGGCTTACATCGGCATTCTCGTTGACGACCTGATCACGAAAGGCTGTCTCGAGCCGTACCGGATGTTCACCTCGCGAGCGGAACATCGACTACTGCTGCGCATCGATAACGCGGACTTGCGGCTGACGCCAAAGGGACGGACCGCGGGGCTGGTCGGTGACGAGCGCTGGGAACGCTTCGCTGAACGTAAAGGCCGGTTCGACCGCAATCTCGTCACGCTTGACGAAACGACGGTTCGTGCCCCGTCAGGCGATCGTATAACCGCGGCGCAACTCCTGAAGCGCCCCGCTGTGCGTTTGCACGACCTCATTTCCGGCGGTTGTCTGCCGCGCTTCGAAAGCGACGCGCGGGCCGCGGCGCTCGATGTAGAATCCGTGGAAACTATTGTAAAATATAGTGGTTATCTCAGGAGACAGGAGAGCGATGTCGCGCGGTCGCTCCGGGACGAAGAGCGCCGGATTCCTTTGGGCTTCCCGTTTCACCGTGTGCCCGGCCTGTCGACAGAGGCGGTTCAACGGCTGACACAGATCCGGCCGGACACGCTCGGACAGGCGTTGCGGATTCCCGGAATGACCCCTGCCGCCGTTGCGGTGTTGGGGGCGTACGTCGGACGCTTGTCTCCGAATAGGTTGTAAGCTCGCCGAGTGACGTCTCGCGAATTCAGGGAGCGCCTGTCGAGACGCGCTCGCAGGGTTCGAGTCCGCGCGCCGGAAGAGGTGCTCGCACCCCTCGAGACGTACTATCGCCTGCTGGCGCAATGGAACGTCAAGATCAACCTCACTGCCCTACCGTTACAGACTCCTACCGACGCGACGTTCGACCGGCTGTTCATCGAGCCGCTGTTGGCTGCCGAGCTCATCCCCGACGTTCCAGGAACCTGGTTCGATCTCGGCTCGGGCGGCGGATCTCCAGCACTTCCGTTGAAGATGGTTCGCCCGTCACTTTCCCTGACGCTGGTCGAGTCGAAGACTCGAAAGGCGGCATTCCTGCGTGAAGTGATCCGGGCGCTGAAACTGGCGGGAACCGAGGTCGCGAACATGCGCTTCCAAGAGCTGCCGACGCCGACTCCGGCGGTGGATCTCATCACGGTTCGTGCGGTTCGTGCCGATCGAACCTTGCTTGACGAGTCGGCTCGTCTCCTTCGGGTTGGTGGGCACCTACTGTTTTTCGGCAACCCCGGTGTGCTCGCTCACAAAGCATTCAGGCCACAAGAGTTCGTGCGCACTACCTCAGCTGAGCTGGTCTTGAAGAGCTTCGTGCGAGTGTTCCACGTGGAACAAAATGATTGACCGCCTGCGCACGGCTGCGTATCCTCGCAGAGATTCCTGACGCAGATCGTTACAAATAGGGTATCAGCCCAAGAACTGTGGCCCGTATCGTAGCCGTTGCCAATCAAAAAGGCGGCGTCGGAAAGACGACGACCACCATCAATCTAGCGGCCTCCCTGGCGCTAGCCGATCGAAACGTTCTGTTGGTGGACGTCGACCCCCAAGGCAACCTGACGAGCGGTGTCGGCCAGAAAGGGCGCGCGTCGGAAGCCGGGACCGTCTACAACGCGCTCACATCCCTCGAGCCGACAACCGACGCGGCCCCATTCATCATCAGCACGACCATCGACCGGCTCCACCTTATCCCCGCCGAGCGCAACCTCACCGGGGCCGAAATCGAAATGGTCACCCTGAATGGGCGCGAGGAACGGCTGCGCGCGCTGGTAGATCCACTGCGAGACCGCTACGACTACATCTTCATCGACTGTCCGCCCTCGCTCGGACTCCTCACGCTCAACGCGCTCGTCGCCGCGGACGCGGTGCTGATTCCGCTGCACTGCGAGTACTTCGCGCTCGAAGGTCTCGCCGATCTCGTCGGCACGATGCGCCGCGTCCGCGCGGCCCTCAACCCCGGGCTCGACATCGACGGCGTCCTGCTCACGATGTTCGACGAGCGCACGAACCTGGGTCAGCAGGTCGCGAGCGACGTCAGGAATTTTTTCAAGGAGAAAGTCTTTCGCACCGTCATCCCGCGCAACGTGCGCCTCGGCGAGGCGCCGAGCCACGGCATGCCGGTCATCCTCTACGACGCGAAGTCTCGCGGCGCCGAAGCCTATCGCGCACTCGCGCGCGAAGTCATCGAACGATCCGCGGCTGCAGTCAGCTGACACCGACAATGAACGCAACGTCCGCACAGACCGCAACGCCAAGTCTTTCTTGGCGATCCTCGCGCGCATTGCGTTCGACATGATCACCATGGAAAAACGTCCCGCACTCGGTAAAGGCCTCAGCGCGCTGATTCCGGATCTGCCGCCACCACGGCCGACCGCCACCGTCGAGACCGACATCGACCGCCTTGCCCCGAATGAATTCCAGCCACGCGGGCACGTCGACGAGGCCAGGCTCCAGGAGCTCGCGCAGTCGATCAAGACCAACGGCGTCATCCAGCCCATCGTGGTGCGGCGGGTAGGCGATCGGTTCCAGATCATCGCCGGCGAACGGCGCTGGCGCGCCGCGAAGCTCGCCGGCCTGCTGCGCGTGCCGATCGCCGTCCGCGATGTCGCGCCGGGACAGGAGCGATCGCTGCTGCAGATGGCCCTCATCGAGAACGTCCAGCGCGAGAACCTCAACCCGATTGAAGAGGCCCTCGCTTACCGGCGGCTCGCCGACGAGTTTCACCTGAAGCAGGAGGACATCGCGAGCGCCGTCGGCAAGGATCGCGCGTCAGTGGCGAATTTCCTCCGCCTCCTGAAGCTGCCGGAAGAAATCCGCACCGAGGTCGCCACCGGCCGCCTGTCGATGGGCCACGCCCGCGCGTTACTCGCCCTCACCGACGAAGGAAAGCAGCGCAGCGTCGCGCGCGACATCATCGCGCGAAGCCTGTCGGTCCGCGAAACCGAATCGCTCGTCAAGAACGCCGCCGAAGGCGGCGGCGCGGATCGCACACCCGCGGCGGCGCCGCCCGTCGACGTTCACACCCGTGCGGCTGAAGACAAGTTGAAGTTTCTGCTCGGCACTCGCGTGCGCATCGTCCGCCGCGGCACGCGCGGCCGCATCGAAATCGATTTCGGATCCGAGGAGGAGCTGATTCGGATCTACGAGCAGTTGACTGAACGATGACGGGACTCTGGATTCGGGATTCGTCCGTCCGCGATTCCGAACCTGAACCTCGAATCCCGATTCAGGTAGCGAAAGGAGAGAAGTGGCCAAGCGTCTGACGCAAATGGTCTCCTGCGCCGGTTGAGCGAGCAAACTCGCCGCAGGCGAGCTCGCTCAGGTGCTGAGTGACATCCCCGCGCCGACCGACGACCGTGTCCTCATCGACTTCAGGACCGCGGACGATGCGGGTGTGTACCGGTGGGAGGGGGGACCGGCGCTCGTGCAGACCGTTGATTTCTTCACGCCAATCGTCGACGACCCGTTCGTGTACGGCCAGATCGCGGCCGCTAACGCGACGTCCGACATCTACGCGATGGGTGGACGGCCGCTGACCGCGCTGGCCATCGCTGCCTTCCCGAAAGACGATCTGGAGCCGGAGACGATCCGCGCCATCTTTCGCGGCGGCTTTGACAAACTGCGCGAGGCGGGCGTCTCGCTCCTCGGCGGCCACACTGTTCAGGATCGCGAGATCAAGTTCGGCTATGCAGTGACCGGCGCGATCGATCCGTCGCGCATCCTGTCGAACGCCGGGGCACGCCCCGGCGACGTCCTGTTCCTGACGAAACCAGTGGGAACTGGAATTGTCGGGACGGCCATCAAGTTCGATCGCGTCGGGTCCGCGCTGGCTGCCGAAGCCGTCCGATCGATGCAGAAGTTGAATCGAGGCGCCGCCGAAGCCCTCCAGAGGCTGGACGCTGGTGCTGTCCACGCGTGCACTGATGTGACCGGCTTCGGCCTGATCGGACACGCGACGGAAATGGCGCGGGCGAGCGGCGTCACGATCGTCATTGGCGCCGGTGGCGTGCCGCTGTTTTCGGGAGTGCTGGACATTGCCGAACTCAACCGCTCGGGCGGGATGGGTTCGAATCAGGAGCATTTCGCGCCGTCCACGCATGTGGAGCCGGACGTCGACCGCCTCCACGAAATCGTCTTGTACGACCCACAAACCTCTGGAGGTCTGCTGATTGCGGCGGATGCGGCCTCGGCGGACGAGGTGGCGGTCTGTTTGTCCCGCGCCGGCGTGACTGCGCGCCCGATTGGCGCCTGCGAGGCTGCTCAACCAGGGATCGCGGTGCGCGTCAAGCCCTAGGTAGTGGTCTAGTTTCAATT
>Ga0207641_10002696_pt1 | contig 16200 bp, 9 predicted proteins | sample KBSSwiS62_FD_184306 | JGI IMG/M metagenome (GOLD analysis project Ga0207641, IMG submission 184306) | Switchgrass rhizosphere microbial communities from Kellogg Biological Station, Michigan, USA - KBS Switchgrass S6-2 (SPAdes) (version 2) | ecosystem: Host-associated > Plants > Roots >... | reverse complement strand
GGATTCATAAAATCTGTAACAGTTTTACTTAATGCATAGTCAGAACGCAGTGTTATGTTATAATAAGTATAGAATACGCTGCTATAATTACCACCAGGATAAACCAATTGTATATCATCAGCATTAGTGGCCAGGTATCCACCGCTTGCACCCATGGCAGCAAGGAATTCTGCTTTGCCTTTTGCAGCATCAACTGAAGATAGGCGCAATGCCATGATCATACGAAGTGAGTTGGCAAATTTTTTCCACGCAACTATATTTCCATTAAGAAGAATATCTCCTTTTACAGGAGCGCCGCCGTCAAATTGTGCAATTGCTTCTTTCAATTCCTTAAAAAGATCTGTATAAATATCCTGTTGTTTGTCGTAAGGAATTTGTCCATTAATATTTAATGCTTTGAAATAAGGAATATCTCCCCACTGATCTGTAATGCGAAGAAAGTGCCATGCTTTAAGAATTCTTGCTGTGGCAATTTGGTTAGCATTTGATCCATTTGCAGCTGATTTGACAGCAGTTTCAGGATCAGTGTTTAGTTTTATGATGTTTACCAGATCATACAAACCACCTGAAAAATAATAAGTACCTGTAGAAGTAATACCTGAATAGTAACCACCAAAATCAGGTTGAAGTCTTGCATAACGAGATGCTTCGGTATACTGGGTTTCAGAATATAATTGAGCATAAAGACCTGGATTTACTTGCCATGTTTCATCTCCCATACCTGAAAGCACATTTGTCAGAAGCGCTGCTGTATTTGGCTCCGCTACTACAGCGGGGTTCACGTTTATATCTCCGAACTCATCAATTTTTTTGGTACATCCAATGCCTGATACGATCAGGCCTGCGATAAGTACCATTGATGTGAGTTTTATAAGTTTCATTATTAAAATATTTTTATTATTAAAAAATTTTTAGAATACGAATTTCAGACTGGCACCTAATGAACGTACACCTGGCAATTGTCCATCTTCTCCCTGCACTCCTGATATTTCAGAAGGATCAAAATTCTTAGATTCTCTATAAATGATCCATGGATTTCGTGCAATAAGCGATAATGTCGCACCCTGCATATACTTGCTCAGGTTGCCGATCTTTTTAACTGGTATACGATAAGCCAAACTTGCTTCCCTGATCTTTACATAAGTAAGATCATGTATAAATGGTTCTGCGATCTGAAGTGTGTAGAATTGGTGATAATAGTTGAAGCCGCTAACATAAATATCAACCGGTGTTTTTTCATCCACTGAACTTACACCAACCACATGTACTCCTCCGCCATTTGCAACTGCATCACGAACATTATTTCCTTTATCATTTGTTTCAGCAGTTTCCTTTAGTAGCCCGGAGAACCAACCCCAGCTTTCAGACAGTGAGAAAAATTTACCGCCTAACTGGTAATCAAGACTGAAGTTTAAAACAAAATTTTTATAGGCGAATGTGTTAATAAAACCGCCAGTTGTTTTTGGAACAACTGAGCCCCAATGTTTATCAAGATCACGGATATAATAACCAGTATTTGGGTCAACAACCATTAAACCTTCAGTATTGCGTTTGATACCACCACCAATTAACTGACCCCAATCTGAACCCAATTCCTGGAAAGCACGGGCAAACCGAGTTCCAAAGTCACCTCCAGCTAATAATACTCTTTGCTGGTCCTGGTAGAGATTTTTTATTGGATTCTTGATCAAATAGCCAAATGTAGCCGTCGCATCCCAGGTAAAATCTTTTCCATTTATAATGGAAGCATTTAATTGCAACTCGATTCCCTCACGTTTTACATGCACGGCATTTACAACCAGGTTCGTGAAACCACTAATAGGATCTACCTGGACAGATAAAGGCTCAAGATCATTATCCTCATTATAATAAACAAAATTCACCCCAAAACGATTTTTGAATAAGCGTAGATCAACACCGGCTTCATATGTTGTTACCAGCGAACCTTTCAGGTTTTCATCAACAACTGAATTAGGTGTGTTCATCAGGAAGTTACCGTTCCAAAGCACCGAAGCAGGGCTATATCCAAAGTTGTTTGTATATATTCCAATTGAAGTTGGTTTTTTACCCCAGCTTCCGAATACTTTAGCAAAACTCAGCCATGGAAGACTGCCCTTTGTAAACTCACTCACTACAAAACTTGCACCTACTGATGGCGAGAACAGGTTATTCCCGATCTTCGGATCCAAAGTAGAATACCAGTCATTGCGAACAGCAAATGTTACACTTGCATACTTGTTCCACTCCAGGTCACCAGATGCGAAGAGGGAATTCACTCTTGAAGCCTGGCGGGTATTTCCAACTGTTGGCTGTGCTGCTGAATTTGAAATAGAATACAGATCAGGAATATTCAAGCCATTCTCCGTACTTGCCGTATTGTCTTTATATTGAGTTCTCAATACGTTACCCCCACCCGTAATATTGAATGCAAGCTTATTACCAAAGTAACTGTTAGTATAAGTAGCAAGACCTTCATAATTATATTCATTGGAAAAAGTATTCTGGGTGACATACCCTGCCAAAATACCTGATTGAAGAGCACTTTGCTGAAGTAATGAAGTTGTGATATTCTCCGTATAAGTTGTTAACTGGTTTTTACGGATCGTTGCTTTTACATTAAAATGATTATTCAATTTATAACGGACAGAGAAATCGCCGAAGAGACGATCTCTTCCATTGAGATAATTCTTGTTTGCGAAATAATCATAATAATTATACCAATAGTTTCCATTGATATCATCATACCCGGTAGCACCATCAGGGTTAGTATAAAAATTCCATGACAATAAATTACCAGCTGGAGACTTCATTCCGGCCAGTTCTCTCAGTATATTCATATCCAAATCCCTATGGAACCACGAATTAAATGAACCGGATGATTGGTTTCCATATGCATCAACAAATTCACCGCGAACTGTTGTAGTAGAATAAGTAGCATTAACACCTACTGTGAAATGTTCACTCAGATCAGCCGTACCTGAAAAGAAAATATTATTCCGCTTTGAGTTTGTGCTCGGCAACAGGCCTTTTATATACTGATTAGTATAAGACATGCGGGTAGAGTATCCCGGACCACTTTTGGAAAATGCGGCATTAGTAGTACTTGTAACACCTGTATTCCAAAAGTCTCTTGCGTTATTTGGCTGCGCTACAAGTGGAGCTGTTTTAAATGAATATTGAGTGCCTGGAAACCATGCATACCAGGGAATATATTCCTGTCCTGCCATGCGGGGCCCCCAGCTGGCGTCATCCGTATAATCCGGAAAATATTTTCCGTCCAATGCTTTCCATTCTGCGGGTTGACCTGCTGCATAATGATATTGAGTAAGTGAACTTGAACCGCCACCAGAATAAAGATTTTGGTATTCCGGAAGAACATACACATTATCAGCCATTACACTTTGAGTAAACTCAACACCAATTCCTTGCTTAGGGCCTCTTTTCTTTGTTGTAATAACTATGGCACCACCCTTAGCTCTTTCACCGAACAAAGCTGTAGCATTTGCTCCTTTTAAAACTGATACATCTTCTACATCGTCAGGGTTTATTTCAAAAGCGTTCACGATCGTACCATCAACAATAAAAATAGGACCAACGTCTCCCAATGATAAACCGCCACGGATACGCAAAAAATCCTGGTCACCTGCTCCAAGTTTTACGTTGGATTGTGATCTTGACTGAACACCGGCAATTTTACCAGCCAATGCATCAACAATGTTTGTTTGTGGAATGATATTAAGCTGTTCGCTTTTTATAACTTGTGAGCTATAAGGTGTTGTTCGTTGAGATTTCTTGATCCCAAATGCACTTGTAACAACTACCTCTGTCAGGTTACTGCCAGATGCAGGTGCTAATGATACCGAAACATTGTCGGAAGTACCTATGGTTATTTCTCTGTCATCAAAACCGACCGATGTAATTACTAACACTGCGCCGGAAGTAACACCCTTAATAGTGAATTTTCCATCGGCATCTGCTGTCACACCATTCTTGGTGCCTTTAACAGTAACAGAAGCAAATGGTATTGCTTTACCATTTGCATCCGTTACAGTACCGGAAACATTCCGACTCTGAGCGAATACCAGCGTTGAACATAGTATCGCCGCCACAAATAGTGATGCAAATTTTCTCATGTGGAGATCAATTTTTGATTAAATGAACACTTGATTTGAGCCTAAAAATAAATCTTCATTGAATAGGGATACCAAATAAAGACAGCAAATTTTTTAAAAATGCTGCGATAATATTAAGCAAATTTCTAACAAATCGTCAAAGGAAAAGCTAACTAGTGTTGATACCTTAAAAAACAATCCTCATCATCATCCTTATCTCAGATTTCTTTGGGCCTGGTATCTCATCCAATCCAGATCCGACAGTCTCCTTATCGGTATAAATGTATTGTGACCATTTTAGCCAAAATGAAATAGATGAATTCAAGTCGTAATTGACATTTAGATAATATCGGTATCCTTTATCATAAAAAGCAGGGATCGAATAATAAAAAAGAACATCATTTTCATATGCGTATATCCTTGAGTTATAATCATCGGTTTCAAAATACTGAAGCCTGATATTGCCACTATATCTTTTAAGAACGGGCTTATAAATAAAATCAAAAAAAGTTAGAAACCCTCTTTCTGCATTTACGCCATCCTTATCATACCATAATAATTCAGTTCGGTTCCTGACAGCCAGTGATTGATTTATTTTAAAACTGATCTGGGTTCTCCAATTTTGCCGTGGTAGCGATACAAGATAATTCGCGGCAAGATTATTATCGGGTTGATTACCTTGTTTTGATTCATTACGGTATCTTGTATACACTTCAAGTTGTTTATTCGGGGTATAAGTTATTTGTGCCAAAAAATCTTTCCCCTGGCTTGGTGCATCTACCAAATATTTTAACCAGGGAAATTTATAAACATCAATATATGCATCAAAACGCCATGCAGAAACTGGTCGTATGCTGATGCCTGAATAAAAACCATTTTCATTTGTTGGATATGTATTTTCCGTAAATGCATTTCCATTATTGGATTGATATTGCGGATCTATATGGCGATGGAGAAATGAAATATCAACCTGCGGATCCACACTTATTAATAATCCATTCAGAAATGCTTTACTGAAATTTTTATCAACCGCTGCTTCTCCAAAAAAATGAAAGTTTTGACGAGTATAGCTGTAATCAATGCTATAGTTACTCCAATTCTTGCCGCTTATAGCATACAGATTATATGGCTCCTGTCTTTTTATTACAGGTGAAGAAAAATTAAAATTGATAGCGTTAAGCCCAATATGCCAATTACTGGCTTGATATTTTATATTTCCGCCAAGAGCAAGTTGTCCTAGTTTATGCCTGCCTTCAATTTCATCCTCTGTACGATGATACCCGGAATTAAGAAAAGAGGTAATGTACTCTTCATGGCTTACTGTATCCGCTACGAAGTTGGCACTAAGCTTTCTGTAAGATATAAAACCGGTTGCTTCAAACCTTCCTTTTTGCAAAGTGATCCCGGCACCGCGATGAAAACTAAATTCACCAGCTGAATTATAAAGACGGAGCACCGGTGATTGTCTTTTTATCGCAAGTATATCCACACTTTTTCTGAATGCAAGACTTTGCCATTGGATCAATCCTTGCCCCATGTTCACTGTAAAATCTCCCAATGCCACTGCTTGTACTGAACCTAGTTTTCTTGCAAATAAATGAAATGAATAAAAATCAAATCCATATTTCTGAGCTCCTTTAAAAAACTGTTCCCCTGCATCCTTGTCTCCCACTATTCCATATTGTAATAAATTTTTATCCTGGTATCGATAACGTAAGAAAAGTTTTGGTGGACTGCCAAGATATTTTGTCCCTGTACTTGTTTTTTCAAACCCTGCTGATTTCTCGAGCACCTGAGAATAGCGAAATGACAGAGTGTGTTCTCCTACTTTGAATCTCGTCTTAAAAATTTCTGAAAGATCTGTTGGTTCAGCAACTGTAATAAAAGGCAAAAGTTTTTTTATAATTTGAGTATCCCAGGAAGGAACAGCCTGCAATTCATAAATACTTATGAATTTCCCAACCAGTTTTCTGTATGAAATCAGATTTGCTATCTGCAATCCTGAAAGAATTTTCAGCTCACGCAGATCATTTTCATCAGCCGTATTCATATTAAGCGGGTTTCTTCTAAACCGCTCCCATTGCTGGTGATAACTGTCATCTTCCGTTTCAGCCTGGTCAACATCAGTAAGGTTTTCCAATTGCTGTTCTATTGTTGATATATGAGTTTCCTGCGCATGAGTTGTGAGAAGTGAAAGACAAGAAGTGAGTAATATGAATAAAAACTTTTTCAATTTTCTTTCTTCTTAAAATCATAAATGAGAAGTAAACCCGGAGTTACTCCGAGTTGCTGATGATAACTCGCCACTACATCAAGGCGGAATGTTTTTAAAAACAAACTTGCCCCTCCATATAAAACGGAAGTATTGGTAACAATACCAGCCCTTATCATGAACTGTGGCAAAAACTTATACTGAATACCTCCATTTACACTCACCGTCTGATTTTCTTCTTTTTCAATTTCGGCGCTTACAAGAAATTTATCCGAAGCTTCATAGCCTAAACCAACTGTGTATATGGATGCCAATTTTTCCTCCGAGTCTTTACCATACTTGCCCCCAATAGGATTGTATGCATGCACACCAGCATTTAGCTTATCAGTTAAATGAAAAACAGTCCCGATCTCAAAATTGATGGCAGATGAATTACCATAGCTACTTGCCTGGATACCATTATAATTAAATTGAACACCAACATCAACTTTGTTTCCAAGTTTTCTTGCATAAGCAAGACCTATTTGCGATTCATTGTAATCACTAAATCCAAAATAACCTGCTTTAACACCAAAATTTCCAGCTTTGGTTGGCACAGCGATAGCAAATTGATAAAGACTTAATTCATTTAGCATAAATCTTCTTTCGCCATACACCCCGGCTGAAGCATTTTTCATTTGCGCTAACGAGGCCTGGTTATTTGAAAAAGAAAAAACATCAATGTGATTGTTACTATAAGCGCCAAGACCAGTATAAATTGCAGCAACAGGACGGCGAACTGTTTGCCCATTTATAATAAAATGAATGGAAAGAAATAGAAGAATAAGGAATGGTTTGGTCAAGCAGTTAATTTTACCTTAAGTTAAAAAATCCAGATGTTTTCTGTCAAAATAATTACTCACTACAGTTTGGGCTGCATAGCTCACAAAACTACCTTTGCGCCATGCAAATTTTAGATGGTAAGAAAGTATCCCAGGCGGTAAAAGATCAATTGAAAATAGATGTAGCACAGCTTTTCACGGAAGGAAAAAAAGTTCCGCACCTCGCAGCAATATTAGTTGGCAATGATGGGGCCAGTGAGACTTATGTTGCTTCAAAAGTAAAATCATGTGAAGAGGTTGGTTTCAAATCTACACTTATAAGATTCGAAGCAGATATTTCAGAACATTCATTGCTGGAAAAAATTCAGGATTTAAATCATGACCCCGATGTTGATGGAATTCTTGTTCAGCTTCCTTTACCAAAACATATTTCTGATGATAAGGTTATCAACACAATTGACCCTGATAAAGATGTTGATGGCTTTCACCCTGTAAGTGTAGGACGAATGGTGCAGGGATTACCAACTTTTATTCCCGCGACTCCCCATGGCATTATGCTTATGCTGGAACATTATAAGATCAATACTGCGGGAATGCATGCTGTTGTGATCGGTCGCAGCAATATTGTTGGAAGGCCTATGAGCATTTTATTAAGTGAAAATAAAAATCCTGGCAATTGCACGGTCACCCTTTGTCATTCGAAAACAAAAAACATTGCAGAGCTCTGTCGAAATGCAGATATAATTGTCGCAGCCTTAGGAAAACCTGGTTTTGTAAAGGAGGATTGGGTAAAAGCAGGTGCGATCGTAATTGACGTTGGTATCACCCGTGTTGCTGATGCTACAAAAAAAAGTGGGTTTAGATTAAGAGGAGATGTAGACTATGAAAGTGTTGCTCCTAAATGTTCATGGATAACACCGGTGCCGGGTGGTGTAGGACCTATGACCATCGCCGCATTGCTTAATAATACTTATAGATCTTGTATGATGATGAATTAGGAAATATAATGTGACAATTTGCTGATGTGACAATTTGCTAGTTTTGTATTTAAGTGTTGAAAGAAAATCTGTGTTTACTAAAGTGAAATCCGAAATCATAAATCTAAAATCTCAAATTGATACATCACTTCCCGTGATGGAAGGTTTTTATACATTACAAGGTGAAGGATTTCATCAAGGCAAAGCTGCCTACTTTATAAGATTAGGTGGTTGTGATGTTGGTTGTGTTTGGTGTGATGTAAAAGATAGTTGGGATGCAGGAAAACATCCGAAATTGAAAGTTGAAAGTTTAAAATTGAAGGTTAAGGAAACGCCTGCGGAACTCGTTGTTATTACCGGCGGTGAACCTTTGATGCATGATCTTACTGAATTAACAAAGGAGTTACAAGCAGCTGGTTTAAAAACTCATATTGAAACTTCAGGAGCTCATCCGCTAAGCGGTTCATGGGATTGGATCTGTTTATCACCAAAAAAATTCAAGGCTCCATTACAAGGAATTGTTCCACTGGCAAATGAATTAAAAATTGTTGTTTTTAATAAAAGTGATTTTGATTGGGCAGAAAAATATGCTGCATTAGTTTCTCCATCTTGCAAACTTTTTTTACAACCTGAATGGGATAAAGCCGCCGAAATTACTCCATTGATCATTGATTATATCAAAGCCCATCCGCAATGGGAACTGAGCCTGCAGATACATAAATATATTAATGTGCCTTGAAAAATTAGTTATGGACTTTGAACCCTGAGAAATGGGCAATATGAAACCAAAAATAACTTCCATTCCTCTTAACATTAATTTACTGAATAGGGAATAAAAATGTATTAGATTCGTTATAGAAATCCAGCTATATCAATGAAAACTTTTTCCCATATTATACTCCTGTTCTTCAGTCAATTATTTATTTCCAATTTTTCAAATGCACAAGTTTCTGATCCCTCGAAAATAAATCCACGGGCTATAAAACTGTATAATGAAGGAATGGAAAAGATAAGTGATAACAGGTTTGATGATGCGATCAGTTATTTTTTGCAAGCCATTTATCTTGATTCAAATTATATCGATGCTTTTCTTTCTTTGGCAGGTGTGTACCAGGAAATAAAAAAAAATGATCTCGGTATTGAGTATTATGAAAAAGCCATAAGAAAAGATACAGCAGCTACCAAAGTATTCAAACTACCTCTTGCGAATAACTATGCGGGCATAGGAAATTTCGATAAAGCACTAAGTGTAGTAAATGAATATTTGTCAAATCCTAAATTAGGAGAAGCAAGTCGAAAAGCAGGTGAATACCGTAAAAAGACTTTTGAATTTGCATTAGCACAGGAAAAGAAAAATGGTCCTCGCCAATTTGCCCCAACCAATCTTGGCGATAAAATCAATAGCTCTGTATCAGAATATTTTCCTTGTCTTTCTATTGATGGTAAAGAATTTTTCTTTACACGTAGGGTTCGTGGCTATGATGAAGATTTTTTTTCCGCAAAATGGGATGGTAAAGACTGGATAAAAGCATCTCCGCTTAGTGGTAATGTAAACACTGACGAAAATGAAGGCGCACAAATGATCTCACAGGATGGAGAATGGTTGGTGTTTGCAGCTTGTAACAGAAAAGATGGTTGGGGAAGTTGCGATATTTATATTTCATTTAAAACTCCACAGGGCTGGAGCGAAGGCCTTAATCTTGGTGGCAAAATAAATACGGATCAATGGGAATCACAACCATGTCTTTCACCAGATAAAAGAGATCTATATTTTGCAAGCAGAAGAGAGGGTGGTTATGGTGGCAGTGATATTTATGTTTCGCATTTACAATTAAATGGTGAATGGACAACACCTGAAAATCTTGGCCCACAAATAAATACCTCCGCTGATGAGTCATGTCCTTTTATACATGCCGACAATCAAACTTTATTTTTTACATCGGCTGGTTTGTTAGGCTATGGTGAAGATGATCTCTTTTATGCAAGAAAGGGACCGAAAGGTGATTGGAGTGTTCCTGAAAATCTTGGTTACCCTATTAACACAATTTATAAAGAAGGAACATTGTTTATTGCGGCCGATGCAAAGACTGCTTATTATGCCAGTGATCGTTCCGATAGTAAAGGGGGCCTGGACATTTATAGTTTTATATTACCAGAGAATATTCGTCCTAATAAAACTCTTTGGGTAAAAGGACAAGTGTTTGATAAAAAAACAACAAAAGGTTTGCCATCCGCTGTTGAGCTTATTGATCTGAATACTAAACAAATGATCTCAAAAGTGCAGACCGATGAAAAGGGAAATTACCTGATCACACTTCCTGTTGGAAAAGATTATGCCTTCAATGTAAACAGGAAAGGTTATTTATTTTATTCCGATAATTTTTTCCTGACCAATCATTCGCCTGACTCAACTTATGAAAAAAATATCCCTCTGCAGCCGATAGAAGCCAATGCATCTGTTGTACTAAAGAATGTTTTCTTCGATGTAAATAAATTTGATCTTAAACCAGAATCAGAAGCAGAACTTGATATAGTTGTACAGCTAATGAATGATAATCCTACAGTAAAGATCCAGATCGGCGGGCATACTGATAATGTAGGCAAGCCCACTGATAATCTTACTTTGTCAAATAACCGGGCAAGATCAGTCGTCACTTATCTTATCTCAAAAGGAATTCCGACAGCAAGGCTTTCAGCCAAAGGATTTGGAGAAACACAACCCGTTGCCGATAACAAAACAGAAGATGGAAAAGCACTGAACAGGAGAACAGAAATGAAAGTCGTGAGCCAATGATCAGATGAAAGATGATAGTTTAGTAAATTGCCTATTTATCATCTATCAGTTATCAATTATCATCTTTTGACAAACGAACTTTTATATCAACTCGCTTTAACTGAGGTCCCCAACATCGGCTGTGTTCATGCAAAGATCCTTGCACAGGAATTTGGTTCTGCTGAAAAGATCTTTAAAGCAAAACAACACTTACTTGAAAAGATCGAAGGCATTGGTGAAATAAGAGCAAAAGCAATTAAAGCATTCAATAATTTTTCAAATGTCGAAGAAGAAATAAAATTTCTTGAGAAGTATAAGATCAAACCTCTTTTTCTCACTGATAAAAATTACCCGCAACGATTACTGAATTGTTATGACTCTCCTACCCTTCTTTTTTATAAAGGCGATGCTGATCTGAACACATCAAAGGTTGTTGCCATTATTGGAACAAGAAATCACACAGAGTATGGTAAACAACAAACAGAAAAACTAGTAAAAGAACTTTCATCACAAAATATTCTTGTTGTCAGCGGCATGGCATTTGGCATTGATGCGATAGCGCATAAAACAGCTTTTAAAAATAATTTGGCTACTGTTGGTGTATTAGGTCATGGTCTTGATCAGATATATCCGCCAGATCATTCCACTCTTGCAAAAGATATGCTGAAATATGGCGGAGGGTTGTTGACCGAATTTAGAAGTAATACAAAACCGGATAAACATAATTTTCCAACAAGAAACAGAATTGTTGCTGGCATGAGTGACGCAACCATCGTTATCGAAACGGGCGATAAGGGGGGAAGTATGATAACAGCTGAATTAGCGAATGGCTATAATAAAGATGTATTTGCATTGCCCGGAAGAATAAATGATCATAAAAGTGCAGGCTGTAATTTTTTAATACGAAATAATAAAGCAATGCTGCTTACTGATGCGGAAGAACTGATCGAGGTGATGGGATGGGAGGAAAAAAGCCAGAGGTCAGGATTTAGGAGTCAGAAAGAATTATTCATTGAATTATCTAAAGATGAAAAGATAATTGTTGATATTTTAAAAGAAAAAGACCTGGTGCATGTTGATGAACTGAATTTTAAAAGCGGACTAAGCAGCAGCTCAATGGCGGTAGCTATACTCAATCTTGAATTACAGGGTGTAGTTGCTACCTTACCGGGAAAACTTTACAAATTGAATTGATCCAAGCAATCTATTTTTAACGCAGAATTGCAGGATGCAATAATATCATTCATCTAAAAGTTATATAGTTTGCGCTGATTGATGAATGGGGCAACGTTTTAACCGTTGTTATTGTCTCAAGTGCAATAAAGAAAATATTTATTCCCTTTTATGCCCTTAAAACTGCTGCGGAAATATTTTGTCGTTTTGTTAGCTCTTGTTTTTCAGGCAACCATCAGCTTTGGCCAGGCATGTACCAATCTAGGGCAAACTCCTTCTACCGCCTTTCCGGTTTGTGGTTCTACTGTTTTTCACCAGGCTTCCGTTCCTATTTGTTCAACAGTCAACATATTTGTTCCCGGTTGCTCAAATCAACCTGGAGGCGCCGCTTATCAGAATAAAAATCCCTATTTCTATAAATTCACTTGTTATGCATCAGGCACATTGGGGTTTCTAATAACTCCTTTATCCGCAAATGAAGATTATGATTGGCAACTATGGGATATTACAGGTCAAAACCCTGATGCTATTTTTACAAATAATAATTTAGTGGTAACCGGGAACTGGGCGGGTACCTATGGCCCAACCGGCGCATCGGCAACAGGCATCAATTCTATACAATGTGCTTCCAATCCGGCTAGTAATTTACCAACGTTTGCTGCTATGCCCAATCTTATTGTTGGTCATGAATATATATTAATGATAAGTCATTTTACGGATGGACAAAGCGGATATGATCTTTCATTTGGAGGCGGCACAGCTGTTATCACAGATCCCCTCGTTCCTCATTTAGGTAATGCAAAACCTGATTGCGATGGAACAAAAATTACAGTAAAGCTGAATAAAAAAGTGAAATGTACCAGCATCACTGCAAGTGGTTCAGAATTCAGTCTACTTCCTGCAATAACAACTGTTACATCAGCTCTACCTGATTCCTGTAGCTTCGCCTTTGATTTCGATGAAATAACCTTAACGCTTGCAGCACCACTTCCTAATGGCATTTATAATCTTGTTATAAATAATGGCAGTGATGGCAATACACTTCGTGACAATTGTGATAATGTTATTCCACAAGGCGAACTCATTTCATTTACATATAACAAGCCACAACCAATATTTGCCGATAGTGTTGGTAAGCCTGGTTGTGCGCCTGATTCAATAAAAATATATTTTCCGAAAAAAATAAACTGCAGTACTATCGCTTCAAATGGAACTGACTTTTCTGTATCAGGCCCTTCAGCTGTTAATGTAATTGGCGCATTTGGAAATTGTATCAATAATAAAACAGACTATATCATTGTAAAATTTTCTTCTCCTATTTCTACGAAAGGGACGTACACTGTTTCATTAAAAGCCGGAAGCGATGGCAATGTAGTAATAGATGAATGTGGACAGGAAACCCCGTTACAATCACTTTCATTTGTTACGGTCGATACTGTATCAGCAGATTTTCAAAAAAATATTTTATATGGCTGTTTGAAAGACACCCTTTTCTTTTCGCATAATGGTGCTCATGATGTGAATTATTGGAAATGGAACATCAACAATTTTCCACCAGTGCTTACTCCAACCACCTCTATTATTGCTTCGGCATCAAGTACGAATAATGTAAAATTGTTTGTGAGCAATGGAGTATGCACAGATTCAACATCTGTTGTGATCGCACTGAATAATGAAGTGAAAGCATCTTTTGAAATGGAAAATATCATTTGCCCTGAAGATAAGTTCTCAGTTAAAAATACGAGTACGGGAAGCATCGATTCATGGCGATGGAATTACGGATCCATTGGAACAAGTTCATTAAAAGATCCTCCCACTTTTCTTTTTCCAACACTTAGCAGGGAAATAAAATACCCGATAAAATTAGTCGTCACTAATCTAGCTCTTGGCTGTAGTGATAGTGTAACTAAGATACTCACCGTTCTTGACTTTTGTACAATTGACATACCGACTGCTTTTACTCCCAATAATGATGGACTCAATGATAAGTTCGGTCCGCATAATGCCTTAAAAGCTGATAATTATGAATTCAAAGTTTATAACCGCTGGGGACAATTAGTGTTTCAATCAACAAACTGGCAAGACAGGTGGGATGGAACGATAAAAGGAATTCCGCAGCAACCCGGAGTATTTGTCTGGATGCTCAGCTATACACACCGTGATACAAAACAAATAGTGTTTAAGAAAGGGACAGTCACATTAATACGTTAAATTTGAAATCTGAAATCTAAAATTTGAAATTCCTTCTGCCACCCTATCTTTGCACATGGCAACAAGAAATTTTCCCTCCACAGACAATCAATCCCCAAAATTTTTCGGCGAAGGACTCACATTTGATGATGTGCTTTTATTACCCGGCTATAGCCAGGTACTACCAAGAGATGTAGAAATAAAAACCCGGCTTACAAAAGATATTACGCTGAACGTCCCGATGCTTTCGGCCGCAATGGATACGGTAACCGAAGCCAATCTTGCAATTGCATTGGCAAGGGAAGGTGGTCTCGGCATTCTGCATAAAAATATGAGCATTGAAGAACAGGCTGCGCAAGTGCGCAAAGTAAAAAGAAGTGAGAGTGGTTTGATACTCGATCCTGTTACTCTTCTTGCAAATGCTACTATTGGCGATGCATTGAAATTGATGAGAGAAAATAAAATCGGCGGTATTCCTATTGTTGACAAAGCAGGCAAGTTGGTTGGCATTCTTACTAACCGTGATCTTCGTTTTGAAGATGATCCGAAAAGAAAAGTAAGTGAAGTAATGACGAAAGAAAATTTGTATACGGCCCCTGAAGGAACAGATCTCAAAAAAGCAGAACAACTTTTTAAGAAAACAAAAGTTGAAAAACTACCGATCATAGATAAACAAGGCAAGTTAAAAGGTCTTTTTACTTACAGCGATATTTTAAAATTAAAAAGTCATCCTAATGCTGTAAAGGATTCCTTTGGTAGATTATTAGTTGGCGCAGGTGTTGGCATTACAAGAGATATGCTTGATCGCGTTGCTGCACTACAAAATGTAGGCGTTGATATCATTGGTCTTGACAGTGCACACGGTCATAGTAAGGGAGTCATCAATGCATTGAAGGATGTAAAAAAGAATTTTAAAAAGATGAATGTGATCGCAGGTAATGTAGGAACTGCTGCGGGTGCAAAAGCATTAGCAGAAGCCGGCGCAGATGCAGTGAAGGTTGGTATCGGCCCCGGGTCTATTTGTACAACACGTATTGTTGCTGGTGCTGGTGTGCCCCAACTAACTGCTGTGATGGAAGCATACAGTGAACTCAAACAAAAAAATATTCCGTTGATCGCAGATGGCGGTATCCGTTACACCGGCGATATGGTGAAAGCTCTTGCAGCCGGCGCTGATTGCGTGATGATGGGAAGTGTATTTGCCGGCACTGAAGAAAGCCCGGGTGAAACGATTATTTATGAAGGAAGAAAATTCAAAGAGTATCGTGGCATGGGTTCACTTGGCGCCATGAGTACCGGAAGCAGCGATCGTTATTTCCAGGATGTGGAAGATGATGTAAAGAAATTTGTTCCTGAAGGAATTGAAGGTCGTGTTGCATACAAAGGCACATTAAAAGAGATCGTTTATCAATATACTGGCGGTCTTCGTGCAGGTATGGGTTATTGCGGTGCAGGAAGTATTGATGATCTTAAGAAAGCTACGTTCATTAAGATAACCAATGCGGGAATGAAAGAAAGTCATCCGCATGATGTGGAAGTAACAAGAGAAGCCCCTAATTACAGCAGGAAATAATGTTATAATAAGTATCTTAAGAATTTTTATGAACCCATCTGGATAACTACTATTCATCGTCCCTTGCGTCGCCCACTTGTACTATATATCTTTATTCGGCATTCAGCTCAAAAATCATAACCTATTAAATTTGAGAAATGAAAACAATCCTATCCTTTATTGCAACCTTGCTTGTTTTATTTGTTAATTCACAACAACCAGCTACAACAGATAGTGGTAAAAAAGTTATTCTTTATGATAACGGCAAGTGGGAATATGTAAAATCTGACACTTCCATAATTGATACGAAAATAAAAGGCTTTGCAAAACCACGTACGGCAACATCGCTGGTTAAATCTGAAAAAAACAATTTTGGCATCTGGTATGACC
>Ga0207641_10002695_pt1 | contig 16208 bp, 17 predicted proteins | sample KBSSwiS62_FD_184306 | JGI IMG/M metagenome (GOLD analysis project Ga0207641, IMG submission 184306) | Switchgrass rhizosphere microbial communities from Kellogg Biological Station, Michigan, USA - KBS Switchgrass S6-2 (SPAdes) (version 2) | ecosystem: Host-associated > Plants > Roots >... | reverse complement strand
CTGGCAACTCAATCCCCTCGCCTTCAAGCTCGCACCTCTCGCTCTTTTCATTCTGTTCTTCTATTCCTTTACCAAGCGTTTCAGCAACTGGTCGCATTTATTTCTCGGATTTGCGCTCGGTATCTCTCCCGGCGCCGCCTGGATCGCCATCACGGGCCAACTCGACCTCCGCATGCTCATTCTCTGCGCCGCGGTCACTCTTTGGGTGAGCGGTTTCGACGTCCTCTACGCCTGCCAGGATGTGGATTTCGACAAGAACGCGGGTCTGTTCTCCGTACCTAGGCGCTTCGGCGTCGCCAGTGCCCTGCTCATCGCCCGCGTCATGCATATCGGCGCAGTCGCTCTTCTTTCCTGGCTTGCGTTCAGTTTCGCCCTCCCCTGGCCCGCATGGCTCGGCATAGCCGTTGTCGCGGCGCTACTCACCTACGAACATTCTCTTGTCAAACCAAACGATCTCAGCAAGCTCGACGCTGCGTTTTTCACAATGAACGGTTATATTAGTATTTCGTTCCTTTTCTTCTGGGGAGCCGCTGCGGCCCTCTGGAAAGTTTGAATTTTACGAACGATTTGGCGTGTTAGAGGCCCGCGCAACGCTGCGAGATTTGAGATAATCGGAGGCGAGGTTCTGTAATGGCCGGTCTTCAGACCGGTTCTTTTTGTCGGCCTTTAGCTGTTTGTAAGACGCGGCTTGAATCTTGCAGTTTTCCAGGAAGTGTATTCACTTGATTGAACTCATCCTAACCGACCAGCGTCTCCGGCCCATCGCCGACAGAGTTCTCGCCGGCCAACGCCTTTCTTTCGACGACGGGATTACTCTCTATCGCTCCCCCGACCTGCTCGCAGTAGGCTGGCTCGCCAATCACGTCCGTGAAAAAAAACATGGCAACGTCACCTATTACAACGTCAATCGCCACATCAATCCCACGAACATTTGCGTAGCCCATTGCAAACTCTGCGCCTTTGGCCGCGATCCCAATTCACCCGGCGCTTACAACTTTGCGCTCGACGAAATCTACCAGCGCGCCGAACAAGGCGTCCGCGAAGGCGCCACCGAATTTCACATCGTCGGCGGCCTCCACCCCGATCTGCCGTTTGACTATTTCCTCGAAATGATTCGCGGACTCAAACAGCGCTGCCCCGGTGTCCACCTCAAAGCCTTCACCATGGTGGAAGTCCACTACTTCTCCCGCATCGCCAAAATTTCCGTTGAAGAAGTTCTTCGCCGCATGAAAGAAGCAGGAGTGGACTCTTGCCCCGGCGGCGGCGCCGAAATTTTCCATCCGCGCGTGCGCCGCATCATCTGCGACCACAAAGTCAGCGGCCAGGTTTGGCTCAATACCGCCAAAAAGGCTCACGAAATCGGCTTGCCCTCCAACGCCACCATGCTCTACGGCCACGTCGAAAGCGAAGAAGAGCGCGTCGACCACCTCGTAAAACTGCGCGAAGTCCAGGATCAGACGCACGGCTTTGTCGCTTTCATTCCGCTTGCGTTTCACCCGGACAACACGCCGCTCTCCCACATTCCCAAGACCACTGGCTATCTAGACCTCCGAAACATCGCCGTCTCGCGCTTGCTCCTCGATAATTTCGAGCACATCAAGGCCTATTGGATCATGCTCACGCCCAGCATCGCGCAAATCGCGCTTCGCTTCGGCGCCAACGACCTCGATGGAACCGTCGTTGAAGAGAAGATTTACCACGACGCTGGCGCCAAAACTTCCGAATTCACACCGCGCACCGAACTCGAACGCCTCATCCGCGCCGCCGGCCGCATCCCCGTAGAACGTGACACTCTCTACCGCCCCGTCGACCGCTCCAAAATGCCACCGATCGTCCCCGCCACTCCCCCGGGCCTCGTCTCGCTTACCCTCAACGTCTAAATTCCGGTTCCTTCCGTTCGTTGAGACAGTTTTCTCCGCGCAACTCGCCGCGCGCGCACGACGTTTAATCCTTAGCCTTTTCGCCTCTACGGAGTCTTCGCCAACATGCGCACCATCGCTCTGCTCACCATTTCCAACATCTTCATGACGTTCGCCTGGTACGGCCACCTTAAATACCGCAGCGAAGCGCTCTGGAAAGTGATCCTCGCCAGTTGGGGCGTTGCCTTCTTCGAATATTGTTTCCAGGTACCGGCGAACCGCATCGGCTCCTACGAATTCAATGCCGCCCAGCTCAAGACCATTCAGGAAGTGATTACCCTCAGCGTCTTTGCGGTTTTCTCCGTGACCTATCTCGGCGAGAAACTCAAATGGAACTACGGTGTGGGCGCAGGGTGCCTGGTCCTCGCTGCGTTTTTCGTCTTCCACAAGTGGTAGGTCCGAAAGCTACAATTTAACTTCTTGCGGCCGCCACACAATAACCTGCTGAAGTTTCGAAAAATGCAGCAACGGCTGGCCTGCAAGAGTCGCGCACAGGTTCTCTGCCATGGTGTTCGCGATAATCTTCGCTCTTGCTCCCTGCAATTCCCAAGGCGCGTGATGAATTTCCCCGCGCAAAATCGCCCCATCGCGCCGCTGTGCATACAGGCAATATCTTTCCGTCAGGAAATGGTCGAGGGTCCTGCGTTGCGCGCGAAACGCCTCTCCCTCGCAAGCGTAGCCAGCCTCAAATCGCTCGCTCCTGCCTCGCCCATCCGTTCGCTGCGAAAAATAGACGATCTCCTGCCCACGCTCCTCAAGTGCCATCCTGGCTCGAAAGTACGGCAAGTGAAACCATGCCCGCGCCACTGCCACTGCGACGCGATTCGCCGCATCCAGACTGAAAAACCAAACTCCCCGCTTTCCTCCTGCCTTCACGTACGTTCGCACGTTCAATTCCGGAAACGCCGAAAGCCCCGGCACGGCCGGCGTCCATCGCAAACGCACTGCGGACATGCGAAACGGCACAATCCCAATCCACGCCTGCCCGTCGAACGTATCCAGCTCCAGTTCGCTCGGCACCAACGCACGCAGCGCCTCCACGGGAACCGGCCAGTGCGCGAACAGCAAGTCCTCCCAGTCTTGCGCCATTACCCACGGCCCCGCAGGCAACTTCCACGGCCGGTGCTCCACAAATTTGAGCGAAGGATGCATCTCTACTCGCCCCTCATGTCAACATTCCTTGCTAATATACCCGTCGCCCGCTTTCGCGAATCGAATCCGGTAGATCCTAATCGAACGAAATTTTCTTCACTAACGGAGACTCCCCATGCAACGCAAAGCTTCCGCCGTCTGGCAAGGCGATCTGAAATCCGGCAAGGGTACGCTTTCCACCGACAGCGGCGTCCTCAAACAGACCGCCTACTCGTTCCACTCGCGCTTTGAAAGCGGCATCGGCACCAATCCCGAAGAGCTTCTGGCCGCGGCCCACGCCGGCTGCTTCACCATGGCGCTTTCCGCACAGCTCGGCGGCGCCGGCTTCACCGCCAAAAAGCTAGAAACCACCGCGACCATCTCGCTTGAAAAAGTTGGTGACGGCTTCTCAATCACCAAATCTCATCTCGACCTTGTCGCGGAAATCCCCGGCGCCGATCAGGCCAAATTCGACGCCGCCGTCAAAGCCGCCGAGACCGGCTGCCCAGTCTCCAAACTTTTCAAAGCCGAAATCACCGTCAACGCCAAACTCGTCCGCTAGACTTGCCGGAAAGTTGGGCCGGTCATTCCGCGGGCGGCCTTGGGGCCCGCGGAATCTGTTTTTTCTTTCGTCGGTCGTGCTGAGTGCAACTTAGCCTCAAACAGGTACAATCTCGCCCATGCTGACATCCCCCGCCGCTTTCGCCGCCGGCGTTGCTATCCTCATCATCGTCGTGTGGGACGCCTTCGAGGTCATTGTCCTCCCGCGCCGTGTCACGCGCCGCTTCCGTCTCTCTAGCTTCTTCTACAAGAATCTCTGGCGCCTCTGGAAATCGCTCGCGCGCTTCATCCCTTCCAAAAAAGCTCGCGAATCCGCCTTCGGTATTTTCGGTCCCATCTCTTTGTTGATCCTCGTCGCCGTCTGGGCCGTTGGCCTCGTCTGGAGCTTCGCCCTCATGCAGTACGGCTCCGGCTCGTCCCTCAACATCGCCGGACGCAACACCGGTTTCTGGACCGACGTCTATCTCAGCGGCACCACCTTTTTCACCTTGGGCCTTGGCGACGTCATTCCGCGCAGTGGCATGGCTCGCGCGCTGGTCGTCACCGAAGCCGGCCTCGGCTTCGGCTTCCTCGCCGGTGTGATCGGTTATCTCCCGTTCATCTACGGTTCTTTCTCCAAACGCGAAGTCAGCATCACTCTACTCGACTCACGGGCCGGCACTCCGCCCTCCGCGGGAGAACTTCTTCGTCGCCACAGCTATCCTTACGGCGCCGACGCCCTCCGCGAACTTCTCAAAGAATGGGAACTCTGGTCCGCCGAATTAATGGAAAGCCATCTCAGCTATCCTGTGCTCGCCTATTTCCGTTCCCAGCACGACAATCAGTCCTGGATCGCTTCCCTCACCGCCATCCTCGACACCTGCGCTCTCATAATGGTCGGCGTCGAAGGCGCCTGCAAACGACAGGCCGAACTCACCTTCGCAATCTCTCGCCACGCCGTCGTCGACCTCTCGCAAGTTTTCGGCACTTCCCCGCGGCCGCTGCCGCAAGATCGGCTGCCCGCCGCCGAGCTTCTCCGCATCCGCAACGTCCTCGCCCAACACGGCCTCAAGCTCAACGACGGTGAAGCCGCTGACGCCCGCCTCAGCGAACTTCGCAACATGTATGAGCCCTACATCTTCGCCCTCGCCTTGTATCTCAACCAAACTCTTCCGCCCTGGATCCCTCAGAAAAAAGGCAAGGACAATTGGCAAACCACCGCCTGGGGCCAAGCCGCCGGCCTCCTCGAGCCCCAGCCCTCTACCCACCACCACGACGACCACTTCTAGCTGACATCGCTTGCTGGGCGTTAAAAACCTCATTCTGAGCGAGGCGAGGAATCTGCTGTCACGGTTTGCCCGGACCCTGCCGACGGCTTACACTTTCTCTTTGCTAATTTCGCATTTCGATTTTCCAATTTCTATCCTCTGGGGTAACTATGAAAGCCATTCGCGTCCACAAATTTGGCGGCCCTGAAGTGCTGCAACTCGAAGAAGTCCCCACACCCAAACCCGCCGCCGGGCAAGTGCTCGTCAAGATCCATGCGGCTGGCGTCAATCCTGCCGACACCTACGCCCGCACCGGCAACTACTCCATCCTTCCGCAGCTTCCCTACACACCCGGCACCGACGGCGCGGGTACGGTCGAATCCATCGGCGACGGCGTCAGCAAAGTCCGGCCCGGCGATCGCATTTATCTCGCCAAGAACATCACCGGCTCCTACGCAGAGTATGCCCTCGCGCTCGAGTCCCAGGTATATCGCCTACCCGAAAAGATTTCTTTCGCGCAAGGTGCCGGCGTTTTCATTCCCTACGGCACTGCCTACCACGCACTTCATCACCAGGCGCTGGCCAAGGGCGGCGAGACAGTTCTCATCCACGGTGCCAGCGGCGGCGTCGGCATAGCCGCAATTCAAATCGCGCGCGCCATGGGCTGCACCGTCTTTGGCACCGCCGGCACTCCCAAGGGCCTCGGTCTCATCGAACGCGAAGGCGCCCATCTTGGGTTCGACCACTCCAAGCCCGACTACAAAGACCAAATTCTCAAAGCCACCGCCGGCAAGGGCGTCGACGTCATTCTCGAAATGCTCGCCAATGTGAACCTCGGCGCTGACCTAAAACTCCTCGCCCAATACGGTCGTGTCATCGTAATCGGCAGCCGCGGCGATGTCACCATCACACCGCGTGACCTCATGGCTCGTCGCGCTTCTGTCCGTGCCTTCACTCTCTGGGCCGTCACTGAAGCCGAAGCCGCCGACATCCACGCCGGCATCATCGCCGGCCTCGACAACGGTACGCTTCGCCCCGTTGTTGGCTCCGAACTGCCCCTCAAAGACACTGCCCAAGCCCACGTTGACGTGATGAAGTCTTCAGGCGCCCACGGCAAAATCGTCCTGATTCCGTAACCCCAGAAACGAGACTCGCCCGCAGGAGTGTTTTCCCGATCGCGGTTTTCAAAAACCACTTGACAACACACGGCTCGCTCTTGTATTTAACCATTAGGTTAAATACAAATGGCCTCCGACCACCTCTCCACCACTTTTGCCGCTCTGGCCGATCCCACGCGTCGCGCCATCCTCGCTCGCCTCTCTACCGGCGAACTTTCTGTCACCCAGCTGGCCGCACCGTTCGATATGAGCCTTGCCGCAGTCTCCAAGCACCTTCATGTACTCGAACGGGCTGGCCTCATTGCTCAAGGACGCGACGCGCAGTGGCGTCCCTGCCGCCTTCAGGCGGCTCCGCTCAAAGGCGCGGCCACCTGGATCGAACACTACCGCCAATTCTGGGAACAGAGTTTGGATCGCCTGGACACTTACCTACAGGACTTACAGGCCCAGCAAGCAAAGGAGAAGAAGCATGCCAGCAAGAAACGCTGGAACTAGTCCCGCCACAAGTTCCGCCGACCGCGAACTGGTCTTCACACGCGTCTTTGACGCTCCTCGCGAACTCGTTTTCGATGCCTTTACCAATCCCGAACACCTCGCGAAATGGTGGGGACCGCAGGGCTTCACCACAACGGTTCACGAAATGGACGTCCGTCCCGGCGGCAGCTGGCGCCTCACCATGCACGGACACGACGGCCGCGATTATCACAATCGAATTGTCATGCTCGAAGTCGTCAAGCCCGATCGCCTCGTCTTCCGCCACGAACCCGACCACGATTCCGAACCCGTCACTCACCAAACGACCGTCACGTTCAACAGCCACCGGGGCAAAACATTGCTCACCATGCGCCTGCTCTTTGACTCTCCCGCCACGCGCGCGCACGTCATCAAAACCTATGGCGCCATCGAAGGCGGACACCAAACCCTGAGCCGCTTGATTGGCCATCTGCAATCCGCCACCGGCAAGCCGAGCTCTGTTGCCGCTCCGCTCTTTATCTCTCGTCTCCTGAACGCTTCAAGAAATCTTGTTTTCGAGATGTGGAGCAAGCCCGAACATCTTGCTCGCTGGTGGGGACCGAACGGCTTTACTTTGCCGCGATGCAAAATGGATTTTCGCACTGCCGGCGCGTTTCAGTTGGTCATGCGCGCGCCAGACGGCGCAGACTTCCCACTCCGTGGCGAATACCTCGAAATCATCGAACCCGAGCGCATTGCGTTCCACGAATTTCACAGTCAGCACGGGCACGAAGTTTTTACGATTATCACGCTCCTAGAAGAAGACGGCAAAACCCGGCTCATCGTTCAACAAGCCTATCTCTTCGAATCCGACGCCACACAAGGCGCGCCCGAAGGCTGGCAACAAACCCTCAATCGCCTCGAATCCGCTCTCGCAACTTCTCTTTAGGAGGTCAGCGCTTCAGCCCCGACGTTAGCGAACTGCACGAGAGGGGCTTTAGCCACTGAAGAAGGCTTTCTTTTACTAATGTCGTTGCTGCGCTTCCAAAGGAAACTTCAATGAACACCGAATTAGCCTTCCTCTACGCGATCCTGAAATTTTGCTGCGGTGCGGTGCTCTTTCTCGCCGCCGCTCTGAACAATTCGCGCGCGACCGCACAATCTCAAACTAGCCATTCCCCCGAGCACAATTCGCCCGCCATCAAAACCGGCTACGCTCCCGTCAACGGCCTCCAGCTCTATTACGAAATCCGCGGCACCGGCCAGCCTCTGGTTTTGCTCCACGGTGGCGGTTCCTCCATCAACACTTCGTTCGGACAGGTGCTCGCCGTGCTCGCCAAAACCCGCATGGTCGTTGCTTTCGACCAGCAGGGTCACGGCCGCACTCCCGATGTCGACCGTCCTTTCTCCTTCCAGCAATCCGCTGATGATGCGGTCGCTCTTCTCCACTACCTGAAAATCGATAAAGCCGACTTTTTGGGCTACAGCAATGGAGGCCACATCGCCATTCAGATCGCCCTTTCCCATCCAGAATCCGTGCGCAGGCTCATCATTGAATCCGCCATGGTCAGCCGGGAAGGCAGCGACGCGTCTTTCTGGGATTCTTTCCATAGCGCCAAGCTGGACACTATGCCCACAGAGCTGCGCCAGGCGTATCTTGCCGAAGCGCCGCACCCCGAAAATCTGCAAAGCTTCTTCGATAAGAGCGTTCAGCGCATGTTGAACTTCAAAGGCTGGTCACCCGACGAAATCCGCTCCATCCAGGCGACCACTCTGGTTTTGCTCGGCGATCGCGACATCGTCCGCCCCGAACATGCGGTCGAAATGTTCCGTCTTCTCCCTCACGCTCAACTCGCCATCTTGCCCAACACCGACCACATGCAGATCGTCAACCGCGCCGGCTGGACGGTTCCCCTTGTCGAAGCCTTCCTGAACGCCCCGGCATCCTAAAGCTTTCTTCGCCATCTTGCGGCCCGGTTTCCTCCTGACCTTGACTAAACCGCCGCCCACAGTTCGGTAATCTGGGTCTTGGCCGCCCAGAAAGCACCCGGTGTAGCCCCGCGGGGCTCTGCACCCTACCTTACCGACTTAACGACCCGTAAGCCATTGATTCAGCGACACTTCCGACGGTCGAGATTCAACGTCGCAAAGACGATTTCACCAACCTGAGTATTTTCAATGATTTGCTACGACGCGAGGTGCGGTGGGTAGTCCAAGTGTCCTTGCATGGTACTGGAACTCCAATATTTCCTTAATGCCTCCCTCAGGACTTTCTAATTCCCTTATGCGTACGATGTCTTTCGCCGGCCATTGAATCAACCCGTCGGCGGAGGAAACCTCATGTTATGCGGTCCCCAATGCAGTGAGCAGCGGTCCCGTCTCCAGTGCGGCATTTGTGGCCGCCGCACTGAACTGTTTGAACTTCCCGACCGGGCCGAAAGGCTCTGCCTGTCGTGTGGCGCTGATCTCGCTATCTCCGAGCAGTTGACCATCGCGATTGACGCTGCCGCCCTTTCCGGCCGCGAAGCGAAGAACTTGGTCGCCGAATTCACTCAACTCAGCCAGCGTCTCCTCGAACGAGCGCAATCCATTTAGCCTACAGATAACCGAGCCAGCGAAGGTCGCGCCGCCGCTGTTTCAATCTCGCGTAACACAGGCACGCGGAATAACTGATCGCCAACACCGCAAAGCAGATCAGGTAATAAGTCAGTCGGCAAAAACGCCATCGCCGCCGCGCTGGTGAAATCGCGCACGTGGCCCAGCGCCATCAGGATGATAATGGCGCCGCGTAAGGCGTCCACAGATTGAATACGCGACGGCGCAGCGGCGGATTCCATGGTTGACCGCTCACATTCTATCCATTGCCACTTTCGCGCGAGAACACTTCCTTACAAGGCGGGGCTGGTTCGTGATGATGCTGGCGTGCAGAATGGCAGTGCGGAAAAGACGGGAGGTGACCATGATCGACAATCGTTCGGCGCCCGCGGGCCCGGTGGTTCCGGTGCTGGCCTATAACCATGTGGACAAAGCGGTTGAGTGGTTGAGCGAGGCGTTTGGTTTTACGGAGCGGCTGCGCATCATGCATGAGGGAAACATTCATCGCTTGCAGATGGCCGCGGGACAAGGTGGCGTGGTACTGGTTCCGCCGCGCAAACCTGAGCAAGCCGGCAAGGCCCGTATTTTCGTGCGCGTGAAAGATGCCCATGCGCATTACGCGCGCGCAAACCGAGCGGGCGCAAAAGTAAATCATCCTCCGCAAGATTACGAGTACGGCGAACGGCAATACGCGGCAGAAGATTGCGAAGGCAACGAGTGGACCTTTTCGCAGACGATTGCGGACGTGGACCCTAAAGAGTGGGGAGGAACACCCGGAAAGATTGAACCGATGGTTGCGCGACTGGAGCGACCGCGCTTTTGCTATGTGGAAATTCCCGCGAAGGATGTGAAGGCGTCGGCAGCGTTTTACGAAAAAGTGTTCGGTTGGAATATCCGGAATCGAGAGAGTGGGCGGCCAAGTTTCGATGACGCTTGCGGAGTGGTCAGCGGCGCGTGGGTAACCGGGCGTGAGGCATCTCGCGAAGGCGGATTGCTGCCATATATTTGGGTGGACGATTTGCGCGCGAGTATAAAGAAGGTCGGCGAGTGCTGCGGAACGGTCGTGGAAGCGCCGCACCCCGATCATCCGGGCGGAACAAGCTGGATCGCCACATTTCGCGATCCTGCAGGAAATTTGCTCGGCTTGTATCAAGAGAATCTAGCCGAATAATTCCCGCCTGAAAGCGCAACGTTCGCGCTGAGCCTGGGCCTCGTCCTCTACGACGATTGACTCCAGCGCTTCCGGACTTCCGCAAGGAACTTGGCTTTGTCTTTTTTGATGAGGCGGACCAGGGCTTGATTGCCGGTGTGTTCATGAGCGGCAGCCCAGAGCACCATTTCGGTGAGGATGGGAGCGAGGTCCATTCCTTTTGCGGTGAGGAGATAGAAGAGTTTTCGGCCGTCGGAGGGATCAGGCTGAGCGGTGATAATGCCGTAGTCTTCCAGGCGGCGGAGGCGGTCGGCGAGAATGTTGGTGGCGATGTGTTCGTCGGAGGAAAGAAATTCCTTGAAGGTTCGGTAGCCGCGCACCATCATATCGCGGATGATAAGCAGGGACCAACGGTCGCCGAGCATCTCGACGGAAGCATTGAGCGGACACCCTGAGCGGCGATCAGGGGAGGGCTTTTTCCCTGCCATTGCAGAAGGTTAGCAATTTTCGCTTGCTTTTTGCAAGCGAGATAAACAAGACTATCGCGAGCCACCAAACTAGACGGAAAAGCGTCTATTTCCATCTAGGGATGTGGGGCGGGAGAGTCGGCCGGAAAGCCGGTCACTACAGGCAGGAGAAAAAAGCATGAGCGTAGTGCGTGTATTGGTGGGAACGCGAAAGGGCGCGTTTGTTTTGACGTCCGACGGCAAGCGGGAAAAGTGGGACATCAGCGGGCCGCATTTTGCGGGCTGGGAGATGTATCACCTGAAAGGATCGCCGGCGGATCCGAACCGGATTTATGCGTCGCAAACGAGCGGATGGTTCGGGCAGATTATTCAGCGATCGGATGACGGCGGCAAGACATGGATTCAGCCGGGAACGCCGCCTAGCGAAACAAAGGCGCCGGACGGCTCGCCGAAGGGTGAGAGCAACAAGTTCGTGTATGACACTTCGCAAGAAACAGGCGCGCCGCTGACCACGCACCAGTTTTATGACGGCACGCAGCACCCGTGGGAGTTCAAGCGCGTGTGGCACCTGGAGCCGTCGCTGACGGATCCCGATACAGTGTATGCGGGCGTTGAGGACGCGGCGCTGTTTCGCTCAACCAATGGCGGAAAGACATGGGAAGAACTTTCCGGATTGCGCGGGCACGGAACCGGGCCGCAGTGGCAACCAGGCGCGGGCGGAATGTGCTTGCACACGATCCTGCTCGATCCGAAGAACGCGGGACGCATTGTGATTGCGATCTCGGCTGCGGGAGCGTTTCGCAGCGATGACGCGGGCAAAACCTGGAAGCCGATCAACAAAGGACTGAAGTCACAATACATTCCAGATCCGGAAGCGGAAGTGGGGCACTGTGTACATCACATAGCGCAGTCTGCACTGCGGCCGGAACTACTGTATATGCAGAAACATTGGGACGTAATGCGATCGGACAATGCGGGCGAATCTTGGACCGAGGTCAGCGGCAATTTGCCGACGGATTTTGGATTCGTGATCGATGTGCACGCGCACGAACCGGAAACGATTTATGTGGTGCCGATCAAGAGCGACGGTGAGCACTATCCGCTGGATGGCAAACTGCGGGTATACCGCAGCAAGAGCGGCGGCAACGAATGGGAAGAGTTGACGAAAGGATTGCCGCAGAGCAATTGTTTTGTGAACGTGCTGCGCGACGCGATGGCGGTGGATTCGCTGGACAAGTGCGGCGTGTATTTCGGGACAACCGGAGGGCAAGTGTATTGCTCGCCGGACGCGGGGGATACCTGGGCGCCGATTGTGCGCGATTTACCGGCGGTCTATTCTGTCGAAGTGCAAACTTTGTCTTAAGGTTGGGCTGATGGTACGCGTGGAACTTCCGGCGCATTTGCGGGCGCTGGCGCACGTCAAGGGTGAAGTGACCGTGGAAGTAAGCGGAACGGTTTCCATTTTGTCGGTGCTAGACGCGCTGGAAGCGAAGTATCCGATGTTGGAAGGCACCATACGGGATCACGGCACGCGGCAGCGCAGGCCGTTCCTGAGGTTTTTCGCGTGTGCGGAGGATTGGTCGCATGATCCGCCGGAGAAACCGTTGCCGGAAGAAGTGGCCAGCGGGAAAGAGCCGCTGCTGGTGGTAGGAGCGATTGCTGGCGGGTGAAAACGCGGTATGCTGTGGCACCGCCGGCCTGTTTCACTAACGGAGCGAATCACATGAAAGTAGTCGCCATCATCGCGAGAATTCTTCTGGGGCTGATGTTCGTTGTTTTTGGGCTGAACCCGTTTCTGAAGTTCCTGCCCATGCCTCCACTTGAAGGAGTGTGGGGACAATTTCTCGGGGCCCTGGTGGTGTCACACTACGTCTGGCTGGTGGGGGCGGTGCAGGTGATCAGCGGAGCGTTGTTCTTGATCGGCAGATATGTGCCGCTGGCCATTGCGCTGAGCGGGCCAGTGCTCGTCAACATTCTCGCGTATCACGTAACGATGCAGCATGGTGGGGCGCAGCCGGCAGTTTTGGGGATCATTTGCTGGGCGATTCTGTTCTGGCGCTATCGCGCTTCGTTTACGTCACTTTGGGTGGCTAAGGCGGAACAGAAATAGCGGCGGAAAAGCAGATTCCTCGCTTCGCCTGCCTATGGCGGGCAAGCTCGGAACGACAATTCGAATGAACGCGGCAGGAGTTCAACGAAGCAAACCGCACACTTTAGCCGTCTAATCGGAGATGCCTCCGAAGCAGAGGTATTTGATTTCGAGATATTCGTCCATGCCGTATTTGGAGCCTTCGCGGCCGAGGCCGGATTCTTTTACGCCGCCGAACGGGGCGACTTCGGTGGAAATGAGGCCGGTGTTGATGCCGACGATGCCGTATTCGAGGGCTTCGGCGACGCGCCAGACGCGCGACAAATCTTTCCCATAAAAATAGGCGGCCAGTCCAAATTCGGTGGCGTTGGCAAGCTGGACGGCTTCGGCTTCGTTTTTGAAACGGAAGAGCGGGGCGACGGGGCCGAAGGTTTCTTCGCGCGCAACGGCCATTTGCGGCGTGACGTCAGTGAGGATGGTGGGTTCGAAGAAACGGCCGCCGAGGGCGTGGCGCTTTCCGCCAACTAGGATTTTGGCGCCTTTTTGTTGGGCGTCGCGGATGTGGTCTTCGACCTTGGCTACGGCGGCATCGTCGATCAGCGGGCCTTGCGTAGCGCCTGCTTCGAGGCCGATGGCCGGCCTGAGTTTTTGCACGGCGCTGGAGAGTTTTGCCGCGAAGGCGTCGTAAACACTATCCTGAACGAGCAGGCGGTTGGTGCAGACGCAGGTCTGGCCGGTGTTGCGATATTTGGAAGCGACAGCGCCTTCGACGGCTGCGTCGAGATCGGCGTCATCGAAAACGATGAAGGGAGCGTTGCCGCCGAGTTCGAGAGACAGTTTCTTGATGGTACCGGCACACTGAGCCATGAGGGCTTTGCCAACTTCGGTGGAGCCCGTGAAAGAAAGTTTCTTGACGATCGGATTGGACGTGAGTTCGCCGCCGATCTCTTTTGCAGAACCGGTGATGACGTTGAAGACGCCTTTGGGGACACCGGCGCGCTCGGCAAGTTCGGCGAGAGCGAGCGCGGAGTAGGGAGTTTGCGCGGCGGGTTTGAGAACGACGGTGCAACCGGAAGCAATGGCAGGGCCGGCTTTGCGGGTGATCATGGCGAGCGGGAAATTCCACGGAGTAATGCAGGCGACGACGCCGATGGGCTGTTTGATGACGACGATGCGTTTGTCGGCTTGATGGCCGGGGATGGTGTCGCCGTAAACGCGCTTGGCTTCTTCGCCGAACCATTCAAGAAACGCGGCGGCGTAAGCGACTTCACCTTTCGATTCGGTGAGCGGCTTGCCCTGTTCGAGGGTCATGAGGCGAGCCAGATCTTCCTGATTTTCCATCATCAGCTCGAACCAGCGGCGGAGGACTGCGGCGCGCTCTTTGCCGGTTCTTTTGGACCAGGCGGGAAACGCGGCGTTGGCCGCTTCGATGGCCGTACGGGTTTCGGCGGCGCCGAGTTTGGCGACGGTGCCGAGGATTTCGCCGGTGGCGGGATTGTCGACGTTGATGGTGGCGTTGGCTGGCGAAGAAACCCAAGCGCCGTTGATATAGCAGGCCTGGCGGAAAAGGCGCGGATCTTTGAGTGCGGCGCCAGTGGGCGTTGCGGTTTGGGTTACGGTGTTGGCCATGATTAAACTCCTGCAATAAGCCAAAACACGGGTCTAAAGACCCGCCACTACGAAATTCGCGTTCTAAGTGTTCGATGGAACTAGCTGCTTTTGCGGTGCAGCGGCGGCAGAAACGTGTGCGAGCGCGGCTTCGAGGACGTCGAGGCCTTCGTCGAATTGTTCGTCGGTGACTACGAGCGGGACGAGGATGCGCATGACGTTGCCATAGGTGCCGGCAGTGATGGTGATGAGCCCGTGCTCGTAGCAGTATTGGGCGATTTTTTTGGTGGCATCGGCATGCGGTTCACGCGTGGCAGGACCTTTGACGAGTTCGATGGCGCACATGCTGCCGAGGCCGCGAACTTCGCCGATGATTGAGAACTGTTTCTGCCAGGACTTGCCGCGGGCTTCGAATTTGCGGCCGAGGTGCGTGGAACGTGCGAGTAGGCCTTGTTTTTCGATGATGTCTAGCGCGGCGAGCGCGGCGGCACAGGAGAGCGGATTACCGCCGAAAGTGCCACCGAGGCCGCCAACTCCTGCGGCGTCCATGATTTCGGCGCGGCCAGTGACCGCGGCGAGAGGCAAGCCGCCGCCAAGAGATTTGGCGGAAGTGACGAGATCCGGCTCGACGCCATAGTGCTCGATGGCGAAATATTTTCCAGTACGGGCAATGCCGGATTGGATTTCGTCGGCGATGAAGAGGATGCCGTGCTTGCGGCAGATTTCACCGACGATGGAGTAGAACTCCATTGGCGGAGCGACGAAGCCGCCTTCGCCGAGAACCGGTTCGGCGATTACGGCGGCGACGGATTCGGGAGCGACGACGCGTTTGAAGGCGTCTTCTAGTGCAGAGGCGCAAGCGACTTTGCAGGAAGGGTACGTAAGGCCATAGGAACAGCGGTAACAGTAGGCATAGGGTAGGCGATAGACATCGCCTGGGAAGGGTTCGAAGCCGGCCTTGTAAGGATGCGTTTTACTGGTGAGGGAGAGCGTCATCAGAGTGCGGCCGTGGAAGGCGTCATTGAAAGCGATAATTGCGGGGCGTTTGGTGTAGGCGCGAGCGATTTTGACGGCGTTTTCTACTGCTTCAGCACCGGAATTGACCAGCAGAGTCTTTTTGCTAAATTTGCCGGGTGCAAGAAAATTCAACTTCTCTGCGACGGCGACGTAGCCTTCGTATGGTGTGACGCTGAAACAGAGGTGGAGATATTTTTCGAGCTGCGCGCGGATGGCGGAATCGATTTCTTGCGGGCGATGGCCGGTGTTGAGGCAGCCGATGCCGCCAGCAAAATCGAGATAGCGATTGCCGTCGACGTCTTCGATGATGGCGCCTTCCGAGCGCGCGGCGAAGATGGGCGTGGCGTGATAAGGGCCACGCGGGATGGCCGCTTCACGGCGCGCCATCAGGGCTTGCGATTTCGGGCCCGGGATTTCAGTGCGCAGCTTAATGGTTTTCATTGCTCATGCTCCGGATACGTTTGTGACAATTCCCACGTTGAGTACGTAGACAAGATTCATTTCGCAAGAATCACGAAATGATGAAGAAGTGTCTGCGCCGCAACTTAGTACCAACCGATCGGGGTTTCGTCTAAGTTGACGAAGACCTGTTTAGTCTCGAGATATTCCTCGAGACCCCAGGGGCCGAGTTCGCGGCCGAAGCCGGACTGTTTGTAGCCGCCCCACGGAGCTTCGACGTAAGTCGGCTGCATGTGATTGACCCAGATAATTCCGGCGCGCAAGGATTTCACGACGCGGAAAGCTTTGTAAATGTCGCGGGTCCAGACGGCGCCGGCGAGACCGTAAGGAGTGTCGTTGGCAATTTTGATGGCGTCGGGTTCGCCTTCGAACGGAATAACGGAAGCGACGGGGC